>Ga0307470_10000930_pt1 | contig 12159 bp, 9 predicted proteins | sample atmos_gasesAM3C__FD_204565 | JGI IMG/M metagenome (GOLD analysis project Ga0307470, IMG submission 204565) | Hardwood forest soil microbial communities from Morgan-Monroe State Forest, Indiana, United States - atmos_gasesAM3C_05 | ecosystem: Environmental > Terrestrial > Soil > Temperate forest... | reverse complement strand
GGCCCACGTGCCCGTACGGCTGGGCCGCCGCGATGCGGGCGGGGCGCAGCGCCGAGGCCCACCAGGCGGCCCGCGACCTGGTCGCCCAGGTCTCCCCCGAGATGCTCGCCGAGATGCCGGGCTTCGACTTCGGCCTCTCCTACCCCGCCTGGACGCTGGTCCGCTTCGGCCGCTTCGACGAGGTCCTCCGCGAGCCGCCGCCGCCGGCCGGGCTCCCCTTCGCGCAGGCGATGTGGCACGCGACCCGCGGGCTCGCCCTGGCGTCCCAGGGGCGCCTCGACGAGGCCGCCGCGGAGCGCGCGTCGTTCGCCGCGGCCAGCGGCAAGGTCGCGGCCGATGCGACCGAGGGTCTCAACGGCGCGCGGGCGCTCGCCGGGATCGCCGCGGGCCTCCTCGGCGGCGAGATCGCCGCCCGCGCCGGGAGGACCGCCGAGGCGGTGACCCTGCTGCGCCAGGCGGCGGCGGCCGAGGACGCCCTGCGCTACGACGAGCCGGCCGACTGGTACCTGCCGGTGCGCCATGTCCTCGGCGCGGTGCTCCTGGTGGGCGGGCGCGCGGCCGAGGCGCAGGCGGTCTACGAGGAGGACCTGCGGCGCAACCCCGAGAACGGCTGGGCGCTCGCCGGCCTCGCCGAGGTCGTTCGTATGCAAGGGCGAAGCGCCGCGGCGGTCGAGCGGCGCCTAGCGAAGGCCTGGAAGCACGCCGACGTGCCGGCGGCGGGCTCCTGGCCGGGCGGCGCGCCCGCTCAGAAACCCTCGCCGGCCGGATAGGAGGGCGCCGGCGCCGGCTGGACGGGACGCTCGCGGAGCCCGAGGCCGATGGCGAGGCCGGCGGCGAGGCCGCCTAAGTGCGCGGCGTTGTCGATCAGCGGGAAGGTGAGGCCGAGGACCAGGTTGATGCCGGCCCAGGTGAGGAGCTGGGTGAGGAGCGACTTGGCGACCGGGTTGAGACGGCTCCGCCGGCGCAGCAGGAAGGCGATGAGGCCGCCTAAGAGGCCGAAGATCGCCCCCGAGGCGCCGACCGAGGGCCGTTCGGGGCTGCCGCCGCCATAGAGGTTCCAGAGGACGCTGCCGAGCGAGCCGGCGATGCCGCTCGCGAAGTAGGTGACGAGCAGGCGGCTCGACCCCAGCCAGATCTCGAACAGGCTCCCGAGCTGGTAGAGCGCCCAGCCATTGAAGGCGAGGTGGAGGATGCCGTCGTGGAGGAACATGCTGGTCAGGAGCCGCCACCACTCGCCGCCCCACACCGCGACCGCCTGGTTGGCGCCCAGCCGCATCGACACCTGGGGGTCGGTCGAGCCCCCGGCCCAGACCTCGAGCAGGAAACCGCCGGCGATCGCCGCCAGGAGGACCGCCGTGGCCGGCGTGCGCGCGAGACCGATCCTCATCTAGGGATAGTACCCGCGCGCCGTCCGCGCCCTCAACCCGCTCTTGCCCACCTTGATCTCGACCGGCCGGAAGCCCTTGTCGCCGGTCGAGCGGTCGGCGTTGAAGGCGACCAGGTAGCGGCTGCGCAGCTCGGCCTCGATCTTCCCGTAGACGTTGGCGAGGTCGTTCGCGTGCCCGATGAAGAAGACCTTGCCGCCGGTCTCCTCGGCGAGGGTCGAGAGCTTGCCGCGGATGCCGACGCTGGTGATCGGCACGTTCAAGCCGATGGCGTAGACGGCGACGCCGCTCCGCCGCGCGTACTCCAGGGCGTCCTTGAAGGAGAGCTCGCTCGAGGTGTCGTCGCCGTCCGAGAGCAAGACCAGCGCCTTCTGGCCGTGGCTGCCGCGGAAGTAGTAGAGGCTGTGGACGAGGGCGTCGTGGATCGCCGTCGAGCCCACCGCCTGGAGCGCGTCGAGCGAGTGGGCGACCGCCTCGACGTCGTCGGTCAGCGGCATGCGGAGCACCGGCCGGCCGGAGAAGGTCAGGGCGAAGCAGCGGTCCTTGGGCTTGACCACCTTGGTGAGGAAGCCCACCGCGGCGCTCTCCGCCTCGGCGAGCGACGACGCCATCGAGCCCGAGGTGTCGATCATCAGCCCGAGGGTGAGCGGCAGGTTCTCGACCAGCTCGAACTTGGCGATCGGCTGCGGCTTGCCGCGGTCGAGGAGCGTGAAGTCCTTGACCGTCAGGCCGCGCACCAGCTCGCCGGCCGAGTCGGCGACCGCGACGTAGAACTCGACCAGGTCGACGTTGACCTCGTCGAGGTAGGTGGGCGAGCGCAGGAAGCGGGTGTCCTCGGCGCTGGTGCCGTCGTCGAGCTTGGCGCTCACCGAGAGGTAGACGGTCTCCTCCTGGGGGACGGTGATGGCGGTCTCCCAGGGCGGCCGCGAGAGGGTGGCGACGGGCTTGTCGTTGACCCGGAACTCGACCGCGTCGACCCGCCGCTCCTCCGGCACCGAGACCTCGGCGCGGGCGGTCACCTTGCCCGAGTGCTGGCCGCGCGGCGGGTCGAGGATGGTCACCCGGAAGCCGCCCCGCGGCTGGTTGAGGACCACCTCGTCGACGGCGACCGACTTGCCCTTGTCGTCGAAGCCCTCCGCCCGCACCACCTGCTCGGTGGGGAACTGGGCGAGGCGGACCTCGGCGGTGAAGGGCGGATGGGTACGGGTGAGCTGCTCTTTGCCGTCGACCGCGAAGACGACCTTGACGATGCGCTTGCCGGTGACCAGGGCCTCGGTGCGCCAGAGGCCGAGGATGACGTCGCTCTCCGGCGGCAGCAGGGTCAGCGAGTCGGGGCCGACGGCGATCGTCGGGCCGAGCGTCTGGCCGGCGACCGCGCGCACCGGCGCCGGCGGCGCGATGGGGTCCTTGGGGACGGCGAAGCCGTGCGCCAGGCGCGCCTCGGCGCCGCTCCCCTGGTCGCGGATGCGCAGGCGCAGGAGGAAGAGCTCGTCGGAGCGCAGGGCGCGGTTGAGCTCGAGGTCGAGGGGCTCGGTCGAGCCCGCCGCCGGGACGGGCAGATGGTAGCGCACCCGCACCTCGTCGAAGATGCGCCCCTCGTGCTCGACGACGCCCTCGGCGATGAGGTCGAGCTCGGGCTTGCCGAGCGCGTTGGTCACCGGCTTCAACTTGCCCGGCGCGGTCACCCGCACCAGGCCGCGGACGACGATGCGCTGGCCGTCGCGCTCGGGGAACTGCACGTCGAGGGGCCCGGTCGAGAGGGCGGGCGCCGCCGCCGCGAGCGGCGTCGCGGCGGCCTCCTTCGCCCAGCGGGCGAGGTCGCGCGGCGGGTCGAGGAAGCCCTCGCGCTCGCCCGGCGCCGCCCACGGCCGCTGGCCGTAGGGGTTGCCGGCGAAGCCCCGCCGCTCGCCGCGGCGGCCGCGGCCGCCGGAGAGGGCGGTGATCCCCGTCATCGCGTCGATCGCCTTCGTCTCCTTGCACACCTGGAGGTCGAAGCGGCGGACGCCGAAGCCGCGCCCCGCCTCCTCCCACTGGTCGAGCCAGTAGCTCATCTGGTCGGTGTAGAGGACGCGCTTGCTGTCGGCCAAGCTCCACATCCGCCACGCCTCGCCGGCGGCGGGCTCGAAGACGACGGCGTGCCCCTCCTTGGGCTTCGCCTTGGGGTCGGCGTTGGGGGGGAGCGGGGCGCGGTAGGTCCACAGCTCGATCGGCTTGAAGGCGGTGCCGCAGTCGATCTTCTGGCGGTCGGCCGGCTTGCCGTTCAAGAACAGGAGCTGGGCGCGGACGTCGCGCGGGGAGAGGAACTCGGCGGCGGCCAGGCGCTGCCGCCGATCGATGCCCTGGGCGAGCTCATTGTCGCGCGTCCCCGGGATCGGGTCGCGGCCGAGGAACTCGTGGATCAGCGCGGCGCGGGCCGACGGGTCGGCGGCGATCAGGCGCTGGCGCTCGGCCTCGGGCAGCAGCAGACCGGGACCGTCCTGGAGGAAGGCGCGCTCCGCCTCGGGCCACAGCAGGGGATCGGTCGGCGCCGCCACCGGCGGCGGATCGCTGTCGCCCTCGACGGCGCGGGGCGCCGGCGGGAGGGCGAAGGCGAGGAGGAGGAGGGTGAGCGACAGGCGCAGCGCGGGGCGCCGCCCGAAGGGAGAGCCGGTCTCTGTGGTCACGGTGCCGGGGAGTGCACGCGCGGTGCCACGGCCGGCGGTCCGCTCGCGCCGCGCCCCGGTCGCCCCCCGGTCGTTCCCGCGCCGCTCGTTTGGTGACTGCATGGGGGTGAGACTACTATGGGAAACGAGCCCTATGGCGAAGGTCCTGCGCAACGCACCGATCCGCACCTGGGAGGCCGGGGACACCGTCCAGGGCTTCGCCCTGCTCACCAAGAAGGAGCTGCGCCAGGACCGCAACGGGCGCGGTTTCCTCGACCTCGAGCTCGCCGACGCCTCGGGCTCGATGGTCGCCAAGGTGTGGGCCGACAGCCCGGCGCTCAACAGCGCGTTCGAGGCGCATCAGTTCGTCGCCTTCAAAGGCTCGGTCAAGAGCTACCGCGACCAGCTCCAGGCCTCGATCGACGAATGCCGCACGGCGAACGAGGAGGACCGGCGCTTCGGCTTCGACGAGGCGCTCCTCGTCCCGTCCACTCGCGAGGACATCGACGATCTCTGGGCGAGACTCGGGCGCCTGCTGGGCGAGGAGGTGACGCGGCCGATCTTCCGCCGCCTCGCCGCCGAGACCCTCGCCGTGCACGGAACCGCGCTGCGCGAGCACCCGGCCGCCAAGTCGATGCACCACGCCTACCGCGGCGGCCTCCTCGAGCACGTCGTCTCGATGGGCGAGCTGGCGTTGGCCGTCGGGCGCCACTACGGCGACCTCGACGTCGACCTCCTGCTCCTGGGTGTCCTCTTCCACGATCTGGGCAAGCTCCGCGAGCTGGGGGCGATGCCGGCCAACGACTACACCCTGGAGGGGCGCCTGATCGGCCACGTGGTGATCGGCCGCGACCTCCTGCGCGAGCGCTGCGCCGCGATCCCCGGCTTCCCCGAGGACCTCCAGCTCCAGCTCGAACACCTAGTGTTGTCCCATCAGGGCAAGAAAGAGTTCAGCTCGCCGGTCGAGCCGATGACCCCGGAGGCGGTCGCCCTCCACTTCATCGACGACCTCGACTCCAAGGTCAACCAGCTCCGCGCCGTGCGCGAGGCGACGCCGGGCGTCGTCTACCACCGCGGCTTCGGCCGCTTCGTCTACGTCCCGACGCCGGCGGCCGACGAGGCCGAAGCGGGAGCGGTCGTCGTCGCAGTGGAGGAGGGCGAGGTGCCCGCCGGAGCGAGAGCGCCGGAGCCCGCGCTCTCCGCGCCGCTCTCCGCGCGCGCCGAGCTCCTCGCCGAGCTCCGCACCGCCGCCGCCCAGGCCGACCCCGCCTATCGCGCCGGGACCGCCCCGCCCCCCGCCGCTCCCGCCGAGCAGGACCCCGACGAGCCGAGCCAGCCGCGGCTGCTGTTCGAGGGGTGAGTCAGGGTGCCATGATCCCGGATTCGCTCGGCTCTGTCCGGGCAACCGGCTCGATTTCCCCCAGGGCGATGCCCTGGGCTGAGGAACTCCGGGCCTTCGGCCCTCAAAGCGCGGTTGCGGATTAGGTTCAAGGCCCAACGGGCCGTGGTCCCTCAGCCCAGGGCAACGCCCTGGGTCAATTTTGGTCGTCGCGCGAAGCCCTCTAAATTGTCATCCTGAGCGGGAGCGAAGGATCGGGTGGGTGGGTGGCGCGTTGACGCACCGATCTCGCGCCGCCCCCCGCCCGATTCTTCGCTATCGCTCAGAATGACAATCGGAGAGCAGTCGCCCGGCGGACGCTCGGCCAGCGAGGCGATATCCTTGGGAGCCCGGGCGGCGCCGGCCGCTCGCGCGAGGGGGAGGAGCCGAATGGACGACGTCAAGCTGAAGCGCTCGGGGCAACCGCCCGCCGACGAGGAGCGGGTGCTGACCGCGGAGGCGCTGCGCTTCGTGGCCGGGCTCGAGCGGCGGTTCCGGCCGGTGCGCGCGGACCTGCTCGCCCGGCGCGAGCTGCGGCAGGCGGACTTCGAGAAGGGGATCGAGCCCGGCTTCGACCCCACGACGCGCGAGGTCCGCGAGGCCGACTGGCGGGTGGCCCTCGCCCCGCGCGACCTCGACGACCGCCGCGTCGAGATCACCGGCCCGGTCGAGCGCAAGATGATGATCAACGCCCTGAACTCGGGGGCGAGCGTCTTCATGGCCGATTTCGAGGACGCCCTCTCGCCGACCTGGGAGAACGTCGTCGCCGGCCAGGCGAACCTCGCCGACGCCGTGCGCCGCGAGCTCGCCTTCGAGAGCCCCGAGGGAAAGGCCTATCGGCTGCACGAGAAGACGGCGACCCTCGTCGTCCGGCCGCGCGGCTGGCACCTGCCCGAGAAGCACCTCGTCGTCGACGGCGAGCCGGTCTCGGCCTCGCTCTTCGACTTCGGGCTCTACTTCTTCCACAACGCGGTCGCGCTGCTCGACCGCGGCAGCGGCCCCTATTTCTACCTCCCCAAGCTCGAGGGCCACCTCGAAGCGAGCCTGTGGAGCGAGGTCTTCGCCGCCGCCGAGGCGGAGCTCGCGATCCCCCGCGGCAGCGTCCGCGCCACGGTGCTCGTCGAGACCATCCTCGCCGCCTTCGAGATGGACGAGATCCTCTACGCTCTCTGCGACTATGCGGCGGGCCTGAACGCCGGGCGCTGGGACTACATCTTCAGCGTCCTGCGCAAATTCCACGGCCACGCGCCGGTCTTCCCCGACCGCGCGCAGGTGACGATGACCGTCCCCTTCCTGCGCGCCTACACCGAGCTGCTGGTCAGGACCTGCCACCGCCGCGGCGCCCACGCCATCGGCGGCATGGCGGCCTTCGTCCCCAGCCGCCGCGACCGCGAGGTCAACGAGCGCGCCCTCGCCGCGGTGCGGGACGACAAGGAGCGCGAGGCGGGCGACGGCTTCGACGGCACCTGGGTCGCCCATCCCGACCTGGTGCCGGTCGCGAGAGAGGTCTTCGACCGCGTCCTGGGCGAGCGGCCCCACCAGAAGGACCGCCGGCGCGAGGACGTCGCCGACCCCGGCCAGGCGACCGCCAGCCGCCTGCTCGACTTCCACGTCGAGGGGGGCCGGGTGACCGCGGCGGGGCTGCGCAACAACGTCTCCGTGGCGCTTCAGTACCTCGACGCCTGGCTCCAGGGCACCGGCGCGGTCGCCATCTTCGACCTGATGGAGGACGCGGCGACCGCCGAGATCGCGCGCTCCCAGCTCTGGCAGTGGGTCCACCGCTGGGCGCCGCTCGCCGACGGCGACGCCCGCCGCCTGGTCGACGCCGACCTCTACCGGTCGATCCGCGACGAGGAGCTGGCCAGGCTGGGCGACGGGCAGGGGCGCTTGCAGGACGCCGCCGCGCTCCTCGACCGCCTGGTCCTGGCGCCCGAGTTCCTGCCCTTCCTGACGATCGAGGCGTACCGGGACCTGCCCTGAAACGGGGAGCCCTGCCGGGGGCCTGCCGGCGTCTTTCCTACCAGCCCATCTTGTCGACCGAGTAGGGCAGCATCTTCAGCCACCAGGGCCAGTCGTGGTTGACGTCGTGGCCCCAGAGGTCGAGCAGGTGCGGGATGTTCTTCTGCGTCAGCGTCTCCGCGAGGCGCCGCGAGGCGTCCGGCGCCTCGTAGTCGCCCTGGCCGGAGAGGATGTGGATCTTCGTCGTGTTCTGCAGCAGCCAGAGCTCGTGCCCGCCGAGGTTCGGCAGGTACCAGGCCGGGTTGTTGAAGTAGCAGTCGTCGTCGCTGAAGCCGTGCAGGTAGTCCGGGCCGAGGTCGTAGAAGCCGCTCATCGCGGTCACCGCGTCGAAGAGGTCGGGGCGGCGGAAGAAGGCGTTGGCGGCATGGAAGGCGCCGAAGCTGGCGCCGGCGGTCGCGATGCGCAGGTCGTCCGTCTGGCAGACGTGGCGGATGTAGGGGACGACCTCGCGCTCGATGTAGAGCGAGTAGAGGTTCTGGCGCCGCGCCTGCTCCTGCACGGGCAGCCCGCGGTCCATCCACGCCTGGTTGTTGATGCTGTTGATCGAGAAGACCCGGACGCGGCCGGCGTCCAAGGCGCCGGCGACCGCGCCGACGAGGCCGAAGCGCTCGTTCTCCAGGTAGTCGGCGGCGGCGGTCGGGAAGAGCAGCAGCGGGTGGCCCCAGTGGCCGTAGGAGACGATCGGCATCCCCTGTCCCAGGATCGGGCTGAACCAGCCATCCAGCCGGCGCGTGTCGTCGATGACCCCCATGGATCCTCCCTCCTCGCTGGCGGGCGATCCTAGCAGGAGGAGCGGAGCCGGCGTCCGACGGTGGGCCCGTTGGGTCCCGAGGACAGCCGCCTTCGAGCCCCGCCCGCCCACACGCCCTTCCAGGCGGCCGTCCTCGGGACCCAACGGACCCACGACCCCTTGACTCGGAGCGTCCGGCGCATTAGCTTTCGCGCCAAGCCATCATGAAGATTCATCCCCGCCCGCCCTCCGCGGACCTGGCCGCCGAGCTCGAGGACGCCGCCGCCCGCAAGGGCGTCAGCGAGTCGGAGGTCCTGCGCGAGGCGGTCAAGGGCTTCCTGCGGCGCGGCGCCGGCGCTCCCGCCGACCGGCCGCGGGCGGACGGGGCGCAGCCCGAGGCCGAGCCGGGACCGTTGCCCCAGGGCCCTCCCCTGGATCTCGGAGACGACCTCGCCGACGGCGCCGAGGACGGGACCGAGGATTCGCCCGATGCCTCCGCCAGTCCGGAGCATCCCCGCGCCGGCGGGTGAGGCTCCCTCTCGCCGTCCGTTTCCGCTCGCCCCTTCGAACGCCCGCTGTAGCGGAGATCGAGCGGAGGGGTAGAATCGTGCGCAAGGACTGCGAACACGAAAGGGGATCCCCATGACCCAGCAGATGCGGCTGCTCCTCATCGCCGCGCTCCTCACCCTGGCCGCCTCGGCGGCGAGCGCCCAGCGGATGACCGAGCAGGCGGGCATCGACTTCAAGGGTGCCGACTACTCCTCCTTCGGCGCGCGCGGCCCCGAGGAGTGCCGCGAGCTCTGCGCCCGCGACCGGCGCTGCGCCGCCTACACCTACCGCCTGCGCGACCACCAGTGCTACCTTAAGAGCGCCGTGCCGCGGGGGCGCGAGGACCGCAACGCGATCTCCGGCTTCAAGACCGGCCTGCTCGAGGGCGGGCGCCTCTCCGAGGAGGTCGGGCTCGACTACCGCGGCGGCGACTACACCTCGTTCATCGCCCGCGAGCTGCGCGAGTGCAAGCGCCTCTGCGCTGACCAGCCGCAGTGCCGCGCCTACACCTTCCGTCTCGACAGCAACGAGTGCTTCCTGAAGAACCTGGTCGGCCCGTTGCAGCGGGACCGCAACACGGTGACCGGCGTCAAGGGCGGGTTCGGGGGCGGCATCGGCGGCGGCGGCCGGCTGAGCGAGGAGCGGGGGCTCGATCACCCCGGCGGCGACTACAACTCCTTCGCCTCGGGCGACGTCCGCGACTGCAAGCACGCCTGCTTCGAGGACCGCCGCTGCCGCGCCTACACCTACCGCTTCGACTCCCGCGAGTGCTTCTTGAAGGACCGCGTCTACCCGGCGGCGCGCGACAGCCGGGCGGTGACCGGGGTCAAGGGCTACTAGCGCCAGCTCATCTGGTAGAGCATCCAGTAGACGACGACGCCGGTCACCGAGACGTAGAGCCAGATCGGCAGCCCCCAGCGCGCGATCCGCTTGTGGCGGTCGAAGCGCCGGCGCCAGGCGTTCCACACCAGGAAGCCGGCGAAGAAGGGGACGGTCGCCGCGAGCACGGTGTGGGTGAGGAGGATCGCGAGGTAGACCGTGCGCGCGGCGCCGGTGCCGGGGAAGTGCTTCGAGCCGACGTGGGCGTGGTAGACGAGGTACGAGACGAGGAAGACCGTCGAGGAGACCAGCGCCGCGATCATCACCCGCATGTGGGCGCGCCACCGCCGCCGCCGGATCAGCGCGTAGCCGGTGACGAGGAGGACGGCCGAGAGCGAGTTGAGCGTCGCGTTGACGGCGGGCAGATCGGAGATGCGGAGCATCGGCGGCGGATTCTACTCCGCGCCGGATCGAGGGGCCGTGGCTCCGTTTGGTTCCCGGCGACGGCCGCCTTCGGCCCCACCCTCCCTCACACCCTTCCAGGCGGCCGTCGCCGGGAACCAAACGGAACCACGGCCGATCGTGGATAATCCGGCCGATGAAGCACGCCCTCCGCCTTGTCCGCCTCGCCTTCCTCGTCCATCTCGTGGTGCTTCCGCTCGCCGCCCTCGCGCCCCCGCCGGCCGTTGCGCCCCTCTCTCCTCCTCCGGTGACCCTCCCCGCCGGCTCGCTCACCGGCTCGCTCGTCCAGGGCTACCTGGACCGCTACTTCGCGACCTATCCGACCGAGGCGACCGCCGCCGGGCGGCACGAGCGCGACGTCGAGCTCGAGGAGCTGTCGCCGGCGCGCCGGCTCGACTGGATGGCCTACAACCGGGGAACGATCCTGCGCATCGGCGAGCTCACCGCGGGGCGCGGCCTGACGGCCGACGACCGGCTCGACCTCGAGCTCCTCCTGCGGCGGGTCCAGCGCGAGCACTTCGACCTCGCGGTGCGCCGGCGGCCCGAGCGCGACCCGCTCTACTGGACCGACCGGCTGGGCAACGCCCTCCTCTTCCTCATGCTGCGCGTCGACCGGCCGCTCCCCGAGCGCCTCGCCGCCGCCGCCGTCCGCACGGCCGCGGTGCCGCGCCTCGCCGGTCAGGCGCGCGAGGCGCTCGCCGGCGCCGACCCGCGCGAGGTCTCGCCCGAGCTCGCCCGCCTCGCCGCCGGCCAGGCTCGCGCCAGCGCCGCCTTCTTCCGCGGCGGCTTCCTCGCCTGGGCCCAGGGCGGCAACGCGGCCGCGGCGCACGCCCGCGCGGCGGCGGCCCCGGCGGCCGCGGCGCTCGACGACCTCGCCGCGTTCCTCTCCGGCCTCGCGGCGCGCGCCTCCGGCTCGCCGCGCCTGGGCGAGCGCTACGCCACCGCCTTCCGGCTGGGGACCGGCGTCGAGGAGCCGGTCGCCGCCGTCCTCGCCCGCGCCGAGGCCGAACTCCGGTCAGCGCGGAGCGAGGCGGCCCGCTACGGCCGCTCCGTATGGGGCGACCTGATGCCCGGGGAGGCGCCCGCCGACGACCGCGCCCTCCTCGCGCGGCTCTTCGCCCGCGTCGCCGCCGACCGCGCGCGGACGACCCCGGAGCTCGTCGCCGACTACCGCCGCCAGGTCGCCGACCTCGCGGCGTTCCTCCGCGCCCACGACGTCGCCACCCTGCCCGAGCCGCTGACGCTCGAGGTCGGTCCGTCGCCCGGCTTCCTCCTCGGCCAGAGCGTCGGCGGAGTCTACGCCGCCGGCCCCTACCAGCCGGACGCCAAGACCCTGTGGCTCCTGCCCACGCCGGCCGACGGCGCCACGCCGGCCGAGCGCGACGCCTTCTTCCGCGGCTTCAACCACCATTTCAACGTGATGATCACGCCGCACGAGATCTTCCCCGGCCACTACCTGCAGGCGAAGGTCGCCGCGCAGAAGCCGCACAAGGTGCGGGCGCTCTTCGCCGACGACACCTACGTCGAGGGCTGGGGCACCTTCTGCGAGCGGCTGCTCCTCGACCTCGGCTGGGGCGGCCCGCTCGACCGCCTGGCGCACTGGAAGAAGCGCCTCGAGAACATCGCCCGCACGGTGGTCGACATCCGCGTCCACACCCGCGGCATGACGCGCGACGAGGTCCTCGCCTACGCCCGCACCGAGGCCCTCCAGGACGACCAGCTCGCCGCCAACCTGTGGACCCGCTCCATCACCACCGCGCCGCAGCTCACCACCTACTACCTCGGCTACGGCGAGATCGCGAGCCTCTACGACGACGTCCGGAGAGCGCGCGGCGCGGCCTTCTCCCTCCGCGAGTTCGTCGACGGCATGATGGCCCTCGGGCCGGTGCCGGTGGCGCGCTATAGGGAGCGCATGCTGGGCGGAGCGGCCGCCGCTGCGGGGCCGTAGTCCTCACCGTTGAGACGGTGTCGTGCTCGCGAAATGTCTTACGCGGAACCCCTTCAGTCGGTCTCAGCGTTGCCATCCTGGTTGCCTTGGGTAGGGGCGGAGCTTGCCTCCGCCCTGGTCCGGCGCGCGTAGCTGAACCTGTGGCCTCCTGCGGTTGCGGGCGGAGGCAAGCTCCGCCCCTACCCGAGAAGGAATGGCCCGTTTGCCTGTGGCGGGCTGCGATCAGT
>Ga0307470_10000929_pt1 | contig 12161 bp, 7 predicted proteins | sample atmos_gasesAM3C__FD_204565 | JGI IMG/M metagenome (GOLD analysis project Ga0307470, IMG submission 204565) | Hardwood forest soil microbial communities from Morgan-Monroe State Forest, Indiana, United States - atmos_gasesAM3C_05 | ecosystem: Environmental > Terrestrial > Soil > Temperate forest... | reverse complement strand
TCCTTCCGCGGGTCCCCCAACCTCCTCCGCGAGTATCGAGAGTTGCGAGATCGGCACGTCGTCCCGCGTGGCTTCTTCCAGAAGTGCTCGATAGCGTGCGGCAAGTTGCTCAATGGTGGCCTGCTCGAAGAGGTCGGTGTCGTACTCGATCAGGCCGCCGACGCGGCCACCCTCGTCGATGAGATTGAATCCAATATCGAACTTAGCCACGCCCGCTCCGGCGTTCGGTGATCCGGCCATGTCCTGCGATCCTTCACGCTCGGCAGGAGCCGAGCGCCGACTGCTCGCGCGTCGAGCTCCGGCATGGCGGCTTTCGAGCTGGAAGGTCACCTGAAAAAGCGGGTTGCGGCTGATGTCCCGGTCCGGATGTAACTCTTCCACGAGACGGTCGAAGGGACAGTCCTGATGCGCGTACGCGCTCAGCGTGAGCTCGCGGACGCGTCGCAGCAGCCCGCGATAGGTGGGATCTCCCCGGCAGTCGCAGCGCAGCACCACGATGTTCACGAAGAAGCCAATGAGCTGCTCGAGCTCTACTCTGTTTCGCCCGGCGACCGGCGTACCGATGATGACTTCATGCTGACCACTGTGGCGGTGCAGCAGCGCGGCAAACCCCGCCAATAGCGCCATAAAGAGCGTGCAGTCCTCGTCGGCCGCCACCTGTCGCACGCGAGCGGTGAGCTCCGACGGCAGAGCGAGCGGCAGCGAAGCCCCGAGAAAGCGACGCATCCGTGGACGCGGCCGATCCGTGGGCAGTATCAGCGTCGGCAGCTCCGCGAGCTGCCGACGCCAGTAAGCCAGCTGCCGCTTCGCCTCATTCCCGTACAACCACTCCCGCTGCCAAACGGCATAATCTGGATACTGGATCGGCAGCTCCGGCAGCGGACTGACTCGTCCCGCCGCGAAGGCTTCATACAACACCGAAAGCTCTCGCATCAGCACATCGCTCGACCAGCCGTCGAAGACGATATGGTGCAGCGTCAGCACCAGCGCGAAATCCGCCGGCCCAAGGTGAATGAGCATCGAACGAATCAGGGGACCCACCGCCAGATCAAACGGATGCTGCCCTTGCTCGGCCGAGAGCCGCGCAAGTTCGTCCGACTGCATCGCGCCATCGAGAGCCGACAGATCGATGACGTTGAGGCGGTGCGCGCCCTCGGAGGCGACGCACTGCACAGGCTCACCATCCCGCACTGCAAATGTGGTCCGCAAGATGTCGTGGCGTCGTACGACTTCAGCCAACGCCCGCTCGAGGATCTGCGGATCGACCGCCCACTGCAATCGCAGTGCGGCGGAGATGTTGTACACGGCGGAGTGAGCAACCAGCTGGTCGAGAAACCAGAGTCTCGCCTGCCCGAACGACGTGGGATAAATCAGTGGATCAGCGGCCACGTGATCAGTGGCACCGCAAGCATTTCCAGCGGAAAGTGTCTCTGTGCTCATCCCTGCACCGCCTGCAAGAATGCGACGATACGCGACGCCACCGGCAACGTAGTCTATGCCGAACGCAATCAAACTCAACTGGATACTTTCACATTCCGCGCCGCAAGAAGGGTAGCGTTGCCGCGTTCAACATTGCGAATTCGGTTTCTGCTACAACGACATTTGTACAGTTCCGTGATTTCGATGGGACACCGTCACGGCGGATCTGGAATGATGACCTTTCCGCGATTGAATGTGTCCGCAAACCGATCCAACCCGTTGCTGCCGCCATTGACCAACCGGCGAGCGCTTGAAAGGTCGTTTTCAGCAAGTGCCTCGCGAATGCGGTCCTCCCGGTCGGCAAGAAACCGTGCCAGCAGCTTTGCGGCAATCTGGCCATCGTTCCCGAGTGCCGGATTCGCTATGAGATCCAACTCCAGTTCCTTGCCGTACCGAAGGTAGTTCGCACGGCCGGTAAGCTGCACAAAACCGCGGCCACGAAAATTCGCACCGTCCGGCGCACCCGTATTCCCAAGATCCTGGCGGTTATCGTAGAGGTCGAAGGGATGACCCGTAGGCGAGGTGTTAAACCGCGACTGTCCTTCGCTCATCGGCATGAAGGATTCTGTCTCAGCCCGAATGGTGCCAAGTGCCATCAGTACCATCGACTTATCGGATAGCGATTCGGATACCAGGCTGTCGAGTACCCTTGGCAGGTTGACATTGATATTTCCGACTGGTGTGGAGGGAAACAAATGCGACACGACCCGCACGGTTACCCCGGCAATCGCGGAGGGTACCGTGGGTATCGCGGCCAGTCCCAACGCCATCGCCGTGCTCGGACCAACGACACCGTCCGCGGCGAGTCCCTTGCTCTTCTGAAAGCCAAGCACGGCGGCTTCGGTGCCCAGACCGAACAAGCCATCGGCAACCCCTGGATTAAAACCGGCTTTAGAGAGCGCCTGCTGCAACGCCGCCACATCCGGTCCCGAACTATTCACTTGTAATAACTTGCTCATTGCGCCTCCATGCCAAATGTCCGCGAGTGATGAGCAGTCCGAGCCTCATCGCGAGCGAGATCCGCCAGGCCCCCTGCATCATAAACCCGTTGGCATCGACTCGATTAAGTACGCCCTCTCACATTCAGTAAAACGAGTTCGCTATTTTTCCGTGGGAGTTCTATCGATGCTCTTAGAACCAAGATAACTTGCGTGGCTGACGCCCATAAGCGCCAGCAAACCCGGCTGCAATTCGGGTAGGTGGATGCCGGACTGCTTCAGATCCCCGTACGCAACGAGTTGATATAGCTGCACTCCGTAAGCGATCACGACCGTGACGGTGAAAAAGAACAGCTGGAGCTTGGCGACATCCACCAAGTGAGTATTGGCGAGCTCATCGCCTTGGAATATATCCGTGAATCGGGCGTCTTCAATCTTCGCATTCGCGTACAGAATGCCTTGGCGATTTTGCGCCACCTGCTCTGCGGTCTCACCGGGCAATTGCGACGCGGTCTTCTGCTCGATCTTCGCAGGATCCTTCGGCTCCTCAGCCATCTTACTACCGTACAGCAGCGGCGTGCCGACAAATGAAGTCGCGCTGATTCCCAGTAGCGCCCAGATTTGCCAATCAACACCGATCGACAACGGCTGATCCACGTCGCCGCTCTTGATTCGCACCATGGCAATCACGAAGAATCCCGACACGATCACGACAGTCCACAGGATCAACTGGAGCCTCGAAAGACTCATCAAATTGCGATCATTGATGAGGATGCCGAAACCCCGGCCGGTTAGCGACTTGCCCGTCAGCAGAAAGAAAACCACGATCAGGCTCAGAACTACCAACCAGCTTGTGCCACCGTTCAGGTACCAGGCAGCGATGGCGATCACGACCGTCAAAACCAACATAATGATGCCGTTCGCGATCGGGGATTTCTCCGCAACGCTCTGCCGCTTCTCGTCCATGGTGTTTGCCCCTGTGAAAATCCTTAAATATTACTGCTGTTCCCTGCGGGAGCTACCTGGCGAATGCCCGCACTACTCAGTTATCAGCCGTGGATCCGGCAATGAGCTGGGCGATACTTGCCGAGAGCGTGGCGTCTTTGACGACAAAAAAAAGGCCGCCACGCGCGTTCTGAGCCTTACCGCATTCCTTCGCATTGCCGGTGATCGCGCCTTCTTGATTGAGGTCGCCAAATATCGCGAGAGCAGAGTTCGAGTCCGTCGAAACGCCAATCTTGGCATGATTGCCGTTCGGGGAAGGCCCTGCCTTCAGGCTCATTGGCTTACTGTCCCAAATACCCGAGGTCGCAATTTGCACGGCCGAGGGAGCCGCGAGCCCACCGCCCCAGCAGTCGATATGCGTGCTAGCACTCGTCGTCGGGATATCGGAATTATTCCACCAGGTAGCGGCTCTCAGCGGCACCCTTCCGAGCAGCGATGACACAAGTTGCCATGGAGGAACGTGCAAAAGGGAGGGCTTCGAGATGATCCGAACGTGGGTCGAGAGTTCGGTAATGGTCGGCGTCTTGCTATTTGATTTCCTTCCCAGTAACGCTACTAGCGCCTGCACATCCTCCGGACCGCCGTTATTCACAATTTGGTCGTTCTTTGGGTCGGTAACGACACTCGAATTGCGCAGGGCTTTCAGAACGACGATCAAGTCGTCGTGAGTTAGGCTTAACGCAAAGAAGTGCTGACTGAATTTCACATTATTATCGACGACGCAACCAAGAGTGTTGTCGTCTTGCGATCGCCGATGGTGCGTGCTTCCCGAGCCAGGCCATGACGGCGTGGTTACCTGTAGCATAGTGCCCTGGCCAGACTCGTCCCATGCGACAATTCCCTTCGAGTGTCCCCACGGTGCACTGCAGGAGTTTCCGCTGCAAGTGGCAATCTCCGGGTCTTGATAGAATTGATCGTTCCAGACGACGAAGTAAAACTTGCCCTCGTAGATTTGGCCAAAGGTAGCGCCAAGTGGATCGTCTGCCGTGTCCCCAAGGCACCCTTGACCTTCGCGCAGCGCCGACTCGTCATGACTATTCACGCTGTCGCTGCTGGCAAATACATACCGCTGACTGAAGTTCGAGTAATTCTGCACCTCTCCGCCGAAGGTGCACGCTCGCTCGTCGATCGGCTTGCAGCCCATAAATTTGCCGCCGTTGAGTTTGAAGACGAACCACCATTGCACGGGGTGATGCGCTGAAAGCAGCGGCATTGGCGGGCCGGCGATCGCTGGGCTAGCCGCGAGAAAGGAGAAGTCAATCAGACAAATCAGGAGCAGCCACTCGCGAAAGCGGATTGACTTTACCTTAGCATCCAAGGAATTCATGTAGTGCCCCCTTCCTTGTAATACAGTCTCAGACATGCCTGCTTTGACCGAGAATACAGCGTCGGATGATGTCCTCGTACCCCAAAAGATAATTGAATTGCGGTGGACTGAAGGGCGTCGGCGCATCTAGGTCGTGCCCGATCAGGTCGGAGTGATCTCCGGCCCACGAGGCGAACAACGGCCGTTGGCGCCGCGCGGAGGCTACCGCGACGACGCCATCGTTGAGTCCCGCCGCAGAATACACAAACAGAAAAGTCGGTACGTAAAGCTTAGCAGTGTGAAACAACTGATCGCGCCCGACTCCGGCGATTTCGAAATATCGAATCTGCGGAACGTCTATGCAGCGTTTGTTCAATGCCGCCGCACCTGCTTCAGAGAGATCTTTCACAGCGTTAACCTTGCTGCGAAGCTCGTCGATGAAAGACCCGTGCAAACGTAGCAAATCTGTCAAAGAGTCGAGCGAGTTCACTTTTTCAATCGCGGTCGCCACTGGTGAGCCTGAGTGAGGAGTGCCGACAGTCACTATGGTCCTCACTCGCTCACGCATGTTGGCAAGATCCAGCGAAACCAGAAAGCGCGCGTCAAGACCACCCATGCTGTGAGCTATGATATGGACATCTTCCGTTGAACCGAAAGCCCGAACGATCTCCGCGGCAAGTACTTCGGCCCGATCGGGGACCGTTCCGAACGGATCAGTATTCATTGCCGCAGCATGCACGTCGGGGAATGTCTTTTCGAGATGCGCCGCAACCCCATTGAAGTATTGCAGCTGGCCCAACCGTTCAAATCCGAAAATACCTGGCACAAGTACTAAGTTCATAAATGAGCACCGAACTTCAAAACCTCATGTAACCCTCAGTCAGATACCACCTTACATTCATTGATACGCGTAGCCGTTGCAGGATCATTGCGGTCACCGCGCCAAGTCGGGTGATTGAAATGGATCACGAAATCTCCGTTGTACGATACGACCGCATCGTCGAAAATCAATTTGCCGATACGTCGCCAATTGCTTATTGCGACATGTTGGGCCGCTCCGGGGCCACACGTCGTGCCCTCATCACTCACCTCAATGTCGAACATCAAGCTGCGCCGCGGCGCCGGATTACCGCGGTCGAAGATTTGTGCCATGACTTCGTCGCGAAAATCCAGACTGTCGCCCTCTATCCTGGGTTGCTCCGGTACAACCCGGAGTCTCATGTACTTCGGCGCGCGCGTCGGCTCATTGTCGGCCTTTCCGAGTTCCGCTATCTGATACAGCTGCCGCTGCGAGGGTTCCCGGTCGACGCGTTGAAACACCAATCCGGTAACAAGTAGGATCGGCACGCCGCGCCCACGGCGCCACGCATGCACATCCGGCGCATTGCGCAATTCTGCGTCATTGATGTAGTCGGTGTTCTCGCCGGCGATGTCCTGCTGAGTAATAAAGCTCGCGGTCCGGAGCGGCTGCGTGTGTTGCGAATTTGCGGTTGGATATAGTTTGCCTACCAACGCTAGCGATCGCGTGTGACCCCGGCGCGTCTCCGTGCAACAGGTCGAATATCGCCCTATTACCAAGGCCTCACTGCCTTGTCGGAAATAACCGGAATAAGCGCTCGCTTCAGTGATCCGCCACTGACCGGTCAGGCAAACGCCGTTCGGGTGCAGCAAGCGGCGGAACCCTTTACCATCTGGGCCCCAACGAAGATCCGCATGCGAATCGACGGCGCGCGCGGTTGCCTGTTGAAAAATGTATCGCTTTCCAAGCGAAAGGATGCCGCGCAACACACTTGATAGCGTGACTTTGTAAGTTGGCAGCGGGGAGTCCTCCGGGCTACCCCAAAGCCTCTGGTATGGGTTGGAGAAAATCGCATCACGCACGTCGGCGTAGCACGACCCATCATAGGAGCTATCAGATTGTGTAAACGCTTCGGCGCCGAAAGAGTCATTATTCATTTCCGAGGCCTAATAATTCCTGAGCGATCTATAAAATGAATCGTTTCGCAAACCACCCATTTGACTTGGCAATGGAGTACCGAGCACGTCCTTAGAAATCCAAAATGGCGTCGCGGCGGACATCGTGTCTAAATCAAGCAAAGGTTTCTCGCCCAATGGACTCGCCGACTAGTCGGCAACTTTCCCATTCCTCGTCAGTCGGAAATTGATCGACGGTTGATTGGTTCGGGAAAGTCGCGTGTGCGACCGAGTAGCAATGCAAGTCGAGCTGCATCGCCCTAATCGCAAGACTGGCTTTCAGAACCACCAGCCAACTGATTGCTGCGGAGTCATCTGCATAGCGAATCTCTGCCACACTCGCTGCGTACTTGCCGCTGCGCGATATGCCCGTCAATGGCCCCAACGAATCCGGATTGAGCCAAGCGCGGATCCATGCGGGAATCACGGACGGCCGGGTTGTCGAATCAATCGCGTCCCATCCCGTTGCACCGCCCTGCCTGGCATCGGACGGATCAATCCAGCTAAAATGGGCGCCAAAGTCGAGCCTCGTCTGCCGCACCACCAGCCCCATCGCGTCGAAGTGATAAGTAGGGTCTCCTTCTGCATCTACTGCAATCATAAAAGGTACGCGGCGTCGGATCAGCTCATAGAGACCCGTGTTCTCGAAATGTCCGCCGTCACTCAAGTACCACAGACGCTTCGACGGTCCGCCGAAATAGGCGCGCCATTCGTTTAGTATCGTCCGTTGCGTGCGGAACAGGTCGCCGGGCAGTGATTTGAGCCGCCTGAGAAATGATGGAGGGTAGCGGTCGGGGCGGTCCCCTTCGTCGACGCCGGAATTCCACCAGTATCCGAGCCTGAGATTCAAGATGCCGAATAGCAGGGCCACGGGTAGGCTGGTTAGTCTGCCCTCGCCGGTCGAGAATGCTGCGCCCGAGATTCCCGTCCATTGGCTGAGTCTGAGAGGCTCGGCGGCCACCGTTGCTGTGTCGACACTTGCGAGCACGTGGAAGGAATCGGGATTCGCACCGATCGGAAGGGCCCGTAGTGCCGTCATCTCGTTCGCTTTGTAGTTGCCCGGCAACTGAAACATGCGCGCCATCTTGTCCCCCACCCCTGCGGGCGCGGTGGAACGGGCGTCCCAAACGGCGTGAAAGCGCACCCCGACGCTGACGCCTTCAGGGCCAACGCACATTGCGAGTCCGTTGTCTTCGGTTTGACGGCGCCCCGAAAGGGCGTCGACGTTCTCATTTACACAGACATTGATGAGGTGTAACGGACCACCATTTGCCTCCGGATGGTATTCATGAAGGAAGAGATCATCCTCCGGGTCGGCGGCGTTAATTTCGCGGGGAGCTTCCTTATCGGGCGGTTGCACTCGTTGTGAACTCGACGCGCCCAAATAAGTCCGTGCGAGCCGCCCCGAGTATAGATTCTGGAGGGAGGACAGGTTGACGAACCCAACCGCCCGGCCAATGACCAAGGAAGTGAGCAATGAAAAACACAGTACCCATAAGCCGCACATCGGACTTGGGATAAATGAGGCGTGCGCGATGGCGTCCAAGCCGACGATGAGAATCCCAAAAAGCAGGGAGGCGACGATCCCCAAAGTCACCGTCAAAGGCAGCCGGTAGGCGAACGTGCCGTTCGGTTGCGCTGCCGGCATCTTCATCATGATGAACCGAAGAAATGGCACCGAGAGACTGAAGCCCATCATGCCGCCTAGTACGTGGAATGCCATGTGTTGACTTGCCACCCGCAGCGCCAACGTATCGATAATTACCCAAAATGCGGCGCCGATCACCAACGCGATGCTCGTCCCGACGCCTCGAGTCAATCGGTTGCGTGCGACGATGCCACGATCACTGAAGTCTGACCCTTCCGGTAAGTTCCACTGCACCGCTTCTTGCCACATCCATGCCAGCAGAAGAACGCCGATGGCGAGTGTCGGCAGCAACAGCCAGTCGGTCATGGCAATTGCGGCGACGGCGGCCGCCAACAACGCAATCCATGTGAGCAGCGCAAACAGCGGATACGGGGCCGCCGACCCAGGCTTGGGTGCCAAGAAATAAGCAACGGATGCCGGCGCGACCGCGAGAAGAGCAATGACGATGGGCAGCCACCACCAGGGGCTCCAACCGCTCTTGGGTACAAAGAGGAATGACCACGGAACTTCCACTGCAGAGGACGGGGCATCGCTCGCCTGGGAGATGACATGCAGCAGCGCGAACACGAACACGGCCAGGGTTCCGATGGAGAAATGCACGGCAAGCACGTTACGCCAGACGGTACCGAGATCCTCTTTGAGGTCAGGCAACCCTTCCCCCGTCAGATATTGGCCGTGAGAACGAAGCCACCAGATTTCATCCGATGCGTTATTCGCAAGTACGTCGGTAACCCGATTCACGGGATCCGCCACGGTCGGTTGCATGCGCGTGTAGAGCCGGCCGAGAAAGGCGCCGATATAGCCGCCGCCCGATACCGTCGACAGGAAATCAATGCGTGCGAGAAGATTTTTCTTGGCGAGTGCCTGCAGAACCCCCAAGCAAATCGTGGCACTGCGCACACCGCCGCCGGAGAGAGCCAGGCCGACCGAGTCGGCAGGAATACGTGTGGTTGGGGTAGACGCGGCAGGCGCCATTTTGCGCCCCTCGCTGGCGATTCGCCGGCGCTCTTCGATGGCGGCCGCCTCGAATGCCTCGAGGCGATTCGGGTACGTCTCCGGATCCGCGAGAATGTCATCCGCCGCTTTCTCGCCGACCATGAATATCGGCGTTACAATGAAATAGCCGGGTATTGTCGGGAATACGGAAGCGTCGACCACCCGCAGCCCGCGCACACCATGAACGCGGAACTTGCTGTCGAGAACCGCATCTTGATCTTTGAGATGGGCGACATCGGCCTGCCAGGGGTCCGAGCCTATCCGGCAGGTTCCGCAGGCATGGTGGCCCCAGGCTTCATGTTGGATCCAGTCTTCGAGCGCGGCGGATCCATTGGGTCGCCCTGAGCCTGGTTGGATTTCGCTGCTTAGCGCGGCTAGGTGTGAATTCATGGTTCGCACGAATTCCACACCTTCGGCGAGCGCGGTCAAATCCTGCCGATATGCCGCCGGCCCTTCGCTGAAGCTATGAAAGGTGATTTCCGGCTGTTCTAGCGGTGAATCGGAACGCAGCCGGACGAGCCCAGCGTTATTGCGCGTATATGCCTTGAGAAGCACCCAAGTCCACAAATTCCGACTGTCTACGGTAGCGTCCTTGATCTTTCGCAATAACTGCTTGGACCACCCCCAGTAATAGCCGCGAAACGCTGCCGGCACCCCAAAGATAAAGAGGTCCGGGTCGTCGGACTCCGCGGTAGTGCTTCTGCGAAAAAAGGCCAGTGCGCCCCCATTGGTGGCATAGAGACCGTTTCCCGACTTCAACCATTGTCGCCGGGCGGGGTCCGCGGGATCGTTGGGTGTGAACGAAATACCATTCAGCGTGGAGAAGTCCTGCCGCGCCGCACTCACTACGCTGACTTCGTAGCGATCCTGCAGGTTCTTCCCCACCCCAGGCAAGTCAACGATGCGATCCAGCGGCACGCCGTCCGGTCCGGCGAGTCCATTTACCCCCATTGCGTCGAGATGCGCCCGCTGACCGACTCCGCTCAGCATCAAGAGTTGGGGCGTATTGAACGCCCCGCACGAGAGGATGATTTCTTGCTTGGCGAAATATCGGCGTGCGGTCGCGGTCCCCCCGGTGGTCTTCGATCGCGGACTCGCTTCATAGAGATAGGGCTTCTCCCACACGTCGATGCCGATGGCGCGGGGAGCGCCGCCATCGGCAGCCGCCTTGAAGATGACCCGCTTGGCAAGGACGCCCGTGAGCAGGACGAGAAACTCCGGATGCGCTGTCGCCACGTTCATCAGATACTCGCGCAGCCCGGTGCGGCGCCGGCCATCCGTGCCGATGGGAATGAAACATAGGCGGGAGTTGAGTTCCGGACGTCCCCTTCCGAAGTTAGGATCCAAAAATTGCACGAGCCGCAAGCTCACGAAGGCACGCAATAGCGCGCGAATCTGTCCTTTCTGCGACAACAAATAACGGATGACGTCAATTAGGATGCGCCGAAATGTTCGGTCACCGCGCGCAATCGTCCAGACGAGCTTGGGATCGATGAAGCTGGTCTTCTGCCAACCCCGGTAGCCGTGACCGCCGCGGTCGAGTTGCGAGCGGGGGTTTATGAAGGAGACCAGGCCGCGCAGCCACTGGTAGATCAGCAACAGTGCCTGGAAGAAATTCTGATAGACCTTGTAGTAAAGGCAATCCTCGAGACGCGTGAAGTACCCCTGCATTTTTTGCGCCCGCCAGCTCTCATCCCCAGTCAGCGTAAAGATCCGATTCCAATCTTCATCGTTCGGCTTAGCAATGATCATCGCGTGATGGCCGGTGCAGCCGCCAAGCCCCGAAGATCGCGGGTAGAAGATTCCTCCCTTTCCGGCTTGGCGTGCAGTTGACGGATCCTTCGCGGGGTTGTACTTGGAGTCGGCGGCCTGTAGCGTAGTATTCTCATAGTGACGGACCGAGAATTGCCAGCTCATGGCATCGTCTTCCGTCGCCGCGGCGTTGTATCCCGGGACTTGATACACCTCACGTTCAGCGTCCGGCGCTGGAGGCACATCGTCAAGCGCATTGCCACAAGAAGGCGAGGCGTTCGCCGGATCGCAGCCCGCCTCGATGACCAGCACGCGTTTGCCGCCGAGCGCGAGCCGGGCCGCCAATGTTCCTCCCCCGGCGCCTGATCCCACGACTATATAATCGAATTCCGTGGTGTCGGGATCGGTCGCGTTCAATAGCATCTTCTCATTGGACGCCGCGGACTTACGCACTCCAGCGGGGCTTGCGCGTTCCGACGATTGAGAATGCATGAAGTTGCTCCCTACAGTGTCTTGAGAAACGCCTTGAGATTTGTCTTCTCTTCGGTAGTAAGCCCCTCCCCAAACCAATGGCCTCGATCAAGCACGAAGTCAGGGCACTTGCTGGCTTCGAGGAGCGGCTGTCCTGCTTCGGCTTGGAAGACCTGCAGTGCCTCGACCTCGTCCTTCTGATTACGGCTCCGCAATACTCCTCGGACCGCTCCTGAAACTGCGCGCAGCAGATTCCGCGTCGGAGCTTCCGGATTGATGTTCATGAGTAGATTGATGGGCGTGCCCCGAGGAATTGGTCCTGCTTTCATGGGACCTAGCATGCCGCCGACAAACGTCGTCAGCACGGCACCGATCAATACCGCGCCCACCGCGGTCGCCCCGAATACAATCTGCGACCAAATTCGCCGCTGCGGTAACAACCAGAACAACAAGGCAATTACCAGGGCCACCGCGGGTATCAGCCAGAACAGCCACGACACGCGGTCGAGTCTTGCGAAGGACACCACGACGCCGATGCCGACAGCCATTAGCAAGAATAGGAATCCGGCATGTCGGGGCTGCGCTTAGAAGG
>Ga0307470_10000928_pt1 | contig 12163 bp, 13 predicted proteins | sample atmos_gasesAM3C__FD_204565 | JGI IMG/M metagenome (GOLD analysis project Ga0307470, IMG submission 204565) | Hardwood forest soil microbial communities from Morgan-Monroe State Forest, Indiana, United States - atmos_gasesAM3C_05 | ecosystem: Environmental > Terrestrial > Soil > Temperate forest... | reverse complement strand
CCACTGACTGCTGCTTTCCCGCTCCGATCCACCGGTCGGGGCTGCACCGCCAAACCAGCACCCGGCGATGCCGCAGCGTTATCAATCGAAGTCACGCACATCGGCAGTACACACTGACGGAGGCATGAGCCGATCGGTTTGCCTACCAAACTCCGGGGAAGCGACGCACACATACAATCCGATCTCCGCGCAAGGAACGACCAACGCCCCTGTCGTCTCGGCGACCAGAACGACGGGTAGGGCCGCGTCTTGCGCCGACAACACGGTTCGCAGGCTCAAGCCGCGACGCGATAGGGAACGCATAACTATTCACCGGCGCCTCGGTGTGAACATCCGGAATTGCCGCAGTCAGGGCGCACGCGGGACCATCAGCGCGAACAGCGCGCATATTCCGATCACGGATGCGCTATTGGGTTGCCAGTGCGAGGTGGTGGCGTAGTCGGCGTGCTACGGCGACATCGCCGGCTACCTCTATCGCCGATTCCGGCGCGCGTCCCCACAGCCAGAGCAGTAGGTTCGAGGGTTCGCCGGTAACCCGAACGTCCGGCTCACCGGTCACATCGCCGACCATGATCTCATCGGGGGACATCACCACCTGCCAGGCCTCCTCGTCGGTCGCCACCACCGCCGCGCCGGATGACCCGGGCTGCGGGTTGTCGCTCCAATCACCGGCCAGCATCATCACCAGCACCTCGTCGATCCCGTCAACGGCAAGCTCGGCGTCGATCGGCGTGCCGACGCCGAACGCGCTTTGCACGTCCACTCGATGCACCGCGGTCTCTTGAGCCATCCGCCGAACCCAAAAGCCGGCCGTCTGGTCCGGTGGCCACCACGTCCAGGACGGCGCGGCCGGGTCGGTGCTTGCCAGCACCTGTAGCAGGCGGCCGTGCGCCTCGACGAACCATGTCACCGGGTCCCGGTCCGCGGGCCACCGCGGCGGCCACGGATCCGGACGCGCTCCGGCCAACTGGATGCAGGCGATCTTGTGTTCGTAGACCTCCGCGGTGTGCCGGACGACGTCTCCCACCGTCCAGCCCGGACACGCCGGCACATCCGCCCTCAGGTCATCGGCGGCGGCTGTGCTCAGCAGTCGTCCATCGACATCCAGGAGCTCCAGGTAACGCAAACGATCCATTGCTGCAGCCTGACCCGCCCGTCCAGGCCTGTCGAGCACCCGGGCCCCCGGTGTATGTCATTTGCGGAACGCCGCACGGATCGGGATCGGCGACCCCAACCTCCACGGGCCGCCGCGTCGCCGCAAGCGGTTCCAGTTACGGAACGCGTCTTTGACGCCGATGGTCCGCGTTACGCTGGTTGCCGAAGAAACTTGAACGTGCCGCCTGACGGATGCGCCGGTGCCTGCGGTAGAAGCGGAACATGACGCTCACCTTCTGCTGGGATCTGTCGGCGGCCGACTGGATCACCCGCAGCGACCTGCGATGGGAGCAGCTGGTTGGCTTCGGCCCTGCCGGCTTCGACGCCTACGCGCGGCTTCGGTTCCTGCCCGACCCGGCACGCCCCGGCCAAAGCGAGAACGACGTCGTGGGACAGGACTCGGGCACCGGCCAGCTGCCCAGGCTCTTTGAGGTGCTAGCCACCCACACCGCGACTCCGGACGACTGCCACTTCTGCGTCTGGGAGGGCTTCGGCAGCTACGACGCCCACGGTGTCGTAGCTGCCGATGATGCGGTGTACATCGTCGATGAGATCGACCACGCCTCGCTTACGCGCCCGGACCCGGACGCCCGGCCGGCGGTGGCGCCCGAACCCCCTAGAGGTCGTGCGATGGCGCACCTGCCGAGGGTGGTGGTGCCGAACCGCGCGTACTGGTTGTTTCGTGGACCGTTGGCCGAGGTCGGCACGTGGGACACCGCTCAGGGCTGGCCGGGCGAGTGTCGGCTCGACGAGACCGAACCGGCGTTCGTCTGGCCCGCCGATCACGCCTGGTGCGTCGCCCGCGACGTCGATCCACACTGGGCTGGGATCGGCGGACACCAGGCGCTGATCACCCAACTCACCGCCGACCCGCGCCTCGACGTGATCCCCGCAGACCCCACCAAGGACCAGCCGCTCTACCGATGAACGGCCCGGTGTCCCCTGAAGCTGCTGTCCGGACGCCAATCGACGGACCTTATTAGGCCAGCACGCGCGGACCTGCGCGTAAGCGCCGAACAGGCGACCGTTCGCGGCTGCCCGGTCGGCATCATTCGGCGACATGACGATCTCGGCTGGGGCGGTGACACACTCTGCTGTCATGCAGCGTGCGGGGTCGGGATCGTGGCGGTTCGCTGCGGGTGTGGAGCAGGCGCCGGCCTTGGCATTGTTCGCGCGGGACGCGGGCGGCCTGGCGGTGCCGCCAGGACCGGGCGTCCCGCCGCCGCTCGACGGCCAGCTGCCCGAGGTCTCGGCCGAGCTGGATGCCAGAGGCCGTGCGTTAGCGGGCAGTGCCTGGTGGGACTGGTGGCGCGCGATCATCGCCCACGCGGTGGCCGGTCAACGCGGCGCGCCGCCGTGCATGGATCAGCGAAGCTGGGTGCGCCGCATGATCACCGACGGGATCGCGGTGTTCGATCCGCCGGAGTTCGCGTCGCTGTCCGATCGTCCCGCGCTGCAGCAGGCGGTGCGCGCTACCCTTCCCGCCGCGCTCGCTTGGGTCGCCACCGATCGCCGCCCGCTTGGTGGGTCCATCGCGTCCTTCGACTACCAGCTGATCCGCCAGGCCGCTGTGCAGATCGGCCGCCGGCGCCAGGTCAGTCCGGCGGCGCTGTCCGCTTGCGCCGTCCTGATCCCGGTGCAGGGCCGCTGGTGGCACCAGGTCGAGCCCGGCGCCGTCGTCTGCTCGGTCACCGCCGCGAGCGACTCGGACACGGCGCGAAGGGTCCTCGACGACGTCTTCGAATCCGGACTCGCCTCCTGAGCCATCGCCCGATCAGGGATCCGCTTCCGGCACTGCAATCTGTCAACTGATCGGGGACATCGACCCCGATGTCAGATGTGGTTGCTATGAACGGTCGCGACGCAACCCGCAACTGCTTCTAGGAGATCCTGATGTCCGGCACCACCTGCCACATGTCGATCTCGCTCGACGGTTTCGTCGCCGGACCCGAGCAGAGCCGGGACAATCCGCTGGGTAAGCGCGGCCGCGAGCTGCACGGCTGGCATATCGGCGACCCGCGCGCGACCGACGCCGACAAGACAGCCACCGAATGGCTCATGCGCCCTCGCGGCGCCTACGTCATGGGTCGAAACATGTTCGGGCCGATCCGCGGTGAGTGGAACGAGGCGTGGGACGGATGGTGGGGATCCGAGCCGCCGTATCACGCCCCGGTCTTCGTGCTCACTCACCACGCCCGCGAACCCATCGAGATGGAAGGCGGGACGATCTTCCACTTCGTCACCGAGGGCTTCGACGCCGCCTACACGCAGGCCCTCGACACGGCCGACAGCAACGGCGTGGACATCGCCGGCGGCGCTTCGACCGTTCGACAGGCACTCAACGCCGGCGTGATCGATGAACTCACCCTCGACATCGCACCCGTTCTACTCGGCAGCGGCGAGCGCATGCTCGACGGCGTCGAGACCTTCGACTTCGAGCCCGTCGAGGTGCTCCACTCACCGCTAACCACCCATATCCGTTACCGCAGACGCAGCGTCGGTTGAGCAGCAACTGCCCTTCGTGCGTCTCAATCGAGGATCCGGTTGCGGTCACGTCGCGTCCTCGGCAGGGCAACGGACATACTGGTGACAGTTCAGCGAAAGGCAGCATCGTGACCACCCTCAGCACCGAAGATCCGGTGGCCGTTGCGGTTGTCGGCGCCATTCATTCCGGTGACGTTGCGACGTTGCGGCGCCTGCTTGGCGAGCATCCCGATCTGGCCAGAACGAGGCTTGGTGACGACGCCCCGGATGGAATGTCACGCACGCTGCTGCACGTGGCGACGGACTGGCCCGGCCACTTCCCGAATGGCGCCGCCACCGTCGCCGCGATTGTCGAGGCCGGCGCCGATGTGAACGCCCGATTCCGTGGACCGCATAGCGAGACTCCGCTGCACTGGGCGGCCAGTAGCAACGACGTGGACGTCCTCGATGCACTGCTGGACGTCGGAGCTGACATCGAAGCGCCCGGCGCGGTGATCGCCGGAGGCACTCCACTCGCAGACGCGACCGCCTTCGGGCAGTGGAAGGCCGCTCGCCGGCTCGTCGAGCGTGGCGCGCGGACCAACTACTTCGCCGACGCCTCGCTCGGACTGATGGAGCGCCTTCACCAGTACTTCGACCGGGCGGGTGCGCGTGACAAGGATCAGGTCAACGACGCGTTCTGGGCGGCCTGTCACGGTGGGCAGCAAGAAGCCGCCGAGTACCTGCTCGACCGCGGCGCCGACGTGAACCGGCTCCCGGGCTGGGAACAGTTGACGCCACTGGACGCGGCCGCCCGCAGCGGCGCACACGACGTGATCACCTGGCTGCACGGCCGCGGCGCTAGCACCGCAAGCGAGCTGCGAGGCGACTGAGCACTCAGCACCTGCGCTCGGCCCGCTGGCCGATCCGTCCGCGGGACAGCTTCGGTGCTCGCGAGCGAATCCTCGCTGCGCCGTTCGTCGGTAGCGCTGCTCGCTGCGGGTGTCGCGCTGCGCCTGCCCCATGGCTTGAGTTGGTCGCCGTCTAGACGCGGCCGACCGCCAGCAGGTGGCCACTTGCGGCGATCATCATTGGGTGGCGTTCGACCAGCCGAGCCGCCCGCACTGCCGCGTCGAGGCGCTCGTCGAGGCAGTCCATCCCAAGCGCGCGCAGGGTAGGGCCAGCAGGGCCTTCGATGCCGTACACCTCAACATCGCGCAGGCCGGCATCGACCAGGTCCTGCGCCAGCTCGTCGGGAAGGTGGAAATACGCGGTCGTAAAGCCGACGACGTCACCGCGGAACTGCCCGGTCGCATGCAATCGGTGCAGAAATGGCTCGACCGCCTCGGTGAGGCGTCCGTCGCTGCCGATGTCCATGAGTGTTGCGAATCGGCTGATACCGGCGGCTACGAGCGGGGCGCCGGGACGTGCGACGCGCCGCGCCTCGCGCAGCGCCTGAAGTCGACCTTCACGTTCCGGCAGGTGATACAGGGGGCCGAGAAGCAAGACGGCGTCTTGGCTCTTATCCGCCTGCGACAGACAGCGGGCATCGCCCACGGCGGACGAGACAGCGGGAAGCCTCCCGGCGGCGGTGACATGCTCTTCGACCGGGTCAATCACGTGCACGGAGTACCCGCGCTGCGCCAGCCAGTCTGCCTGGACGCCCGTGCCGCCGCCGACGTCGAGCACCGTCGCCGGTGGTGGCGGCAGGAACCGCGCAAGCAACTCCTGCGTACGCACGCGCTCCAGCACGCCGTGTGCACGAAGCCGCAACCGCTCATCTTCGCGGAAGTCATCGACGTAGAAACCACGCACCTCGGGGTCCATCGCCTCAGTGTGCCGACCGTGCGGCAATACACGCGTCAGTGGTACCGCCGAGCTCCTTGACGAGACGGCCGCCGAAGCTCGGCCCACGGCGGGACGCCATCCCTCAAGCCGAACGACGATCGGCACACATGTTCGGTAGACGATCCCGCTGCAGGACGGTCAATCAGGGGATGCGTTCGATCGGGCGCGTCAAATCCTCGCGGCCTGCGAGAGGGTCATACGGCATAGGCCAGTACTCGACCTGGCGTGCGATGTGATCACCAACCACTTCCGAGAAGACGATCAGGCACGCGAACTGTTCGCTGTCAGTCACGGTCACCTCGCTGACGACGGTGTCGCCGCCGGCGACGAGGCGGTGCACGTCGAAGCTCCAGCGACCGGTGTTCGTTGGGTACCGAGCCTGTATCGCGGCGAAGTTGTCCCTGCCAACAATCCGCTCCCCAGAGCATGGCCAGTCGACCGCGCACTCGGGCGCCAGGTGGCTGGCCGCGCGTGCCCAGTCGTTGGCTTGCATAGCTGACCAAAAGGAACTGATCACGTCCTGGCTCGACATGGATCGAAGCTATCCGCCTCCACCGACGGCTCGCGCACGGGACCCGCATGCGCCGCAAGTGGATCGACAAGCGGGGGGAAGACGGGGGTTCCCGGCGAGGGCTAACCGCTTGACGCACAGAGGGAACCTCGTCGCAAAAGAGGCCCCCTCTGTCAGGGGTCCTCAGTCGTCCTGGTCGGCGCGTAGGCCCATGACCTCCTGCAGCACGCGGGTGGCTGCACGGCGGGCCGGGAAGCTGTTGCGCGTGGTGAGGCTGCCGGAGTCGGCACCGGTGGGGGTAACGACGCCGGCGCGAGACCAGACTGGGTTGTCCCAGGCGAAGACGTCGTGGTCACCGTCGACTTCAAGCGCCTTGAAGGCCACGTCGGGGTCGGCGTGCTCGGCGTACATCGTCGACATCGCCCCGATCAACCCGTAGATCACCACGGCGGTGGACGCGATGTTGCTCCTGCGCTGCTCCTGACGCGCCGGCGTCGAAAGCTTCCCGAACTCAGGACGTACCTTCACCAGCGAGTTCCACGCGGCGATGAGCCAGCTGGCCTGCGCCTCGACGTCCGCGGCCGTGACCGGGCCGCCCTTCCACGACGTCTCGATTGCCGCAATCGCGAATGCTGCTGCCTGGTACTCGACGGCGTCCCATCCGCCCAGCGACGCCTGACAGAGAATGCGGACGCGGCTGTCGCGGACCCAGTGCTTGGGCGCCGCAGCCCACTATCGCGGCCACCGGCGAGAACAGACCTTTACGACCACCTTGGTGCCGCCGCACGTTCTCTGTTCTCCCCGCAGGGCGGCCCGAAGAGGATCGTCCACCGGAACAAGGTCATCTCGCCGTCAGTCCTCGGCAAGGGGGTCAGGACTGGCCGGCGTCGTGCACGACGATCGCGATGTGTACCCGGTTGGTCACGTCGAGCTTGGTGAACAGGCGCGATACGTGCGCTTTGACGGTCGCCTCGCTCATGAACAGCGAGGCGGCCACTTCCGCGTTGGACGCGCCGGACCCGACCGCGAGCGCGACCTCACGCTCGCGATCGGTGAGTGTGGCCAGTCGCTGCGCGGCGGCGCGGCGACGCTCGGTCGCCTCGGTGTCGCCGAAGTGCGAGAGCAGGGTGCGGGTGACCGACGGGGAGAGCATCGCATCTCCCGCGGCGACCAGGCGCACCGCGTTCAAGATCTCCGCGGGCGGGGTGTCCTTGAGCAGGAAGCCGCTGGCGCCGACGCGCAGCGCGCTCAGCACCTGCTCGTCGGCCTGGAACGTGGTCAGCACGATCACCTGCGGCGGCGCGTCGAGCCGGCGCAGGGCGGCGGTCGCGGTGATGCCGTCCATCTCGGGCATCCGGATGTCCATCAGCACGACGTCGGGCCGGTGCTCACGGACCGCTGCGACTGCCCGGGCGCCGTCGTCGACCTCGCCGACGAGGTCGAGGTCCTCCGCCGAGGACAGGATCATCCGGAGACCGGCGCGCACCAGGGCGTCGTCGTCGACCAGCAGCACCCGGATTTTCACCACGGCAGGTCGGCCTCGACGACGAAGTCACCGGAAGCGTCCGGTCCGTGCACCAGGACGCCATTGGCCAGGGTCACTCGCTCCTGCAGACCAAGGAGGCCGGTGCCGGAACCCGGCGGAGCCGGACGGTCGTGGGCGCTCACTGCGGGTGGGTTTCGAACGCATACGTGCAGGCCGCGGTTCGGCGCGCCCGCCACCCGAACCTGGGCGAGGGTGCCGCGAGCGTGCTTGCTGATGTTGGTCAGCGCTTCCTGCACGATGCGGTATGCGTCGCGACCCAAGGGGCCGGGTGCGGCAGCTGCACCGTCCACCTGCATCTCGAAGTCGATCTTTGCGCCGGAGCGGCGAGTCTCCTCCACCAAGCGTGGAATGTCAGCCAGCGTCGGTTGTGGCACCGTCGACGGCCGCTCCTGCCCCGGCTCCTCCCGCAGCACGCCGATCACGTCCCGCAGCTCTTCCAGCGCCTGGTGGGCCGTCAACCGCAACAGCGCTGCGCTCTCCCGCACCTGGGCGGGAGGCAGGTCGAGTGCGACCTCGAGCGCCCCGGCGCGCAGCGCCACCAGGGAGACGCGGTGGGCGAGCACGTCGTGCATCTCCCGTGCGATGCGGGTTCGCTCCGCCAGGCGCGCACGTTCGGCGCGGAGGAGCTGATCGGCCTCGGCACGTTGGGCACGGTCGCGCAGGGTGGCGAGGAGCTGACGCCGGGCGCGGACGAACATGCCCCATGCGGTCGCGGCGGCGGCAAGCGCCGCCGTCGGCAGCAGCACCGACCAGGTATTGGTCCGCCCGAGCCAGATCGAGCACACCACTGCGGACGGAACGAACAGAGCGGCGACGAGCAGGGCGGGCCGGACATGGCGGTGCACAGCCAGCGAGGACAGTGCGAACAGGCCGGCCACCGTGCCAAACGTCGAGAATGCGCCCAACAGGACGCAAACCAGCGCCACACCGAACGGCCACCGTCGCCGCCACCACAGTGAGATGCAGCAAAGAGCTCCGAACGCGGCGTCGGTGGCCACCCGCCCCGAGGTCATCCGATTGGCGGCGTCATCCATGGTGACGCTCAGGATGAGCGCCCCGAACGCTGCGGCGATGACGAAGGCACCGACGTCGACGACCCAGTCGCGCCCAGTCCTGGGCGCCACCTTGTCGGGATGAGCCGGATCATCGACGGATGCCAGGAGTGACGCCGGCCGGAGTTGCTCGGCCCAGAACCTACGCGGCCGCCACATGATCAGAGCGTAACCGCCTGGTGCGCCCGCACGGCACCGACGAAAGTCGACGCCGCCGCGACGAAAGGCGGTAGTCGCGGGGTCCGCCACCCGCCCTTTCGACGCGCGGTCCTAGCCCGCCGGCCGATGTGCGAGGACCCGTCCCGCGGCCAGGCTTGCCCCATGATCACAACAACCGCTCTCACCAAGAGCTACGGCAAGACACCGGTCGTGCGTGACGTGTCACTGCACTGCGAACCGGGCACCATCACCGGCTTCCTAGGCCCCAACGGCGCGGGCAAGTCCACGACCCTGCGGATGATCGTCGGTCTGGCCCACCCCGATCACGGCACGTCAACCATCGACGGCCGGCCATTCGTCGAGCTGCCCAACCCGACCCGGGTGGTCGGAACGTTGCTCGATCCGTCGGCGATGCACGCCGGACGCACCGGCCGCGCGACGTTGAAGATCGCCGCACAGATGGCCGGCATGTCCACCGACCGCGTCGATCACCTGCTGAACCTGGTCGGGCTGACCGACGCGGCAGATCGGCGGGTGGGTGGCTACTCCCTCGGGATGCGGCAGCGGCTCGGGATCGCGCAGACGCTCGTGGGCGAGCCGGAGGTGCTGATCCTGGACGAGCCCGCGAACGGACTGGACCCCGAGGGCATCGCCTGGATGCGCGGGCTGCTGCGCGACTTCGCCGACCGTGGCGGGACAGTACTGCTGTCCAGCCACCTGCTCCACGAAGTGCAGGCCACCGTCGACCACCTCGTCGTCATCTCCCGCGGCGCGGTCGTCGCGTCCGGGCCACTCTCGGAGTTGCTCGCCAGCTCCAGCCTGCTGGTGCGTACACCCGACCCAGAAGGCCTGGCACGCGCACTCCGCTCGGCCGGCATCGGCTACCGGCCCGGTCCGGACAACACCTTCACGGTGGACGTCCACGACGGCCGCATTACCCCCGAGATGATCGCCCGCGCAGCGGTCGATCAACAGGTTCCGCTCACCGAACTACGCCAGTCCGACTCCGGCGGACTCGAACAGCTCTTCTTCTCACTCACCGCCGCAACGGCGGACCACTCGCAGGAGGCAGCAGCATGACCAGCGCCACGATGACCAGCCCCGTCCGCCCCGTCGATGCACAATCGCCAGGCGCCGCCTTCCCGGCCATCCCGTTCAGTCGCTTGCTGCGCGTCGAATGGGGGAAGGCGACCGATACCCGTGCGGCCCGCTGGCTGCTGGCCTTGGTCGCGGCCTCGACGGTCGGGCTGATGCTGGCGCCGCTGCTCGCCCCGTCGAGGATCGACCAGACCTACACCAGCTACCTCAGGTTCGCGGCCGTCGGCCTGAGCATCCTGCTACCGATCGTCTCGATCCTGACGCTGACCAGCGAGTGGAGCCAGCGCACCGTCCTCACCACCTTCACCCAGGAACCGCGCCGCATCCGGGTCATCAACGCGAAGGTCACGGTCTCGCTGCTGCTGGCTGGTGGTGCCGCCGTGTTCGGTGGGTTGGTCACGGCCGCGGGTCTCGGCGTGGCAGCGGCCACGGGCCGAGAACTCGACGCCAACCTGAACGCCGGCGTCCTGGTCGGCTACCTGCTGTTCGTGCTCCTCAGCGTCGCGACCGGAGTGGCGTTCGGGGCGCTGCTGCACAACTCGGCGGCCGCAATCGTCCTGTACTTCGCGCTTCCCATCGCGTTCGCCTTGCTCGGCCGTGCGTCGACCTCGCTGGGCCAATGGGTGGACTCGGGTACCACCTTCGACTGGGTGCTCAATGGCGAGTGGTCCGGGCACACGCCGCAGATCCTGGCCACCGTGATCCTCTGGGTCGCGCTGCCGGTGGCCGCCGGACTCGTCCGGACCGTGCGGCGCGAGATCAACTAAATCGCTCAACTTCAGCGTGGAGAAGGGCACGGCCGCCGGATCACGAAGATCCGACGGCCGTGCCCTTGGCGCATGACCAGGGTGTCTTGGCGGAACTACGGATCGCTTTCCCGGACCCCGCCGAGACCAACGGCGGCCGGTCGCTCGGAGCCGCCCTCCTCCGCCGGGCGGTCGTCCCACCACGGGAACCTCAACCCACACGTGCTCTAGCCGAAACCCGGGGCCGACGTGATCCCACACGTTCAGTCCCGTAAGCCCCGTCCGATGGACGGTCTCGATGAGCGGGCGACGTGCGGGATTGCGCCGAGGCTAAGTATCGCGCCACATATCGATCGCTCCGTGCACGCTCGCGCCGTGCGATGGATCGCACCGATCGACGGTGTTGCGCGCGTCGAGCGATAGTTCGCCGGCCAACGCCGTTCGTCCGCTGGCGGGCGGTCACGTCCGGCATGAATCGCTGGTCCGGTGATCCCCTGGAGTTCAGAATTGGGTGGTGGTGGCGCGTTGGATGCTGCCGGTCCTTCTGGCCTTCGTTCTCGTCGTGGGGTGTGGCGGGCGCGGGCAACGCGGTGTGACCACGAGGCCTCCGAGTCCTGGTCCGGTCAGCGAGGGTGTTAGCCGGCTTGTCAGTGTTGGTGGCGGGCGCAGTCTGTACCTGGACTGCGTGGGCTCGGGCAATCCCACCGTTGTCCTGGAAGCCGGGTTCCCCGGCAACACGCTGAACTGGCGCGATGTGCAGCCCGAACTCGGTCGGACGACCCGGACCTGTGCCTACGATCGCGCCGGGTTGGGCCACAGCCCGCCGATGCCCGGAGTGCACGACGCCCAGGATGAGATCGACGATCTGCAGCGGCTCCTCGTCACCGCCCACCTCGAACCGCCGTACGTGCTCGTGGGTCACTCCTACGGCGGGATCCTCGCGCGGCTGTTCGCGAGTCAGCACCCCGACGAGGCGGCAGGCGTCGTACTTGTCGATGCTCGCGGGCGTGACGCGACGCGACGACAGGTTGCCCTCTTGCCCAAGTCGCAGGTCCCACCAGTGCTGGCCACGCCCGTACAAGATGGCGTCGACGTCGCGGCCAGCGAGGCGCTCGCCAGCCGGGTCCGAAGCCTGGGGGCCACGCCGCTCGCGGTGATCACCGCGGGCAGGCACGACGAGGATTGGGGCCGGTTGCTGTCTCCGGGCTTTGCGCGGACATTTGACCGACTGTGGGCAACGATGCAGGACGAACTCACCGCGCTGTCCAGCAATCATCTGCACGTCGTTGCCCTGCGCAGCGACCACTTCGTCCAGCGCGTCGACGGACAGCCAGACGTCGTCATCCGTGCCGTGCAGGCGGTCGTCCGCGCCGCCCGCGACCACACGCGTCTTCCACCGTGCCGGCAACTATTCAGCGGCGCCGACGTTAGCTGCCGCAGCTAGCTGGGACGGGCACATCGTCCCGGACGCGCGAGGCGGGTGGCCAGTGGGGTTGGGCACGGCTGCGGGCAGCCCTGATCGGCATCCACCAGGCCGGACCCCCTCGAATTCACTCAAGTTAGCTGTTGGGCGGGCGCTGCCGCA
>Ga0307470_10000926_pt1 | contig 12175 bp, 9 predicted proteins | sample atmos_gasesAM3C__FD_204565 | JGI IMG/M metagenome (GOLD analysis project Ga0307470, IMG submission 204565) | Hardwood forest soil microbial communities from Morgan-Monroe State Forest, Indiana, United States - atmos_gasesAM3C_05 | ecosystem: Environmental > Terrestrial > Soil > Temperate forest... | reverse complement strand
AAGAGCTACACCAATTGGTTCCCCGGCATCCAGGCGAAGTATGAGATTCAGCCGAAACTCATCACGCGCGCGACGTGGTCGTCGACCCTGGCTCGGCCCGGTTTCAATCAAATCAACATATCCAAGACCGTGGACCTGGGTTCAGGACAGATCACCGTCGGCAATCCAAACCTGAAGCCCGCGACGGCGAATAGCTTCGATTGGACGATCGAAAAGTATCTGGAGAGCGCCGGGATACTGTCGTTCGGCGTCTTCGACAAGGAATTCAAGAACTACATCGTACCGGACCAAACGGGTTTCACGACCTTCCCCGGGATCGGAAACCCGTTGAGACTGTTCACGTTCAGCAATGTGAGCAAGGCGCATGCGCGAGGCGCGGAGTTCAACTGGGAACAACGATTCAAGAACCTGCCCGGGTTTCTGGGCGGCCTCGGGGCGAGCGCGAACTACACGTTCGTCGATTCGGCCATCGAGATCCGCCCGGGCGAAAACTCGACGCTGCCTTCGGCCTCGAAGAATACTTGGAATGTCGCGGCGTTTTACGAACAGTACGGACTGGGCCTACGGGTGGTTGCGTATTCCACGTCCGCCGACCTGTTCACCATCGGCAACACCAGATCGGGCGACGTATGGAATGCTACCCGCACGTCCATGGATTTCGGCAGTACCTATGCGTTCGCGGAGCACTGGAGCGCCTACTTCAATGCCAAGAACCTGCTCAACACGCCGCACAAGTTCTATCAAGGTTCATTCGAGCGGGTGATCCAACGCGAATTCTACGGGCAGACCTACCAAGTGGGGGTGCGGTTCGACTACTGAAGCGTCGGCGAGGCCCGTGATCGCGGGCCTCGCCATCGTTTGCCGGCAGCGCACGCTCAGGCGCAACGGGATTGTGATGCCATCGCGCCGCTACTGGATTGATCGTGGGAGAGAGCCCGTTCGGTGTGCTCTATGCGCGGGCATCGTCGCCGGCTCCGGCAGGTACGAGCCCTTTAAACTCGTGGGAGACAATTTTGAGACCCCTGCGCGCATCGCTAGCTGAATTTGGCCTTCATCCGTTCGGATAACTTCGACAGCTGCACCAGCACGCGTTCGTGTGTGCCCACTCCAATCTCCTCGTTCCCGTCGGTCGCACGAATCGAAAACTCGATGCGCCGCCCATCAACGTTGGTGACTTTCGCCTCGCCGATGACGCGTCGACCAACCGGCGTCGCCGCCAGATGGCGCACGTCGACGTGCGTGCCGAGCGCGCTCTCGCCGGCGTCGAGATATGGTTTGATCGCGTTGAGCGCCGCGTTCTCCATGACCATGATCATCACCGGCGTCGCCAGGACCGGAGGCAATGTCACATCTTTGAAACGGCTGGCGAGATGGTCGGGCATGACGACAAGACTGAACGAACCCGTGGCCCCGACCGGTATCGATTGCATGGCTTTTCCTTACAGTTGAATGGCGCAGATAAGCTTTAATGCCTGCTGAATTTCACCATTTGCCGTCTTTCACGGGTTCGTCGAAAGCGTGAAGGCTGACAACGTGTTGCCAGCGGGCACTACGAGCAAACCGTCGCCCGCCGCCAACGCCGAAATGACGTTGCCGTTTCCCGCAGAGATGGCGCTACCGGCATTCGCCGTCCAGAGTTGCGCTCCGGTTGCCGCGTCGAGCGCGTAGACCTGTCCGCTCGAGGAGCCGACGAAGACCGCCTGGTCCACAATGATGGGCGAAGTGACCAAACCGCCGTCGCCCCTGAAACTCCACATGGTCGAATAGCCGCTCAATGACTTGGCGTTCAAGGTGCCCGATTGAAGGAAGAATCCCGTGGTCGAGTTGATCGCCGGCACCACGTCCGAAGTGAAGGTACCAAGCTGTACACCGGTTGTCGCGTTGACATAGATGCCATTCGCCGGGTCGCCCAGCAGCGAATAGAGCACATTGTTGGCGACCACAGCGGTGGCGCCGCCGCCACCGCCGCATCCGGTGTTGTCGGAAAACAAACTGACGCCCGTTATCGGCGCGAATCCGTCTGTACTGCAAGGCTCAGCAATATAGACTCCCTGCGAGGTGATCGCTGGCGTACTCCCTGTTCCGCTCAAGGCAGACTGCTGCCAAACGATCGACCCGCTGCCCGCATCGATTCCGAACACAATCGGGCCGCCGCTTCCCCCGACCAGGTAGACGAATCCATTCGCCGCCGTGGGGGCGGTCTCAAAGGCGATGCCTTGGGGGAAAGTTGACGTCCAATCGACCGCTCCCGACTCGGCTTCATAGGATTGCAGCGTCCCGGGACCGACGCCAAAAGAAGTGATCACAAAAACTTTGCCCCCGTCGTACGCAGGAAACGCCCAGCCTTGCGGAAGCTGGATCGGACCCCAGACGGTATGGCCCGTCGCCTGATCGAGCGCAATCAGTTGACTACCGGTTTCGCTCCCAAGACCGACCTTGACCGTCACGAACACCTTACCGTCCGCGATCAAGGCATAGGAGGGCTGACCGCCCAAATCGACGCTCCAGGCGCTTGAGGCCGGGAAGCTCATCGACTTGAAGCTGATTGCCCCCGCGTGATCAGGCGTGATTTGCAGGGCAACAGCGTCCGGCGCAGGATTCTGGATGCTGACGCGCAAGGCCGCCGAAGTGCCACCGGTGCCGCTCGAATTTTGGACGGTAATCGACGCCGATCCGGGCGCCGCAATATCGGCCGCAGGCACTGTCGCGCGCAGCACCGAACTCGACACTTGGCTCGTCGCCAGGGCGGTGCCGTTCCATTGGATCACAGCGTTGGGCCCAAACGACAGTCCGACTGCGGTCAGTGTGAAATCGCTGCCGCCCCCGGTGATGATGCTCGGAAATACGGAATTCAGCGTCAGCGGCGGCACGGGCGCGACGGTAAAGTTCACCGCATTCGAGATAGGCGCACTGGGGTTCGAATACGCTTGAACCGACACGGGCGCCGTACCGATGTTCGCTACTTGTGAAGCACTGATCGACGCCGTTAGTTGATTCGGCGACACCAAAGTCGTCGCGAGCGGCATGCCTCCCCAAAGCACCACGGAACCAATCGTGAAGTTCGCGCCATTGACCGTCAGCGTGAAACCGGGCGACCCAACAATCACTGAACTTGGTGCAAGACCCGTCACCGTCGGATCCGGCCCGGGCGCCAATACAAGGAGCGGCACGGCTGCCGACACTTGTGCATACTCCTGGCTCGAGCTCTCAACAGTGACACTGCCTTGCTCCGGCGTGACCAGCATAGTGGCGTCAATCGTCGCCGTTAATTGTGTCGGGGACACGAACGTCGTTGGCTGAGGGGATTGATTGAAAATCACGATCGAGTTCTTCGAGAATTGGGTTCCTGTCAGCGTTAGCGTAAATCCGCCTCCGCCCGCAAGAACGGCGCGGGGATTGATGCTGGTCAGAGTGACCGGATCCGCCTGAACGATGTAGGTAACTTTGATGGTCTGCGGACTGTCTTGAATCTGCTCAGTACAGGCGCTGTCGTTACACCCCTCCATCGTGATCGTGTCGGTGTAGGTACCTACACCGAGCGAGGCGGGCGATCTAAAATTTATCGTAAAGCCGACGACGCCGTTGACAGCGGACCCTTGGATCGAGGCAATGCCAGTATCTGTGTACCAGCCTCTTATGTAGTAGGTCGTACTTACGGTGGCGTTGGTCGTTACCGATGCATCATAGAAACTCGTCGGCGCGGATTGAGATACCGTTGCAGTCGCCGCAAGCGAGCTGACATTACCGAGCCACAGGCTAGCCGTTGTCGCGCTGGGCTTGGTGGTCGAGGTGGTCGCGCCGGCCGGGATGGCCAGACCGGGTGGAGTCGTGGTGACAGCGCCACTGCCCCCACCGCCGCCGCCACAGCTTGCGGCACACACGATTATCAAGAAAATTGCGGTGATCCGAGCGAACGCGGCAGTTGACATCGAAATCCCTATCTATACTGCTCTCTTGGAATCACTCTCTCATACTCGACGGCTGCTGGCTACGACCGACACGCTGCCGGATCATCTTTTGTCAAATCAGTCTGTTGGGATCTCTCGGCGGGGTGAAGGAGGATGTCCGTAATGCAGTCACCTGTAGTCGTCCATTTGGGATATCCGGTCGGCGCACCTCCCCCCCCCCCCGCGGGACCGCTGAGCGACCGGTTCGGGCGCCTATCGTGGCTGACCGCTTTGGATTGAATTCGACGGTTGGATCATCGTCTGAATCACTATTGGCGGTCTCAAGTCGTCAGCCAAACACCTCGGTATGAATGCTCCCGGATCGACGATCGTTGCAAATCCGATGAAATAGAGTAACGCGACGAAGTTCGCGAACTTTTGAGTTCGATTGATTTCAGGCTGGCGACATATGTTGCAAACCCAACACTGTCACAGATCGGCGGGTAGCTTTCTCGATATCCTAGCGCGGACCCGCACAATCGCACGACGTAGTGGCGCAGCCGAGATGGAGAAAGGCGCAGTGACACCCAATGCTGACACAGAGCTGGCGCATTCGGCATCCACTTGGCGGGTCCATTTCCTGTTTGGTCAAGGCGGATCATGGGGCGAGCCTAAGAGCCAATGGAAATGGATCGGAAAGGGCGACCTCTCGGCCGACCGAGACTCCCTGAAGATCGTCGGCCAGAGACATCGATATTTCTGGTTTCCTGCGAAGCAGGTCATCACAGTAGAACTTCAGCAGGTTTACAATGTCGTCGCCGCGGGTCGCCTCGTAAAGTTTGAAGTCAAGCTGGCAAGCCTGGAAGGTGAGCGAATTGAAATCGTCCGTCTGCGCACAAGCGATGCGCAGACTGCGCAAGAGATTGCTTTGGCGCTTCCGACGACGCGCAGCGCCGAGTTCGAGCGCGTGCATCACGAGAAACTCTCCTTCGACCGGTCAATGGAGCAGCTGGGCACGCAATCGATCGTCACATGGGCGCTCGTCGCGGCCAATATTGCCTGGTTCCTGTTCGTTGCGAGCCAAGGCGGCGGATGGCTCGCCCCTCAACCGGGCGTCATCATACATTGGGGCTCGAATTTCGGCCCTCTGACCTTGAACGGTGAATGGTGGCGATTATTCACCTGCATGTTCGTGCATTTTGGTCTTTTGCATCTGGCGTTCAATATGTGGGTGCTATGGAGCATCGGTCGGATGATCGAGCGGATGTTCGGGTCGCTCCACTACGCTCTCCTATATGTGTTTGCTGGGCTTTGTGGGAGCATGGCAAGCCTCTGGTGGCATCCCAACGTGCACAGCGCCGGGGCCTCCGGTGCCATATTCGGGCTCTTGGGGGGGCTGTTGGCATTTGTCTTGAATCCTGTTTCAGGCGTCCCACCCACGATCGTGGCTAGCCAGCGAAGAGTCGGGTTTGCATTCATTGCGTACAACCTGATCGGCGGATTTACTCACCACGGAATCGACAATGCCGCCCACCTGGGCGGATTGGTCGGCGGTTTTGCAATGGGCTGGATGCTTGCCAGACCTCTCGACGTGACCGCGCGGGAGCAGGCGCAGCCACGTTTCGCGCTGGCAGCTGTCTTGGGTTTGGCAACCCTAGTTACGCTCGGCTGGCATTTGGCTCAGCAGCCCCATCTGTCGCCAGATGTCGCGTTTCAGCAGCGCACGAGTTCACACCGAATAGACTTCTATCCGGGGCGCTATCGGCGCGTGGTTCTGGACTCCGGAGAAAAGGTTTCCGCGGCCTTGCAGGCGGTACACGCTGCCGCCGACATAACGTCCTTGAATACGGCAATCGCAGTCGTCCGGCAAATGGTGGACGCCGGCAATGCCGAAGCCGCATTCCGCCTGGGTCGTTATTATCATCTCGAAAGTAGCGAGCCCGACTATGCGTTGGCGCTCAAGTACTACCAAGTAGCCTCCGGAGAGAACCACGCGTGGGCAACCAATAACCTTGGGCTGCTGTATCGGGATGGTTTGGGTGTGCCTCAGAACAAAGACAAGGCTTATGAATATTTTCAAAAGGCTGCTGGCCAGCACAATCAGTGGGCATACCTCAACCTAGCGGATGCCGCCTTCAGCAGCAGGGAAAAAGACGCGGCAAACAAGGGTATCGAGCGGCTCGAGGAGGGCGGAAGGAATCAGTGCACCCTGTGCCTCATCGAACAAGCCGCGATATACCATTCCGGCGCCTACGGAGTAGCCCCTGACGGCGGCAAGACCTTATCCCTTTTGAACAAGGCGGCCGCACTGGGTGATACACAAGCTACGCTGATCGTCGCGGAACTGCATCTCGTCGGCGATGGTGTACCGCAAAGCTCGAGAACCTCTTTCGAAATGCTGAAGACTTTGAGTGACAACGGAGATGGCTATGCGAGCACGCTCCTCGGCGAGCTATCCTCCGACGACAAGATCCGCAATTATCTGTTTGAGTCTGCATTGGGTGGGATCAGCCAGATACCCGCGGACCTCGCGGCAACTATTCCACAAGATACATCCAAAGCAGTTCGCTATTGGGAACGTGCTAACCAGCAGGGCAATTGCCAGTCTCGGATCGACTTGTCGTCGGTATACGATCGGGGAATCGACGTAAGCGCCGATTATCTAAGAGGCGCCGACTACATCGAGCAGGCAGTGCACTGTGATCCGTCCAACGGTTTCTATCTATGGAAATTCGCGAAGCGATTTTACGACGCCAAAGGCAGGGATCGTGATTGTCAAACCGCCGCGAAGCTCTTTAAAGAATCGCTTGATCACGGGTATGCCGATGCGGCGGTGGATCTCGGTTACATTTATGATAAGGGTTGCGCGCCCATCGTCCGAGATGACCATCGTGCGCTTCAAATCTACTTGCTAGGCGCAAAGCTCGGCGTTGCGCTGTGCGAGAACAATGTAGGTGCCATGATTAAACACGGTAGAGGAGTAGAGGCTGCTGATCCTGCACGGGGGTACGGATGGATCAAGCTGGCCGCTATGCATGGCAACGACCTTGCCAAGGCAAACCTTCAGGATCCACTGTTCACGCCCAGCGTACGGGCCGCCGGCTTGGCACAATTGATGGATATCCAAAGGCGGTTGCTCACAGTTCCGACAGACGCACAGTCTCTCCTGCGTGATCCTTGGTACTAAAGGGAATATCGGCTACGGCACCGCGCCCGCGTCGTGCTGTAAGTATTGTTGAACCAAGGCGATCGCCATGCTTCCCTCGCCGACCGCGGACGCGACGCGCTTGACGGGGCTGAGCCGCACATCCCCACAGGCGAAAATGCCGGGCACGCTGGTTTCAAGTAGATAGGGATCGCGGCCGTGCGACCACCGCCCGGACTTCACGACATCTTCACCGGTGAGGACATACCCGCGCCGGTCTCGCGCGATGTCCTCCGGCAGCCACGCGGTCTCCGCGTCGGCGCCAATGAAGACGAAAAGTCCACCACAGTCCTGGCGGTACACCGCTTGGCTCTGGCGATCACGAATATCGATCATCTGCAGAGAAACTTCACCGTAGACCGCCTGCACTTCGGAACGCAGTCTGATCGCTATGTTCGATTTACCGCGCAGTTGCTCGATCAAATATCGGGACATACTCTTTTCGAGAGAATCGCCTCGGGCAACGAGGGTTACCGTCCGTGCGTGGTTGGCAAAGTGCAACGCCGCCTGACCGGCCGAGTTTCCGGAACCGATTAGATGGATGTCGAGTCCATGGGTGGCCGCCGCTTCGCTCCGCGAGGCCCCGTAATAGACACCCTTGCCGATGAGCCGGTCGAAGCCGTCGATCACAAGGTGACGCCAAGTTACGCCGGTGGCGAGAATGACCGTCCGCGTGCGCAGGACATCGCCGCCATCGAGCGAGACCTCACGGGTCGCAGGGTTTATGTTTGTGACGGAGCGCGTGACCAGAATCTCCGCCCCAAGGCGCCTCGCCTGTTGCAAGGCGCGACGCGCGAGTTCGTCCCCGGATACTCCATTGGGGAACCCCAGATAGTTCTCGATTCGCGAGGATGTCCCGGCTTGGCCACCGGGTGCCTCCCGCTCGACAACGACCGTGCGCACCCCTTCGGATGCGCCGTACACCGCCGCTGCCAGGCCGGCTGGCCCACCGCCGATGATCAAGGTGTCGTATTCAGCGAAGCGGGCACTCGTCTGAAGGCCTAGGAGCCGAGCAAGGTCGCGTGCCTTCGGTCGACTGACAGTTGTTCCGTCAGCCAGCCGAAACACCGGGTAATCGCTGTCCGGCGGGAGGGGCCCCGGCCAGAGTGACGATAGCTCGGGCGAGCCGGGCGTCACCCAGTTGAAGGTAATCTGGTTACGATCCAGGAACCGGCGCACGTCGCGACAGGCATCGTCAAAGCGGTCCCCGACCATCGTTACGCGCGCCTTGGGCGGTTCGGCCGCAATGGATTGAAGCCCCCCGATGCGCTCGCGCGCAAGCGCGCTGACCTTCATGGACACTTCCGGCGAGGCGGCTGCAAGGGCGTAATATTGTCGAATATCCAGGCGCAGGACGCGCGAGGGTTCCGCTGCTCGATAGCCCCCCGGAAACGGCGTACCCAAGGCAATCGGCACTTCGCCGAAAATGGTGCCCGGGACGCGCCAGCCCAGCGTGCGTTCAATGCCGTCGAACAACTTGACGACCTCGATCCTGCCGGAGAGAACCGCGAATAGTGCACACTCGCCCCCCTCGTGAACGGCGAATTCTTGAGCACCGAGGTGCACGTCGGCGGCCGCCCGGGCGAGGCGCTGGAGCTCGGTCGGGGCGAGTGTCGAGAACAGCGGGATCGCCTGAATTTCTTCGATCGTCAACATGGTCCGCTCTGGCTGGCCGCGCTTGGCCGCGCCTATGTTCGGCCTATCTACGCTTTCGGCTGCGGCACGATGCGGAGATACGGCTTCGGCGCCTTCCAGCCTTGCGGATACTGTTTCTTGGCGTCGTCGTCGCTGACCGAACCGGCGATGATCACATCCTCGCCGTGTTTCCAGTTCACCGGCGTTGCGACCTTGTATTTGGCCGTGAGCTGCATCGAGTCGATCACGCGGAGCACCTCGTCGAAGTTGCGGCCGGTGGTCATCGGGTAGACCAGAATGAGCTTGATCTTCTTGTCCGGACCGATGACGAACACGTTGCGCACGGTCTGATTGTCGGCGGCCGTGCGTTTGGCCGGGTCGCCGGACGCCGCGGCGGGAAGCATACCGTAGAGCTTCGACACGTTGTAATCCGTGTCCCCGATCATCGGATAGTTCGGAGCGAACCCCTGCGTTTCCTTGATGTCGTTTGCCCAGCCCGCGTGCTTGTCGACGGGGTCGACGGACAGGCCGATGACCTTGACGCCGCGCTTGTCGAATTCAGGCTTGATCTTGGCCATGTAGCCGAGTTCGGTGGTGCAGACCGGCGTGAAGTCCTTCGGATGCGAAAACAGTACCACCCAGTTGTTGCCAATCCAATCGTGGAAGCGGATCTTGCCTTCGGTGGTCTCTGCCTCGAAATCAGGGGCGGTATCGTTTAGTGACAGAGTCATGATTTACCTCTTGGATTGTAAGGTGCGTCTAATTGGCGCACTGCGGGTTATCTTTGGTGCTGCCAGTATAATCTGGGCGGGCAACGACACACACTATTCAACTTGAAATGCCGGGCGGCGCCGATCGCTGATGCATACCTCCAATTGTCCATCCAATTCCATCCAATAGTGTCTGCAGGCTAATCCTCGTCAGATTTGCGTAACGTCGTGCCCGAATCGCTGTTCTCGGCATGTCCGTCACTTACCGCAGCAGTTGCATCCTTCCCGCTCAACTGTTACCGCTCCCGTATGGGCGCGTGATCACTTCCAGATAGTGGCCGTCGGGGTCGTAAAAATAGACCCCGCGTCCGCCGTCGTTATGATTGATCTCGCCAGGGCGGGAACGCGTCGGGTCCGCCCAGTACTGGAGACCCTGCTCACGGATGCGGCCGAAGACGGCATCGAAATCAGCCTCGGAAATCAGGAAAGCGTAGTGCTGTGGCTGGATCGGTCCATCGGCCGCCGCGAAATCGCGCCTCAAATTACTCAATCTCGGGCCCGAGCTGAATGCTGACTTGTTCAGCGCAGCATTCGTGGCGGGGGACCTGTTCGAGCGCGCCTCGAGTCTGTCCGGAAGTTGATGGTTGGGCCAAGAATTAATGATGTCGACAACGTCTTAACCGATGGTCGCTGAAAAACCTAAGCTAAGATGTCCGCTAACGAGGAAAAAGCATATGTGCAGTGCCGTTTCAGCAGAACGCCCAGTCGCAGATTGTTGGTACGCGATTGCGGCTTGCGATGACAACATTGTCCAGTTGCGCGAGGCTTGGCTCGATCCATTCCTGACTGGGGATATGTGGCTCGTCAGGGGTCAAAACCGGGATCTGCTAGTTGATTGCGGCACGGGCGTCGTACCCCCTCGACCTATTGTCGAGGCGATTGCTCGGAATCCGGTGATCGCGGTCGCTTGCAACCGTTGGTACGATCATGCGGGTGGCCTGCACGATTTCGCAGAGCGAGGTTGTCACCATGATGACGCTGATTTGATGGTGGCGCCGACCGCCGATTCATCCGTTGCATCTGTTTACGTGAGCGATGAAATGTTCATGGCGCTACCCTATGAAGGCTACCGCGCCGATTCCTATCGAATGGTCGGCGCTGCACCCACGATTCTTTTCGAGGATGGCGATTTAATCGATCTTGGCGACCGACAGATTGAGATCATTCACGTTCCCGGCATGACCCCCGGTAGCATCGCGCTGTGGGAGAAGGCAACCGGCAGCCTGTTCACGAGCGATACTCTATTCGATGATCCCACGCCCGAACTTAGAGCGAAGTATCGACCCATATCTGAGTCACCCGACCCGCAACGCGGTGCGATGCGGGTCGCCAATCTGAAACGGCTGAGCGCATTACCGGTAAAAACCGTATATGCCGGGCATTTTGGTCGGATCAGACGCAATCGGATGCTCGATCTCATCAGCGCTGAAATCGGCTTGAGCCGATCGAGCGATCGTTAACAATTTTGTAGGCCAGTGCATGCGAGATGCGGCGGGAATACCCTGAGTAGTCGGCATTTCTTTGAGCGGTGCGCGCCGCTCGAACGTTTGACGTCGAGCCGGCTAAGCGCACGGCTGATTGGGAATGCGTAGCCGGCTATGGGAAAGTGGTGCGCCCGCTCACCATCGAATTAGCGCGGAAAGCGTCTATTTTTGCAGGCATTTCGCTAATTCGAGATTTATAGTTACCCTGGAAGTTACCCCGCGAAACTAGTCGGGCTTTGGACGCTTCAAAACTAGGTGCTATCAAACCTAACCGCGCTTAGGTTATAATAACGAGTGCCTACAATTGTCAGATTCGGGCGCATGCGGGTCATGATCTATACGAACGATCATCGCCCAGCGCACGTGCACGTCTGGGAAGGCAAGAAGCAATCAGTATTCAACTTGAACTGCCCGGGAGGGCCGACGAGTTGCGTGAGAACTACGGCTTTTCATTACCAGTGAAGGACCTCGTTCGAACGTTGCAGAATCATGTTGAATCCTTATGTGCAGCGTGGGAGGCGATTCATGGTCATCACTAGAGAGCAGTTCAAAGTGGCCAACAAACGTGGCGCAGCGACTATCGCTCGTGGTCCGATAGCACGAGCCGCTCGTTACGATGTCCGCCGAGCGTTGATCGTGATTTCGCTGGAGGGCGGCTGCGAGTTTTCCTTTCCGACGGCAATGGCCGAAGGACTGGCGGAGGCACCGCGTTCAAAACTGAGGAAGATAGAGATCAGTCCGAACGGACTGGGATTGCATTGGCCGCAGCTCGATGCGGATCTCTATGTTCCAGCTCTCATCGAAGGTGCTTTCGGTTCACGTCGATGGATGCAACAGATTGGTGAGCTCGGCGGTTCTGCCCGGAGTGCGGCCAAGGGCAAAGCATCTCGTGAAAATGGGAAACGCGGCGGTCGGCCTAAGGACAAAAAGGCGGCATAGTTCGCCGCGAATCGACTGGCCGGTCGGTGCCCATATGAGAGCTTTCGCGAGCGGCTGCTTATGGGCACTGCGTTACACAGATTATAGCGCGAACGGTCCCTGTGCTGTAATTCCTGACTTCGATGCATAAAGACCCCTGCCGATCACCAACGCGCCGATGATGTTCGGGCACGCGTTCAAGTTAGCCTGTAGGCTGGCCATACTAATTCCGCAGTGCGGCGTGCGAAATCGAATTGAGATCCGGGACAGCTCAAA
>Ga0307470_10000925_pt1 | contig 12190 bp, 15 predicted proteins | sample atmos_gasesAM3C__FD_204565 | JGI IMG/M metagenome (GOLD analysis project Ga0307470, IMG submission 204565) | Hardwood forest soil microbial communities from Morgan-Monroe State Forest, Indiana, United States - atmos_gasesAM3C_05 | ecosystem: Environmental > Terrestrial > Soil > Temperate forest... | reverse complement strand
GATCCTGGAGGCTGCAGTGGAGAGCAAGCCATGACGACGTCAGAGACCGACTCGGCGCCGCGCGTCGTGATCGTGGGAGGCGGCTTCGGAGGCCTCGCCGCGGCAAAGGCGCTCCGCAAGACCGACGCACGCGTCGTGCTCATCGATCGGCAGAACCACCACGTGTTCCAGCCCCTCCTGTACCAGGTCGCTACGTCCGTGCTCAGCCCGGCGCAGATCGCCTCGCCGATTCGCGGCGTCCTGCAAGCGCAGCGAAACACCACGGTGCTCCTCGGCGAGGTCACCGGCGTCGAGCGGGATGGACGGCGCGTGTTCGTGGACCTGCCCGACCGCCAAGGCGTCGCGCTCGAGTACGACTATCTGATCCTCGCGACGGGGGCGAGCCACAGCTACTTCGGCCACGACGAATTCGCGCAGTTTGCTCCCGGGCTCAAGAGCGTGGCTGACGCGGTCTCGATTCGCAATCGAATCCTCAGAGCTTTCGAGCAGGCGGAAGCCGAGGAAGATCCGGCGCGTCACGGCGATCTGTTGACCTTCGTGCTGGTCGGCGCCGGTCCCACGGGCGTCGAGATGGCCGCGGCGCTCGCGATTCTCGTGCGCAGTACCTTGCGATCCGAGTTCCGACGCGTCGATCCTACGTCGGCACGAATCGTCCTGGTCGACATGGCCCCTCGCGTCCTCGGGCCGTTCGCCGAGAGCTTGTCGGCGGCGGCGCGGAAGCGGCTCGACCAGCTCGGCGTGGAGGTTCGGCTGGGTCACAGCGTGGAGCACATCGACGCCGACGGCGTCATCGTGGCGGGCGAGCACATCGCGAGCAAGACAGTGATCTGGACGGCGGGCGTGGCGCCGTCGCCTGCCGGCAAATGGCTCGAGGCGCCGATAGACCGCGCGGGCCGCGTGCGCGTCCGGCCAGATCTCAGCGTACCAGGCCATCCGGACATCTTCGTGATCGGTGATACGGCGTCCCTCGATCAGGACGGGCACCCGTTGCCCGGCGTGGCCCAGGTGGCCATGCAACAAGGCCGCTACGCCGGAACGTCGATTCATCGTCGCATCGTCGGGAAGCCCGCGCCGCCTCCGTTCCGCTACTTCGATAAAGGCACGATGGCCGTGGTCGGCAGGGGCTTCGCCGTGCTGCAGAGCGGCCGCGTGCGTCTCAGCGGGTTTTTGGCCTGGCTGGCGTGGGCCGCTATTCATCTCGAATTCCTGGCGCAGTCGAGCCTCCGGGTCAGCGTCTTCGTGCAGTGGGTGTGGATGTACGTGACCGGGCAGCGGGGCTCCTGCTTGATCGTCAATCACCACCCACCCTCGAGCGACGACGTGCAGGCGACCGAGGTGGCATCCTCGGTGCGTTTTCGCGAGCCGTCGCCAACACTGACTTTAGGGAGTCGATAAGGTGGCCTTACGCGAGACTCTTGAAACCACGCGATCGGTAGATGTGTCTAAAGAGCAGCGAGACAAGACCGTGAACGGTATGTCGACTCCGCGCTACACGACGACGACGGATGAACCAGTCTCAGGCGCCGCCGGCACGCCGCGGATTGATCTGCTGGCGGAGTCGATCATCTACATCTGCGCGCTGATCGCCGACCAGCCGCGCGCCATCGATCGATACATCGACTATTTCGGCGAGCGGCGCCCAGCCGCCCGCACGGCCAGGAGACATGACGGATGACTAGTCTTTCAGAGACGGTGTGGCTTCCTTCGAGCGACGAGTCCATTGGGCCCGTGACGATTCTCGATGCACAGGGCCGAGTCGTGCGCGTGGTCTCGGCGGAGGAGTTTCGACGCGCTCGGCCCACGGCAACGGCTGACCGCGTCGATGACCTGCGTCCCCTGGCGACGCTGCGGGGCAAACGCACGCCGCGTCGTGCGAGTCGGTTGAGCTCGGCGGCGGCGCCGGCGCTGCCTCACGCCGTAGCTTCCTGATCCCACTCCGGGCGGGTATGAGCCCGCCGCCGAACGCGGCTGGCAGCGCGAAACGCGAGCGCCTGCCGGGCGATCCAGCCTCCCCAACCAGCGCGACGATCATCCTGGTTCCGAGCCAGACGGCTTTTTGACGGAGAGCGCCGCCCGGTTACGGGTAACGTCGCCGCGTCGCCAGCCATCTCAATAACAAATCGATCGAACGCTGCGAAGTCAACGAAGCGTCAGCCCTCTGGAAGGAGTAGCGGATATGAAGAGGCTGGAGACGGTCGAGATCGACACCGAGCTCGCCACGGGCGCGAATGAGACGCGCGAGGCCGATCAGCAGTTCTTCCAGGCCTTCCGGCAAAACGAAAGGTTGCTGCAGGCGCTTCACGACGCCCGCGACGAGATTGCGGCGCTGCGTGACGAGTTGGACAAGCTCGCCGCGCCGCCGTCGAGCTACGGCGTCTACCTGGCCGCTCACGAAGACGCCACCGTCGACGTCCTCGCGCAGGGTCGTAAGATGCGGGTCAGGCTGCGCTCCGCCATCGACGCGTCGTCGCTGCGGCCGGGACAGGAGCTCGTACTGAACGAGGCGCTCAATGTCGTGGGCGTCGCCGGATACGAGATCCAGGGCGATCTCGTTGTGCTCCGGGAGCGACTCGACGAGGAGCGCGCTCTCGTCACCTTGCGCACCGACGGCGAGAAGATCGGCATCCTGGCCGATCCGCTTCGCGCGACGCGCTTGAAGCCAGGGGACCACATTCTGATGGACCCGAAATCAGGCTACCTGCTCGAGCGACTGCCCAAGACGCAGGCCGAAGATCTGGCACTCGAGGAGGTGCCCGACGTTGCGTATCGCGACGTCGGTGGTCTGGCGGCGCAGATTCAGGCCATCGAAGACGCGGTGGAGCTGCCGTATCTCTACCCCGAGTACTACCGGGAGCACAAGCTCAGGCCGGCCAAGGGTGTGCTCCTCTACGGCCCGCCCGGATGCGGCAAGACGATGATCGCCAAGGCCGTGGCGCATAGCCTGGCAGAGAAGATTTCGAAGCAGCGGGGACAGAAGATCAACGGGTACTTCCTCAACGTCAAGGGGCCGGAGCTCCTCGACAAGTACGTCGGCGAGACGGAGCGGAAGATCCGCGAGGCGTTCCAGAAGGCGAAGGAGAAGGCGGCCGACGACGTCCCGGTCGTGATCTTCTTCGACGAGATGGACGCGCTGTTCCGCACGCGTGGCAGCGGGATCTCCTCTGACGTCGAGACCACGATCGTGCCGCAGTTCCTCACGGAGGTCGATGGCGTGGAGGGCTTGCGGAACGTCGTCGTCATCGGCGCCTCGAACCGCCCCGATCTGATCGACCCGGCCATTCTGCGACCCGGCCGACTGGACGTGAAGATCAAGGTCGACCGGCCCGATCGGGCGGCCGCCGGCGACATCTTCCACAAGTACCTGACGCGCGATCTCCCGATCGCCGCCGCGGAAATCCGGCGGCACGGGGACATCCAGGCGGCGCTTGACGCGATGATCGAGAGCGCGCTGGAGGCGATCTACCGTCGCGGCGAGGACAACCGATTCATGGAGGTCACCTACGCCAGCGGCGACAAGGAAGTGCTCTACTTCAACGACTTCATCTCGGGCGCGATGATCGAGTCGGTCGTGCGCCGCGCGAAAAAATTCGCCCTCAAGCGCTGCATCGCCGGCGCCGAGAAGGGCCTGACCACAGCGGATCTGCTCGCCGCCGTCCGCGAGGAGTTCAAGGAGAACGAAGACCTCCCCAATACGACGAACCCCGACGACTGGGCGAAGATCGCCGGTAAGAAGGGCGAGCGGATCGTCTACATTAAGTCAATGGTAGGCCAGACCACCGCGCCCCAGCGGAACGTCGAGAAGGTCGTCACCACGGGCCAGTATCTGTAGGCGTGACCGTTCCGCGCGCCGCGGCCCTCAGGCTCATCGGCTTGTTCAAGCTGACCAAGGGTTGCCTGCTCGCGGCGGTCGCGCTCGAGCTCGCGCACCTCGGTCGCGACGGCACCGCCGACGCGCTCGTCCGATGGGCGACACGACTGCACGTCGATCCGGATGGGCGCTACTTCGGCCGAGCGGTCGAGTGGATCGCCGGTCTCGGTGAACACCGCTTGCAGGCCGTAGTTGCCGGCCTGCTGACCTACGGGGTCGTGTTTCTGACGGAAGGGACAGGGTTGCTGCTCCGCCAGCGATGGGCGGAATACGTCACGCTCGTCGTTACCGCATCGTTCATTCCGCTCGAGCTGTACGAGATTGTACGGCACCCAGACTGGATCCGAGTCGCAGTGGCGTTCGTCAACATGGGGATCGTCTGGTATCTCGCCCGCGGGCTGCGGCGGCGATAGGAACGGCGCGCCGCTCGCACCGTGGCCGTCCCAATCGTATGGCGAGCGAAGGGCTGCCCCGCTCGGCTCAGCCGCGCGGCTTGACGAGGATGTGGGCGCGGCGGTTGAGGGTCCAGCACGCCTCGGTGTGCTCGGTGCAGACGGGCCGCTCCTTGCCGTAGCTGACCGTGCTCATGCGATTCGTCGCGATACCGAGCGCCGCGAGATAGTTCATCGTCGCCCGGGCGCGTCGATCACTGACGGCATACTCGAGCTCCTCCCGTGCCTCCTCCAGGTTCGGCCTGGGCGAGCAAGGCGTGAGTCACGGCCGTTGATGCTCGCACCGCGAGGACCACGGCGGCGGCCAGCACGAGACTGCCCGCCAGCCGATGGACGACCGGCAGGAGCACCGCGGCCACTTGCCCGGCGAAGACCGGGACCGACGAGAACCGCGCGAGCAAGAGCCCGACACCGAGGACGAGCTGGACGCCAAGGAGGACGAGCAACAGAGTTGCGACCGGCGCCGCCACCGCGTCCGTCGTCCGGCGCAGTCTGACCGCGACAATGGGCACGAAGGCGAACACGAGGACCGCCCCGGCAAGGTGAAGATCGAGGGGACCGGCGTGCGCCACAAGCGCGCCGAAGACGATCTGGACGTAGACGAGTGCGGCGGCGATGACGGTGAGCCCCTTCAGCGCCGGATCGAGCGCAGCTGCGGCGACCTGTCCGCGCGGAGAAGTCAGCATCGAGAGCGCCGCGAGCAGGGCGAAGAACGCCGGGGCCAGGCTGCCGTGGATGATAGCCAGCGTGTCCTGCAGGAGAACGACACGGAGCCCGCCCAGCACGCCCTGGGCCAGGACCACCGCGACCGCCACGAGCCCGAGCAGTCGCAGCCGACCGCCTTCGCGCCACAACGCAGCGGCCAGCGCCACGGTGAGCAGACCCACCAGCGCGCCGGCCAGCCGGTGGCTGTGCTCATAGAAGACACCGCCCACCATACGTGACCACGGAAAGAGGAACATGTTGTGGCCGAACGTGCTCGGCCAGTCGGGAACGGCCAGCGCGGCACCCGTGTTCGTCACGAGTCCCCCCAGGACGATCAGCACGGCCGTCGCGGCGAGCGTCGCGAGTGCCAGGCGATGCGCCACGGGTCGGTACACCCCGATCATTGTCGCCGCGCCCGGCTCCTTGGCCCGACGGCGATGATCACGGCGCCTCGACGCTCGCCGGCGGGCCCGAGACCCTGTCGAAGGACTCAACCGCGGGACGATACGTGGGCGCCGGCGACGAGATCGGGAGATAGAAGTAGGCGCGACCGCCAGGGGCGACGTCGCCCAGAAGCCACCCATGGGACTCCGCGGTCACTGCGCCGTTCGAATCCACGCTCTCGACTCGCAGGCGGACGTTGGTGATCCTCCAGGGAAGATCACTGTAGAGATATCCCTCCACGGCAAGGCCCCTGCGGGGATTTCCCCGTCGCTCGATCTCGAAGCGAAACCGGCTGTCGGGTTGGGCCGGCTCCGCCACGGCCACCGTCGGGCCGAGCAATCCTGCGATGAGCACGCCCACCGTTGGGCCGAGCAATCCCGCGACGAGCAAGCCGAGCACGATGCTGTTGTCTGTCATGGCCACCCTTCTCCCATAAGAGGAGACGAATCGACCTCCGGTTACGCCGGGCTGGTCGTCGACGGGTTCGCGTGCTCGGCGATCCGACCCCGAGATCGGCCAGATCGGCATGGGGCCTAAGGGGTTAGCTGAGATGATCAGCTAGCCCCTTTGATTTCTCTCCTGTACTCGCAGGTCGTTCTCGCTGACGATGTTTGGAGAGGACGAAAGGAATCTCCATGAAAACGACTCGCATTATGGCCGTCGCGACACTGATCGCCACAACCGGCCTCGTGCTCCACACGGCGCTGGCGCAGCCAGTGGGAGCGCGGCGCATCGATCTCCAGCGGCACGACCTGAGCGTCACCGGACGCGAGGTCATCCAGACGATCGTCGAGCTCGCGCCGGGAACGACCGCCCCCAGGCACACGCATCCAGGTGAAGAGATTATCTATGTCCTCGAAGGCACGTGGGAATACACGGTGCAGGGCAAGCCACCGGTAACCCTCAAAGCCGGCGACGTCCTGTTCATCCCGGCCGGAACGATCCACTCGGCGAGGAACGTCGGTACCGGCCGCGCAGCGGAGCTCGCGACGTATATTGTCGAGAAAGGGAAGCCGCTCATCACGGTGGTGGAATGAATGAGCCGTGAGGCCCACGCCGATCTGCCTGGTGTCCGGCTCTGGCACTTGGACACGGGCGGCGCCGGTCCGGCTGTGGTCCTCATGCATGCCGCAACAGGCAGCTGCCGCGTCTGGGAGCATCAGCTCCCAGCTTTCACGCGAGCGGGATATCGTGTCGTCGCGCCCGATCGGCGAGGGTGGGGGCGGTCGGTGATCGACCCCGCCGGCCCGCAGCCGGGCACCGCCGCCGACGACCTCCACGCACTGCTAGACCATCTGGGCCTCGATCGTGTTCACCTGGTCGGCACAGCGGCGGGGGGCATAGCCGCGCTCGACTTCGCCCTGTCGTTCCCCGAGCGACTCAGGACCCTGGTGGTGGCTAACAGCATCGGCGGTGTGCAGGACGAGGACTACCTGGCCCTCGGGCGCCGGCTCCGGCCCCCGCAGTTCCTGGACTTGCCCGCCGACCTTCGCGAGCTGGGTCCGGCCTACCGTGCCGCGAACGTCGAGGGCACGCGCCGCTGGGGGGACCTCGAGCGGCAAAGCCGGCCTGATCGGCCGCCGGTGGCGGCGCAGCCGACCCGTCACCGCATCACCTTCGCGCTACTCGAGACGATCAGGGTCCCGACGCTCCTCGTCACTGGAGGCGCTGATCTCTACACACCGCCTCCCGTCCTCGCGCTGTTCGCCGCCCGCATTCGGGGCGCCCGCGTCGTGGTCGTCCCTGAGGCTGGCCACTCGACATACTGGGAGTGCCCCGACGTGTTCAACCGGGTCGTCCTCGCCTTCATGAGGAAGCGCAACAGGAAGCGCAATCGAGACGGGGCTCGACGCGCTGGGCATCCCGCACAGGCGCGTCGGCCTCCAACCCGCCGTTGAGTCGGCGCCAGCTCCCTCGAGGGTCACTCCCCTCGGCGGCGTCGATCGTAGGAGATGCTGTACGCCGCCGACCGGGCCGGCAGGATCGGATCGTCTGACAGCTCGATGCCGTCCGTCGTGTTGGTGGGATCGAAGATCAGGCGCCGCTCATCGGCCGCGCTGGTTGGTGAGATGCTGGTGACTTCCAGGCCTCCCAGCTCGACCAGCGGCCGGTCCGAGGGCCACAGGGCGGTGACATCGTCCGTCGGATCGCCGGGCGCCGCCAGCTGCAAGACCAGCCTGAACGCGACGGGACCGGTCCGCAATCGGCCTTCCAGCTCCTCACGTAAAAAGGTCGGACTGCGCTTGCCGGCTTCGTCGGGGGAGAGGATCGCCTCGCCGGCCTCCGGCACGAACCGATAGCGGCCGAATTGGCCCGAGCCATCCGCGGGGGTGAAACGGAAGGCGTGCTCCGCGTGGTAGATCGTCTGGCCGTAGCTCGCCGGCACCGGCTTCTTCATCAGGCGCTCGACGAAAGCGCGGCCGCCGGGATGGCTGGCGAGAAAACGCGGAACCGCATCGGGATTGGGCCGGCCGGTGGCCGGCTCGGGGAGCTGAGCCCGAAGGAACTCGAGCAGCTCCGCGGGCGTTCGCGCGATGAATCCTTCGATCGAGTTGGCGAGGATGTCCGCGTTCTTGCCGTCGGCGAGCTGGAACTTGACCGCCATCGAGCGCACGTTGGGGACACCGTCGTGTACGTCGGGATTGCCGCTGGAGTTGGCGAACCGGACGACGACGGGTATCGAACGCCCAGTGAAATGAGGCGCCCGGCTGATCCGCGCAGCATCCGCTGACGCGCGAAACGTTCCGGCGCAGACCAAGCCTTTGGCGTGAACGGGACGGAAGCCGGGCTGCTTTCCGGCGAGCGCCCGCATAGCATCGACGATGTCACGAATGACGGATTCCGGCGTCCCGGAGGTTGCCATATGCGTCGTGCTTACATAGTACCCGTTGGCACAAATCGGCCTCAGCGCTCAGGCGGTCAGCCCGAGTGCCGTGGGGATCTCCGGTCGCAGAGTCTCGGACAACCGCTGCCGGATGAACAATCTGGCGCGATGCACGCGAGCCTTCACATTACCGACATTGATCCTCAGGGTGCCGGCGATCTCGCCGCACGACCAGCCCTCGACGTCCCGCAGGACCAGGGCGGCGCGATAGTGGGCCGGTAGCTCATCGATCGCCGAGCTCATCCTGAGGCGCAGCTCAGCTCGCCACGCCGGGTCGTCCACAACCGCAGACCAGTCGGCCATCGGCACTGCATGCCGCCCGTCCTCGTCGAATACCGGGAGCACGTCGTCCAGGGCGATCTCCCGGCATCGGTCTTGGCGGTGGCGGAGCTTGCGGTACGCGCCGTTGGCGACGATTCGGTAGAGCCAGGATCCAAAGGCCGACTCGCCCCGGAACGTGTGGATCTTTTGAATCACCGTCAAGAACGCATCCTGAACGATCTCCTCGGCGTCCTGGGTATTGGCCGCGATCCGGATGGCCAGCCGATACGCCCGGTCCTGATAGGTTGCGATGAGACGCTCGGCGGCGCTCGACTCGCCGTGGCGCAGGGCTTCCACGAGCCTCTCGTCACGATCCCCAGATACGACGTGGAATGTCCGAGTGTTCATCGCGTCCTCCTCATTGGCTGTCGTTCTACGCCGTGATCCAGATGCGCACGGGCTGCGTCGAGCAGTGGATTCTGTAGGTCACCCGCGTCTTCTCCGGCGCGCTTCAAGGGCAAAGGGAAGGCCAACTCGAACAGGCTTGAAACATACGAGTTTCGTTGGATCGAAGAGAGATCTCGCGAATTTTTTGCGAAGGGTCGCGAAAAACGAGGATGTTACTTCCGGCGGGCGACGACCTCTTCCGGCTTCACCGGCTTGGCCTGATTCCCCCAGGCCGTGCGCTCGTAGCTGAGGACTGCTGCCACCTCCTCGTCGGAGAGCTGGTCGGCGAACGCCGGCATCGCGGAGCCGTAGGTCACGCCGCCGATCGCCTTGCCCGACAGTCCGTGCAGTACGGTGCGGATGTGCTCGGTCGGATCGGCCCCGGTCACGACGGCACTGCCCTTGAGGGGCGGGAACACGCCCGGCAGGCCCTCGCCCGTCAGCTGATGGCAGGCCGAACATTTATTTCCGTATACCTGCTCCCCGAGAGCCGCCCACGCCGGCTGGGCACCCCCGGCCGGGGCGCCGGGAGCGATCGAAGCTTGGCTCGGAGCGGCCGCCGATGCGACTTGCGACGCCTGATACGCCCGAAGCTCGGTCGCCACGTACCACATACCCCACGCCACGACGACGAGGAAGAGCACCCAGGCCCACGTTGGGATCGGCGCCGGCGTCTCGGCGCGCTGGGGCTCGAAGGTGTCACCCGGCCGGCTCGCGAACGCGTTGACGAGGAGCGGAATGCGTCCACGAACCGTCTCTCCGTCCGACAGACCGACGACCGCGATACCAGGCCCGTTGCGAACGGTGAACGGGATCACCTCCACGCCGACCGCCCCGGAATCCTCGATGGCGTGCACGCGCAGACGATGCGGTCCGTCGGCCAGTCCCTCCGTGTCGAGCTCGAGCGTGGCCGGCGGGACGAGCGTTTGCCGCGGAACCGACTCGTCGTCGATGAAGACTTCGATCCTCATCGTCGCGAAGCCTCCTCCGGCTCGTCGATCTCGTCGAGGATGCGCCGCTTGATGTGCCCGGCCTCGGTCTCGCGCGGCTGAACCGTGTAGCGAATCGCGAGCGCGAGCGACCACACCAGCACGATCGTGGCCGCCAGCACGAGCAACCATTCGACGGGCGATCCGTGCGAGGCGCCGACCGCGTGATCCATCGTCACGGCGACACCTTCGCCTGCTTGAGCGACAGCAGGTAGCGCACCAGCTCGATCGCGTCCGGGCCCGCGACGATGACCTTGCCCTTTGGCGCTCTGCCCGATGGCACCGGCACGACGACGTCTGCCGGTCCGGCCTGGGCCTTCTCCACGAAGAACCAGCGGTAGCCCGGCATCACCGACTGCGGCACGACCGCGCGAGGATCGTAGAGGTGGATCATGTGCCAGGCCTCGCTCGGCTGCCGCGAGCCTACGTCGGCGAGGTCGGGCCCCGTGCGCTGGGTGCCGAGCATCGGAGGATTCTCGAGCGCGTAGTCGCCCGGCCGCGACGGCCGGCCGTACGGACGGTCCATCGGCAAGTCACGCACGAACTGCGTGTGACAGAACCCGCAACCTTCACGCATGTAGACCTGTCGTCCGCGCTCCTCCTCGTGTCCGCGCGGCTTGATGCCGGCCAGGGCCGGGGCGGCCTGCTCTCGCAGCGCGGGAAGAACCGCTATGACCAGCGTGAGCACGAAGAACACGATGGCGGCCACCGCGACGATGGCTCGATGGCTCGTGTGCAACCCTCCGAAGTTCACGCGGGGCTCCCGACCGCGGTCGCCGTCATCGCGGGTGCGGCCGCGGGCTGTGGCCGCATCGCCCAGACGTTGGCGGCGAAGACGACGTGGCTCGCCACCATGAGCAGACCGCCGACCGTTCGCCAGAGCCACATCGGCTCAGCGGCGATCACCGAGGCGATGAACGATTGACCGCCCACCCACGCGAAGCCCTGCAGCACCCCGGCGATCGAGATCGCGATCACGTAGGTCAAGACGCCGACGAGCGCGAGCCAGAAGTGGACGCCCACCGCCAGCGGGTTCGGCTCGCGTCCGGTCAGGCGCGGCAGGAGCCCGTAGACGGCGCCCCAGGCGATGAACGCGATGAAGCCGTACATCGCCGCGTGCGAGTGCCCGACGGTGAAGTTCGTGAAATGCCAGTAGATGTTGGCGCTGCGGAATGCTTCGATCGTTCCCTGCGTCGAGGAGACGCCATACCCGATCAGTCCCGTCACGAAGAACGGCAGCGCATAGCTGCGGCGGACCGCGCCGGCTCCACCCTTGAAGGTGAGGAGCAAGTTTCCCGTCCCGGCCCAGACCGGCACCATCATGCCGACGCTGAAGAGGATCGCCGTCGTCTGGAGCCACCAGGCCTCGGCGCTGAAGATGAAGTGATGCGCGCCGATCAGCGGGTAGAAGAGCAGGTTGGTCCAGAAGCCCAGGACGCCGAGCGCATACGAATAGATCGGCCGGCCGAGCAGCCGCGGGATCCCGTAGTAGCTGACGCCGAGCGCCAGCTGGGTGAACCACATGCCCATGGCGTTGTGCATGTAGTAGCCCTGGATGACCGTGTTGCCGAGGCCGCCCTGGTACCACGGCAGGTAGCTCGTGACGTAAATGATCGGAAGGTAGCAAAACGCGCCGAGGATGTACCAGTTGGACACGTAGACCTCGGGAAGCGTTCGCGCCGCTACCGTGCGATACATCACGTATCCGTCGATGAGGACGGCCGCGGCTAGGATGGCCGCCAGCGGCCACACCCATTCGCGATACTCCTGGGGACCCCGGCTCACCCCGGCCAGCAATGTCACGAGGCCGCCGAAGAGGGCCAGGTTCCAGAGCCAGAGCGCGAGCCGCGCCAGGCCCGGGCTCCAGAGTGAGGTTCGCGAGGTTCGCGCCACGACGTAGAAGGCAAGGCCGACCAGCACGAGCGAGCTCCAGCCGAGCAGGACGGTATTCGTGTGAACGGGCCGCACACGGCCGAACGAGAGCCAGGAGTAGGGCAAGAACTCCGGCCAGTGCAGCTTGGTCGAGGCGATGAGCCCGATGCCGGTGCCGACCAGGAGCCAGACCGTCGCGCACACGATGTACTCGAACAGCACCCGCACGGTCGCCGCATCGACGGACGCCGTGGCTACGAGGCCGGGA
>Ga0307470_10000924_pt1 | contig 12197 bp, 7 predicted proteins | sample atmos_gasesAM3C__FD_204565 | JGI IMG/M metagenome (GOLD analysis project Ga0307470, IMG submission 204565) | Hardwood forest soil microbial communities from Morgan-Monroe State Forest, Indiana, United States - atmos_gasesAM3C_05 | ecosystem: Environmental > Terrestrial > Soil > Temperate forest... | reverse complement strand
GCGGTGTGTTGCCGAAAATCGCTTCCACCGACGCCTGAGCGGCGCGCGACGCATCCGACGGCGGCAGGTGAACGACCACCGCCGCCATGACCGAGGCGAAGGCCAGCGCCCCAAACCCCGCCCACACTACGCGGCGGTCGCGTCCGTACCCGTACACTTCGGTCAAGATGTCGCCGAAGATGTAGGAGATCGGAAAGAACAGCACGCCGGCAAGAAAGGTGACGGTGCCGATCACCGGCACGTGGATCGACGTTTCCTTCGCCGGTCCGATCAAATTCGAACACAGAAGTACACAGACGTAGGCCGCCATGACGAAATCGTAATAGCGGTATTGACGGGGTCGCGGAGGTGTGATCATGGCGCCAAGTGTAGCCGCAAGCGCTCGGGGATTCCGATGATATGTCACACCGGCTGCGCCACCGTCGCGTTTTGGCGAAGAGCATCACATCAAGAAAGGTGCTCGTACGGTAGATATACGCACTCAAACTTCAAGCAGCGGATCCATGGAGCACGGCAAACCCATCAGCGCGACAGACAATCCGCTCGTCGATTTCGATGCCGTCTGCCAGAAGGTCCGCGCAGCCGTCGAGCCCGCGCGCGCCTATGCCGTGTCATTGCATGACGAACACGGCGATGTGCTGTGGCTGAGCGAAAGCTCCATGGGTCCCGACGAACACAACGCGGTCCGCGACGCGATCGAAGAGTTCTCCAATCCAGGGGGACCGCCGATGCTGGTGACCGATCTTGGCGATTCGCGCTCTGCCGTGCTGTTGCGGGCGGTCAACGGTCGGCGCGCCATGGTCGGGGCGATCATGATCGTCCTGGACGCGCGCGTCGTGAAACAAGATGCTCGCGGCGCGCTCAAAGTCATGACCCCAAAGCTGCAGCGCGCACTCGCCGATTTCTCCGCCATGCGGCCGGACAGTGCACCCCCGCCGGCGGCGCCGGCAAGAGCTGCCGCGTCCGCTCCCCTGACCCTGGTCAATGAGGCGCCCGCGCGCACGCCGACACCCGCGAGCGCGCCGATACCCGCACTCACCCCGACACCCCTACACACGCCAACACCCCTGCGCACGCCAACATCCGCACATACGGCGGCACCCGCACGCATGGCGACGCCCGCGCGCGCGGTTCCCGCAGCCGCCGCCCAGCCGCCCGCCCGAGCCCGGGCTCCCACCCCGGCCGTTCGGACATCGACGGCGCCGGCCGCGACCGCCGTCCCGGGGCTCGCGCACAAACGACCGCAAGGAGGGGTGACGCCGGAAATCGATCGCCTGCATGCCGCTCTGCGCCGCAGCCCCATCGCGCTGCATGTACAGCGCTTGGTCCCATTGACCAAGGGGAGCCAACTCAAACGCTACGAAGTCCTGCTGCGGTCCAAATCCGATGCGGCGCCCAATTCGGCCCCGCATGCAATGCTGAAAGCGGCCGTCGAGAATGGCCTCGGCTCCATGATCGACCGGCGTGTGGTCACCGAGCTCATCGGTTTCCTGGTTCGTCATCCGGACGTCTGGAAGTCCACGGCCGTCATGTTCTCCGTCAATCTCACGACCACCGCCATCCACGACGAGCACTTCTTGAAGTTCGTGGAACTATGTCTGGAGAAATCGTCGCTGCCGAAGGGCATGATCGCTTTTGAAGTCGACACGGCAACCGCGGTCAAGCTCGCCGGTAAAATGGCGGAGGTCGGCGCCGCCTTGCACCGCCTGGGCTGCCCGTTGGTGCTCGACGATTTCGCGATGAAGACCGAGTGTTTCGCTCTGCTGCGCCTGCCGGGAGTCCACTACGTCAAGCTGGCGGCCGAGATCACCGCGAAAATGCGCACCGACAAACTGTCGCAGGCGGCCATTACCGCGGTGGTGCAAATGGCCCGGGTCCTCGGCATGCATACCGTGGCCAAACGCACCGAGACCGCCGCGGAACAGGAATGGTTGACCGCGCTCGGGGTCGACTTCGTGCAGTCGAACTCCATGTCGCCCCCGATCGCGATCGAGTCCCTGTCGAAGGTCGCGAGAGCCCCAGGACCGGCCGCTTAGTTACTGCGCGAGAGGCGCTCCGAGCTTTGGCTCCAGCCGCCGCCCAGGGCCTTTACCAAGAACACCGCCGTGGCGAAGCGTTGGCCCTGCACCTGCACGGCCTGCCGCTCATCGCTGAGCAGAGCCTGCTGTGCCGTGATCATTTCGAGATACGTGTCCACGCCGCCCCGGTATCGGGCGGTCGCTATGTCGAACGCCTCTTGAGCGCTTTTTACGCTGGCATCGGCCTGGGTTACCGCACGATCCAGCGAGGCCAGACCCGTAATGCCGTTTTCCACTTCTTCCATGGCCGTCAGCACCGTCTGCCGGTAGGCAGCCACGGCCGCGGCGTAGTCCGCATTCGCGATGCGCACGTTCGCCCGGGTTTTCCCGGCGTCGAACAGCGTCTGCGTGGCGGAGAGCCCGAGCGACCACAGGCGGCTCGGCGCCTCGAACAGCGCCGCCAAGGCATTGCTCTGCCATCCGGCGTTGGGCTCGCCGAAGCCCGAACCCAACAGGATGCTCGGGTAGTAGGCGGCGCGCGCCACGCCGATACGCGCGTTGGCGGCGGCCATGGAGCGTTCCGCCGAGGCGACGTCCGGGCGGCGCTGCAATAGGTCCGAGGGCAACCCCACGGGTATCGCCGGAAGCACCGCAGTCGACAGCGCCGGGGGCACGGCGAAACCCGGCGCCGGAGTACCGACTAGAGTCGCGATCGCGTGTTCGAACTGCGACCTTTGATTCTCCAAGAGTTCGAGCTGGGTGGCGTTGGCATCGACCAGCGCCTGCTGCTGCGCCAAGTCGAGGCCGGTGGCGAATCCAAGATCGTGTCTCGATGCGATGAACCCCAAGGCATCCCGCTGCAGCTGCAAGCTATGGCGCACCACCGCGATCTCGGCGTCGAGTTCGCGCAATGCGAAATAGTCCGTCACGAGTTGCGCCGTCAACACGAGCCGCGCGTTCTCGAAATCCGCCTCTGCCTGCTGCGCGGAGGCCCGCGCACCCTCGACCTCGCGGCGCACCCGGCCGAACAGGTCGGCCTCGTAATTAACGTTCGGGCCCAGCTCGAAGTTATTTTGCACGGTGGACTGATTGGGCAGCGCATACGCGGACAGCGGACGGTTCGCGGAGGTTTTGCCGCGAGCCGCCGCGCCTGATAGGTCCACCGAGGGGAACAATTGGGAACGGACGACCGTTACCTCATCGCGTGCCTGATCGAGCCGGGCGGCGGCGACGCGCAGATCCTGGTTGCCGGTGAGCGCCCGCTCCACCAGCGGATTCAGGGTGTCGTCGCGGAACAGCCGCCACCAATCGCCCTTCAACGCACCGTCATCCGGCGCCGCTTCGTGCCACGGCGCATCGGGTTGCCACGCCGGGGGCACGTCAGCCGGCGGCCGGCGGTAATCGGGGCCGACGGCACAGCCCGCCGCGGCGGCGGTGATCATGGCGATGGCGGCCCGCAACTTGAGGAGGCGCGCCACCGCTAGCCGCCCGCGGGCTGAGGCTCGGATAGCGTCACCACGTCGCCGTTGGCGAGTGAATCGGCCGGATTCAGGACGACTCGATCGGTCGCCTTGAGCCCGCTCAATATTTCAACGCTGTCGCCAAAATCGGTTCCCAGTTTCACCAAGGTCAGGCGCACGCGGCCGCCGGCGTCGACCAACGCGATGCGCGTCCCGTCAGGCCGGAACAACAAGACATTGGTAGGGACCACCAGAGCTTTCGCGTCGGTATTGATCGGCAGCATCACCTGCACGTAGGAACCCGAAATCAGCGCGTTGTCGGGGTTTGGAATCCGAATTTCCACTTGCATGGTGCGCGTGACCGTGTCGATGGCGCGAGCGGTGCGGGCAACGGTGCCCCGGTATTGCTCGCCCACGCGCTCCGCCAACGTGACGTTCACCGCGTCGCCGACCTTGATCTGATGCGCATAGACCTGCGGCACAAAGACGTACAGGCGCAGCGGGTCGACCTGCGCCACGGCAAACAGCGCCTGACCGGTGCCGCCGTTTCCGGCATTGACGAGGTCGCCCACGTCGACATTGCGGCGGGTCACGACACCGTCGAAGGGCGCCGCCACTTGGTTGAATCCCTGCAGCTTGCGCAGACGGCCCACGTTCGCCTCCGCGGCGGCAAGATTCGCCGCCGCTTGATTGAACGCGCTGAGCCGTTCATCCAAGTCCTGCTGCGTCACCGCGTCCCGTTGCCGCAGAGCCTGCCAGCGATCGGCAGTGCTCTTCGCCAAGCTGGCGCTGGCGGCAGCCTGGTCGCGCGCCGAGACGGCCTGCGACAACTCCTGGTCGATTTCGGGCGCGGTGATCTCGGCCAGGATCTCGCCCTTCCGGACGGTACTGCCGATGTCCTTGAACCAGTGCACGACATAGCCGTTGCTGCGCGCATACACCGTCGACTCGATGACCCCCAGCAGCGTTCCCGGCAGCGTGAGCGGCTGCCCCTCTCCGCCCGCCTTCGGGGTGATGGTGGTCACGTATTGTTTCGCGTGCAGCTTCGTGGCCGTCTCCAAGGCGCCGGCCTGGAAGCTGCGCAATACCAGCACCGCCACGGCTCCGATCAGGAGAGCGCTGACAATTCCGCCGACGATGAACTTGGCGCGCTTCAACACGGCGGATGATTCCATTTCAGGCATATCAGGTACTTCCTTCGGCGGCCGGGGGCGCCGCAGGCAGACTTTCGAGCTTGCGTTGTTCGAGGCGCCGGTGGATACCGGCGAATATCACCGGCACGAAGAACAATGTGGAAACCGTCGCGAACAGCAGTCCCCCGATCACCGCACGGCCCAGCGGTGCGTTCTGTTCGGCCCCTTCGCCCAATCCCAGCGCCATGGGGATCATACCGATGATCATGGCCATGGCGGTCATCAAGACAGGACGTATGCGGGTCGCACCCGCATCGAGCGCCGCCTTGATGGGGCCCTGCCCCTCGCCCATGCGCTGGCGGGCGAACGACACGACCAATATGCTGTTGGCGGTCGCAACGCCCATGGTCATGATCGCACCCGTCAGCGCCGGTACGCTCAAGGTCGTGCCGGTCAGGAACAACATCCAGCAAATCCCCGCAAGCGCGGCAGGCAGGGCGGTAATGATGATGAAGGCGTCAACCCAGGATTGGAAATTGACGACGATCAGCAAATACACCATTACGACTGCCATCACCAGACCCACACCCAACTCGACGAATGATGCCTTCATCGTCTGCGCCTGGCCGAGCAGGTCAACGCTCACGCCGCGCGGCAATCGACCGTGCACCTCGTTCACGATTCGGCGGATATCGACCGCAACGCCGCCGAGATCGCGGTTTTGCACACTGACGTACACATCGATCGCCGGCGCCAAATTGTAGCGCGACGCCACCGCAGTCTGCGCCGCTGGAGCCACGCCGACCAGATTGCTCAACAACTGCGGCGTCGTGGCCGTCGACGCCCCCGCCGCGCGGATCGGCGTGCGCAACAGCGCGTCCAGGCTGTCGACCGCATACTGCGGCGACTGCACGGCCAGGTTGTACACCACGCCATTGGCCGGACTCAGCCAGAAGGCCGGCGACGTCTGGGTGGTGCCCGCCGTCGACACCAGCAGGTCCGAGGTGAGGTCGTTGGGGCTCAATCCCAGCTGCTGCAATTGCGTGCGATCCATGTTCAGCGACAGCGTGGGCAGATCGAGCCGCTGATGAATGTGCGTATCCACCGTGCCCGGGATCATCTGGATCTTTTTCATGAGCTGCGCCGCAATGTCATAGTCGGCACGCAAATCGGCGCCCGTGACTTTTATATCGAGGGCCGCCGGCAATCCGAAATTCAGGATCTGCGTCACCATGTCGGCCGGCTGAAAGAAGAACTCCACTCCCGGGAAGCGCCGGGGCAATTCGCGCCGCAATTGCTCCACGTAGCGCGCCGTCGGCTGATGCCCTTCGTTGAGCGAGATCTGAATCTCTCCGTCCAGGCTGCTGAAGGTTCCGGCATTGCTGTAGGAATTGTTGATGCCGCTGACCGGGATCCCCAGGTTGTCGAGCACGGTTCCGAGATCGCGGGCCGGCACGATGCTGCGAATGGCGCCTTCCACCTCGTCGGCCACACGCGCCGTTTCCTCGATGCGTGCCCCCGTGTGCAGGCGCATGTGCAGGCGGATCTGTCCGCCATCCACGCTGGGAAAGAAATCGCGGCCCAGGATGAACACCAACGCGCACGACAACAGGCAGAAACCCAGGAACAGCCCGGCGAAAAGCCGGCGCCGTGCGAGAACTTCCGAAAGGATGATCGCGTAGCCGCCCCGAATCCTTTCAAAGCGCGCGTTGAATGCGCGGTACACGCGTTGCAGCAGGCTAGGGCGGGCATCCGCCTCCGCCGGCGCATGGCCCATCAGCAACATCACCAGAGTGGGCACCAGGGTGCGCGACAGGATGTACGACGCCAGCATTGCGAACACCACGGCCTCCGCCAGCGGCGCGAACAAATAGCGTGCGACGCCGCTGAGGAAGAACATCGGTACGAATACGATGCATATGCACAGCGTGGAAACCAGCGCGGGAACCGCGATCTCGCCGGCGCCTTCCAAAATGGCCTTGTGCAAATCCGAACCCAGATGTATGTGGCGCTCGATGTTCTCGATAGTCACCGTGGCGTCGTCGACCAGGATTCCCACGGCGAGCGCCAGCCCGCCGAGCGTCATGATGTTGAGCGTCTCCCCGATGGCGAACAGTGCGATGATCGATGTCAGGATCGACAAGGGAATGGATACCGCGATGATGCAGGTGCTGCGCCAATTGCCGAGGAACAACAGGATCAGCGCGGCCGTCAGGCAGGCGGCGATCAGCGCCTCGCGGACCACGCCGCTGATCGCGGCTCGGACGAAGGTCGATTGGTCGAACAGCGGCGTGATCTTCAAGTCCTTCGGCAGGATCTGCTCGGCGATCGGCAGCTGCGCCAGCAGAGCGCTGACGATATCCAGGGTCGACGATCCGCCGTTCTTGATGATGGAGACCAGCACGCCGCGTTGGCCGTTCTGACGCACGATGTTGGTCTGCGGTGAAAAGCCGTCGCGCACATGCGCCACTTCGGAGAGATAAGTGGTCGCCCCGTTTCGGGTCAACACGGGGATACTGTTGAGTCCGGCGATGGTGTCCGGCGAGCCGTTGGTGGCCAGCACGTATTCGGTCGACCCGATCTTGGCGGTTCCGGACGGCAACACCAGATTCTGCGTGTTGACCGCATTGACCACATCGTTCGGCGTCAGGCCCTTGGCGAGCAATGCGTTGGTGTCGAGATCGACCGAGATGACGCGCTGCTTTCCGCCGTAGGGATACGGAATGGCAACTCCCGGTATGGTGACCAGGCGGGGGCGCAGGAAATTCACGGCGGCATCGAAGACGGCCTGCTCGGTCATGGTGGGGCTGGAGACGCCGAGTTGGATGATCGGGATGCTCGATGCCGAGTATTTGATCACCAGGGGCGGCAGGATGCCGGGCGGCAGCTGCCGCAATTGCGCCTGTTCGATCGCCACCACCTGCGCAATGGCCGTCGGAATATTCGCGTTCGGCTGAAAGAAGATCTTGATGACCGCGATACCGGTCAATGACTGGGATTCGATGTGCTCGATGTCGTTGACGGTGGTCGTGAGGCTGCGTTCATTGACGGCGGCGATACGCTGACCGATTTCCTGGGCCGACAAGCCGGTGTAGGTCCAGACCACGCTGATGACCGGAATGTTGATATCCGGAAAGATGTCCGTCGACATTTTCAGCAACACGAGAGGCGTTGCGAGGAGAATCAGCAGCGCCATCACCAAAAACGTGTATGGCCGCCGCAGCGCAACTTCAACAATCCACATTAGCTCGACAACCTCGGTCTACGCAGCATGCGGCAGGCGCCGCGCAAACCAGTTCCAAACGATACGGAGGCACAGGATCGCCATTTCGGATGCTACGCTGGGCCCGGCGTGGTTAAGCATCGGTGGTCAATTTATTAAAGTCTGTTAATGAGCGCGTGCGTGGCAACGCCGCCAAGGGCGGCGCCGAGACGCGCGCCGTGTTTGGAGAGACCCCACCCGAGTGTGACATGCGTCACGGCGCCGGCAGCCGAACCCGCATTTACCTAAGGTCCGTAGTTCGACACCACTTGCAAATCATTGGAAACAAAGCAAACTATGGGGGTCTGCAACGAGACACCGGGACCGGGCTAAGTGTTTTGTTAGTCCCATGAGGTTCGGTTCCGGTTCCCGTTAGGATTCCCCCATGACATTCACCGCACTGATCATCCTCTTCGCGCTGGTGGGAATTCTGTTCTTGTTGGCCGCCGTGCGCCGCCTGCGTCGGCGCAAGATTCTCGGCGGGATATTGAACGGCGCCACTGCGCTGGTACTCATTTTGCTCAGCGTGTGCGCGGCGCTGATCGCCGCAAATCTGCAAACCTACCAGCGCCTGAGCTTCGAACAAGCCGCGGGCGAGCTGCAATTCGCGCGTACCGGCGAGCGCGAGTTCAATGCGGTTCTGACTTATCCCGGCGGCGAACGGGCGAGTTTCGCCTTGCGCGGCGACGAGTGGCAGGTCGACGCCCGCGTACTCAAATGGCGCGCCTTTGCCAACATCGTCGGATTCGATACGGCGTATCGCCTGGAGCGCATCAGCGGCCGCTACGCGCGCATCGAAGATGAGCGTGCCCAGCCTCGTACCGTATATGCCCTGAATCCGCCCCAGCGCATCGACCCATGGGACCTGGCGCATCGCTATCGCTCGTGGTTGCCGTGGCTGGACGCGATCTACGGCAGCGCAACCTTCCTTCCCATGGCCGACGGTGCACTGTATGAAATCAAAGTGTCGCAGAGCGGCCTGATGGCGCGACCCCTCAATCAGGCCGCGCGCGCTGCGGTCGGCGGCTGGCACTGATGTTCAAGCGCATTGTGCGGATGGCCCTGATCGGGGGTGTCGCGGCCGTGCTGCTCATGACCCTGGCCATGGTCTGGCTCAAGATTCATGAAGACGAATTGGTATTTGCCGCCGAGCGCAGCCGGCAGCACCTGCTGTCGGCCTTGCCCCGGGACGCGGAACGCGTGACGGTGCCCGTGCCGAACGGCGGCGAGCTCGCGGGTCTCATGTTTCGCGCCGAGGGCAATGCCAACGACGCTTTCTGGGTGCTGCACCTGCACGGCAACGCGGATTCGGCCTTCTCGCCCTGGCAAGTGCGCCATTGCGAGGCGCTGCGCCGGGCGGGGTTCAGTGTGCTGGAAGTCGACTACCGGGGTTTCGGTTCGACACCCGGCCGGCCATCCGAAGCCGGAATGTACGAAGACTCGGAAGCGGCGTATCGAGACCTTTTGAGGCGCGGTGTGCCGCCGAATCGCATCATTGTGTTGGGCCACTCTCTGGGATCCGGCCCGGCCGTGCTGCTCGCCACGCGGCACAGGGCGGCGGCATTAGTGCTGTTCGGCGCATTCACCTCGATACCGGATGCGGCGGCGGACAGGTATCCCTATCTGCCTGTACGGTTGGCGGTCGCGGTCCAGTTCAATTCGCTCGCACGAATCGGCGACGTACACATGCCGGTGGTGATCGCCCACAGCCGCGCCGACACCTTGATTCCCTACTCGCACGCGCTCAAATTGTTTGCCGCAGCGAATGAACCCAAGCATCTCATCACCTTCGATTCCCCGTCCGGCGACGGATTCGGCGGCCATGTCGACGCGCTTTACGAGCACGTCGGCGTACTCCGGTCGGCGCTCGCCGGACTCGTACCCTCGATAGCGCCGCCGCTCCACCTATGACAGTTGCACAAAAAATATCGACGATTCTGCTGGCGCTGCTCCTTGCGGCAGCCGGCATCGGCTGGTGGAAAACCGCACCGCCCACCGCTCGAGTGACGAGGCAGCGGGCGGCCGCGTTGGCCGCGGCGGAATTGGTCGATCAAAGCACTTACACCACGGCGCAGCGCTTGGCACGGCTCGCCGAGACCCCCGACGAACAATCCTATGCGCAATCGGCCCTGAGGGTCGCCGACCATGCAATCGCCTTCGCGTTTACGACCGCGTTGCGCGACGTCGAAGCGCATCCGCCCGCGTTGAGTCCGGATGCGCTGAAAATCCAGGATCGAATCCGCAGATCCCGGGGCCTGCTCGATTCGGATCAGCAACGAGTGACCGAGTTGACCGGCGCGCTCGCGCACGCCAAGGAGGCGCAGAAAGACGCCCTGCAGGACGAGCTGGATCTCGCCCAGTCGCAACTCGATCTGGACAAGGACGAACTGGAGGAGGCGAATCAGGACCTGGTCGAGGCCGGCGGCAACCCGCAAAAACGAATCGAGGCCTTGGAACAGGAACACGACGCGCAGGTAAAAGCGCGCGTGGCGGCGCCCATACCCGCGGCGGCTGCCCCGCAACACGGGTCGTTGAGCCGCTTCGTCGAGTGGCTTCATCTGCGCCAGAAACAGCAACAGCTCGATGACGCGCGGTCGAGCGCGGCCGAAAAAGCGGCAAAATTGGCGGCACAGCGCACGCAGTTGGCCGCCAAACTCGAGAGCGCGAAGAGCGGCATTTCGGAACTCGCCCAGCACGCGAAGAGCGCCAAAGCCGAACCCGCCGCGGCCGGCGCCTCCACAGGCGCGACGGCGGCAGGTCCCGCGCCGCGGGCGCAACACACGCATGAGGATGCCGCAGCGCTGCTCACTCAGACCAAGCTGATCACGGCGGATCAGAAGGTGCTGACTTTGCTCGATCAGCGCACTGCCGATCAAAGGCAGCTCGCCGGGATCTATGAGCAATGGTCCGCGCTGGTCGCCCTGCAATCGCACGCGCTGGCGCATGCACTGCTGCTCAATGCGCTGATCGTGATCATCGTGTTGATCGGAATGCTGCTTCTCGACGGATGGCTGCAGCGCCTGCTCAACAATCCCAAGCTGGACCGGCGCCAGGTCGAAACGCTGCGCAGCATCGCGCGCGTCGGTCTGAGAGTTGCCGCCGTAATCGCCGTCCTGCTCATCGTCGTCGGCATGCCGACCCAATTCGGCACCATGATCGGCATTGTGGGCGCGGGCCTCACAGTCGCGCTGAAGGACTTCATCGTGGCCTTTTTTGGATGGTTGATGCTGATGGGCCGCAATGGCATTCGTCTCGGCGACTGGGTGGAAATCAACGGCGTCAGCGGCGAAGTCGCGGAACTCGGCATGTTCCACACCGTGTTGATGGAGACCGGCAATTGGAGCGATGCCGGACACCCGACGGGCCGGCGAGTGACCTTCACCAACAGCTTCGCCATCGAAGGGCATTACTTCAACTTTTCGACGTCGGGACAATGGCTGTGGGACGAACTGCAGGTGGTGGTACCCGCAGGCCGCGACCCCTACCCGATCGTCGACGCCATCACGAAGCAAGTGGTCGAAGCGACGGCCGAGAGCGCGCGCCAAGCCGAGCAAGAGTGGCAGCGCGCCGTTCCGGCGCAGCGCGGCAAGGTTTTTTCAGGCACACCCGGCGTCAACGTCAAACCCGTCGTGGGCGGAGTCGAAATCGCGATTCGCTACATCACGCGCGCCAACGAGCGCTTTCTGCTGCGCGCCAAGCTGTATCAGGCGGCGGTCGATCTATTGGGCGGCAAAGCCGAACACAATTAACCCGGGAGGAGCGGACCGGCCGTCGCGGGACGATCACGCGAACTTTATCGGCGTGTCGACCCGAAGCTCGGTGCATCGAACGTTCCAGGCGGTTTCGGCAGCCTGCTCGGTCTTATACAGCGATGGAGGTTGACCGACTTTGCAGATCCGGCACGTCACCCAAAACCAATGACACTCGTCCGCCGGATCGTCGCGAACCGCCAGAATCGCTTCTCCCCCACAGAATGGACATGGTTTGAGTACCATCGTCGTGTTTCCATGAGACCATCCCACGGTGGATTGTGGCACCTAACCGCCCAGACTTCAAAAGCCCTAGGCAACGACCTTTCGCTTCCGTCCGTGCCAGGGCGAATGGGTGGCGCAGGGTGCGGCGAAGTGGCACCGGGGCCGCTCATATCGCCAGTTGAGGGACGGCCGGTTAGAATGCGCGCCGTGAGCGCTGGGGCGGTGAAATTACCTGCCGGTGCTGACGCCCGCTGACATTTGAGAACGTAAAAGCGCGTAAGTCATTGAAATGCCGGCTTAGCACAGTGGTAGTGCAACGGTTTTGTAAACCGTAGGTCGGGGGTTCGAAT
>Ga0307470_10000923_pt1 | contig 12200 bp, 10 predicted proteins | sample atmos_gasesAM3C__FD_204565 | JGI IMG/M metagenome (GOLD analysis project Ga0307470, IMG submission 204565) | Hardwood forest soil microbial communities from Morgan-Monroe State Forest, Indiana, United States - atmos_gasesAM3C_05 | ecosystem: Environmental > Terrestrial > Soil > Temperate forest... | reverse complement strand
TCCAACGGCGACGTTGATGCGTCCCCCCAGGCTCCGTCGCTGGGACGACCACGAAATAGCTCGGCTGCGCCGGATGTACGCGCGCCATCTGTTCGTGGTCGTTGGCATTTTTGGGGATGTTTGCCCCGGAATGCGCCGTTCCCGACCGTTTCCTTGGCATCCCCTCGATTGATCGGATATACGCTGGCGTCATGAACGACGCTTCGCAAATCGCGGTCGGGAGCCCGGCCCAAGCGGTTGGATTGCCTCAGCTTTCTGTGGTGATCCCGACCTTCAATGAGCGGGACAACGTCACCACCTTGTTCCGGCGGCTGGAAAAGACGCTCGCCGGCATTCCCTTCGAAACCGTCTTCGTCGACGACAATTCGCCCGACGGCACCTGGCAGGTGCTGCGCGAGCTCTCGCGTGAGGATGGCCGGGTACGTTGCATCCGGCGGATCGGACGGCGCGGTCTTTCCGGCGCCTGCATCGAAGGCATTCTCGCTTCGAGCGCGCCATGCGCGGCGGTCATCGACGCCGACTTGCAACATGACGAGACGCAATTGCCGAAGATGCTCGGGCTTCTGCAAAACGGCGAGTTCGATCTCGTGGTCGGCAGCCGCTACATCGAGGGCGGCAGCGCGGAGAGTTTCAACAAGCAGCGGGCCGGCGCCAGCGTGCTCGCGACCGAAGTCGCCAAGCGCGTGCTGCAGGTCGAGATCGCCGATCCCATGAGCGGCTTCTTCATGATCCGCCGCGATCGATTCGAAGAACTCGCCCCGCAACTCTCCACGCAAGGTTTCAAGATCCTGCTCGACGTGGTGGCGACCGCCCACGGCACGCTTCGCGCCAAGGAAATTCCATATACGTTCGGCTCGCGGCTGCACGGCGAGAGCAAACTCGATTCCATGGTGGCGCTGGATTTCCTCGGGCTCGTGCTCGCAAAGCTCACCCATGACGTGGTGTCGCTGCGGTTTTTGCTGTTCGCGATGGTCGGCTCGCTCGGCCTCGTCGTTCATTTTGCTGCACTCTATGCGGGGCTGAAGGTATTCAGGCTGCCGTTTGCGGAGGCGCAGGCTTGCGGCGCGCTATGCGCCATGACCAGCAACTTCATCCTCAATAACTTCCTCACCTATCGCGATCAGCGGCTGAATGGCCTTGCGATCGTGCGCGGCCTGATCCTGTTCTATCTCGTGTGCAGCGTCGGCTTGTTTGCCAATGTCGGTGTGGCGTTCTCGGTCTACGATCAGCAGCCGATCTGGTGGCTGGCGGGCGCGGCCGGCGCACTGATGGGCGTGGTCTGGAACTACGCGATGTCCGGACTGTTCGTCTGGCGCAAGCGATGATCCCTCCATGAGTCCGAGCGAGGCTCAGCTCGTCCGCAACACCGCGCTGACCGTGATCGCGCTGGTGTTGCTGCGGCTGGTCGGCGCGGCGTGGACGCCGATCACTTTCGACGAAGCCTATTACTGGATCTGGGCCAAGAATCTCGCCTTCGGTTATTACGATCATCCGCCAGGCGTCGCGCTGGTGATCCGTCTCGGCACCGTGATTGCCGGCGATACCGAGCTTGGCGTGCGGCTGATATCGATCCTGCTCGCGCTGCCGATGAGTTACGCGGTATTTCGCGCGGCGGAGATACTGTTCGGCGGCACGCGCGTAGCGGCCAACGCCACTATCCTGCTGAACGTCACGCTGATGGCGGCGGTCGGCACGCTGATTGTGACGCCGGATTCGCCGTTGCTGGTGGCTTCCAGTTTTGTGCTGTTCGCTCTCGCCAAGGTGCTGGAGAGCGGCCGCGGCGCGTGGTGGCTGGCGGTCGGCGCCGCCGTGGGCCTCGCGCTGCTCTCGAAATACACCGCGATGTTTTTCGGGCCTGCGATCGTGATCTGGCTGATCAGCGTCCCGAAACTGCGGCGATGGTTTCTCTCGCCGTGGCTTTATCTCGGCGGGCTGGCCGCGCTCGCGGTATTTTCGCCGGTCATCCTCTGGAATGCCGATCATCACTGGGTTTCCTTCATCAAGCAGCTCGGCCGTTCGCAGGTCGATCACTTCAGATTTTCGTTCATCGCCGAATTGCTTCCGACACAAATTGCGTTCGCGACGCCGCTGGTTTTCATTCTCGGCGTGATGGGGCTCTCGGCGTTGATGCGGCGCGAGGGTGGGGCGCTGGCCTCGCGCGCGCTGATCAGCGCGATGTTCTGGGTCATCACGCTTTATTTCCTGTGGCACTCGCTGCACGCCCGCGTCGAAGCCAACTGGTTTGCACCGGTCTATCCGGCCTTTGCGATTGCGGCAGCCGTGGCCGCCGACGTGACGCAATGGGAACGATTTCAACAACGCCTTGCGAATTTCTGCCTGCGCTGGGCCGCGCCCGTCGGCGTCCTGATGTTTGCGGCGTTGCTCGTACAAGCCAACACCGGGTGGCTCTCCGGCTTTCGCCGCGACGCCACGGTGCGCAGCATCGGCGTCGGCTGGGTCCCGCTCGCCGCGGAGATCGAGGCGACGCGCGTACGCGTCGGGGCTGCTTGCGTGCTCGCGCCCGATTACGGCACCGCGAGCTGGCTCACTTTCTATCTTCCAAAGGACACCTGCGTGATACAGCCGACGCAACGCATCCGCTGGGTCAACATGCCCGAGCCCGATCCGGCCAAACTGTCCGGCAAGCTTCTGTGGGTCGACGAAGTGCGCGCCTCGCTTCAGCCCTACGTGACGGACACGTTCGCAAAGATCGAACGGGTCGGTGAGTTCAAGCGGATGCGCGGTCCGCTCGTGATCGAGACCTACGGGCTTGATCTCGTCGATGGTGCCAAGCGTGCCGTCCTCGACAATTCGCCGCCACCCGAACTGCAATAGAGAAGTGCGCGTTCGTCGCCCAAATATGGCGAATTCAAGGACGGCGAATTGCGAAGAACCACGGCCATTTACGGGCTTTTCCGCCGTAAATCCGTACCAATTCGGGACTGCCTCAGAACTGCCCCGCGTTTAATCGCCATTTAACTAAAACTTGCCTTAATGCGGTCCCGCGCCTCTGCGAGACGCTGCCAATGAGTTCGGCGGACGATCGTACTGGCCGCCGTTCGGAAGGTGCCCACGCCATGCACCCTGTCGAACGGCGGTTATGGGGGGAGGCGAGGTGGAACCAGTCCGGATGCAAGGCGAATGAGTAGTAGTAGTGTAATTGCGTGTTACGAATTCGCGGCACCCTCTCGTAAACGACCAGCCCGCAAATGGAGCCCGCAAAGTCTGTTCATTGCGACAGCAGTGATCGGCCTTGTGGTTGGATGCGGCTGGACGGTTTACGCCAACATCTTTGCCGCGAGCCCATATCCGGAGATCGGCAACTCCAATTACGACGCGCCGGTCGCGCGACGGTTTGCTAGCATCCCTGTTCGCCCGGCTCCCCGGGTTGAACAGCCCATCATCGACGCGCCGGAAACCGTTGCGGCCGAGCCCACGCTTTCCTTCCTCGAACGTTTCGCGGCGGCCTCGCCCGAAGGCGTCGCACCGGCGCCGGTGCCCGAAGAGCCCGTCAGGATCGCCGTCGCGCCGAAGCCTGAACCGCTGAAGCTTGCCGAAGCGCCCAAGATCAAGATGGAGCCGGCCAGGAACGGTGAGAAGAACGCCGAGACGAAGAAGGACACGGCAAAAGTTCAGCTCGCCTCGGCTTCGCCGACAGCGCAAGCCGATGAGACGCCGAAGGGCGGCGTTTCGAAGTTCCACGACATGGCGCAACGCGCGAAGAATGCAATCCTGTCGCTCACGTCAGGCGAACGGCAGTCGATGGTCGAAAAGCTCTGGGGCAAGGAAGGCGCGCGCAATCCGGTTCTGGCCTATGCGTCTGCCGATGCCGGCAGCGTGACCGGCAGCATTGCCGCTCGCGAACAGAACCCGATGCTCGGCGGTTCGCCGCCTTACGATCGCGATACCGCGGTCTACGATATCACCGCGCACATGGTGTATCTGCCCGACGGCACCAAGCTCGAGGCGCATTCCGGCCTCGGCTCCAGCCTCGACGATCCGCACTCCTCGCACATCCGCATGCGCGGCGTGACACCGCCTCACATCTATACGCTGAAGCCGCGCGAGGCGCTGTTCCACGGCGTGCCGGCGCTGCGGTTGACGCCCGTCGGTGGCGAGGATGCGATCTTCGGCCGTGAAGGCCTGCTCGCGCATACCTACATGCTCGGACCCAACGGCGATTCCAACGGCTGCGTCTCGTTCCGCGATTACAACGCCTTCCTCAACGCCTACCACAATCAGGGCATCCGCAAGCTCGCGGTTCTCGCGCGGGTGGAGTGAGCGACCCGCGCGCTCAGTGCTCTCGTCGCGAACATGCATACTTTCGGCAACCGGCAACATCCGAGGCTTCTGCTGTTGCATGGCATCGGCACCGGTCACCGGCTGTGGCTGCGGCAGATCGAGCGATTTCGGCAGACGCATTTTGTGATCGCGCCCGACCTTCCCGGGCTCACGGCGGGAGCCGGAGGCGCGGTCAGCGTTCCCGCAATCGCACAGAATCTCAGCGATCAACTGGCCGCAGAGCGCCTTGACGAGATCAATGTCTGCGGGATTTCAGCGGGCGCCAGCGTGGCGCTGGCGCTGGCGCTTTGCGATGGACCGCGCATTGCCCGCCTGGTGCTGTCGGCGCCGCAAGTGCGTGCGCCGCGCCTGATGCTCGGCCTTCAGATCGCAATCACCGCGCTCTTGCCGGAGAAGACGATCATCAACGTTTCGAAGGCCATGCTGGGCAGCGATCCCGAGATCGCGCAAGCCGCGGCCGAGGATTGCCGCGCCATGGGCAAGCCGGGCATGCTGGCGGCGTTGCGCGCGTTGAAAGCGTTCGATCTTCGTGACGCCTTGCCGAAGATCACGACACGGGCCTTGATCCTTTGCGGCGACAAGGATCCGGTCAACCTGCCAGCTGCACGCATGATCGCTCAATCGCTTGCCCATGCGCGGCTTCACGTCGAGCCGGGAGCCGGGCACCTCTGGAATGTGCAACTGGCCGATCGTTTCAACGAGGTGCTGGCGCGCGCACTGGATAGCGACCCCGCACGGGCCTGAGGCCTATGCGCTCAAATTTCCTATTCGAATGTCAAACAGCCCGTCCGTTCGTCATCGCGAGCGTGAGCGAAGCGATCCAGAATTCTTGAGCCAATAGGGATTCTGGATTGCTTCGTCGCTGGCGCTCCTCGCAATGACGGCGAGACCTAGACACACCGTCACCTTCCCGCCGCGCCAATGCGCCCGGGTCGTTGAATGAACCCTCCGGAATAGAAGAGGGCGCAGGGAATGCCGGGTGCGTGACCGCACCCGCGGCCTCGTATGCGAATAAAAAAGCATACGAGCATAGTCACCACAGGTACGCCGAAGCACTCCGGCACTCCCTGCACGACGGTTTTAACGGCTTCTTTCGTGCTCTCCCCGGTGATCGGGCTTTCTTGCCACCGTCGCTGGCCACGATGCGCAAGCATCGTCGCCAGCTTGATACCGGCATCGAGATATCAGGACCACACGACTTCGCCGTCCGCCGTCACGCCGTTCGTCGCTCGGCATGAAGACGTCCATCGCATCCCGCGGCCCAACGCTCGTGACGATCGCGAAGCGCCCCTCTCGTGAGGCCCGGGATGGTGCGAAGTTCTAGAGATGATTTGCCCGACGGGCAGAGCGGAATATTTTTGCGCTGAGGACTGGACGCTAGAATCAGCGTTGATTGGGCTTGTGAAATTCGATCTTTGGCGCGACGGCGATGGTCAGTGATCTACCGCCGATTTCGCCTCGATGGCCGAAAGCCGATCGAGCTTGTCCTCGAACTCTTCCTTATCTTCAGGCATCGGTGACCTCAGAAGCGTTCGCAGCCGCTCTCCGATTTCGTCGCAGATCGCACGCGTGTGCGTGCTGTCAATCGTGGCGCTGTCCATGACGTAACCGTCAGTCCATTCAACAAAACCGAGACCGTTGCCTTTGGCTATCTGGGCGAGTGCTTGTCTTTGAACAGCGGGTCTTTGGGACCTTTGGCTATCCGCTACATGCGCCGTCATTCATAACGGCGGGCAACGGTCTCGCGGTTAAAAAGCCGGAAAGCCCGGGTTTGGTTCCGCGCGAATTACGAAAATCGCATGGCTCATCGCCTGGCTCGATGCGCCAATATTTTCGGCGAAGGACTGGACAGCAAAAATCAGCGCTGATTTAGCTCAGGAAATCGAATTTTTCCCGAAAGCGCAGTTCGGCCGATACGGGGCCATCAATCCAAGGTATTGCGAAGCGTAGGATGCGCCGGCGACGGCAGCTTCGAATCAGCCATGCTGTCACGCGTGCTAGGGGGAGAGGTGATGCCTGCCGAAGAGAAGACCGTTCGATCGCCGTGGCTCACCGTGTGGCTCAGTCCGCGCCGAACCGTCGAGCGTCTCGTCGCGACCCGGCCGTCCTATTTTGTCTGGCCGCTCGCGGTCATCGGCACGATCGCCAGTATCTATAGCCAGATTTCGGTCATCGACAGTGCAAGCTACCTCCTGAGCTGGCAGCTGGCGTTGAGCCTGCTGGTGTTCGGCGCGCTCGCCGGCACGGTGTGGCTCTATCTGTCGGGCTTCATGCTGAGCTGGATCGGCCGGCTGTTCGGCGGACAGGCGAGCGCGCTTCACATGCGCACGGTGTTTGCCTGGAGCACGTTGCCGACCATCCTCGGCTTTCTCATCATTCTCGCAATCGGCGCCACCGCCGGCCGGGGCGGGGCGCTGGACAGCGTTCCGCTGCTGGTGGCCGCTGCTTCCGTGTGGTCGTTCGTCGTCTTCCTCTTGATGCTCGGGCGCGTCCAGGGTTTCGGCTTTTGGCGCACCAGCCTGACCTATCTCGTCAATACGGTTTTGGGACTCGCGGTCGCGCTTTGCGTCCGCAGCTTTCTCTACCAGCCCTTCAATATTCCGTCGTCCTCGATGCGGCCCACGCTGCTGGTCGGCGATTACGTGTTTGTCTCGAAATTCGCTTACGGCTATAGCCGTTTTTCGCTGCCGTTTTCGCCGTCGTTTTCGGGACGAATATTTGCAGCGCAGCCTGCGCCCGGCGATGTCGTCGTGTTTCGCGTTCCAAAGGATGACGCGGTCGACTATGTGAAACGCGTCGTGGGATTACCCGGCGATCGCATACAGATGAAGCAGGGCGAACTCTTCATCAATGATGCGGCGGTCAAGCGCGAGCTTCTCGCCGACGACGGGGCGCAGCAGGATGCCTGCGGCAGCGAGGCGCGGGGCCGTGTCAAACGCTGGCGGGAGACCTTGCCCGATGGTGCGAGCTACGAGACGCTCGATTGCCTCGACAACAGCTTTTTGGACAACACCGGTGTCTTTACCGTTCCCGATGGGCATTTCTTTGCGCTCGGCGACAACCGGGATAATTCGACCGACAGCCGGGTTTCGAGCGTCGGCTATATTCCCTTCGAGAACCTGATCGGTCGCGTCAGCGTGATCTTCTTCTCACGCGAAGATGGCACAGGCTCGCCGGCGCGGGTTCGCGCCCACCGGATCGGCAGGGCGGTGCGCTGACGGTGGGCGAAGGGCGGCCGCCCAAATAAATCAAAACCCCGCCAGTACCTGAAGGTGCTGACGGGGCTTTTGAGCCGATAGTTCCGTTGGATTTCTCCCTCGTTGTATTGCTCGGGCCATTAACGATCGCGGCAAGAGGTCGTTCCTAATCGCCAACATTTCACTGGACATATTGTTCTCTTTTTGTTCCTATGGTGCCTTCCCGGGAGTGACCGCCATGGACGCCAAGAAAGACAGGGAAATCATCAGGTTATGGAACCGGCTTCGCGCGCTTGAGAAACAGGGCGAGCCGACCTTGGCAGCACTTCGGGAAATTCGGGCTGCGTTGGCTGAGAGGGATCATGCGACCAGTGTGGCGGTTCAGAAGTCCGCATCATTACCGCAGCGAGTTCGTCATGCGGACTTCTGGACCAAAGCCACACTGGATCAATAGGTTTGCTAGTGTCCTTCGATTCCGAAGTTCGTAAACGTGGGGCCGCGAGTTGATACGAACTTCGGAATCGGGACACCAGCGCACGTTCGTTCCGAAATCGAGTTGATGCGCGTCCAGGCCGGCAAACAGCGTAGGGAAATCCTCACACTTCAGCGTGCCGGCATTTCGACCGCCGCGGCCGAGGCGTTGTTGCAGCGGATGCTCGACAAGATCGACACGCTCTGCGCCGAGCGGGACCGGCTCAAGCTCGAACAGTCAGGCCACAAGGGCAGGGCGTCGGGAAGGCGGCGGTAACGCGCCTCTCGCCGGTGGACTGGATTCGCAACAGGCTGACCGCGAGTACGTCACGCGAATGTTAGATCCGAAACTCCACTGGAAACCTATGTCTTCTAGCGATCCTTTGGTCCCAACATTCGCAAGGGTGTCCGTCAGAAGGAACGCGAATGTTGGAATCGGACCACTAGCGCGTGCGAGGTACAGGAAACCGCGCCGAGCACCGCAGGTTCTATCTACGCACTCTCGCAGGAGAGATTCGAATGAAGCACGCATTGCTGTTGTTTTCCGTGTTGCTGGCGTTGCCGGCCGCGCCCGCATCCGCATCCGCCTCAGCCGGGGTGCCGGATCTGAACATCAAGGCGATTTGCAAAACGAGAGACGCCGACGCCAAGCTGTTCCAGTCGACCACCGGGCAGACCGTCGATGAGTGCCTGCACGACGAGGAAACGGCCAGGCAACAGCTCAACTCGCTCTGGAACTCGATCGCGGCGCCAATCCGAAACCGCTGCGAAAGCGACGCTCATTCGCTGGGCACGACGAGCTATCTCGACCTCGTCGCCTGCATCCAGATAACGGACGACTTGAAAGACGACTTGAAGCCCACGTCGAAGAAAAAGGCTTCGAAGGAGTGACGGGGATGACGCCGCGCTTATTACCTTAGATGTAATTGAGCCAAGTCCGCCCCTCGCTATTCTCCTGACCGTCTCCGCGAAAGCTTCAGCTCTCGCGAAACGTCGAAATGCAGGAGAATACCATGCAAGTCACCTTTACGAAGAAGGAGCCACCGAAGTGGCTCCTCGATATGTGGAAAGAGATCGACGACAAGACTTTCGGGAAGGGGTTTGACTGCTTCACGGAAGATGCCGTCTGCAATCTCGGCGTCGCCGACTGGAAAGGCCGCGAAGCGATCCGCGCCAATCTCAAGGCTTTCATCGATACCGGGTTCACCGCGCTGCATCACGTGACCGAATATTGGGATGCAGGCTCTCTGAAGGTGTTCCGCGGTACCGTCGATATGACGCCCGATGACCGGTCGAGCCCGACGGTCCATCCGACCATGACCCATTTCTTTTATATGGACGAAAAGGACGATACCAAGGTGCGCCGGTGGGTCGGTTCCGTTGGACCGGTTGCCTTCGGTTGATCGCTCTTATTCATCTCCGTCAATGAAAGAGTCTCGGGTCATGGAAATCGTCTTGATCCGAGGCGCTTTGTTGCCTGTCGGCGGAGCAAGGAGGGTCGGGAGCGCGGTAGAGTACTGCACGTTTGCCATGAAGGATTTCTCGATCATGAAAGCGACCGCCAGTGAAATCAAAGCTGCCAGCCCCGCGGGCGTCCTCCTGCGCCAGTGGCGGGATATCCGCGGCAAGACGCAGCTGGATCTGTCGTTCGATGCGGGCGTCTCGCAAAAACACATCAGCTTTGTCGAAAGCGGCCGCAGTATTCCGAGCCGGCAAGTGCTGCTCGATCTGGCCCAGGCGCTCGACGTCCCGCTCCGCGAGAGAAACGAACTTCTGCTGGCGGCTGGCTACGCGCCGCTATATTCCGGTCACGCGCTCGACGCGCCCGTCATGAACAGCATAGCCAAGGCCCTGCAACGCATGCTGCGCCAGCACGAGCCTTTTCCCGCTCTCGTCATGGACCGCTACTGGAATGTGTTGATGACTAACGAGGCGGCGCCAAAGCTGTTCAATTGCTTCGTTGATCTCGCCACGCGGCCGGCGCCACGCAATCTCCTGCACCTGATGTTCGATCCGAAGGGCATGCGCCCCTTTGTCGCGAACTGGCCGGAGACGGCGCGCGGATTATTGGCGCGGGTGTATCGCGAGGCGCTCGGGCACGTCATCGACGAGCGAACGAAGGCGCTTCTTGCCGAACTGTCGCGGTATCCCGGCGTCAAGGCCGAGTGGCGCGCGCCATCACCTGACGACGTCATGCCGATGATCCCGCTTTCGTTGACGAAGGACGGCGTGACGCTGAATTACTTCTCGATGATCACGACGGTCGGAACGCCGCAGACCGTCACGGCGGAGGAATTGCGGCTCGAATGCATGTTTCCGGCGGACGACAAGACCGAGTCCGCGCACGGCCGGTTTGTCGAGGGACACGTCGGCCGATCGACACAGCACTAGTGAACTTGCGAGTGTAGTTAGCTCGGGCGCGGCGGATAGACGACATAGGCGCGTATACCCGGAGCAATCGTGGAAGTTTCGTGACGAACAACGATAGGCGGCATCGCACCCGGCGCGTCCGATCCCATGGAATCTCCGTCGCCTATGACAGGTCCCTTGTTGACCAGGTACCAGGAAATTCCCTGCATCCATTGGACAAGATTCCGAAATTCACCATCGAAGGCACGCCACTCCACCTCCATGATTCCGAGTGCATTTAGCCCTTCCGTCCGCGCAAACCATTTCGGTGTTCCGTTCGGATGGAGATTTTCGGTATCTCTGCCTACCTTGACTGCAACGCCCAATAAGACTGGAATTTCACCTTTTGCACGGTCCAATTCAGCGCGAAAAAGATCCGGTTTCCACATTGCGTTCGCGTCGGGCCAGATCACTGCGGTCGCCGATTTCAATACATCGAGCGCCGCCGCGACGAGCTGCATTTCGATGAGGATGCGCTCTTTGGGTGGCGTCTTGTCAAACTGGCCCAGGACAACAGTGGCGGCGTGCGCTTTCGTGCGGGCCACGACCTCACGTGTTTCCGGCCACCACCAGCAGGACGTCACATAGGCCTGCTTGTCCATACCCTCGAGATTGATGTTAGGGATGTAGGTCAGGCCGCAGAGCAGGGGCATTCGCCCACTTGCAATCGCCTTGGCGGTCTCGGGGTAGGTCCCGAGGGCCGCTGCGCGTTGTCCCGATTTCGCCGGATCAATCGGTGACTGATCACCGAAGTGAACGTTGGGGACGCGACGGCGGATGGCATCTTCCAAAGCAGATGACGAGATGTCTTCAACCTCAGCCGTAAGAATGAGTGCAGGGCCTCGATAAACGGCGGGCACCAATGGACCTGGTTCGATAGGAGACTATGACATCGGCTGATCAGAAAATTTCTTAGTAGGCCCAATGGGTAATTCTGGCGCAGATCGCCAATACGCGGCTTTTGCGACAAATAGAAAGGGCGCGGTTGCGTTCGCCGTGCTTTGTGAGTTGGTATTTCGGAGCCTGCTTTAATTGAGTTTCGAGTTGACGCCGACGCGGGCCGTCTGGATGGCCAATCGGCATAACCGCTCCGAAGGCGTATTTTTACTGTGGCGGAACTTGTCCGAATCCACACTTAAAAGCTGTAATCTGGATGCAACACCCGCGTGAAAATTGCAGGCAGAGCCCAGCGATTCCGGGTAGCCAATCTGCTGGCTCTCCCGGAAAGTCAAAACAAGGTCCCTAAACAAAAACCCCGGCATCGCTGCCGGGGTTTTGCATTTCGTGAATCGCTGGATGCGGGTGGATCAGAAATCCATGCCGCCCATGCCGCCGCCCGGGGGCATGCCGCCGGCGCCTGCGCCTGCGTTCTTCTTCGGCAGTTCGGCGACCATGGCTTCGGTCGTGATCAGGAGCGCGGCCACGGAGGCTGCGTTCTGGATCGCGGCGCGAACGACCTTGGTCGGGTCGATGATGCCCTTGGTAACGAGGTTGACGTACTCGCCGGTCTGGCTGTCGAAGCCATAGGCATACTGATCCTTCTCCAGGATCTTGCCGACGATGACCGAGCCATCCTCACCCGCGTTGATCGCGATCTGACGGGCAGGGGCCGAGAGCGCCTTGCGCACGATTTCGACGCCGGTCTTCTGGTCGTCGTTCTTGGTGCGGATGCCCTTGAGCTGCTCGGAAGCACGGAGCAGGGCGACGCCGCCGCCCGGAACGATGCCTTCTTCCACAGCCGCGCGGGTCGCATGCATCGCGTCATCCACGCGATCCTTGCGCTCCTTCACTTCGACCTCGGTCGCGCCGCCGACGCGGATT
>Ga0307470_10000922_pt1 | contig 12209 bp, 10 predicted proteins | sample atmos_gasesAM3C__FD_204565 | JGI IMG/M metagenome (GOLD analysis project Ga0307470, IMG submission 204565) | Hardwood forest soil microbial communities from Morgan-Monroe State Forest, Indiana, United States - atmos_gasesAM3C_05 | ecosystem: Environmental > Terrestrial > Soil > Temperate forest... | reverse complement strand
GCAATTGGTGGAGCGCGCCGGCAACAGCGACCGCGGCGTCGGGTCGATCACCGCGTTCTACACCGTGCTGGTGGAGGGCGACGATCAGAACGATCCGATCGCCGACGCCGCCCGCGCGATCTTGGACGGGCACATCGTGCTGTCGCGCCGGCTGGCGGAGAACGGACTGTATCCCGCCATCGACGTGGAAGCCTCCATCAGCCGCGCAATGCATCAGATCGCGACCCGCGAACAGCTGGATCTCGCCAATCGCTTCAAGCAGGTGTACTCGACCTATCAGCAGAACCGCGACCTCATCACGGTGGGCGCCTATCGGCGCGGCTCCGACCCGCGCGTCGATCTGGCGGTGGAGCAATGGCCAAAAATGACGGAATTCCTGCGCCAGGACATGTACGAACCGGTGGGAATCGAGCGCAGTTACGCGGACCTTAAGCAACTCGTGACGCAGTTCTCGGCGCCCGCACCGGCATCCGGCCGATAGTGCCGCTCGCCCATGAAGAAATCCAAGCGCTTCGAACCGATTCAGGAAATCGCCTCGACCTCGGCACAGGATTTGAGCCGTGCGATGGGCGAGGCCGGCCGCAAAGTGGCCGACCTCGAAAGCCAGCTCGAGCAGCTCAAGTCCTACCGCGACGAGTATGTGCGCAACTCCACGCAGTCGGCGGCGGCCATGGATGCGGTCAAATTGCAGAACTACCGCTCGTTTCTCGATCGTCTGGGGGAGGCGCTTCGCCAGCACGTGAAATCGCTGGAAATTGCCCGCGCCGAGTACGAGCGAAGACGCGCGCTCTGGAGCGAAAAGCGCGTCGAAGCGGAGAGCCTGAGCCGGGTCGTCGATCGCTTGCGCAAGGAAGAGCAGCATGTCGCGGAGCGGCGCGAGCAGCGTGAAGGCGATGACGCCGCGCTGCGCGCATCATTGGCGGCTCCGGGCGACGCGGGGAATCACTGAGTCGACGGCTGCTCGCGGCATCTGGGCCGACTATCCTCACGCTCGGTTGCTTGATAACACATATTAGTGTTAAATTTAACACTGATTAGTGTTAAAATCCGCAGAAGGTAAATGCCATGAATACCGCCGCGGCGATCCCCAATCCCTTTGTCTACGGCCAGGTGCTGGTCCCAGGCAAACCCTTTTGTCCGCGCCCGCAGCTCGAGTCGAGTGTACTCGGGGCGGCCATCCATCGGCAGCGCATCGTGCTCTTAGGTGAGCGGCGTATGGGCAAATCGAGCTTGGTCGAGCATACGCTCGCCCGCCCGGATAGGGTCCTGGTGGCGGTTGATCTGCGGGGCCTCGACTCCGTTGAGGACTTCATCGACCGGCTGCTGCTGCGGCTCTCGACGACGCTCGACGCGCATCGGGCGCTCACCAAGCATTTACCGGAACCCCTGAAAGAGGCGCTTGCCTTCATCAGTGAAGTCAATGTGAGCTTACATGGAATTTTATCGGTGAGCGCCAGGAGTAAACCAAAGGCTTCCACCGTGATTCGCGCCATGGACGCTATCGAGCGGGCGAGTCGCTGGCGTCCGCTGGTGATGTTCTTCGATGAGTTCCAGGAGATCGTCGAGAACCTCGAGGAGCGCGAGGCGCGTCACTTGCTCGGGGTGCTGCGTGCCGAAATCCAGCGTCACACCCAGGTAGCGTACCTCTTCGCCGGCAGTGCCCGGGGTTCGATGCTCGAGCTTTTTACCGCGGAGCGCAGTCATTTTTATCAGTCCGCGACGATTCTCGAGGTAGGGCCCATCCCCCGGGCAGACATGGCGAAATTCTTAAAGGAGCAATTTGCGCGCGGCAAACGCGAACTGGCTGCGGACACCCTGCAGACGATTTTTGCCTTGGCCGGAGAGTCGCCGAATGACCAGCAACAGCTCGCCTATCACCTATGGACACAATCGACGCCCGGACGCTTGGGGCAAGAGGAGCTCAAACGGGCGTTTTCGGCACTGCTGGCCGAAGTGAGCCGGCGGGGCGAACTGATCCTCGAATCGGCCACTCCCGCACAGCGGCGCGTGCTCTTTGCCACGGCTATCCGGGAAGATGAGGAAACGTCCACCGACTCATTCATTCGCTTCGCGGGCTTCAAAAACAACAGCTCGGTGGGTGCGGCGATGCGTCCCTTTTTGAAAGGCAACAATGCGATATTGGAAAAACGCGGCAGTCGGGTGCGCTATCGCGAGCGTTTCATGCGACTGTGGGTGCTTTTGCAGATGGTCAATATTCCAAGTTTGTTTCCCGCCGGCCAATCCTTCATCGCCGGCAGCGAGCAAGGCTTGCTGCTGCCGTATCTATCAAATACCCTGAAATAAGGCGGGACCCTTGTATATCGTGCCGCCGGTGCACATGCGTGCTTCACGAGGATCGAATGTGGCAGCGGCGAGTATCTGGGTCGATGCGGACGCCTGTCCGAACGTCATCAAGGAAATCCTGTTCCGGGCAGCCGAGCGCACCGGGGTTTGCGTGACGCTGATCGCCAATCAGCCGCTGCAGATTCCCCGCATTCCGAGCCTGCGCGCCGTCCAGGTGTCCTCCGGCTTCGATGTGGCCGACGGGGAGATCGTCAAGCGCGCCGCCGCCGGGGACTTGGTCATAACCGCCGACATTCCTCTCGCCGCCGAGGTGATCGCCAAGGGCGGCGAAGCGCTCAATCCACGCGGCGAACGCTATTCGCCGGATACCATCCGCGGGGTTCTCGCCATGCGGGACTTCATGGACACGATGCGCTCCAGCGGCAACATCGGCGGAGGTCCGCCGCCGCTCACGCAGGCGAATCGCAATGCATTCGCGGGACATCTCGACACCTGGCTCGCACGCCGGCCGAGCGCCTGAGTGGAGGGCGAAGCTCCCGAGCCGGTGGTGGTTCCGTACGCCGAACTCGCGCCGGACTTGCTGCACGCCGTGGTCGAGTCTTACGTTCTGCGTGAGGGTACGGACTATGGGGAAAAGGAATTCTCGCTGGAGGATAAAGTATCGCAGGTCATCGGCCAGCTCAAACGCGGCGAGGCGAGGATCGTATTCGATCCTGAAACCGAGACCGTCAGCATCGCCAAGGCGTGACCGCGGCGGATCCCCCCGCACATGCGGCGACGTTTCCGCGGAAACGTCCGCCGACGGGCGCGCATGCCGGTGCCGTTCAGATCTCCAGGTTGTCGATGAGCCGCGTGCCGCCGAGCCGCGCGGCGGCCAGCGCGACCAGTGGTTCGCCCGGCGACGGTTCGCGCAGATCGCGCTGCCGCCGGATCGCCGCATAGTCCGGCTGCCAGCCTCTGGCGGCGAGAAATTCCTGCGCCTCGCGTTCGAGGCTGCGCCAGTCCGTGCGGCCGGCCCTGGCTTCGGCGGCCAGCTTGCTCAAAGCCGCATGCAGTTGCGCCGCCTCGGCGCGCTGCGAGTCGTTCAAGTAGCCGTTGCGCGATGACAGCGCGAGTCCGCTCGGGTCCCGCACGGTCTCCGCGGCCACCATCTCGATGGGCAGCGCCAGCTGGCGCACCATGCCGCGGATCACCAGGAGCTGCTGGTAATCCTTCTTGCCGAACACCGCGGCCGCGGGCTCCACCATGTTGAAGAGCTTGAGCACCACCGTGCAGACGCCGGTGAAAAACCCGGGCCGCACCTGTCCCTCGAGAATATCGGCAAGCCCATGCGGCGGATGCACCATGTAGCCTTGCGCCTCCGGGTAGACTTCGGCGTCGGCCGGGGCAAACACGATGTCGCAGCCGCTGCCGGCGAGCAGCTCGCAATCGCGCTCGAAGGTGCGCGGATAGGTGGCGAAATCCTCGTGCGGCGCGAACTGCAGCCGGTTGACGAATATGCTGGTGACCACGGGGCCGCCGCGCTCGCGCGCGATGCGCACCAGCGACAGGTGGCCGGCATGCAAGTTGCCCATGGTCGGCACCAGCACCGGCCCGCGCCTGCCCTCGAGAGCCGCGCGCAATTCAACGACCGTGCGGATGATTTGCATGACGGTTCCGGTCAGAAGCCGTGCAGCGCGTCGTCCGGAAAGAGTCCGCCCTTCACGTCGGCTACATACCGGCGAACTGCGGCCTCGATACCGGCGCTGCCATCCAGAAAGTTGCGCACGAAGCGCAGGGGCTCGCCTGCCGTCAATCCCAGCATATCGTGCAGCACCAGAACCTGGCCGCTGCAGCCGACGCCCGCGCCGATACCGATGACCGGAATCGACAGCGTCTGGGTCAAATCGCGCGCGAGCGCGGCCGGCACCATTTCCAACACCAGGAGATCCGCCCCCGCGGCGGCGAGTTCCTCGGCGTGGCAGCGCAGCACCCGGGCCGCCGCCTCGTCGCGCCCCTGCACCCGATATCCGCCGAGCGCATGCACCGATTGGGGAGTGAAGCCCAAGTGCGCGCACACCGGGACGCCGCGATCCGCGAGGAAGCGCACGACCGGCGCGGTCCAGCCGCCGCCCTCGAGTTTTACCATGTGTGCACCCTGCTGCATCAACAGCGCGGCGTGGCGCATCGCCACTTCGGCAGATTCCTGATAGCTGCCAAAGGGCATGTCGGCGATGATCCAGGCCGTGCGATTGCCCCTCGCCACGCAGCCGGTGTGATAGGCCATTTCGTCGATGGACACGGCGAGCGTGCTCGCGCGGCCCTGCAGCACCATGCCGAGCGAGTCGCCGACCAGGAGCGAGTCGACGCCGGCGTCATCCAACACGCGCGCGAAGGCGGCGTCGTAGCAGGTCAGCATGGCGATCTTTTCGCCGGAGGCGTGCATGTCACGAAGGCGGCGCAGAGTGACGGGCTTGCGGTTGTTCATCCGCCTATTGTGATGCACCCGGCGTCAGCCGGCCAGGTCAGTTCGCTGCGACGGATTTGGCCCCGAGTTTCTGCCCTCGAATCCAGCTCATCGTGCGGGAATCGAGCAGGTCGAGGGGCAGGACTCCGCCGCTCAGCATCTCGTCGTGAAAGCGACGGATGTCGAATTTTGCCCCCAGCTCCTGCTGCGCGCGGTTGCGAAGTTCGCGGAACTTGAGTTGGCCCAATTTGTATGACAGCGCCTGCGCCGGCCACGAGATGTAGCGGTCGGTTTCCGCCTGCAGGGTGGGTTCGTCGACGGCGCCGGTCCGGCGGAAGAAGGCGACCACCTGATCGCGGCTCCACCCTTGGGCATGCAGGCCGGTGTCGACCACGAGCCGCACGGCGCGGAACAACTCGCTGGAGAGGCGGCCGTAATCGCTGACGGGGTCCTGATAGAACCCCACCTCTTTGCCGAGCTGCTCGGCATAGAGCGCCCAGCCCTCGATGTACCCCGAGTTCTGGCTGTGCTGCCGGAACTTGGGCAGGCCGACGAGTTGCTGTGCCACCGAGAGCTGCATGTGATGCCCGGGGATGCCCTCGTGATAGGCGGTGGCTTCGTCATCGATGAGCGAGCGTTGCGCGAAATTGGACACGGCCACGACGATGCGGCCGGGGCGTTTGCCGTCGGGTGTGCCGGTCTGGTAGTGCGTGGCATTGGCGGCTTGGAAGTCCGGCATGGCTTCGACGGTCACCGGCGAACCGGGAATGAACGTGAACAGGTCGGGTAACTTGGGCTGCATCTGGGCGACGTACTGCCGGAAGACATCCACGATTTGCTCTGCGGATGCCGGCTTGTACTTGGGATTGGTTTCAACCGCCCGGCGGAAGGATGCCAGATCCGCGAAGCCCTCCTTGCGGGCGATCGCCACCATGCCGGCCTGAATGCGCTCGATCTCCTCGAGGCCGATCGCGTGAATCTGTTCGGGTGTCAGACTGCTGACGGTGGTGCGGCTGCGGATGTCGTTCAAGTAGCGCTCTTTGCCGCCGGGCAGCGAGGCAATACTGAGCGCGGCGCGGCCGTGGGGCGCGTAGTCCGCGGCGATGAAACCCGCGAAGGCCTTGTAGGCCGGCAAAACCTCATTGACGACTGCGTCCGTGATCGCCTTGGTCAAGCGCTGCTGCTCGTCCGCGGGAATGCTGGAGGGAAACTTCTTGGTGGGCAACAGGAATGGATCGGCTGCGATGACGCCCTCGCATTGCCCCGGAACTTTCTCGATGAGAAAGCGCGCCGGCATCAGGTTGTCCTTCAGCCCTGCGCGAAGAACCTCTTCGGTCTGGGCGAAGACACGCGGGATCTGATGCAGACGGGCGATGTAGTCCTCATAGCGCTTCGCCGAATCGAAAGGGACGGCGAGCGGCAGATCCGCGAGGCGGAGGTGCGGACCCTCCATCTGGTTGACCGGCATCTCATATTCCTTGAAGGCATAGTTCTCGATGCGCTGCCGGAGCGTGCTGCGCAGAACCTCATGAGATAGCGCGTCTTGTTCGGGAAGGCCGTCGGTCGGAATCGATTCCAGGCGCTTAAGGAACCCCTGATCGCTGGCATGCTGACTCTTGATTGCCGCCAGGGAGTATTCGTCCAGGCGGTCGTTGTAGCGATAGTCTCCGTAGGCGGTTGCCCGTTCGGGGTGAGCCTCGAGCTCCGATTGGTAGTATTCCTCAAAGAGCGAGTTCTGCGCGGCCACACGCGACTCGACGGAATCCGGTGCGGCGCCGAAGGACGCTTCGATCGCGAAACAGCACATGGCAAGCAGCAGGGTCGACGTTTTATGCATACCCCAAACGTTAGCACAAAGCGACTCCCGCGCAATCGAGAGACGCCCGGAAAAGCGCTCGGCATTTACGCGTGATCGAGCGTCGGCACTGGTAAGCTATTGGCTTGGGCAATCAGTAGGTAAACATGACATTCGAAAGCTGGCTCCTGTTCTTGGTGATGGAAACGGCGCTGTCCCTGTCGCCCGGTCCGGCGGTGTTCTACGTCGTATCGCAGGGCGTGCGCGGCGCGCTGCGGCGTTCGCTGCCGGCGGCCTTGGGGATCATCAGCGCCAACGCGGTCTATTTCACGCTGTCGGCAACCAGCCTGGGTGCGATCATTGCCGCGAGCGCGCGCTTCTTTACCATCGCCAAATGGGTGGGTGCGGCGTACCTCATTTATCTTGGGGTCAAGGCACTACGCTCGGCGGGTGCGAGTCACGCGGTGGCGTTGGGTGAAACCCTGCCCGAAGAGCAGGGCGACCGGCGGCGCGTATACGTGGGCGCGCTCACTCTGCAGCTCGCGAATCCCAAAGCATTGCTGTTCTTCCTGGCGTTGTTGCCGCAGTTCATCGATCCCGCCCGGCCGGTGGCGCCGCAAATGCTGATTCTGGCGGCGACATCGATGCTGCCGGAGTTCTGCATTCTGCTGGGGTACGGTTGGCTGGCTCACCGCGCGCTGCGTGCCACGGCCAAATTCGGCGTGTCGAGCGGCATGAACCGCTGGCTCGCTTGGATCGAGGGCGCGGGTTTGCTCGGGTGCGCGACCCTGGTGTTGAAGTTCAATCGAGCCCCCTAAGCCCGAACCCGGCAAATCTGGGCGATGCTACTGACTCTGCGGGAGCGATATTCATGAGTGCAGGACGGAGAAACATGCTTCGGTTCGTACGCAGCGTGGCGGGCGGTGCCGCTGCAGGCGCGCTGCTGTTGGCCGCCGGAACGGGTACCGGGACGGGCGCCGGCGTGAGCACGGGCGAAACGCCCGAGGCCGCACCGACGCGGCTCGTGCATCGATTCCTGCAGATCGAGATATCTCCCGACGCCGCCTTCGTGGCGTCCGTGGAAGGCGATTCGCCGCCCAATGGCTTCTATCCGCCGATTCGCGACCTCGTGGTCCGGCGCGTCCGGGACGGCGCGGCGACCCGAATCGCGATGCCCTGCGGACAAGTTCCGCAGTGTTGGCCGGGCGCTCCCGCCTGGGCTCCCGACGGCAAGCACCTGAGCTTCGCTCTGCGTACTCCGGGCGCCCATGCGCGTTCCCTATACACGGTCGCTGCCGACGGCAGCGGCTTGACCAAGCTGCTCGACTTCAGCGGGACCATTGACGATCTCAAGTACGGGCCGGACGGCCGGCTGGCGATGCTGGCCACGGAAAACGCCAACAAGGAAGTCGGCGCAACGGAAGCCGGGGTGCCGATCTCCGGCGATTTGGCCGAGGCGACTCCGGAGCAGCGGATCGCGGTTCTCGACCAGGGCTCTCTGCACTTCGCATCTCCGCCCGACTTGTTCGTCTACGAATACGATTGGCGGCCGCGTGGAGCGGGGTTTGTGGGCACGGCCGCCCCCGGGAACGGCGACGACAACTGGTGGAGCGCCAAGTTGTACGCATTTTCCGCGGCGGACGGTGTTGCAAAGGTGCTGTACGGCCCCGCCGACATTCGGCAGCAAATCGCGGCGCCGAAGGTATCGCGCGACGGTGCGACGGTGGCTTTCATCGCGGGCATCATGAGCGACTTCGGCTCCACGGGCGGCGACGTTTACACGCTGCCGCTCGGCGGCGGTCCCGCAACCGACGTTACGCCGGCGATGCATGCATCGGCGACCGCGCTCGCCTGGCACTGCGACGGCCGCCTGCACGCGCAATTGCTCGCCGGCGACACAGTGCAGCTGGTGGATCTCGGCTCGGGGCGCCAGGCTGCGCGGATGCGCGTTTTGTGGAGCGGCGCAGAATCATTGAGCAACCACGGCGGCTACGCCTCGGAGGCTTGTCCATCGGGAGTGATTGCGTTCGAACAAGAATCGTTTACGGAAGCGCCGGAGATCGTGGCCGGTTCCGCGGGACACTGGCGGAATTTGACGGCGGTCAATGCGGGATTGCACATGCCGGGAGGGGCACAAAGCATCTGGTGGAAGAGCGACGGGTTCGACGTGCAGGGTTGGCTGTTGCTGCCCGAGCATTCCGGCGGAAAGTTGCCCATGGTGACCACGGTCCACGGCGGCCCCGCCGCGGCCGTTGTGCCGTCCTTCAGCGGTCCGGGGTTGACGAGCACCCTGCTCGAACACGGCTACGCGGTGTTTCGGCCGAACCCTCGCGGCAGCTACGGCCAGGGCGAACGCTTTACGCTGGCGAACGTCCGCGATTTCGGCCACGGCGACCTGCGCGACATTCTCGCGGGCATCGACGCCGCGGCGAAGGTCGCGCCCATCGATACGGCTCGGCTCGGCATTACCGGCGGCAGTTACGGCGGTTTCATGACCATGTGGGCCGTGACTCAGACCGATCGCTTCAAGGCCGCGGTCGCGGCCGCCGGAATCAGCAACTGGCAGTCGTACTATGGCGAAAACGGCATCGACGCGTGGATGCTGCCGTACTTCGGCGCCTCGGTGTACCAGGACCCGGCGGCGTATGCGCAGTCCTCGGCGATCAATTTCATTCGCAACGTCAAGACCCCCACATTCGAGTATGTCGGAGAGCGCGATATCGAGTGTCCTGCTCCGCAAACGCAGGAATTCTGGCATGCACTGAAAGACTTGAACGTTCCGACTTCCATCATGATCTATCCGGGCGAGGGCCACGGTTTGCGCGATCCGGCGCACAGCGCCGACGCCATGCGGCGCACGCTGGATTGGTTCGACAAATATCTGAAGTGATGTTGCGCCTGCCTAGACCTTTCCGAGCGGCATGCGCAGCCGGTCCGGGGACAACTGGGACGCAGTGATGCCGAGCCGCGTCAGATCGTCCGGCAGCCGACGGTCGCGAATCAAAGAAGCGCAGGCGCGCGACAGGGACGGGGAGGTTTTGATTCCGTAGCCGCCCTGTCCCGCCAGCCAGAAAAATTCCGGCACGCCGCCGTCGCGGCCGACGACGGGCGAGGCGTCGGAGGCGAAGGTTCTGAGGCCCGCCCAGGCCCGAGAGACGCGCTGAACGTTCAAGGTGGTAGCGCGCTCCAGGCGCTCGACGCCGGCCGCCACGTCGAGATCCTCCGGATACGCATCCACGGCGGCACTCGGTGTCGCGTCCGCAGGCGATACGAACAGCTGTCCGGCATCCGGTTTGAAATAAAACTCCTCCGCGACGTCGCTGACCATTGGCCAGCCTCGGATGTCCATCCCGGCGGGCGCGGGCAGGTTGAATGCGGTGCGCCGCTTCGGCACCAATCCGAGAACGCGTACGCCGGCCCGTTCCGCGATGCTGTCGGCCCACGCTCCCGCGGCGTTGATCAGCGTCGGGGCGCAAAACATTCCCTTTGGCGTCGTCACCGACCAGCGGCCGTGCCGGTGCTCGATCGATTGCGCTTCGCTGTCGACGAGGATGCGTGCCCCCCTCGCTTTCGCACCCCGAAGGAACCCTTGGTGCAGCCCGTGGACGTCCAATTCTTTGGAGTGCGGCTCGACAAAAGCGCCCGCAACATACGTGTCCCGCAAAATCGGCACTCGGTCGATCGCGGCCGCGACAGTCATCCTGGCGATGCTCGGCACCAGGGTCCGCGCACGGGCGAAATGCAGCTCCAAAAGCTCCAATTGGTCCGCTCGCGCGATGGTGATCAAGCCGCGCGGCGCCAGCAGAGGATGATCGCAAAAATCGGCGGGAGGATCTTCGAGGAACGTGCGGCTGGCGATGGCGAGGCGCCGCACCACGTCGCCGCCGTAATTCTCGGTGAAGCTCGCCGCCGACCGGCCGGTGGAATGATAGCCGCACTGACTCTCGCGCTCGAGTACGATCACCGAGGCGAATGCCGCCACCTCGTACGCGGCGCCCGCGCCGGCTATTCCCCCGCCGACGATCAGAACGTCGGCCGAATTGGCATCACTCCCGCTCAGAACGTGCGCGCCCGCATCTGGATCCGGAGATGCGTAGATCGTGAATCGAGAGTTCGCGGCGCGCCGTACATTCGGGAATTTCTCTCCGCCGGTGGAGTCGTGCAAAACCTATCATAGAGGCATCCGCCGCTGCGAGGAATTATGCCGACAAGATCGCCGGGCGGCCCGCGATTGGCACGTGGCTTGCTATTCCTGGTGATATGAACGCAACACCATCGGTATCGCAAGCTCCCATCGCCTCAGACCCCGCGCAGCAAAACACCGCGGCGCCGGTCAATTCCGTGAACTCGGGCGGCGATCGCTCGGACTTTGCGGCGGCACTCAGGAGCGCGGTCGCCAAACCGGGCCGCAGGCCGGCCGGAACAAAGCCGGCCGATGGCGGCTCCGTCGGCGGCGGCTTGCCGGTGCCCGGCAATCTTTCGCCGCCGCCGGCACCGCCGATCGCCGCCGCCGGCACGGTCGCCCAGGCGGCCGCCGCCCAGACAGCCGCCGCGCGAGCGGTAGCCGGGTCGCAGGCCGCCGGTCGGTCGGCCCCCGTCATGCCGGGCGTGCCGGCCAAAGCCGGGCAGAACTTGAGGGGCACATCAGCCGGCTCGCCGGCGGCGGCGGCGGGCGCCCAAAACGGGGTGAGTCCGGGGAGCGAATCGGCCCCGGCTCTCGGGCCGCTGGTCAACGGCCAGCCGGCCTCCCCGCCCTCAGGCGCACTGCTCGAGGTTGGCGGCTCGGGCGGCGCGTCGATCGCCTCGTCGACGGCGATTTCGGGCGGTCTGCAGAGCACGGTGAGCCCCGGGGCCCAATTGGCCCAGGCCCTCGGATTGCCGGGCGCCGACCTCGCCGAGGCGGCTGCGCCGGACGCATCCGCTGCCGGTACCATCGGCGGCGCCGCCGGGACGGCTGCGGCGGGAACGGCTGACGCGGAAAGGGCTGCCGCGGGCAGCGCCGCGGCGCAGATCGATGCGGCGGGGGCGGCCGCGGCGTCGACGGGCGCCGCTGCGGCGGCTTCCCGAACAGCCTCGGCCGCGCAGGCAGGTGCCGCGGCAGGCACCGCTCGCAAACCGATGACGGCGGCGGCGGCTACGGCGGCGTTCAATGCGGCGACTTCCGGACCGAGCAGCACCGGCGGCAACGCGGCTCCATCGACCAACGACGGCGCTTGGATCAACACCGACGCCTCCGCGCAAGCGGTGACGGCGTCCGCCATGGCGGCCGCCGCGACCGGCGCCGCGCCGGCCGACGCCGCCTTTGCGGGAGCAGCGGATTCGCCGTCATCGCCGGCCGATGCATTGGCGCCGCCGGCCATGGGCGGTGCGGCCCGGGGCAGCGCGCGTCCGAACGGCGCGCCGCTGCTCGCAGTTTCCGTTCCTGCCGCCGCGGCCGCGGCAAAAGCCGCGGCGAATGCCCCGGCGAACGCCCCGGCGGCCGATGCGCTCGCCGATTTGGGCAGAGCGGACCCGCGGGCGCCCGGCGGCGCCGGCGATTCGCCGCTGTCGGACACGTCAGGCAACGCCGCCGCGGGCGCGGCCCAATTGAGCGTCAGCACCCCGGCCGTGGCCGACGCGGCTCCGGCGCCGACGCTGAAAGTCGCCGCCGGGATGGATACGCCC
>Ga0307470_10000921_pt1 | contig 12223 bp, 11 predicted proteins | sample atmos_gasesAM3C__FD_204565 | JGI IMG/M metagenome (GOLD analysis project Ga0307470, IMG submission 204565) | Hardwood forest soil microbial communities from Morgan-Monroe State Forest, Indiana, United States - atmos_gasesAM3C_05 | ecosystem: Environmental > Terrestrial > Soil > Temperate forest... | reverse complement strand
TGCGCCTGATCCAACGATCGCTCTTGATGCTCATTACGTCGCTTCTACGGTGATCTTGGGGAATGCCCGGCTGTAATCCTTGTTCAGGGTCGCCAACCGCGCCGCCGTCCGCCGCGCCATCTGAAAGTAGGCCTGTGCGCGGGCGCTGCCGGGCTCGGAAATCACGGTCGGAGCGCCGCCGTCCGCATCCTCGCGGATGCGGATATCCAAGGGCAGCTCGCCCAGTAATTGCACGCCGTATTGCGTTGCCATCCGCGCGCCGCCGCCGCTGCCGAACACGTGCTCAACATGACCGCATTGGCTGCATACGTGCACGCTCATGTTCTCCACCACCCCGAGCACGCGAACCTCGACCTTCTCGAACATCTTGAGGCCTTTGCGCGCGTCCAGCAGGGCGATATCCTGGGGCGTGGTGACGATGACGGCGCCGCTCACGGGAACCCGCTGCGCCAGCGTCAGCTGTATGTCGCCGGTGCCCGGCGGCATGTCGACCACCAGATAGTCCAGTTCGCCCCAATCCGTCTCCCCCAACAGCTGCGTCAGAGCCTGGGTCACCATGGGCCCGCGCCACGCCATGGGCTGCTCTTGATCGATCATGAAACCGATGGACATCACTTCGACGCCATGAGCGCGCAAAGGGGTCAGGTGTTTGCCATCCACGCTCACCGGCTTGGCGCCGGTCAACCCCATCATCAATGGCTGGCTGGGGCCATAAATATCGGCATCCAGCAACCCGACCTTGGCGCCCTGGGCAGCCCAGGCCAGTGCCAGATTCGCCGCGGTGGTGGACTTGCCCACGCCACCCTTGCCCGAGGCCACCGCGACTATGTTCTTCACGTTGCCCAGCGGCTTGAGCGTGCGCTGCACCGCGTGCGCCGTGATCTGCGCCCGCAAAGTGAGATCCAGTCGACATTGCCCCAGCAGCGGCTGCAGGTGGTTCTGCAATGCGGCCTTGAGTTCGCCCACATAGTCCGCGCACGGAAAGCCCAGCACGAGTCCCACGCTCACCGCTCCATTCTGGAGTGTGACGGACTCCACAGCTTTGGCTTCCGCCAGCGTCTGCGAGAGATAGGGGTCCCTAAAGCTATTTAGCTTTTCGCGAATTGCGTTATCAGTGGCAGCAGGTTGATTCATATAAGCTAGGGATTGTACCGCAGGCGGACAACGCCGTGCGGTGTGGCATAATCTCAGGTTGAGATGCATGCCGCGGTGGACCGCAACGCTTACGGTGAGAATGGATGGCTCCCGAGGGATGTGCAATAAAGGCACCGAATGAGTTTATTCGCCAACTATCGTGCCGATCGGCTCATCGCCGAGGTTAAATCGAGCGGCAATCCGGGCAGCCCCCTGGCGCAAAAGGCCTTGGAAAAACTGGTCGCGCTCGGACCGAGCGCCATCGAACCCATCGTTGACGCCCTTACGACGGCCGAAAAGCGCGAGACCCAGGCTTACGTCGAGGCGCTGTCGCGCCTCATCGATGCCAAAACGCTGCCGCAATTGTTCAAGACCATGGCCGAGGCCAACGGCCGGGCGATGACCGGAATCGCATGGGCTCTGTCGTCGAGCAAAAACTATCCGGCGAGCGCGCTGCTCGATGCCTTGACCAAGCCGTCCATGCCCAAGCAGGCCATCCTGGACGTGATAGGCGCGCAAAAGGCGCGCTTCACTGTACGTGAACTCTTGAACGCCGCATACAACCAGGAACCCAGCGAAAGGAGCGGATTGTTCAAGATCATCGCCGAGATCGCCGACGAGTCTTCCATCGACGATTTGATCGCGCGCATCGAGGGCAAGGACCCTGTTGCCCGGCTGCATATCATCAATGTGCTGGCGCGCTTCAACACGCCCAAAGTGCAGCAGGCCGTGCAGAAGCAGCTCAAGGACAACAGCAAATTCATTCGCTCCGCCGCTCTCTCGGCGCTCGCGCGGATGGATGGGCCGTTCGACATGGCGGTCCTGTGCGGCATGCTGCGGGATCCGGAAATCGAGGTGCAGAACAAGGCGGTCGACGTGGTGGTGCATGCCAACGATCCGGACACCATCAAGTACCTGGTCGACGTGCTCAAGGACGAGAACGAATACGCCCGGCGCGCCGCCGTCGAGGTGTTGAACGTGGTCGGCACCTCCAAATCGGTCAAGTATCTACTGGAAGTGATCGCCGACAGCGATTGGTGGGTGCGCACGCGGGCCGCCGACGCGCTCGGCAAGATCGGCGGTCCGAAGGTCGTCGACGCCGTGCTCACCCTCGTCAGGGACGAGAATCAGGACATTCGGCGCGCCGCCATAGAAATTCTCAATCAGACCAAGGACGAGCGCGCCGTGGCGCAACTGATCGACGCCACCAAGGACCCCGATTGGTGGGTGAGCGAACGCGCCGTGGATGCGCTCGCCGAGATCGGCAGCAGCAAATCCTTGCCGCGCTTCGTCGAAATGCTGGGTACGGGGGAACCGAAGTCCCTGCCCACCGTCATTCGCGCCATCGGCAAGATCGGCGATCAAAAGTGCATCGAGCACCTGTTGCCCATGCTTCAGCGGCCGGAGAATGAAATCAAGGTGGAGGCGATCTCGGCGCTCGCAAAGCTCGCCGACGAACGGCGCGCCGACACGGTCCGGGTGCGGCTGCAGGCGCTCTCGAGCAACGGCGATGCGACCATCAGTCAAGCCGTGGCCCGCGCCATGACGGAGCTGGACAACCGGTTTTCCACTCAGCAGATCGCCGCCAATCAACGCGCCGAAAGGATGCAGGAACCGGCCAAGACGCTGCTCATCGACAATGCGGATCTCGCCAAGGTCGTGCAGGAACAAGAGGTACAGGCCGCAAAACTGGATATCGCTACCTTGAAGACCGGCGACATCATCGAGGGCCGCTACAAGTTCATCGAGAAAATCGGCAAGGGCGCGTTCGGCACCGTATTGCTGATGGAAGACACGGTGGTCGAAGAGCGGCTGATCCTCAAGTTCTTGAACCCCAACGTGTCCGCGGACGAGGAGATGATGAAGCGCTTCGTGCACGAGTTGCGCTACAGCCGCAAGATCACGCACAAGAACGTCATCCGCATCTACGATTTCCTCTACATCCGCGGCAATTACGCCATCTCCATGGAATATTTTCCCTCCCATACCCTGGGCGGCGAAATCGTCAACGAAAAACCGGTCTTGCTCAAGCGCGCGGTCAAATTCGGCATCGACATCGCGACCGGCATGGCGGTTGCGCACCAGGCCGGCATCGTGCACCGCGATTTGAAGCCGGCGAACATCCTGATCGACAACGACGGTCTGCTCAAGATCGTGGACTTCGGCGTCGCGGCGGCGCAGAGCCAGGGAGACACCCAGCTGACCAAGACCGGCTATGTCATCGGATCGCCGAAGTACATGGCGCCGGAGCAGATTCTGGGCAAAAAGGTGGACGAACGGGCCGACATCTACAGCTTGGGCGTCATACTGTACGAAATGTTCGCCGGCGTACCGCCCTACTCGCGCGGCGATCACATGTCGGTCATGTACCAGCACGTTCAGGGCAAGGCGCGTCCGCCCATCGATATCAACAAGGATTTGCCGTTGGAATTGAACAACTTAGTCATGAAATGCATGGCGCTGGACAAGGCCAAGCGCGCGCAGAGCATGGACGAACTGCGACTGTCGCTCGAGAAATTCCTCTAGGGCCCTGTCCCGGCAAGTCCGTTATCGACGGAACAGGACCCCAAGGGGTTGACGCACCTCACGTTTATGGCTTGATTCTGGCCTAAACGCTCGAAAATCCAATTGCTTGCGGGTAGCCTTACGCGTTATGGCAAGAATCGACGCATTCCTCAAGTTGGGCGTTGCTCAGGGTTGCTCGGACCTGCATTTGGCCGTGGGCGTACCGCCGATGTTGCGCATGCGCGGGGATCTCATGCCGATCAAATTTCGCGAGCTGGGAGAAGCGGAACTCGAGGCCTACATCACCGAAGTGCTGACCCAGAACCAGCTGAAACACCTGCGCGAAGGCAACGACATCGATTTCTCGTATGTATCGGCGGAGGGCGGGCGTTTTCGAGCCAATGTATTTCGCAAGGAGACCGGCATAGGCGCCGCCTTCCGCGCCATTCCCACTCAGATGCCGACCATAGAACAGCTGGGGTTGCCGCCCATCGTCCGCAAGCTGTGCGACTACCACCAAGGAATGATCCTGGTCACCGGCTCCACCGGCACGGGCAAGTCAACCACCCTGGCCGCGATGATCGACTACCTGAATTCGACCCGCTCGCTCAACATCATCAGCCTGGAAGACCCGATCGAGTTCGTTCACCGCAGCAAGTCGAGCCAGGTCATTCAGCGCGAGCTGGGTACGCACTTACCGTCCTTCGCCGAGGGCGTCCGAGCGGCCATGCGCGAAGATCCCGACGTCATCCTGGTCGGCGAGTTGCGCGATGCCGAAACCATTTCCATGGCAATGACCGCGGCCGAGACCGGTCATCTGGTGCTCGGTACCCTGCACACGACCAGCGCCACCAAGACCATCGATCGCATCATCGACGCACTGCCCACCGAAGAGCGCGAGCAAACCAAGAGCTTCCTCTCGCAGAGTCTCATCGCCGTCATCACTCAGGTGCTGATCAAGAGTCCCGACCAGCGCGCTCGGCGCGCCGTCTGCGAAATCATGGTGCTCACCAAGGCCATCGGCAAGCTCATCATGACCGATCAATCGCACCAGATTCCGAGCCAGCTGCAAATGGGCAAGGAATACGGCATGCAATTGATGGATCAAGCATTGCTCGCGGCCATCAACGCCAAGGAAGTCGATCCCGAGCACGCGTACACCTACGCTTCCGACAAACGCCAGTTCCAGCGATTCGTGTCCGACATGGCGGGAGCCCCGCCCGCCGAACCCGTGAGCAGCACCTAGGGAATCCCGTGCCGGCCATCGACGCCTATCTGAATCAAGTGCTCGAGCGAAATGGCTCGGATCTGCACTTTTTAGCGGGCGATCTGCCGCGTGTACGGCAATACGGCGAACTGAAGGCACTGGACCCTACGCCGCTCGCGGCTGAGATGGTCAAGACCACGCTGTACGAAATCATGCCGAAGCTGTCGGTCGAGCGCTTCGAAGCCAAAGACGGCACGGACTTCGCCTACAGCATACCGGGCGTCGCCCGGTTCCGCGTCAATGTGATGCGCCAGTTGAACGGCATGGGCTCGGTGTTCCGCGCGATTCCGTCCAAGGCGCGCACGGCGGCGGAGCTCAAATTGCCGGAAGCCGTGATGAATCTGTGCAAGATCAACAGCGGCCTGATCCTGGTCACGGGTAAAACCGGCTCGGGCAAGTCCACCACGCTCGCGGCGATGATCGATGACATCAACAGCCGCGAAAAGGGCCATATTCTCACCATCGAGGACCCGATCGAGTTCGTGCATCTGCGCAAGAACTGCCTTATCAGCCAACGCGAGATCGGGGTGCACGCAACCTCGTTTTCAAGCGCGCTGCTATCGGCACTGCGCGAGGATCCTGACGTCATTCTGGTGGGCGAGCTTCGCGACCTCGAGACCATGAGCATCGCGGTGACCGCGGCGGAGATGGGCATTCTGGTGATGGGTACGCTGCATACCAACGGCGCCGCGGCCACGGTCGATCGCTTGGTGAACGCGTTCCCCGCGGACAAGCAGCCCCATGTGCGCACCATGCTCTCGACCAGCCTGCGCGGCGTCGTCTCCCAGCAGCTCATCCCCAAAGCGGACAAGCAGGGCCGCGTCGCAGCCCTCGAGATCCTGGTCAATACGCCGGCGGTCGCGAATTTGATCCGGCAGGGCAAGATGGACCAGCTGGAAAATGCGATGCAAAGCGGTTCCTCGGTCGGCATGCGGCTGATGGATACGGCGATTCAAGGCCTGATGGATCAGCGGCAGATTACCGGCAAAGAAGCCTTCAAAAAGGCGATCAACAAATCGCGCTTCGAGCAGTTCCGCGAGGCGTCGTAAGCGCCGCGGCGGACATCGCCGCCGGGCCCGCGCGACCGTCGTGACCGCCGTGATCGTTGCGGTCTCCGCGATCGCGGGCGCGTGATCGCGCCTGCGAAAAGCCGGCGCGCGCTGTAAACTGTGCGGATGACCCGCAAACTCTTCGTCACCACCGCCCTGCCCTACGCCAACGGCCCGCTCCACATCGGGCATATCATGGAATACATCCAGGCCGACATCTGGGTCCGCTTCCAGCGGATGCTCGGAAATGTCGTGCATTTCGTCTGCGCAGACGATGCGCACGGCGCGCCGATCATGCTCAAGGCCGAAGCGGAGGGCGTCTCCCCCCAGGAGCTGGTCGCGCGCATCACTGCGGATCGCTCCCGGTACCTGGAAGGTTTTCACATCGGCTTCGATCATTGGTATTCGACGGACTCGCCGGAGAACGTGACGCTGTCCCAGGACATCTACCGCCGGCTGAAAGCCGCGGGGCTCATCTACGTCAAGTCGATCGACCAGTTCTACGATCCGGTAAAGGCCATATTCCTGGCGGATCGCTACATCAAGGGCGAATGCCCCAACTGCCGCGCGAAAGACCAGTACGCCGACGCATGTGAAGTCTGCAGCATCGTCAATTCGCCCACCGATCTGATCGATCCGTACTCGACGCTGTCGGGCGCCAAGCCCCTCATGAAAACGTCCGACCACTATTTTTTCAGGCTGTCGGATCCCAAATGCGTCCAATTCCTCGGCGGATGGCTCGACACGCCGGAGCGGCTGCAGCCGCAAGTGGTCAACAAGGCGCGCGAGTGGCTCTCGGGCGGCGGCGGCGAAGGGCTCGACGACTGGGACATTTCCCGGGACGCTCCCTACTTCGGCATTCCGATCCCCGACGCGCCCGGTAAATATTTTTACGTATGGCTGGACGCCCCGATCGGCTATCTCGCATCACTGCAGAACTACTTCGATACCGGGAAGGCGCGCGCGCGCGGCGAGAGCCGGACTTTCGCGGAATTTCTCGCTGCTCCCGACACGGAACAGCTGCACTTCATCGGCAAGGACATCATTTACTTCCACACGCTGTTCTGGCCGGCCATGCTGAAGTTCGCGGGAGCTCCCTACAAAGTGCCCGATCATGTCTATGCGCATGGCTTCATCACGGTATCCGGCGAGAAGATGTCCAAGTCCCGCGGGACCGGCATCAGCCCGCTGCGATATCTCGAGATCGGGATGAATCCGGAGTGGCTGCGCTATTACATCAGCGCCAAGTTGAATTCCAACGTCGAGGATCTGGACTTCAATCCGGACGACTTCGTCGCGCGGGTGAACAGCGACCTGATCGGCAAGTACGTCAACATCGCGAGCCGGGCCGCGAGCTTCATCACGAAGCATTTTGGCGGCGCACTCGAGTACGCCGGCGGCGGCGCGCCGATCGCGCGCGAAGCGCATGACATTTCGGTTCGCGTGGCCGAATTCTACGAAACACGCGATTTCGGCAAGGCGATGCGCGAAATCATGGCCCATGCGGATCGGATCAACCACGATTTCGATGCGCACCAGCCGTGGGTTCTCGCCAAGGATACGGCCAAGCGTGCGGAGCTTCAGGACGTCTGCTCACGGGCGTTGCAGGGGTTCAGGCTCCTCAGCATCCTCATCGCGCCTGTGCTGCCGGCTCTCGCGGAGCGCGTCGCGCGCGAGTTGTTCGGGCTTGATCGGCCCTTCGCGTGGAGCGACGCCGACGTGCTGCCCGCGCGAATCAATTCCTATCAGCACCTGATGACTCGTGTCGATCCGAAGCAGCTCGATGCGCTGTTCGAGATGGACAACGAACCCGCACCCGACGCAGCTCCGGCCACCGCGGCCTCCAAAACGGCGCGCATCGTTTCCCCGCCGGCGGCCGCGTCGGATGCGATCCTTGCGAACGCGGCGGCCGTCGAGGGGAACTTGATTTCCATCGACGATTTCTTGCGCGTCGACCTGCGCGTGGCAAAAGTCCTGAACGCCGAGCTGGTCACCGGGGCCGATAAGCTCCTGAAGCTCACGCTCGACCTGGGCGAGCTCGGGACTCGCAGCGTTTTCGCCGGCATCCGCGCGGCCTACGAACCTGAGCCGCTGGTGGGCCGGCTGATCGTGGTAGTCGCCAACTTGGAGCCCCGTAAGATGCGGTTTGGCGTTTCCGAAGGAATGATGTTGGCGGCGGGGCCCGGCGGCAAGGAGATCTTCGTGCTGTCCCCCGATTCCGGCGCCGCCCCCGGCATGCGTATCAAGTGACATGAACACCGAACCCGCGCCCGAGTTCGCGGCGCGAATCGACGCCCTGCTGCCGCAGACTCAATGCACACGCTGCGGTTATGCGGGGTGCAAGCCGTACGCCGCGGCAATCGCGAGCGGCGAGGCCGCGATCAACCAGTGCCCGCCGGGCGGCAGCGCAACCATAGCGGCCCTGGCCGCACTCACGGGCCGGCCCGTACAGGCCTTGAATCCGGTTCATGGGGCGGAAACCCCGCCGCGCGTGGCGTGGATCGATGAATCCCGCTGTATCGGCTGCGCACGCTGCCTGGCACCCTGCCCGGTGGACGCCATCCTCGGTGCCGCCAAGTTCATGCACACCGTTCTTGCCGAGCGCTGCACGGGCTGCGAACTCTGCCTGCCGCCCTGCCCGGTCGATTGCATCGAAATGAGACCCCAACCTAAGCCCGCGGCGAATCAGGCGGCGCTCAATCGCCTGCGTTTCGAAGCACATGCTGCGCGGCTGCTGAATCGGGCCGCTGAAAGGCAGCGGGAGCTCGACCTTAAAAAGGCCGCCGCGGCGCATCGTGCGGCCGAGTCATGAACGACGCAAAGCGGCGTGCGATATTTGCGCGATTGCGCGCAGCCAATCCGGCGCCGCGCACTGAATTGAACTACCGATCGCCGTTCGAGCTCCTGGTGGCGGTGATCCTGTCCGCTCAGGCCACCGACAAGAGCGTGAACAAGGCCACGGCGACCTTGTTTCGCGTTGCGAATACGCCTGCGGCTCTGCTGGCATTGGGGGTCGACGGTCTGTCGCCGTACATCAAGTCCATCGGACTCTACAACAGCAAGGCCAAGAACATCATTGCCGCCTGCCGGATCTTGCTGGAGCGGCACGCCGGCACGGTACCCTCGTCCCGCGAGGAACTCGAGCGGCTGCCGGGGGTCGGCAGAAAAACCGCCAACGTCATATTGAACACGGCGTTCGGCGAAGCCACTATCGCGGTGGATACCCATATATTCCGGGTGGCCAACCGCACCGGATTGGCGCCCGGCAAGACCGTGCGTGCGGTGGAGGACAAGCTGCTGAAATTCGTGCCGCCCGAGTACGCCCGAGATGCGCATCACTGGTTGATTCTGCACGGGCGTTACGTATGCAAGGCACGCAATCCGGCGTGCCCGACCTGTCACATCGAGGACCTTTGCGAGTATCGTCACAAATCCCATGCCGCTGTTTGATTCCTATACCCGCGAGCAATTGCGCCAGACCTACGCCGACGCGTGGCGCAAGCACCTGGCGCATTCCCCGCTCACCCCGCTCGAGGCCATGATCACCGACGTCATCGGCGCGCACCCCGAATATCAACCCATCGTGAGCGATGCGGAGGCGGCGCTGGCATTTGAACCCGGTGTCCCGGGCGCCGAGAATCCGTTTTTACATATGGGGCTGCATCTCGCGGTCCGCGAGCAGGTGTCCATCGACCGGCCGCCGGGAGTGCGGGAGCTGCGCGGCCAATTGCAGGCTCGTTACGGCGACTTGCACCGCGCCGAGCACGCACTCATGGAAGCGCTCGGCGAGGCGCTATGGCAGGCGCAACGTGCCGGCACGCCGCCCGATGAAGGATACTATTTGGCTGCCGCGCGGCGGCATCTCGAGACCTCGGGCCGGCATTAGCCCCGCCTTGATCAGGGCGCGTGCTCCTCGGGGAACGGGGTGCGGCGCAAATGTTAAGCAAGCTTCATCCGCGCTTCATCGGTGCGATCGTGCCTGGGCGCTATTCTCGATCGAATGACCGCCTGCCGGTGGCTTTGAGTCTTCGATGGAGATGACCATGCGTTTTTCAACCGTGGCCGCCGCGGTGTGCCTCTGCCTGCTGCCCATGGCGGGCGCCTTTACGGCCGCACCACCGGCGCCGACGCCGTCCTCCGCCCCGCCCTCCGTCGATGCGGCTGCAAAGCACGCCAAACGCACTGCCTGTCTCAAGGACGCCAAGACCAAGAAACTGGTGGGGGCCGACAAGACGGCGTTCCTGAAGAGTTGCATCGCTGCGCAGTGAAGCGCGCGTCTCTAGCGCGCTCGAGCCGGAGATTTTCGTTTGATGGAGGAGGACCGGATGCTTCGTTTAGGCGCGCCGGCTTTGATGTGCCGCCCAAATTCCTCCATGCAGGCGTCGGCAAGAGGCCGCAGGCTGGATTCCAAGCGGCGATATCCCGCCACCAGCCCGGAACCAAACGATGTCAGGACGACCCCGCCGCCGCCGCGCCCCCCGACGCTCGCATGAGCCACCGGGTGGTCGAAGCTCAAGTTCATGTCGTCGAGCAGCAGCCAGGCGCGCCGATAGCTCATCCGCATCTCGCGCGCGGCTTGCGATAAGGAGCCGGTGCGCGCGATGCCTTCGAGAAGCTCGATCTTGCCGGCTCCGACGGAACACCGGTCGCCGAAATCGACGCGAAATCGCACGGTGAGGGTTTTCGCCATCAAGGTTTCCGCAGCGGAGACGGCGTAATCGTCAATCGCGCGCTGTCCGCGGCCGCACCGCTCAACTGCACCACGAACGGCTGCGCTCCCTCGAGTTCGAACTCGACGATCTTATGCGGCGCGCTGCAGCCCCGCTGACCCTGGAAATCTTTTGCCTTTACCAACGCGCCGTCCGACACCACATCGATCCAAAAGGGAGCATCGACGGAAACGCGATAGCTCCCCGGCGCCGGAATTTTCAGCACGGCAATACCCGCGTAGGCGCCGTCAGTCAGCGTTTTCTTTGCGGGGGGCGTGACGAATGCCACGTGATCTTGCGGAGTCAGCTGTAGCCGATACAAACGATTCGGCGCCACCATCGGAGCGGACATCCGGTCCTTGCCCGCAGCCAACGGCACGGCGGACTCGGCAAATAGCACCCGCTCCTTGCTTACATCCCACTTGAACCCTTCGCAGGCTTCGTCGCCGAGCGCCGGCATGGCCGCGCTCCCGATGAGAAGAGCGAGAACGAATGAACCAACCGGATTCTGTTTTGAGCGCATGGCCATCCTCCAATAGTTCACCTATGCGGCACCAGGACGTCAAGCGCAAGTTGCCGCGGCACGCCGGCAGGAGGACGCGAACGCCGAACTAGCGTTTCGGGATGTAGAGATCCGTCAACGTGCCCTCGAAGGCCTCGGCGGCGAACGCAACGGTCTCCGAGAGGGTCGGATGGGGATGAATGGTCAGGCCGATGTCCGCCGCATCGGCGCCCATCTCAATCGCGAGCGCCACTTCGGCGACCAGATCGCCGGCGCTGGGTCCGACCATCCCGGCACCGATGACTCTGTGGGTCTCTTTATCGAACAGTAGCTTGGTAAAGCCCTCGTCGCGGTTGAGCGCCAGGGCACGGCCGCTGGCGGCCCAGGGAAACAGGCCCTTGCCGTACTGGATGTTCTGAGCTTTGGCCTCGGTTTCGGTGATCCCCACCCAGGCGACTTCCGGGTCGGTGTACGCCACCGAAGGAATGCACCGTGCGTCGAAAGCCGACTTCTGTCCCGCCGCCACCTCCGCCGCGACCTTGCCCTCGTGTGAGGCCTTGTGCGCCAGCATCGGCGCGCCGACCACATCGCCGATCGCAAAAATATGCGGCACATTGGTGCGCATCTGCTTGTCCACGGCGATGATGCCGCGCGGACTGACCGCAACGCCGGCGGCAGCCACATTGGCCGCGTTGCCGTTGGCGGTGCGCCCCACCGACACCAGTACCCGGTCGAACAGCTGCGGCTCCGGCGCATCGGGTCCGTCGAAGGTCGCGCGCAAGCCCTCCGCCAAGGCCTCGAGTTTGGCGACCTTGGTGCCGAGCATGATGCGCTCGTAGCGCTTCTCGATTCGCTTCTGCAATGGCCGCACCAGATCCCTATCCGTGCCGGGCATCAAACCATCGCTCAATTCCACCACCGTTACCTGCACACCGAGCGCGTCGTACACGCAGGCCATCTCCAAACCAATGATGCCCCCGCCGATCACCAGCAACCGCTTGCAATCGACCGGCAGCTCCAGCGCGCCGCCCGAATCGAAAATTCGGGGATCGTCCGG
>Ga0307470_10000920_pt1 | contig 12223 bp, 12 predicted proteins | sample atmos_gasesAM3C__FD_204565 | JGI IMG/M metagenome (GOLD analysis project Ga0307470, IMG submission 204565) | Hardwood forest soil microbial communities from Morgan-Monroe State Forest, Indiana, United States - atmos_gasesAM3C_05 | ecosystem: Environmental > Terrestrial > Soil > Temperate forest... | reverse complement strand
GCACGACGATGCGACATGGCGTTCTGTCGGGCCCGTCAACAGGCGCCCTAGTATATACGAGCGACCCCGCCCGGCGGCCGGGCGCCAGCCGCCGGATACCGGGCTCAGTTTGATCCCTGCGGGCGTCCTCGGGACCGAGCCGAGCCACCGCCGACCGCCGCGCTGGCCGCCGGTGCCGGTGAGTCCCGGCCCCCCGCTGCGAGGTTTCTTCTCCAGAGTTCTCGACCATCCTGCGAGCTCGCGTGAGCGATCCGCGGTGCCGTTTCCGTCTCCCTCTACAGAGAAGCCGATGGGAGACCCATGTCATGAAGAACGGAGAGACCGGGCGCGACCTCCTGATCGCCCTTCACGCCACGCCGGCGCTCGACCGCGCCGCCGCCTGCCTGCTGGGGCAGGAGCTCGAGCGCTGGGCCGGGCGGCCACCCCGGCATGCCGCGGACGTCGCCTCCGAGCTGGGGCTGCCGCGGGCGCAGGTCCGGCGCGCCCTCGCCGCCGCCGGCGATGCCCGAGCCCTCGCGGCGGCCGAGCGCGAGCGCGCCGCGGGGCTGGGGGCGCGGCACCTCACCCGGCTCGATCCCGACTACCCGCCGGCGCTCCTCCACCTCGCCCTGCCGCCGCCCGTCCTCTGCCTCCGCGGCGCGCTGCCGGCGAGCGCGGCGGTCGCCATCGTCGGCTCACGCACTGCCGGCGACTACGGGGTGGCGGCGGCGGAGCTCTTCGCGTGCGCGCTCGCCGGCGCCGGGCTCGCCGTCGTTTCCGGCTTCGCGCGCGGCATCGACGCCGCCGCCCATCGCGGGGCGCTCGCTGCAGCGGTCGATCGGGAGGCGCTCGCCGCAGTCGATCGGAGGGCGCTTGCCGCGCCGTGTGGCCGCACGGTCGCCGTGCTCGGCTGCGGGATGGGGGTCGACTACCCGCGCGGGCATGCGCATCTGGGCGACGAGATCGCGGCGCAAGGCGCCCTCGTCTCCGAGTTCCCCTGCGGCGCGGCGCCCCGCGGCTGGCACTTCCCGGTGCGCAACCGGATCATCGCCGCGCTCGCCGCCGGCACTCTGGTGGTCGAGGCGGCGCCGCGCTCGGGCTCGCTGGTGACGGTACGCCACGCGCTCGACCTCGGCCGCGAGGTGTGGGCGGTGCCCGGCCGCATCTTCGATCCGCGGGCGCAGGGGACCAACGCCCTCATCCGCGACGGCGCGGCCCTCGTCCAGCACCCGCGCGAAATCCTGGAGAGCCTGGGGATCGCGACGGCATCCCAACCCTCGGAGCCCCACCGCCGCGAGGCACCCGCGCCCAGCGCAGAGCCGGCGAGGGATCGCCCGGAGGGCCTGGCAGGCACCATCTTAGAGAAGCTCGCCATGGAGGCGGGCCCCGAGGAGATCGCCGCCGCGGCCGAGGCCTCCGTCGACCGCGTGCTCTCCGCCCTCCTCGAGCTCGAGCTCGCCGGTCACGTCGTGCGCCGGCCGGGTCCGCGCTTCGCGCGGGTCGGTTGACCGGTGTACGGAAGCCCTAATTCTTGAGTGAGCATAACGCACGGCGGCATCACTATCGTTTAGCCAACGCTTGCCGTGCCTTCATGAGATGTTCTCGAATCTCCGTATCATTCGGAGCCTTAGTCGCCGCCTTCTCGAGCAATGGCACGCCCTCAGCGACTCGACCCTGCTGCAAGAGAATCCATCCTCGCGTGTCGAGAAACGCAGGCCGTTCCGGGTCGCTCCTGAGCGCCTCCTCGGAATAGGCCAACGCCCGATCGGCATAGACGCCCTTAAGGGTATATATGTACGCGAGGTTGTTCTTTGCGATCATGTCTCGCGGAGCCGCTGTCACTACTTCTTCCAACAAGTGCATCGCAGGATCGAGCTTGCCCAGCTTTTGATATGCCCGTGAAAGATTGACCTTGACATCGGTTCGACCAGGATTAGAAGCGAGAACGTGGCTAAAGGTGTTTGCTGACTCATCGAAACGCCCCAGACGGGCTTGCGCGAGGCCTAAGTCCAAGAGAGCCGCTCCGTTGGACGGATCGACTTTCAAAGCGTCGCTTAGCGCCTGCCGCGAGTCTTCATTTCTGCCCTGGATGAGCATCAAGGCGCCGAGGTTTCCCAAGGCAAGACTCTTGTCGTGAGGTCTTACGGCCTGCCTTGCATAGGCCTCGAAGGATTTCCTTGCGCGCAGGTAGTTTCCTGCACGAGTATCTGCCGCTCCTCGAAGCAGGAGCAAATCTGGGCCAATGGCAGAGTCAGGCACGTTGTCGAATCGCTCGGAGGATCTCTTGTATTCCCCAATGGCGTACAAGGCTTTGGCCAATCCGAGCTGTAGGCCCGGAGGTGGCTTGGGGCCAGAGAGTTCGATCTTCTCGACCGCCGCCACCAGACTTTGCACCAGATACGGATAGTCTCTTCCAACAGCAATCGTCGCTGACGCCCAATCGAGCTGTCGTTCGATGAAGGAATACGAGGCCGCTCCGTTTGCCTCCAGAATCGCCTGCGCAGACAGCTGCTTCTCTAGATCCTGGCTTGCGAGGCTTTCGGTAAGGCGTGCAGTAACATCGGGCGTCAAAGCGGGTACTCCACTTCTGGCTATCGGATCGGCCCAGATTTCGGTCAAACCGAAGAGCGCAGATTTGCGTTCCTTGGCGATCGGTTTGGGCGCAGCATTTGCGCTCATCCAGGGTAGGGGCACGAACCTTTTTCCGTCATTTATCGCCAGTGTTCCCATGTGTCTGCACGGATCACTTTCATCTGATTTGTAGACAAGTTCAACGCGCTTCCTAGCCAGATCCTTAAGCGCTCGAAGATCGAGATGAATCCTATCAAGCAGCGGAGCTGCCATCTGGGGCTTGAGCACTGGCGCCTCTCCTGGCAAACCGATAACGACAGCGGCCTCTTTCCCGGAAGGCAGATACGAGCAATTGTGTTGTAGCTTCAAGTCGAGCGACTCGGACTCGTCGTTCGAAGTTACCAAAACCCATTCAACGTCGATGGACCTGTCGTCTAGCTCGGCGGGTTTCTCGCGCATGAAGAAACCGTTGCCTATGGCGGCAATTCTATCGACGATGCGTTGCTCTCCTATGCTTGCTGGCTGACTCACTTCATGCCGAAGGCCCTCAAGAACTCCTTCTATTGTTATTTTGTCTCTATAGTAAAAGGTCGCATATATCCATACTCCGGCAACCAGTACTCCGCAAACGAATACGCTTACAAGCACTTGGGAATACTTTCGTTGGAAGAAGATCTTTTCTTTATCGTTCGTAGCTCCCTTGAGGAGCTTAGCCGCTCTTCTCTCAAGATAAAAGAGAAATATGACAAATAAGGCATAGATGCCATGATTGGCAACTAACTGAGAAAGCTGAGTCAAGGTGTCGACCCCGATCATCACCGTCTCGACTTTCATATTTCCCTCCAGCCAGGTATCTTAGACCGCTCGATCGATAAGCTAGTATTGTACATATAAGCCATGTTGCCAGAGTCAGCCAGGGCCCTCGGTCGACGCTGGACAGGATTTTTCTAGTACTTCTCTTCGTAACTGTAGCCAACACTATGGCCGAAATCCAATAGATCGCGCGCTATATGCGGTTATCCGGAACTCCTGCCAGCAACATTCAAGCTCCCGACGGCAAGTCGGAACTTCGGATAAAGTTGCCTCGATTGCCCGGACACTTAGTCGAGGCGGCGCTGCGCTCGGGCTCGCTGGTGACGGTGCGCCACGCGCTCGACCTCGGCCGCGAGGTGTGGGCGGTGCCCGGCCGCATCTTCGATCCGCGGGCGCAGGGGACCAACGCCCTCATCCGCGACGGCGCGGCGCTCGTCCAGCACCCGCGCGACATCCTGGAGAGCCTGGGGATCGCGACGGCATCCCAGCCCGCGGAGCCCCACCGCCGCGAGGCTCCCGCGCCAAGCGTAGAGCCGGCGAGGGATCGCCCGGAGGGCCTCGCGGGCACCATCTTAGAGAAGCTCGCCGGGGAGGCGGGCCCCGAGGAGATCGCCGTCGCGGCCGAGGCCTCCGTCGACCGCGTGCTCTCGGCCCTCCTCGAGCTCGCCGGCCACGTCGTGCGCCGGCCGGGTCCGCGCTTCGCGCGGGTCGGTTGACCGGCGCGAAAAAGCAGTGCGGCTTGCGGCGGCCCGGGGGCGATGCTAGTGTCCCCGGCTTGCCGCCGGCGCCCAGCGAATGAAATTTGTACACGCCTCGCGGCGTTGAGAGGGACCGTGGCCAAGAACCTGCTCATCGTAGAAAGCCCAGCGAAGACGAGGACGCTCAAGAAGTTCCTCGGGCGGCAGTACGCGGTCGAGGCGTCCCTCGGGCACATCCGTGACCTGGTGAAGAAGGACATGGGGATCGGCAAGGACTACGAGCCCCACTACGAGATCCTCGCCGCCAAGAAGGACGTCGTCCAGAAGCTCCGCAAGGCGGCGGAGCAGGCCGAGCACATCTACCTGGCGCCCGATCCGGACCGCGAGGGCGAGGCGATCGCCTGGCACATCGCCCAGGTCCTCGACAAGAAGGCGGACTCGATCCAGCGCGTCACCTTCAACGAGATCACCCGCCGCGCCGTGCTCGCCGCGCTCGAGCACCCGACCGCCATCGACTACCAGAAGGTCGACGCGCAGCAGGCCCGCCGCGTCCTCGACCGCCTGATGGGCTTCCGCCTCTCGCCCCTCCTCTGGGACAAGATCAAGCGCGGCCTCTCGGCCGGTCGTGTCCAGTCGGTGGCGCTCAAGATGGTCTGCGACCGCCAGGCCGAGATCGACGCCTTCGTGCCGGTCGAATACTGGAACCTCGGCGCCGACCTCGAGGGGGCGGCGCCGCCGCCCTTCACCGCCAAGCTCTCGAAGGTCGACGGCAAGAAGGCCGAGGTGGCTACGGCCGAGCAGGCGGCGGCGATCGTCCGCGACCTTGAGGGCGGGCGCTTCACCGTCGCCGCCGTCGAGAAGAAGCGCTCGCAGCAGAAGCCCGCCGCGCCCTTCATCACCAGCCGCCTGCAGCAGGAGGCGGCGCGCCGCTTCGGCTTCGCGGTCAAGCGCACGATGTCGCTCGCCCAGGGCCTCTACGAGGGCCGCGAGATCGGCGACCGCGGCGCCATCGGCCTCATCACCTACATGCGGACCGACTCGACCCGCGTCGCCGACGAGGCGATCGCCGCCGTGCGCGAGACGATCGCCGCGACCTATGGGGCGCCGGCGCTCCCCGAGCAGCCCAATGTCTACCGGTCGAAAGAGGGGGCGCAGGACGCCCACGAGGCGATCCGCCCGACCAGCTTCGACCTCCCCCCGGACGCCGTCCGTGACTATTTGAAGCCCGAGGAGTGGAAGCTCTACAAGCTGATATGGGACCGCTTCCTCGCCTCGCAGATGCGGCCGGCGGTCTACGACGTCACCCAGGTCGACGTCGAGAGCGGCCGCTACACGCTGCGCGTCTCCGGCCGGGTGCTGCGCGAGGCCGGCTTCCTCGCCGTCTACCGCGAGGCCCCCGAGGAGGGGAGCGAGGCGAGCGCGGAGGACGCCGAGGCGACGCTGCCGCCGCTCGCCGAGGGCGAGGTCCTGAAGCTCCTCAGGGTCACCTCGGAGCAGAAGTTCACCCAGCCGCCGGCGGCCTACAGCGAGGCGACGCTGGTCAAGGCGCTCGAGGAGAACGGCATCGGCCGCCCCTCGACCTACGCGACGATCCTCTCGACCCTAACCGACCGCGACTACGTCACCAAGCTCGAGGGGCGCTTTCGTCCCTCGCCGCTCGGCGCCCTCGTCAACGGCATGCTGCAGAAGGGCTTCAACGACATCCTGAACGAGGGCTACACCGCCGAGCTCGAGGTGCAGCTCGACCGCATCGAGGAAGGACAGCTCGAGTGGAAGACGGCGATCGCCGAGTTCGACGAGAAGTTCAGCCGCGATCTGAAGACGGCTGGCGACGAGATGCCGAACGTCAAGAAGGACGGCATCCCCCTGGGCGAGGTCTGTCCCGAGGACGGCGGCCAGCTCCTCATGCGCTTCGGCCGCTTCGGCGCCTTCGTCGCCTGCAGCAACTATCCGGAGTGCAAGTACAGCCGCAACCTCGAGGAGCCGGCGGCGGGGAACGGCGGCGCGGCCGCCCCTGGCGCCGAGGGCGCGCCGGCCGAGGCAGCGGAGGTGCCGGTCTGCCCCGAGTGCGGCAAGCCGATGCAGATCCGCCGCAGCCGCTTCGGCACCTTCTGGGGCTGCACGGGCTATCCCGACTGCAAGGGCATCCAGAAGATCGGCCCCAAGCCGGAGCCGCCGAAGCCGACCGGGATCATCTGTCCAGAGTGCAAGCAGGGCGAGATCCAGGAGAAGAAGACCCGCCGCGGCAAGATCTTCTACTCCTGCGGCCGCTACCCCGACTGCAAGTTCGCCCTCTGGGACAAGCCGGTCGCCAAGCCCTGCCCGACCTGCGGCGCCCCCTTCCTCCTGGAGAAGATCACCAAGAAGCACGGCACCCGCCTGATCTGCAACACCGAGGGCTGCGACTACGCCGAGTCCGTCGATCCCGACGCCGTCGACGCGGTGAGGGTCGAGGAGCCGGAGCCGGTCGGGGCGAGCTGACGGCGGCTACCCGAGCTGCCCTTCCAACCAGGCCACCTCCCGCTCCCGTCGCTTATACCCCGTTTCGTCCACCAGCTCCCGTGCCCGCGCGAGATGCCGCCGCGCCGCGGCGAGATCGCGCTGGTCTCGGCAGAGGCGCGCCCACTCGAGGTGTGCGTCGCACTCGTGCAGGCGCATCGGCCCGCGCTCGGCGATCTCCAGGACCTCGGTGAGGTCCGCGGCTGCGTTGGCGAAGTCCGATTGGAAGCGCCGGAGGGCGGCCGCATCAATCTCAGCCATGAGGAGCTCTTCCATGAGCTTCCTGTCGCGATGGCTGTAGCTGATGAAGACCTGGTCTCGCATCGAGCGCCCACCCGCTTTCGAAGGCAACTTCTTCATTATGTCGCAGCCCCGGAGTTCAAGTGCGGAGCCCGATGAATGTGAGACCTCTCCCCACCGCCACCATCGGCCCCTCTTGTCCTAGACAAATTAGGGAGTAATTGCTACACTAAATAAAGAGGCCAAGGAGGACTACATCATGCATCGTCGTCCGCTCCTCGCAGCCGCGCTGCTGTTGATCGGGCTTGCTCTCGCCGTTGCGTCGCAGTCAGCCACCAACTATCCGGCTCTCACCAACGTCTGGCGCTCGCCCGAGGCGTTCAATCCCACGGGCGTTCCGTTTCAGATGGTGCAGGTGGCCCTCGCGGAGAGCCGTAGCTCCGCGGTGGGGCAGGATGGCCTGAGCATTCGTTACGCGATCCTCAACACCTCGAAAGACACTCTCACCCGAGTGGGGATCGGGGTCGTTGAGTTCTTCCCCTCGGGGCAGATCAAGGGGTTTCACATCTTCACGATGAAGGTGCGCATCGCACCGGGCGATCGCGTGTTCGGTACCTACGCGACGGCGCAGTATCGCATCGCACGGGGCGACCGCCTGGTGATGGTCCCTTATTCCGCTGCGGGCTCTACGCTCCACTGGGTGATGGACAAAGACGATTTCGTGGCGGTGAATCGGTCGCTGGAAGCCGTCCAGGGTGACGCATCTTCTGCAGGAATGGTCAACCTCCAGGAGTCAGCCGTCGGCCCGCCACACAATCAGTACCCGGGCGATCCCGGCGGCGGCGGAAGCTGCCTGTCTACCTGCCAGACTGCCGCGAGCCAGTGCGAGGCAACATGCAAGTGTGGAGTGTCCTCGACTGGATGCACCTGCAATCCGGACGGCTCGCTGACCACGAGCTGCGCCTGCTTCCAGTGCCCTCCGCCCAAGGCGCCGTAATTGGTCTGAATACAGGACTCGGCGGTACGGTCCTTGCTCTAGATGGTTGCTGTGACCGGCTCCTCATATGCCATTCCGGCACAGCCAGCACACGGAGCGGAGTCGGGGAGGAACCATCATGACCCTACGGCGCACACTGATTCTCGCCCTCGCCGCCGGAGCCATCGCGACCGCCGGCTTCGCCGCCAACCAGGCCGGCGCCCCACGCCGCGACGTCCCCCCGGCGCTCGCCAAGCAGGCGAAGATCGGGCTCGACGCGGCCCGCGCCACCGCCCTCGCCAGGGTTCCCGGCGGCGAGGTGCGCTCCGAAGAGCTCGAGCGTGAGCACGGCAAGCTCATCTACTCGTTCGACATCGCGGTCCCCGGCAAGCCGGGGATCGAGGAAGTCAACGTCAGCGCGATCAGCGGCAAGGTGATCGGCAAGCACCACGAGAGCGCACGGGACGAAGCGCGCGAGGAGACGCCGCCGCACCAGCGCTAGTGGAGACCGGCAACCTTCCCCGCTCCGTCGTCGGACCCGTCGCGCTCAACGTCTCGGATCTCGCGCGATCCGTCTCCTTCTACCGCGACGCGCTCGGCCTGCGCGTGCATCGGCAGGACGGGGCTTCCGCCGCGCTCGGGGCCGGCGGCGAGGACCTCCTCCTCCTGGAGGAGCGCCCGGACGCCCCCCGCCCACGCCGCGCGACGGGCCTCTATCACTTCGCCCTCCTCGTGCCGGCGCGCCGCGACCTCGCGCGGGCACTCCGGCATCTGTCCGCGGCTAGAGTCCCCCTCCAGGGCGCCGCCGACCACCTGGTGAGCGAGGCGCTCTACCTGGCCGACCCGGACGGCAACGGGATCGAGATCTACCGCGACCGGCCGCGCGCGGAGTGGGTCTACGACGGCGGCCGCCTGCGGATGACGACGGATCCGCTCGATGTCGAGGGCCTCCTCGGCGAGGTCGAGGGCGACGGCGAGCCATGGCAGGGCCTGGCGCCCGGCACCGGCATGGGCCACGTCCACCTGCGGGTCTCCGACCTCGCCGCCGCCGAGGCGTTCTACCGCGACGTCCTCGGCTTCGACCTCACCACGCGCTACGGGAGCTCGGCGGCGTTCCTCTCCCGGGGCGGCTACCACCATCACCTCGGGCTCAACACCTGGGAGAGCCAGGGCGCGCCGGCGCCCCCTCCGGGCGCGCTCGGGCTGCACACCTTCCAGCTCCATCTCCCCGCTGCCGAGGTGAGCCGGATCCGTGCCGCGGCCGGGGCCGCGGCTGGGGAACGGGGCTTCCTAGCGGCTCCGGAGGCTCGGGACGGGCTGCTCCTCCGCGATCCGGCCGGCAATGCCGTTCGGGTGGCGGAACAGAGCGCGTAAGCGCCCGCGGCTGTCCTTGACTCGCCGACTCCTCCTCGAAGGCAGGCGGCTCGCGCGGAGGCGCATCGATGCCCCGGCGCGGTGCGGTCTTTCGCTGAGATACCGATCCGATCGGCAAGACATTGCCGCGTTGAGGGTGCCTACGCGCCAAAGGCCCGAGGTTCCACCGCGAACTCTCGGGCGCTGCCGCATCATTCAGAGACTACGCGGCGTCTGCTCGAGATTCTGTCGCAATCTATGTGGAGACGCCGCGTCTTCAGGGCGATTTTTCGCTGGAGCGTGATGATCTGCGGCAAAATCGTCGGACTGGATCTCAGCTCTCCAGCTATCGCCGCAACGAGAGCGAGATCGGCGCAAACTTCAGGAATATTGACGCGATATTCGAAGGCAACGCGACGCCGTCCGGATGTTTCGTCGCGATTGGCTCATTTTAGACACAATGCTTGAAGATTTTGCGGCATATTTCTACGACATTGAGACACACCACGAGAAATCGCCGCAAAGTCTCGCTGAGCGCGACAATTTTTCTGGAGAGTGTTTCGCCATCTGGCTCCGACGAGGTGTGATCCACAAGCGCCGCCGCGATGTTTGTAGAAATCGAGCCATCACGTCTCGGCGGTGAGCTGTCTGGTGCGACAAGCTCGCGAAGTACGGCTGTATGCGTCGGAAGTCGCGGGAGATCGCGGCATGTTCATCTCGCCCGATTCCGTCGCCGCGGGACATTGCCGCGATGTGTCGGGAGTCGACGCAAAGGGAGGGGATCTCATGGCTTCGAGCGGGTAGGGCCGCCGAGCCATGCCGTCCTGGTGGCGGAACGGAGAAGGATCGTCCCCGGCCGCAGGAGCGATTCGAGGCCGTCGACCGAGTGACAGGCGACGGGCTCTCCCGGCGGCCTGGCGACGGCGAGCGCGGGCGACGCGAGGAGCGCGGCGGCGAAGAGCGGGGCGAAGACGGACGGGCGCGGCTTCGTCATCGGGGTTCCCTCGCCGGGATTCTGCCATGAGCTTCAACGCCCCGAGCGGGTGATCGTTGCGCCGCCGGTAGAATGCCGTCAGCTCAGAGACGCTCTCATGGCCGACTTCGACCTCGCGGATCTCGCCTTCGTCGCGGTGTACGACGACCTGCCGCTGTGGTCCGCGGCATGCGGCCAGCTCCTCCTCGAAGAGATCCGGCTGGCGCCCGGGCTCCGCGCCCTCGACGTCGGCTGCGGGGCCGGCTTCCCGCTCGTCGAGCTGGCGGAGAGGATCGGTCCAGGCGGCGAGGTCCACGGCATCGACCCGTGGGGCGCCGCGCTGGCTCGCGCGAGGCAGAAGATCGCCCGACGCGGCGTCGCCAACGCCTTCGTGTACGAGGGGTCCGCCGAGGAGCTTCCTTTCGCGGACGGCCACTTCGACCTCATCGTCTCGAACCTCGGCCTCAACAACTTCGAGCGGCCGGCGGCCGCGCTCCGCGAATGCCGGCGGGTGGCGCGGACCGGCGCTGAGATCGCGCTCTCCACCAACCTCCAAGGAACCTTCGCCGAGCTCTACGAGGAGCTCCCAGCGGCACTCGCCGAGGCTGGCATATTTGCCGCCAAGGTGCGGGTCGCCGCCCATGTCGCGAGGCGGACGACCGTGCCGCGGACGCAAGAGCTGCTCTCGGCCGCCGGCTTCGGGCCCGTCCGTGCGGTCGAGCGCTCCTTCCGCATGCGTTACGCCGACGGCGCGGCCGTCCTCGCGCACCACTTCATCCGCATCGGCTTCCGGCCCGCCTGGGAGGCGCTGGCGCCCGAGGAATCGCGCGCCGCCGCGATGGATGCCCTGAGACGGCGGCTCGACGCGCGGGCGGCGCGGCTCGGGGAGATCGTCCTCACGGTGCCGATCGCCTGCGTGCTGGGTCGCGCCTGAGACAAAAGGCAACTGGAGGGTTGCATTCGGTCGGGCGTCGAGGTAATATGCAACCAGGAGGTTGCCATATGATCGAGACCAGCACCGACGTCATCGAGAAGGAGATCGTCGTCCACGCGCCGCGCGCCAAGGTGTGGCGGGCGATCACGGACTCGCGGGAGTTCGGCAAGTGGTTCCGGGCCGAGATGCAGGACCCGTTCGTGCCGGGCGCACGCGCGCGCGGAAGGATCACGCATCCCAGCTACGAGCACCTGACGCTCGAGATCGAGGTCGAGCGCTTGGAGCCGGAGCATCTCTTCTCCTGGCGCTGGCACCCGTACGCGATCGATCCGCAGCAGGACTACTCGCACGAGCCGACCACGCTCGTGGTGTTCGAGCTGGAAGAGGTCCCCCAAGGCACGCGGATCAAGGTGAGCGAGTCCGGTTTCGACCGTATTCCGCTCGCGCGCCGGGCCGAGGCGTTCCGCATGAACTCGCAAGGCTGGGCGCAGCAGATGCAGAACATCGCCCGCTATGTGGACCGGACGGAATAGCAGCGCCGAAGCCGCGGCCCTCGAGGACACCGCGCCCGTGTTCGCGGCCCTGGGCGACCCGACGCGATTGCGCCTGGTCGCCCGCCTCGGTCGGGAGGGCCCGCTCTCGATCTCACGGCTCAGCGACGACGCCGGCGTCACCCGCCAGGCGGTCGCCAAGCACCTGCGGGTGCTGGCCGACGCCGGCCTCGCGCGCGGCTCGCGCCAGGGACGCGAGCAGCGCTGGCAGCTCGAGACCGCGGCGCTCGACGAGGCGCGGCGCTCGCTCGCGCGGATCTCGCAATTCTGGGACGAGGCGCTGGGACGGCTGAAGGCGGCGGTGGAAGAGAGCTGAGGGTCCCCGCGGCGACCGCGACGGCACGGTCGAGCTGCTCGTCGCGGCCCGCGGCGACGCCGCGGATCGTCCGTGAGACGGGGATGGTGGGCGCGATGCCGACGCCGTGGTGCCGCGAGCCGTCGTGCTTGAGCACCTTCATCCCCGTCCAGACGATCGTGTAGCCGCCGGGCAGCGTGAACGGGTTGACGTTGCCGTTGGTGCCCGCGGTCGTCTCGCCGACGATCTCGCCGAGCTTGTAGGCCTCGACGATGCCCATCCACGACTCCGCGTAGCTGATCGCGCGGCCGTCGGTCAAGAACACGATCTTCGCCTGGAGG
>Ga0307470_10000919_pt1 | contig 12228 bp, 9 predicted proteins | sample atmos_gasesAM3C__FD_204565 | JGI IMG/M metagenome (GOLD analysis project Ga0307470, IMG submission 204565) | Hardwood forest soil microbial communities from Morgan-Monroe State Forest, Indiana, United States - atmos_gasesAM3C_05 | ecosystem: Environmental > Terrestrial > Soil > Temperate forest... | reverse complement strand
CGAGGCCCAGGCAGGAACCCTCACCTACGCCGATCGCTCGGGCGGCGGCAGTGCCTTCACTCTGCGCCTGCCGGCGGCGAGCCTCGCGGCGCTCCCGACGAGCTGAAGCCGCACCTGCTCGTAGCAGGTGCAGGTTTCGCTGCCGAGTCGAGCCTTTACGACCTCTTAACGCCGCCCGGCCCGATCTTTGTGCGGGCTTAACGCGCGGTCGACTATCGTCCCTCGCTGCCGAGGGCGGCGAGACATGACGAAAAGACTTCGCAGAACCGCGCAACTCTCCTTGCTCGGCCTCACCCTCGGCACCTCCAATGCCGCTGCCGCGCCTTCCTCCCCGGTGCCAGCTCTCACCCTTGCCGAGGCGCGCCGGCGGTCTTTTTCCCGCAACTGGGACCTCCTCGCCGCCGGGAGCGACGTCGATCAGGCGCTGGCGCAGGAGATCGTCGCCCGCGAGATCCAGAACCCCACGTTGAGCGCCCAGGTCGCGAAGATTCCGGTCGACGGCGCCTCCGCTGCCACCCCGCGCGGCAACGGCCTCGCCGAGCGGAGCTACGACACCGTCCTAGCCGTCAACCAGCTCCTCGAGCTCCACGGCAAGCGCGGCCTGCGGCGCTCCTCCACGGCGGCGGGGACGGCCGCCGCACGCGGCCGCTTGGCCGACGCCCGCCGCACGCTGGACAACGCCGTCCTCAAGGCTTACGCCGCCGCGGCGCTCGCCGAGGAGAGCGCACGCCTGCTCGCGCGGACCGCCGCCTCGCTCCGCGAGTCGGCGAAGATCGCCGCGACGCGTCTCGCGGCGGGCGACATCGCGGCCGCCGACGAGGCGGAGATCGAGGTCGCTGCCGACCGCTTCGAGCTCGACGCGGCGGCGAGCGAGACGGCCGCCCGCGCGGCGCGCATCGCCCTCGACGTCCTCATGGGCGAGCCCGCGCCGCGCGGCGACTGGCACGCCGCCGACCGGCTCGAGGACCTGGCGGCCAAGGCCGGCGAGCTCGACGTCGAGACCGTCCTCGCGCGCGCCTCGGCGCGCCCCGACCTCGCCGCCGCCGAAGCCGACCTCGCGCGCGCCGAGGCCGACCTCCGGCTCGAGCGCGCGCGGCGCCTGCCCGATCCCGCGCTCTCCCTCCAGTACGAGCGCCAGCCGCCCGACTCCTCCAACACCGTCGGACTGGGGATTGCGATCGAGCTGCCGCTGTGGAGCCGCCGCCAGGGCGAAGTCGCCGCGGCGGCGGTCTCCCGCGAGCGGGCGGCTCGCGAGCGCGAGCGGGTGCGCGCCGCGATCGCTTCCGAGCGCACGGCGGCGCGCGCCGGCTTCGAGAGCGCGCTGACGCGCTGGCGAAGCTTCCGCCAGACGATCGTGCCCAAGGCTGACAAAGTGCGTGCGACCGTGGTCTACGCCTACCAGAACGGCGGCGCATCGCTCCTCGAGCTGCTCGAGGCCGAGCGCAGCGCGAACGACGTCGCCGTGGCGTCGGCGCAAGCGGCCTCCGACGCCCTCACCCGCGCCGCCGACCTCGCCGCGGCGGCCAACCTCGCCCTCTTCGAGACACCGCCATGAGAGACGCCCGGCTCCCCGCGCACCTCCTCGCCGCCGCGCTCGCGCTCCTCGCGCCGGCGGCGCTCGCCTGCCGCCACGATGCCAAGGCCGCCCCTGCGGCCGGCCCGCACTTCGAGGGCAACTCGATCGCCTATGCCCAGAACGCCCCCGAGCTCGCGGCGCTGACCGTCGCTCCCGCCGAGCCAGCCGCCGCCGCCGCCGTGCGCACAACCGGCCGTCTCGCCTGGAACGAGGACGCCACCGCCCGCGTTTACTCGCCCGTCGCCGGCCGCGTCGCCCGCCTGTTGGCCGACGTCGCCACGCGCGTCGGCAAGGGCGAGGCGCTCGCCGCCCTCGAATCCCCCGATTTCGGTCAGGCGCAGGCCGATGCCGGCCGCGCGGCGACCGATCTCGCCGCCGCCGAGCGCACCCTCGCGCGCACCCGCGCCCTCGTCGAGCACGGCGCAGCGCCCAGAAAGGACCTCGAAGCCGCCGAGGCGGATCGCGAGCGGAGCCTGGTCGAGAGCCAGCGGGCCAAGGCGCGCTTGGCGCTCCTCGGCGGCGATTTCGGCACCGTCGACCAGCGCTACCTCTTGGTGGCGCCCATCCGCGGCGTCGTCGTCGACCGTGCCATCAACCCCGGCCAGGAGATCCGCACCGACCTCCAGACGCCGCTCTACACCATCTCCGACCCCACCCGCCTGTGGGTCTACCTCGACGTGACCGAGAAGGACCTGGGTCGCGTGAGGCCGGGGATGGCGATCTCGCTGCGCACCGCCGCCTACCCCGACCGCGTCTTCCGCGGCAGGGTGGAGGTGGTGGGCGACACCCTCGATGCCGCCACCCGCACGGTCAAGGCGCGCGGGCGCCTCGACAACCCCGATCGCCTGCTCAAGGCGGAGATGTACGTCGACGTCGAGGTCACCGATCCCGGCGACCACCCGGGCCTCGCGGTGCCCACCGGCGCCATCGTCGCCGACGGCGAGCGCCGCTTCGTCTTCGTCGAGGAGGCGCGCGGCCGCTTCCGCCGCCTGCCGGTGACCCCGGGGCCCGAGCGCGCCGGCAAGACGCAGATCTTGGCCGGGCTCGCCCGGGGGCAGCGGGTGGTGGTCGAGGGGGGCCTGCTGCTGCAGTCCGTGCTCACCTCGCGCGCCTAGCCCCCGTCGATGTTTCGCGCCTTCACCGCCTACGCGCTGCGCAACCGCGCGGTGGTCCTCGCGGCCCTCGCGCTCGGCGCCGCCGGCGGCGTCGCCGCCTTCCGGCACCTGCCCGTCGAGGCCTATCCCGACGTCACCAACGTGCAGGTGCAGATCATCACCCTCTTCCCCGGCCACGCCGCCGAGGAGGTCGAGCAGCTCGTCACCATCCCGGTCGAGAACCAGATGAACGGCATCCCCAAGCGAGCTTCGATGCGCTCGATCTCGCTCTTCGGGCTCTCCGTCGTCACCATCGTCTTCGAGGACGACGCCGACTCGGTCTACGTGCGCAACCAGGCCTTCGAGCGCCTGCAGGCGGTCGCCTTCCCGCCCGGCGCCCAGCCCTCGCTCTCCCCCGACTCGACGCCGGTGGGCGAGATCTACCGCTACACGTTGCAGGCGCCGCCCGGCTTCTCGCCGCTCGAGCTCAAGGCGCTCGAGGACTGGGTGGTCGAGCGCAAGCTGCGCCAGGTGCCGGGCGTCGTCGACGTCGTCGGCTTCGGCGGCCCCACCAAGCAGTACCAGGTGCTCGTCGATCCGCTGCGGCTCAAGTCGTACGGCATCGCGCTCAAGCAGGTCTTGGACGCCCTGGCGAGCGGCAACCGCAACGCCGGGGGCGCCTACATCGAGCACGGCAGCGAAATGTACGTCGTCCGCGGCCTGGGCATGGTGAAGACCCTCGACGACATCGGCCAGATCGCAGTCGCGACCCATAGCGGCACGCCGGTCTACATCCGCGACGTGGGGCGGGTGACCGAGGGGGCGGCGCTCCGCCTCGGCCGGGTGGGGAAGCTCCTCGGCCTGGTGAAGGCGGAGGACGAAGACGACGTGGTTCAGGGCACCGTCCTCCTGAGGAAGGGCGAGAACGCCCTCGAGGTGCTCTCGCGCCTGCGTGAGAAGGTCGCGGAGATCGACGCCGGCGACCTGCCGCAGGGTGTTCGCCTCGTCCCCCACTACGACCGTACGCAGCTCATCGACCGTACCCTCCACACGGTGCGCCAGAACATGGCCGAGGGGATCGGGCTCGTCCTTCTCGTCCTCATCCTCTTCCTGGGCGCGAGCAACTGGCGTTCGGCGCTGATCGTCGCCGCGGTGGTGCCGCTCTCCCTCTTGGGCGCCTTCCTCCTCTTGGACCTCCGCGGCATTCCCGCCAACCTGATCTCCATGGGGGCGATCGACTTCGGCATCATCGTCGACTCGGCGGTGGTGGTGACGGAGAACCTCTTGCGCATCCTCGAGGAGCGCGGCGAGAAGGTGCGCTCGCTGGGCGCCGCCATCACCCAGTCGGTCGCCGAGATGGGCAAGCCGATCCTTTTCTCGAAGGCGATCCTGCTCACCGCCTTCGTCCCCCTCTACACGCTGCAGCGGGTCGAGGGGAAGATCTTCCGGCCGATGGCGCTCACCTTGACCTTCGCCCTCGCCGCCGGCACCGTCCTCGCCATCCTCGTCGTGCCGACGCTGCTCTCCTTGGTCTTGCAGGGGCGGCAGCCCGGCCAGCGCTCCTGGCTGGTCGGCCACCTCCACCGTCTCTACGGCCGCAGCCTCGACTTCGCCCTCGCCCACCGCCCGCTCGCCCTCGGCGGCGCCCTCGCGCTGCTTGCGCTCGCCGGCCTCGTCGGCGGCGCGCTCGGCACCGAGTTCCTCCCCAAGCTCGATGAGGGCTCGCTGTGGGTGCGCGTCAACATGCCGGGCTCGATCTCGCCCAGCGCGGCCGACCGCGTGACGAAGGAGGTGCGCCGGCGCCTCGCTAGCTTCCCGGAGGTCAAGGCCGTCATCTCCCAGCTCGGGCGCCCGGACGACGGCACCGACATCAACGGCTTCGACATCGCCGAGTTCTCCGTCGATTTGAAGCCGCGCGACGAGTGGCGCACCGCCCCCGACCGCGAGGCGCTCTCGGCGGCGATCCGGCGGCGCCTGCAGGAGATCCCGGGGATCGACCTCACGATCTCCCAGTACATCGAGGACAACGTCAACGAGGCGGTCTCGGGGATCAAGTCGGAGCTCTCGGTGAAAATCTTCGGTCACGATCCGGTCAAGCTCCAGGAGATCGCCGACCGGGTCGCCGAGGTGCTGAAGACGGTGCCCGGCGCCGCCGACGTGCAGGCCGAACGCCTGCTCGGGCAGCCGCAGGTGCAGATCGTCGTCGACCGCGGGGCGGTCGCCCGCGCGGGGCTCACCGTCTCCGACGTCCAGGCGGTGATCGAGACGGCGCTCGGCGGCGCCGTCGCCTCCCAGGTGCTCGACGGCGAGCGCACCTTTGACCTCATCGTCAAGATCGTGCCGGCAGCGATCTCCGATCTCGACGCCATCCGCGCGCTCCCCGTCCTCGGCCCGAACGGCGAGAAGCTCACCTTAAGCTCGCTCGCGCGGGTCGACGTGGCGGCGGGGTTCGCGCGCATTTTCCGCGAGGAGAACGCGCGCCGCACGGCGGTCAAGCTGTCGGTCGCCGGCCGCGACCTGGGGTCGCTCGTCGCCGCAGCGAAGCGGCAGGTGGCGGCGGCGCTGCACCTGCCGATGGGCTATCGCCTCGAATGGACGGGCGCTTTCGAGAACCAGCAGCGCGCGGTCAAGCGCCTGGCGGTGATCGTGCCGCTGACGCTCGTCGCCGTCTTCTTCCTCCTCTTCCTCGCCTTCGACTCGACGCGCATGGCGGCCCTCATCCTCTTGAACGTCCCCTTCGCCGCGGTCGGCGGCATCCTCGCCTTGGCCACCGCAGGCCTCGCCCTCTCGGTCTCAGCCCTGGTCGGCTTCATCGCCCTCTTCGGCGTCGCGGTGCAGAACGGCGTGCTGATGGTCGAGCGCATCCGCGAGCTGCGCGGCGAGGGGCGCGGCCTCGACGAAGCGGTGCGCGCAGGGGCGATCAGCCGACTGCGCGCGGTGGCGATGACGGCGACGATGGCGAGCCTGGGCCTCCTGCCGGCGGCGCTCTCCCACGCCGTGGGTGCCGAGACCTCGCGCCCGTTCGCGGTAGTGATCGTCGGCGGCCTCGCGACCTCGACGCTGCTGACCCTCTTCGTCCTCCCGCTCCTCTACCCGCTGTTCGAGCGGGCCGGAGAGCGCGAGCGCGCCGACTGATGCCGACCGATGAGGTGATGCCCATGCGCTACATCCTCGCCATCATCCCGCCCGACCGCTACGACGCGGTGATCGATGCCCTCTCGGCGCACCACGTGCGCGGCGTGACCGTCTCCGAAGCGATGGGATACGGCCAGGAGCATGACCGCGCGCACCCCGAGCACACCGAGCGGCTGGGGATCGAGATGACGAGGAAGCTGCGCCTCGAGATCGTCTGCCGTACCGAAGAGGTCGACGAGATGCTCCAGGCCCTCTACGACGCCGGCCACACCGGCCGCCGCGGCGACGGCAGGGTCTTCGTCCTGCCGCTCTACGACGCGCTGCGCCTGAAGACCGGCGAGCGGGGTCTCGCGGCGCTCGGGCCGGACCATCCCCCCGCAGGCCGCTCGTCTTCTCCCGACTGAGAGGCTGCCGCCTCCGCCGGTCGAGCTCGGTTGGATGGCCAAAGGCACGGCATGCCCGCGTGGAACCTCGGAGACCGGACAGGATCGCGACGGCGGTCGAGATGTTCCTCCAGCACGGGGACCTGACGGTCCAGGACGCCGCTGCGGTCGCGGCGGCGCTCGAGCAGTTCCGCCGGCGGCCGGCGCTCGGTTTCTCCCACTGCCTCATCCTCGAAGTCGCGCGGAAGGCCGGCCATCTGCCGCTGGGCACCTTCGACCGCGAGCTCGCCAAGCTCGAGGGCGCACAGACGTTGTGACCCACGGCTGACTCTCCCGCCTCGCTCCGCCTCTCCTCGCGCGGAGGCTCGCGCACGGCGGCGAAGAATGCCTCTGTCATCAGGGAATTCGGCGGCCCCCCGGCGTGTCACGCTCTGCGAGGCGGGAGCACAGAGTTTTTAGATACACGAAGCTAAAGACTCTGGCGATCATGACCATCCCCACCACCCAGCGAGCATAACGGAGCAGGAAGGCGGGACGTTTGGCGACGATCGCGGCTCTCTTGGACCTCGAGGAGGGGCACTTCCTCACCAGCTTCCGGCTCGCCAAGGACCTGCGCGCGCGGGGGCACGAAGTCCACTACCTCGGGCCGGCGAGCGCCGCTCCCCTGGTGCGCGAGCAGGGCTTCGAACTGACCCCCATCTTCGAGGAGCTCCTGAGCGGCATCGGCCGCTCGTCGGAGGCGCTGTCGCTCGAGACCCACGCCGATTGGTTCGGGCAGCTCGTCCGCGGCGAGGCGCTCGACGGGGTGATGCGCCGCCTGGAGCCCGACCTCGTGCTGATGCTGTCGCTCTTCTGCGCCGAGGCCCTGGCGATCCAGTGCCGCTACCGCCTCCCCGTCGTCCTCATGACCGCCTTCTGCCGGCCCGCGGCCTACCCGCGGGCCGACCTCGTCGAGCGCCTGGTCATCGACCGGCTGATGCGGCTCAACGCCTCGGACATCGAGGCGACGCTCGAGCTGGCGACCGCCGCGGGGCACCGCTTCCGCTCGTTCAAGGACCTGGCGGCCCTCGTCCTGCGGATGCCCGAGCTCGTCATCATGCCCCGCGCCGTCGAGCTGCCGGAGCTGGCGGGGGATCCGAACGTCGCCTATGCCGGCACCGGGGTCGACCTGTACCGCCGCGAGGAGCCGTTCCCGTGGAGCGAGATCGCCGCCGGCCGCTACCTCGTCTACTGCTCGCTCGGCAGCCAGTGCGAGCACCGCCCCGAGGTCGCCCGCCGGTTCTTTCATGCCGTCCTCGGCGCGGCGGCGGCGCACCGCGAGTGGCAGGTCATCCTCACCGTGGGCCGGGGCTTCGACCCCGCCGAGCTCGGGCCGCCGCCCGCCAACGTCCACCTCGGCCGGTGGGTGCCGCAGCTCGACGTCCTCGGGCGCGCCGACCTGATGGTGACGCACGGCGGCACCGGCACGGTCAAGGAGTGCATCCTGCTCGGGGTGCCGATGGTCGTGCTGCCCCTGATGCGCGACCAGTTCGACATGGCCGAGCGGGTCGCCTTCCACCGGCTCGGTCTCACCGGCCGGCTGGCCGAGATCACCGCCGAGACGCTGGGCGCGCTGATCGCCGCGGCGGCGGCGGACGGCGGGCTGAAGGAGCGCGTCGCCGCCATGGGCGAGCGCTTCCGCGAGGAGGACCGCTCGACCGCCGGGATCGACGTGATCGAGGCGGCGCTCGCCCGCGCGGCCCCGCTGGCGGCCGGGAACGGCTGACCGCCTCAAGGTCCGTGCCGCGCAGCGGGCCGACCAACACCGAGCGAGGTCGGATAGATGCCCGGCCGCAGGTCCATCTAGTTCCGCCGCAGGTTGGCGAAGTAATAGCTCAGGACCTTGGCCGAGGAGGGCGTGAAGCACGAGCTCGCGTTGCGCGCGCTCACCTGGCCGTCGGCGTCGAAGAAGCGATCGCCGAAGCGGGCGAGCCACTCGCCGTGCCATCGTTTCTCCCAGGGCGAGGCGCTGGGCTCCGTTCCCAGGACGATCTGCCGTCTCCGGGCGGCATCGAAGCCGAAGATGTGGATGTGCTCCTCGGGGATCGGAGGAGCCTCGATCGACGGCTGCGTCCCCGGCAGGTACCGGAGCTCTTTTCCCTCGAAAGCCTGCCGCAGATAGTCGTGGGAGATCAGGGCGACCGGCATCCGCAGCAGCTCCTTGTGGGTGCCGAGGTCGAGCAGCTCGCCATCCAGGAGATAGTCGTCGTCCTCCAGCTCGTACTCCACCATCTTCACCACCTCGATCCCCAGCTCCAGGAGGTTGATGCAGAGCAAGAGGTTCTTGAAACGTCTCTCGTGGCCGTCGCGCGCGACCTCGACCTCGGTCTTCGTGTTGAGGAAGTCGGGCACCACGCAGAAGCGGCGATCCAGGCCCGCGAAGCGCTCCGGATCGCGGATGGTATGGATCACGAGCCCGTCGCTGCGGCGGCGCATCTGGATGTGCTCGGAGGCGAAGGCCTCGGCCCGGCGGACCTCCTGCGCGTAGTCGAAGCGGTGGAAGTAGAAGCGCTTGAAGTCGGTGGGCCTGCCGACCTCGGGGGGAGAGTCGAGCACCAGGGTCTCTTCCAGGAATTCGCGCAGCAGGAACGTCCAGGGGTCGCTCAGGTCGTCGCCCTTCTCGGACGCGCCGAGCGCGACGTTCCAGCCGAAGGGGGGGATGTCCCGGAAGAAGAACGGCGTCCAGCGGACGCCCCGCCAGTGGACGATCGACAGCACGCCCCCCGAGGCCCAGCGCAAAGGGAGCTCGTCCAGACGGAGGATGAGCGAGGTCCTCTCCGACTCGCCGAGCAGGAAGCGATGGATCTCGAGGTCCAGCGCGTGGGTCTCGGCGATCTTGCGCGGCGTGTCGAAGACCTCGCGGCAGAGGTCCCGCTTGGCCTCCGTGGTGTACAAGCCCTGGGTGACGCCGTCGCGATGGATCGCCACGGAGGTGCGCCCGGTTCGCGTCCGCGTGAGCAGGATCGGCTCGGTGAGCAGCTCGACGGCGAAGACCTGGCCGGGGATCCGGTCCGGCCCCTCGAGGACGCGCTCGCGCGGCGCGATCCCGGTGCGCGGCTGCGGCGCCGCCGGCGCCGGCGCCTCCGGGGTCGGCGCCCCGAGGGCCGCCAGCAGCTTCCGCCACTCGCCGGCGAGGTCGCCGCCGGTCCAGTCGACGGCGACCGGGCCGGCGATCCAGGTCGGCAGCTCGGTAGGCCGCAGGATGAGCGGGATGAGGCGGCCGGCGACCGCTCCGGGGTCCGCGTGGCGCAGCCAGAGCACCTCGAAGTTGGTGTGCCGCCTGGCGTCGAAGTATTCCGGGCTCAGGACGCAGACGGCCTTGCGGCTCTGGTGCAGCGCGCGATCCATCTCGAGCAGGGAGTCGACGCCGGGCTTGAAATCCCTGACGTCGAGGCAGACGCGCAGCCCGGCCCGCTCGAGGGCGGGGACGAGGTGCTCCCGCACCCAGGACTGATCCGGATCGGTCCACCGGTAGCTGACGAAGACGTCATACGGCGTACCGTTCGCCATCGACGACGATCGTACCGTAGAGCTGTTACGCCCGCCGATCACCCTCCCCACCCTCAAGGGGGAAGGGGACGCCCCCTCCCCTCACCGCTCGGCGGTGGATAGACTCCTGCCTCGATGACCCGCGACCTCGCCGCCCTCGACCGCGACCTGGCCGAGATGGGCTGCTCGGCGCTCGTCGTGGTGGCCGGCTCATCGCGCGATCCGGACCTCGCCCCGTTCGTCGGGTCGGTTCATCTCGGCGGCTCCTTCCTGGTGGCGCCACGGGGGTGCGAGCCGTCCCTCGGCTTCTTCACGCCGATGGAGCGCGAGGAGGCGGCGCGGACGGGCCTCGGCCTCTTGGAGCCGGCGGCGCTCGAGGTGGGGAAGCGGATCGAGGAGGGGCTCTCGGCCGGCGACTTCGTGGGCGCCGTCCTGGCGCGCGGCCTGGAGCTCGCGGGCGTCGCGCCGGGGCGGATCGCCCTGGCCGGGCACGGCGCCGCGGGCGTCCTCTGGGCCGCCGGCTCGCGCCTCGCGGGGCGCGGTTTCACCCTGGTGCCGGGCAACGACCTCACTCTTCTCCTCCGCAAGACCAAGACGTCGGCCGAGATCGCCGCGGCCCGCGCGGCGGCGGAGGGGACGGCGGCGGCGCTCCGCGCGGTCGCCCGGCTCCTCGCCGCCGCGGCGGTTCGTGACGGCGAGCTGTGGCTCGAGGGCGAGCGCCTGAAAGTCGGGCGCCTCCGCGCCGAGGTAGGGCAGACACTCGCCGTGCACGGGCTCGAGCAGCCGCAGGGCAACATCCTCGCCCCCGGGCGCGACGGCGCGGTGCCCCACTCGACGGGTGACGACGGGCGAGTCCTCCGCCCGGGCGAGTCGCTGGTCGCCGACCTCTTCCCGCGCGGCGGGATCTTCGCCGACTGCACCCGCACCTTCTGCGTCGGCGAGACGCCGGAGCCTCTCGCCCGCGCCTACGCGGCGGTCCTCGACGCCCTCGCCGCCGCCCACCGCGAGGCCGTCGCCGGAGCCCGCGGCTTCGCCCTCCAGGAGGCGGCCTGCGCCCGGCTCGGCGGCGCGGGATATCCCACCCCTCTCTCCCACCCCGGCACCGAGATCGGCTACGTCCACGGCCTGGGGCACGGCGTCGGCCACGAGCTCCACGAGCACCCCAGCTTCCGCAAGCAGGCCGGCCGCGAGGGAGTCCTCGCCCCCGGCGATCTCTTCACCCTCGAGCCCGGTCTCTACGACCCCGAGGCCGGGTGGGGCGTGCGGCTGGAAGACCTGGTGGCTCTGGGCGAGGACGGGCCGCAGAGCTTGACCCCGCTCCCGTACGACCTCGACCCGCGGGCGTGGTAGGAAGGCTCCGTTCCGTCTCATCGCGCCCCTCACTGGCCGGACGGACGATTGGAGTGGATCGTTCCTGCAGCCCAGCGGCCGCATCGCGCGCTCGGGCCCGCCGATCTTTCCAGCCGTTGCGCCGACGGCGTGCACGGCAGCGACGAGCTGTTCAACCACGGCGACGAGGCGTTCGCCGGGAGTGACGAACAGTCGCGCCGGAGCGACGAACCGTTGAGCGCGAGTCACGAGGCATTCAACGGTACCGACGAACAATCGAACGGCAGTGACGAGGCATTCGACGTGGGTGACGAGGCATCCGACCCGAGCGACCAGCCGTTCGCCGCGAGCGAGTCCTTTCGGCGCGAAACCCGCCGCCCGGCCGACCCGTAAGGGGAGGCGAACGGCGCCGCATGCGGTGCGAGAGACCGAGGAGCCCGACCATGAGCCAGCTCGTTCACGACCTCCGCTACGCCCTGCGGGTGCTCGCCAAGAGCCCCGGGTTCACCGCCGTCGCCGTGCTCACCCTGGGGCTCGCGATCGGGGCCAACACGGCGATCTTCAGCATCGCCAACGCGCTCCTCCTCAAGCCGCTGCCGTTCGACCGGCCCGAGCGGCTGCTCGAGGTGATGCGCCACTATCCCCAGGGCGACACGTCCTCGATGTCGATCCCCAAGTTCCTCTTCGTGCGCGACCACGCGCGCTCGTTCTCGCACCTGGCGACCTACGACATGCTGGGGTCGGGTTTCAACCTGGCGGCGGAGGGGCGGCCGGAGCGCATCGTCGGCTCGCGGGTGTCGCACGAGTTCCTGAGCGTCTTCGGAGGCGCTCCCGCGCTCGGCCGCGACTTCCTGCCCGAGGAGGACCGGCCCGGGGCGCGCCGCGTCGTCATCCTGTCCGACGGCGTCTTCCATCGCCGCTTCGGCGGCGATCCCCGGATCGTCGGCCGCGGCGTGCGCCTGAACGGCGAGACCTACACGGTGGTTGGCGTCATGCCGGCGTGGTTCCGCTTCCCGACGTCCTCCGAGCTGTGGACCCCACTGCAGGTCGATCCGGCGAGCCAGGAGAAGGCCAACTATCTGGAGGTGGTCGGCCGGCTGGCGCCCGGGGTGACCGCGACGGCGGCGAACGCCGAGGCCGAGGTGCTCGGCCGGCGCTTCTACGAGCTCAAGATCGCGGGGGA
>Ga0307470_10000918_pt1 | contig 12231 bp, 15 predicted proteins | sample atmos_gasesAM3C__FD_204565 | JGI IMG/M metagenome (GOLD analysis project Ga0307470, IMG submission 204565) | Hardwood forest soil microbial communities from Morgan-Monroe State Forest, Indiana, United States - atmos_gasesAM3C_05 | ecosystem: Environmental > Terrestrial > Soil > Temperate forest... | reverse complement strand
GAGCGTGGCCACGCCCCCGGCCACAACGGCGGCCCCCATCAGGGCCTGAACAGTACGGATGCGTCGCATGACGCCTTCTTCCCAGAACACAGTTGTGCAGTGCCCGCACAGCGCAGCGCGCCAGCGGGGAAACACTGGTGCAGACGCCCACTGTCGAGGCTGTCTGCGTTTAGGTTCACCCACGCGAAGGATCGCGGCTCGACGATTGTGGCGGGCATGTCACACCATCAAGGTCTTGAGTGACTATCCCTAACCTATAGCTCCGCCCGGGAAATGTCAAGTTGTGACTCTTCGGGTGACGTCTGCGGACGGCCCGGTCCGGGCCGGAAAGAGACCCGGGCAAATGCGCCTGGTGGATGAGTCGCGTGGTGAGAACGAGATCTTGGCTGCTCAGCAAGACTCATCCGTAAATGATGCACAGCATGACGAACGCAAAGATGACCCGTCTCGACCCGCTCGCTGACTATCTCAAAGCCGCGCTTCGGTAACATCCACGAGCTCGGCGACAATGAGTGACCACCAGGCCTGAGGCAGGCAGTCAAGCACTACCCGCAAGACCCTCAACAAGGCGATCTTCACTCGTCTCTACATTGATAATCTTGGTCAGTGCCCGACCGTCATGAGCGATGAGCTCAAGGAGCCCTTCGCCACCGTCATCCTGGCCAGACGGGGTGACCCTGGCCTGGAGGCGGCCAGTGTCCACCAAGCAGCTATGCAGGCGCTCCAGGAAGCCGAGGGACAGGAAGCAGCCAAGACGGGCCGCAGCGATGGCCAAGCCCTGGCTCAGGTGATGTCCTGGCCTGGCTGGAAGCTGATCTAGCTGAGGTCTGGGCACGGGCAGAACGCCAGACCGTGACCATCACCAGGACCGTGACACGACGCAGGGGTGCCTCCCTGACGGGACACCCCTGCTACTGATGATCTTGATGATGGCTAACGCCCGTCTGGCACCGCGCTGGTCTGCTCAGCCGGTCACTGAGTTGTGGAAGTTCGAGTAGGGCAGCGATGGTGCACACCCGTGACACCGCACACCCATGACATGGCCCACGGCGGCGCCGCCGATCCGCCCGGGCTTGAGGCGGCGGGGCTAGCGTGGCTGGCATGTTCACTGCCATCGACCATGTCGGCATCGCGGTGGCTGACCTCGACGCCGCCAAGGAGTTCTACACCACCGTGCTCGGGATGACAGTCGTCCACGAGGAGGTCAACGAGGAGCAGGGCGTCCGCGAGGCCATGGTCGCGGTGGGCGAGTCCGGCTCGTGCGTACAGCTTCTCGCCCCGCTGTCCGCCGAGTCCACGATCGCGAAGTTCCTGGACAAGAAGGGGCCGGGCATCCAGCAGATGGCCTACCGGGTGTCCGACATCGACGCGGCCTGCGCCGAGCTGCGGGCCAGCGGCGTCCGGCTCCTCTATGAACAGCCCAAGCGCGGCACGGCGGGCTCGCGGGTCAACTTCATCCATCCCAAGGACGCCGGCGGCGTGCTGGTGGAGCTGGTCGAGCCGGTCGAGCCGGGCCACCAGCCTGGTACTCACGAGTAACATTCTCTCCGGACGGTGCCCACACTGCCGGGGAGACGCTATGCGGGAGATACTCGACGCGATCATGGCCGACAAGCTCGACGCCATCGCCAGCCTGCCCGTCCCGGACCACTACGCTGGCATGGTCGTCCGCAAGGACGAGGTCGGCATGTTCGACGGCCTGCCGACCCGGGACAAGGACCCGCGCAAGTCGCTGCACCTGCAGGACGTGCCGACGCCGGAGCTCGGGCCGGGCGAGGCGCTGGTCGCGGTCATGGCCAGTGCGATCAACTACAACACCGTCTGGACGTCGATCTTCGAGCCGCTGTCGACGTTCGGCTTCCTGGAGCGCTACGGCCGGCTGTCCCCGCTGGCAGCGCGGCACGACCTGCCCTACCACGTGGTCGGCTCCGACCTAGCGGGCGTCGTGCTGCGGGTCGGCGTCGGCGTGACCCGGTGGCGGCCGGGCGACGAGGTGGTGGCGCACTGCCTGTCCGTCGAGCTGGAGGAGCCGCAGGGCCACGACGACACGATGCTCGACCCGCAGCAGCGGATCTGGGGCTTCGAGACCAACTTCGGCGGGCTGGCCGAGCTCGCCCTGGTCAAGGCCAACCAGCTCATGCCCAAGGCGGCCCAGCTCTCCTGGGAGGAGGCCGCCTGCCCCGGCCTGGTCAACTCCACGGCGTACCGGCAGCTCGTCTCGCACCACGGTGCCGCGATGAAGCAGGGTGACGTGGTGCTGGTCTGGGGCGCCTCGGGCGGGCTCGGCTCTTATGCCACCCAGCTCGTGCTCAACGGCGGCGCCATCCCGGTCTGCGTGGTGTCCTCGCCGGAGCGGGCGGCGATCTGCCGGAAGATGGGCGCCGAGCTGGTCATCGACCGGGCCGCGGAGGGGTTCCGGTTCTGGCGGGACGACGGCACCCAGGACCAGCGGGAGTGGAAGCGGTTCGGCGGCCGGATCCGGGAGCTGACCGGCGGCGAGGACCCGGACATCGTCCTGGAGCATCCTGGCCGGGAGACCTTCGGCGCCAGCGTGTACGTCGCCAGGCGCGGCGGCACCATCGTGACCTGCGCGTCGACCTCCGGGTTCTGGCACGAGTACGACAACCGCTACCTGTGGATGAACCTCAAGCGGATCATCGGCTCGCACTTCGCCAACTACCGGGAGGCGTGGGAGGCCAACCGGCTGGTCGGCAAGGGCCTGGTGCACCCCACCCTGTCCCGGACCTACCCGCTGGCCGAGACCGGGCAGGCGGCGTACGACGTGCACCGCAACCTGCACCAGGGCAAGGTGGGCGTGCTCTGCCTGGCCCCCGCAGAGGGCCTGGGCGTCCGCGACCCGGAACGGCGGGCCCGCCAGCTCGCGGCGATCAACCGGTTCCGCGACCCGGCGACGGCGTCGTGACCCGTGCCGGGACAGAGCCGTAACGGCGCCTGGTGACAGAAATGGGTGACAGGCCGACCGCGAACGTGACCTCCTCCGGGCACTCTGCCAGGATCGGGGCATGAGCCACGATCAGCACACCGAGCTCCTCCCACTCGGGGACCCCTCCAGCCAGTTCACCAGAGTGATGCGCGGCTATGACCGCGAGCAGGTGCGCGAGTACATGGGCCGGCTCGAGGCCGACCTGCGGGTCGCGCTGGACGAGCGGGACATCGCCGCGGCCCGGTCCGCCGACCTGGCCGCCCAGCTTGCCGCGGCGCACGGCGAGATCGAGGCGCTGCGGGCCAAGATGCAACGGCTGAGCCTGCCCACCCCGGAGAACATCGGGGAGCGGGTCCGGCACCTTCTCGCACTGGCCGAGGAGGAGGCGGCCGACATCCGCACCCGGGCGCAGGAGGAGACCGCCACACTGCAGAGCCGCGCCGAGCGCCTGTCCGCCGAGATCGACGCCAAGCACGCCGACGCCGAGAGCTATGCCACCCGTGTGGTCGACGAGGCCGACAAGCGGGCCACCGCGCTGCTGGCCGAGGCCACCGCCAAGGTCAAGCAGGCGCTGGACAAGGGTGCGGCCGAGCACAAGCGGGCCGAGGCCGAGGCCGAGGCGAAGCGGCAGGCGGCGATCCAGGACTTCGAGGTGGCCCTGCGGTCGCGGCGGGCCGAGGAGGCCAAGGCCGACGAGCAGCACCGGGCTGCGGTCGTGGCCGATGCCGAGCAGCGGATCGCGCGGGCGAGCAGCGAGGCGGACCGGATGGTCACCGAGGCCCGCCAGCAGGTGGAGCACCTCCGCAGCCAGCGTCGCCAGGTGCTCGACCATCTGGCCCAGGTCCGGCAGGTGCTGGCGGCGCTGCCCAGGGCCGAGGAGCTCGAGGCGGCCGAGCGACCTGCTTCGCCGCCGGACGGGTCTCCGGCCGCAGATCAGCCCGCCCCCTGATTCTTCCGCCGCACGCATCGCGGAACGAGGCATGGACGACAAGCCCGCCGTCGACACTGACCCGGTCGCCAAGCAGGTGTCCGAGCCGGTGAGCGACCATACGACCAAGCCAGTGAGCGACCATACGGCCGACCCGATGGTCGACCAAGTGGCCGAGCGGGTGGCTGACCGAGTGGTCGAGCGGGTCGCCGACCCGGTGGCCGGACCACTGGCCGACCCGGTGCTCGACGAGGCGCTCCGGCACCGCGAGGCCGGCGTGGACGAGGACAACCCGTTCGGCCGGCCGGGCCGCCCGATGAGCCGCCGTTCGCCGTTCCGGGTGGGCTTCGCCGCGGCCCTCGGGGCCGGCTTGGTGTACCTGCTCTACCAGGTCATGATCGGCGCCCAGAACGCGCTGATCCTGATCCTGGTGGCGGCGTTCCTGTCAGTCGGGCTGAACCCGACCGTGGCCAGGCTGGAGCGGCTCGGCCTGCGGCGCGGGCTGGCCGTGACGGCGGTGTTCCTGGCCTTCGTCGTGTTCCTCACCGTGGTCGGCTACGCGGTCGTGCCACCGGTGGTCGAGCAGGTCACCCACTTCGTGCAGGCCGTCCCGGGGTATGTCACCGACCTGGAGCAGAACCCCACGATCCGCAACCTGGACGCCAGATACCACTTCATCGACAACGTCCAGAGCTTCGTCTCGACCCAGGGGGCGCGGCTGGGCCAGACCGCGGCGAGCAACATCGCCGGAGCGGCCAAGGCGCTGGCCGGGCTGTTCTTCGACACCCTCACCGTGTTGATCCTGACGCTGTACTTCCTGTCGTCGTTCAACAGCATCAAGCAGACGGCGTACCGGTCGGTGCCACGCAGCCGGCGGGCCCGGGTCGCGTTGCTCGGTGACGAGATCCTCAGCCGGGTCGGCGGCTACGTGGCCGGCGCGTTCGTGATCGCCCTGATCGCTGGCACGTCGTCGCTGATCTGGCTGTCCGTGCTGGGGGTTCCCTACCCGCTGGCGCTGGCGCTGATCGTGACCATCACCGACGTGATCCCGCTGGTCGGCGCAACCATCGGGGCGCTGCTGGTCACCGCCGTCTCGTTCTTCGTCTCGATCCCGGTCGGTGTGGCCACGTTCATCTTCTTCATGGTCTACCAGCAGCTTGAGAACTACGTGATCTACCCGCGGGTGATGAAACGCTCGGTGGACGTCAACCCGGCGGCGGCGATCGTCGCGGTGCTGGTCGGTGGCGCGCTGCTGGGCATGGTCGGCGCGCTGCTCGCGGTGCCGGTCACCGCCGCGTTGCAGCTCATCTTCCATGAGGTGGTCATGCCGCGGCAGGACGCCGGCTAGAGCGCGTTGAGCGCGGCGACGTCGTCGGCCGACGGCACCCAGTCACCGGCGGCGACGTTCGCCCGGATCTGCTCGGGCGAGGTGGCCCCGGCGATCACCGAGCCGACCGCCGGCTGCGCGGCGAGCCCGCCGATAGCGACGTCGAGCAGGGTGACGCCGCGGTCCTCGGCGTACTTGGTGAGCGCCTCGATCCGGTCCCAGTCGGCGTGGGTGTGCGCTGACGGCTTGATGTCGCCGATCCGGGTGCCGGCCGGCGGCGCGGCGGCGCGGGAGTACTTGCCGGTCAGCAGGCCGTTGGCCAGCGGGAAGTACGGCAGCACACCGACGCCGTACTTCGCGCAGGCCGGCAGCAGCTCCCGCTCGGCGTCGCGGTCCAGCAGGCTGTACTCGTTCTCCGCGGACACGAAGCGGACGGTGCCGGCCGACCGGGCGATGCAGTCCGCCTCGACCACCTGCCAGGCGGCCATGTTGGACGAGCCGACGTAGCGCACCAGGCCGGCCGTGACCAGCTCGGTGAGCGCGGACAGGGTCTCCTCGATCGGGGTCAGCCCGTCCGGCCGGTGGTACATGTACAGGTCGATCCAGTCGGTGCCGAGCCGGCGCAGGGACGTCTCGATGGCCCGCCGGATGTAGCGCCGGGAGCCGCGGGCACCCCAGTCCGCGCCGTTCGCGCCGCCGACCTCCCAGCCGAACTTGGTCGCGATGATCACGTCATCGCGGCGGCCGGCCAGGCAGGTGCCGAGCAGCTCCTCGCCGATGCCCCGGGGCCGGCCGTAGCCGTCGGAGGTGTCGAACAGCGTGATCCCCGCGTCGATCGCGGCGTGGACGACGGCCCGGCTTCCCTCCAGCGTCGCCGTACGGGTCTGTGGGCGGCCGATGTTGTTGCAGCCCAGCCCCACCACGGACACCATCAGCCCGGACTCACCCAGCGGTCGGTAGCGCATGCCCTGACCTTAACAAGCCTTCACAACGCGCACGATCTACGCGACCAGCACCCGCACGTCGTACTTCGCGATCTGCCGGTCCGCTGTGACCAGGGTGAGGCCCTCATGCTGAGCCTGTGCGACCAGCATCCGGTCAAATGGGTCAGCGTGATGCGGCGGCAGGGATCCGGCGCTTAACGCGTGGTCCACGCCGATCGGCAACGGGTCGAACCCGCTGTAGGTGATCACCCGCCCGAGATCCGCCGGCGCGTCGAGCTTCCCGGACGCCCGCTTGATCGCGATCTCCCAGACGGACGCCACGCTGACATATGCCTGAGCGCTGTCCTCGATCACCGTCCGCACGCCCGCGGAGAGCCGTCGATCGTTGGCAAGCGCCCAGAGCAGGATGTGCGTATCGAGCAGAAGTCTCACGGACGCTCGCCACGAAAAGCCGCCGCAACCTCTTCCGGCAGTTCATCGAAGTCGTCGTGAATGACGACCTGACCTTCCCATACGCCAAACCGACGCGGCTGGTTCCGCCGGATCGGGACGAGCTTCGCGGCCGGCTTGCCCGCCCGGCTGATGATGATCTCCTCGCCCTCCTCGGCCCGGGCGACCAACCGGGAGAGATGGGTCTTCGCCTCGTGGATGTTGACCTCGGCGGGTTCGGTCATCAATAACCTCCCTAGACTGGGTTCTAGTCTAGTCCGCTGCTAGCTCGGCAAGGAAGTCGGTGACCGCGGCAGCGAAGGCGGCGGGCTGCTCGACCGCGGACAGGTGGCCGGCGGCCGGGATGGTGACCAGCCGGGCGTCCGGCAGCGCCTCGGCCATGGCCCGGGCATCCTCCACAGTGGACAGCCGGTCCTCGGCGCCGGCGATCACCAGGGCGGGTACGGCGACCCGGCGCAGCGTGTCGAAGGAGTCCGGCCGGGCTGCCATGGCCCGCTGCGCCCAGGCCACCCCGGCGGGCGGGGCGGCGGCCACCATGGTCCGGACCTGGTCCACCACGGCGGGCCGCTCCCGCTCGGTCGTGGCACCGAGCAGCAGCGGGAAGACCGTGTGCAGCAGCACCCCGCTGCCCTCCTCGCCGAGCACCCGCTCGGCGATCCGCAGCCGGTTCGCGGCGGCCGGCTCGGGGTCGGCGGCCGCCTTGGTGTCGGCCAGGACCAGGCCGGCCACCCGGTCGCCGTACCGGCGGCAGAACGCCATCGCGACGTACCCGCCCATGGACAGCCCGCCGACGACCGCCCGCCGGACGCCCAGCGAGTCGAGCAGCGCGGCCACGTCGTCCGCCACTGTGTCGAGCGAGGGAGGGTCGCCGCCGAGCGGGGACGCGCCAAAGCCGCGCTGGTCCGGCGTGACCACCCGGGTCGTCGTGGGCAGCGCCGGCCGTACGTCGTCCCACATCGCCGAGGTCAGCGGGAACGCGTGCAGCAGCACCAGAACGTGGGGCATGAGGACGACCGTAACCGAGCCGTCCGCGCCCGGGGCAGGCCGCCGGGTCAGCCCCACCCGCGGCGGACCCGGACGGTACGCCGGCCCCGGGCTCGCCAGCAGGCGGTGTGCCAGTGCCGGCGGTGCGCGGCCACCTCGTCGTACGCCGGCCAGACCACCAGATGCGGTGTGCCAGGCCGGATCTCGTGGTCGCATCCGGGACACCGGTAGGGCTTGGTCGCCGCGCTGCCGGTCACCCGCCGGACGACGTAGTCCTCACCCCGCCACTCCTCGGTGCCGCCAGTGCCGCCGATGCCGCTGGCGCCGTCCCCAGCGGTCACCGCGCCGCAGTGTAGTCGCGGAAGCCGCGGCCAGCCTTGCGGCCCAGGTAGCCGGCGGTGACCAGATGCTCCAGCAGCGGCGCGGGGGCCAGCCCAGGCTCGCGGAGCTCGCGGAACAGGGTCTGCTCGATGGCCAGCGAGACATCCAGCCCCACCACGTCAAGCAGCTCGAACGGCCCCATCGGGTAGCCGCAGCCGAGCTTCATCGCGGTGTCGATGTCCTCGGCGTTGGAGTAGTTGCCCTCGAGCATCTTCACCGCGTCGTTCAGGTAGGGGAAGAGCAGCGCGTTGACGATGAAGCCGGCCCGGTCGCCGCAGCTCACCGGGTGCTTGCCCAGCTTCTCGCTGACCGCCAGCCCGGTGGCGGCCACGTCCTCGGCGGTGTGCACGGTGCGGATCACCTCGACCAGCCTCATCACCGGCGCCGGGTTGAAGAAGTGCAGGCCGACGACGTCGCCGGGCCGGCCGGTCACCGCGGCCAGCTCGATCACCGGCAGGCTGGAGGTGGTGGTGGCCAGGACCGCGCCCGGCCGGCAGATCTCGTCCAGGTTGCTGAACAGCGCCTGCTTGACCGGCAGCTCCTCGACAATCGCCTCCACGACGAGGTCGGCGGCGGTCAGGTCGTCCAGCGCGGTGCTGCCGGTGACCCGGGCCAGCGCGGCGTCCCGGTCCCCGGCGTCGAGCTTGCCGCGCTGCACCGCCTTCTCCATCGACCGTTCGATGGTGGCACGCACCTTGGCCACCTTGCCCGGGCCGCGGGCCACGAGCAGCACGTCGTACCCGGCCCTGGCGCAGACCTCGACGATGCCGGTGGCCATCGTGCCGGAGCCGACCACGCCGACCGTGCGCACCGGCCGGACGCCCGGCCCCCCGTGCGGCCCGGTCGGGGTGTAAGCATCCGGGACGATCACCGGGGAGTCGGCGTCCTCGTAGCTGTAGAAGCCGCGGCCGGTCTTGCGGCCGAGCAGCCCGGCGGTGACCATCTGCTTCAGGTACGGCGCCGGGGCGTGCCGGTGATCACGGGTCTGCCGGTACATCGTCTCGATGATCTCGTACGCCGTGTCCAGCCCGATCAGGTCAAGGAGCTGCAGCGGGCCCATCGGCAGGCCGCAGCCGAGCTTCATCGCCGCGTCGATGTCCTCGCGGGTGGCGTAATGCTGCTCGTACATCGACACGGCATGGTTGAGGTAGCCGAACAGCAGGAAGTTGGCGATGAAGCCGGCCTTGTCGCGGACGGTGACGTCGCTCTTGCCGAGCCGCTGGGCCAGCGCCTCGACATCCTCCACCACATCCGGCTCGGTGACCACGCTGCGGACGACCTCGACCAGCTTCATCACCGGCGCCGGGTTGAAGAAGTGCATCCCGATCACCTTGCCCGGCCGCCTGGTGGCGACCGCGATCTCGGTGATCGACAGCGAGGAGGTGTTGCTGGCCAGGACCGTGTCCGGCGGGCAGATCGAGTCGAGCTTGACGAAGATGTCACGCTTGAGCTCCAGCCGCTCCGGCACGGCCTCCACCACCAGCTCGGCCTCCTTCAGGTCGGCCAGGTCGGTGGAGAACGTGATCCGGCCCATCAGCTCGGCCTGCCCGGCCTCGGTCAGCTTGCCGCGCCGAACCGCCCGGCCGGTGGAGTGCTCGAGATGGCCGCGGCCGCGCAGCAGCGTCTCGTCGTTCTGCTCGACGGCGACCACGTCGACGCCGGACCGGGCGCACACCTCGGCGATACCGGCGCCCATCGTCCCCAGCCCAACAACTCCGATCTTGGAGAACTCGCGCGCCACAGCGGCTCCTTCCGACGGCTGAGCCGAGTCTCGCATGTGCCGGTCGGACGTAGGCAGGAGCCCGGTCACATCCCGCCAGGTCGTCGGTCCGCCGTCTTGATCCCTACATGGCTAGGTGCCGATCCTCCGGGCAAGTTCGTGGAAATAACCCGTTAGCTGCGTCTCGACCTGTATCGCGGGCAGGTCCAGCTCCACGGCCGGCACCGCCATCACCACTCCCGGTGAGCTGGCACCGCGGAAGAGCGTAACCAGCGTTTGGAGGGGCCTGACCTGTCGCGAAGCCGGAGATCGGGCGGTCGCGCAACACGCGGAGACGCCCAGGCATCGACGCCACCGGTGTGGCATGGACGAGCCGGAGAACGTCTCCCGCGTCGCTCATTCGATGGGGACGGCCGTCGATCACCCGGTCGACCAATTTGTGGATCTTGGCGACCAGAAACGCGGCGGTGCCGACGATGGCACCTCGACCCGCCTGCCATCGCCGGACGCCAGGCCGGCCAGCGGCATGAGGTCGTTGTCAACCAGGTTTACCTCCAGCCCGTGGGTACGTTTGGCCGCCCGACTGCTCTCCGAGAGCGGATCGTCGCCGAGGAGGGTCGGGTCAAGGGCGACATCGCCATCTGTGGTAAAGGGCGCAACAGTGAGCCCGGCCACGCCAGTACGCAGGTAAACCGCTTGGGCACCAACCACCACAAGGGCACGTCGGTGGCAGCCAGCGCATCGATGGCGCTCAGGAGAACGGTTCGTGCGCTGCTGGGGTGGACCTCATATGGGCTGGCTGCTCGTGCTCGGTGTCGTATTGGCGGCGGCTATAGGGGTTTTGGCTGCCATGGTCAAGCGTCCGTCACGGTTGACGACCAAAGATTTGTGCCTCTGTTTTTGTTACCGGCCCTGTCTAGGGTATATCACCTTATTGACGGAAAGGGGAAAGTCCAACGCAGGGAAGAGTGCTTCTCCACCTGTACAGAAGATTTCCCCCAGCCCCCAAACCTCGGCAAACTTCGCAACACAGGATCCATCTGGTCATACGTCCGGTCCTGAACCCAGCCCACCAGCCATTATCAACCCACCACAAGCGACGCAGCACCATACAGATAGGTCCACCCCATCCAATCCGGTCAGCACTTCTGGCGACACGCTTTATGCAAAGCAGTCGCTGAGCGTCGATCAGCCTCTGGCATCACGGGACCGTCGCTACAAGCTTGTCCTACAGAAGGACAGCAACCTGGTGGTGCGGGGTCCATATGGCGAGGCTGTATGGGAAAGTAACATGCTTGGCCGGGGGGCTGCGCGGTTGCACAACCAGCTGGATGGCATTCGCTCTGCTCCTTTGGCACTAGTGGCAGGCCAAACGCCTACCTCGTTATGCAGGACGATGGTCGTGCCGTGGTATATGCACCTGGCTACGGTGCGATCTGGGACAGCGGAGGAAGAGAGAAAGGGCAGTGCGCCTAAACCGTAATCTGCGCGTTGTTGTCACCTTACTTAGGCCTGCCACCAGGCAAGGCATGCCACATTGTGGAGTGCCGGGTGCCGTGTAGCGCTCTCGGCCTGCTGGCTGCTACGCGGAGCCGCGGGAACGGCTCCGCGTCCGCCCAGCCAAGGCAGCGACGGCCACGACTGCCACGCCGACCAGCCCGAGCAGGCCGCCAGCGGTGGGTTGGTAGGCGTCGGCCCTGGACAGCAGGGTGAGCTGGACGTCGGTGAACTGGTGCAGAATGGCCGACCCGAAGCCGACCACCATGAGGAGGATTCCGATCTGCACGGAAACACCATTCTCTGTGGGTACGGGATGGGTGGCCGGTAGCCTAGTCGCCTTTGCCGCTGCCCGCCCCTCGACCCGCCGCCTCGGATCTCGCTGGACCAGAGGCGGCCAGCTCAGAACAACCGCAGGCCGTCGTCCTCGATGCCGCGCAGCGCGTCGTAGTCCAGGGTCAGGCACTCGATCCCCCGATCGACGGCGAGCACCCGTGCCTGCGGCCGGATCTCCTGCGCCGCGAAGACCCCCCGCACCGGCGCCAGCAGCGGATCGCGGTTGAGCAGCTCCAGGTAGCGGGTGAGCTGCTCCACGCCGTCGATGTTCACAAATGTACCGCAACAATGGTACAATAAGGACAAGGCGGGCATTCCGCATGCAAACCATGACCGCACACCCGGTAAACACCAGCATCATCCTCCAGAGGGTCGCCGACTACGCGCGACTGAGCCTTTCCGTGTAACCTTTTGTCGCGTTGTGTGGTTGACGGTTGTTGGTCGTGTGGTGTGGTCGTGTTCGTGGTGGGGCAGGGCCAGGGCGGTGGCGGCGATGTCGCTGGGGCGCCAGGGGCAGCCGCGGTAGCGGCGCGGCGCCGTGAAGGTGGTCTTGGGCAGGGAGCTGGCGCGTTCGTCGAGGCGGCGTAGCGCGTCGTGAACGGCGTTGTAGGTCTGCTGGTCGATGGTCAGTCCGGCGTTGGGTGGTTTCTTGGACGGGGTCGTGAACGTGGCGGGCTCGTCTTCGTGGCCCGGGTCGGCCGGGGTGAGCTGGCCGTCGGC
>Ga0307470_10000917_pt1 | contig 12242 bp, 11 predicted proteins | sample atmos_gasesAM3C__FD_204565 | JGI IMG/M metagenome (GOLD analysis project Ga0307470, IMG submission 204565) | Hardwood forest soil microbial communities from Morgan-Monroe State Forest, Indiana, United States - atmos_gasesAM3C_05 | ecosystem: Environmental > Terrestrial > Soil > Temperate forest... | reverse complement strand
CGCTCGCGGCAAACAGCAGCGAGACAGCCTCGGTGCAGAGGTTGACGGAAAAGGCTCCGTCGCGGCGCAGCTTGGTCTTCCTGGCCATGTCGGGAACATGCCCACGCCGCGCTTCGGCGAGCGCCTCGATACAGGCCGAGCGCATGATCAGTCGCGCCGCGTCGATCTTGGAAGAAGCTTCCGCGATCTTGATTTGCGTGGTCTGAAGATCGCCGAGCTTGGCGCGGTTATAGGTGGAGGCGCGATGCCGCGCCAGATCGATATAGTCGTCGAGGCAGGCCTGCGCGTTACCGAGCGCAACGCCCGAGAGCACGTAGGGAAATAGCGAGAACACGGGCAGCCGATAGAGCGCGTTCGGATTGACGGCGCTGCCGGGCGCAGGTCCGCCCGCGACTTCGTGCACGCCAACCGTCATGGCCTGGGCCACGAAGGCATCCTCGACCTCGACATCGTTCGAGCCGGTGCCGCGCAGGCCCGTCGCATCCCAGGTGTCCTTGATGCGATAGTCGCTCTTGGGAAGCAGGAAAATGCGATACTCGATGCCGTCGGCGTCATCTTCCGACGAAACCACGCTCGCCAGCATATTCCAGTCGCTGCAATTCACGCCCGAGGAAAACGGCCAGCGGCCGCGCAGCACATAGCCGCCATCGACCTTTCTGGCGCGCCCCGCAGGAAAGATAAAGGACGACGCAATCAGCGTGTCGGGGTTCTTGCCCCAGACCAGATCCTGCGCGCGCTGATCGAACATCGCGAGCATCCAGTGGTGGCTTGCAAGATTGGCAAACGTCCAGGCCACGGAGGCGTCGCCCTGCCCCATCGCATCGGCACAATCGATCAGCGCGATATAATCGAGCTCGGAGCCGCCGACGCGTTTGGGCTGCACGATCCGGAACAGGCCACTTTCGTGCAATTCGCGTTCGGTATCCTCAGGCAGACATCGCAACTGTTCCGAACTCGACGCACGCTCGCGTAAGCGAGGCGCCAGGGCCGCGGCGCGCGCCACCATCGCCGCATAAGCGCGGTTGTCCGCATCCGCCCCCGAAGGGGACGCCGCATTCGTCTTCAGACCGGTAGCCATCATGTCGCGATCCTCCCGATCGCCCCTTGTGCCGAGACGCAGTTATACGCTCGATTCTTTTCTATGTTTTTCTATGCGCCCATCAAGGCGGCGAATGCCGCTTTGACCGAGCCTCCGTCTGACGGTTGTTTATCGCCCGATCACTAATTAAGGCGCGGGCCGCGTTGCCCGTCAATCGAATTCGACAGACCAACGCCGACGGAATCGCCAAAAGCCTGGCCCAGCCGCGCCTCACTGTCACGCAAGGCCGCGATATCAAGTTCGCGCCGCTTGAGGGCAGCGGACGCGCAGTCGAAGGCGCGGTAGAACTGCGAACCGTCATACGCAACGAGCAGGAGGTCCGCGCCGGCGTTGAGCGCTTCGACGACCGCCGTACAGAGATGGGTATAGACCGCCCCCATCACCAGATCGTCGGTGATGACGACGCCATGGTAATTCCACTTCCGCCTGATAATTCCGTCGATGACCTTTTTCGAATGCGAGGCCGGACGATCGGCATCCGCCGCGGTCAGCGTTACATGGCCGACCATGAGCAGCGCATTCGATGCCGCCAGCACCTCGCGGAATGGCCGCCAATCCGTGTCCTCGAGTTCGGCCAGCGGGGTATCGAGCTTCGCCGCGAAATGGTGGGTGTCGGATTCCACCCGGCCCAGTCCCGGAAAATGCTTCAAGGTGGCGCGAACGCCTGATGCATTCAGACCCTGCACATAGGCGCGCCCGACCTGAGCGACCTTGTCCGGATCGTTCGAAATCGCGCGTTTGTCGATCAGGGTGTTGAAGTCAAGCTTGCGGCCGGACGGCGGCTTCAAGTCCAGCACCGGTGCGAAGTCCAGATTGACGCCGAGCGAGGCCAATTCCTCTCCCTGAACGCGCCCTGCCTTCTCGGCGCTCTGGCCGCGAATCTCAGCCGGCAAATCCGCAAACGTCGCCAGCGCCGGCTGGGCGGTCAGTGGCGGCGCGAGATGCGAAACGATGCCGCCCTCCTGGTCGGCGGCGACGATCAAAGGCGGAAGGCCGGCGGCGCGACGCCTGGCCTGAAGCGCGGAGATTTCGGACTTGATCGCTTCGCTGGTTCGGCCCGCGACATTGTGCCGGGTGATGTAGACGCCCGCGATCAAACCCTTCTCGGCGAGCGTTGCGACTTCGTCAAACGAGGAATAGCCAATGACGAAGTGCCGGCCCAGCATCGAGGCTGCGTTTACTTCGGTCATCGACGCATCGTGCCTGGACAGCCAGAACGACGTCTGCGCATACAGCATCGACAAGGCCGGCAGGCACCACAGCAGGACTAGCAACTTTCCGCCGATTCCGCGCCATGTCTTTCGCCAGATGAAAAACGCAAGAACCACAAGGCTTGCGGCAGGGATGGCTGCGGCGCCAAAACGGCCGAGGAAGAACAAATAAGGCTCATGGATTTGCAAACTGACAACGGTGAATGCCAGCCCTAAAAGCCAGAGCGCAATGATGACCGCGGATTTCTTCATCTTGCACGAACGATTGAGCGGGCCGCGGAGATCTCGCGGATCATCAGCGCATATCGAGTGTGTTTGTGTCGAAATCCGGCCAATCGTTTCGTCTGCACGATATCTGCATAAGAATCCTGATTTCCTTCAAGGCCCCGCAAATCGAAGCGGTTGGCGATTGTCTAGCGCCTGATCAATCGCTATTGAGGCATGATCGCGCCATTTCCGGCGCGGGCTTCTTTCGGCGGGATATTTCATGGACAAGACGGTCGGAATCATCGGGCTCGGCATCATGGGCGGCGCGATCGCCCGCAACCTGATCGAGCGCGGATGGCATGTGGTCGGCTTCGACACCGATTCCGCCAAATGCGCCGAACTCGCGGAAGCCGGCGTCGCCATCGTCGAAGGCGTGGCCCATGTCGTGCGTAACACGCCGATCATCATGACGAGCCTGCCGACGCCATCAGCGGTCGAAAGCGTCGCGAAGCAAATTGCCGATTCCGGCGAAAGCCAGCGCATCGTCGTCGAGCTTTCGACGCTCACCCTCGCCGACAAGCTTCGTTTCGAGGCAACCCTGAAAAAGGCCGGCCATGTTGCGCTCGATTGCCCCCTGTCGGGCACCGGCGCACAGGCCAAGATGCGCGACCTCATCGTCTATGCCAGCGGCGACAGCGCGGCGATCGCCAAATGTACTTCGCTGTTTGCGGATTTCGGCAAGCAAAGCGCCGATCTCGGCGCCTACGGCAATGGCAGCCGGATGAAGTTCGTCGCCAATCACCTGGTCGCGATCCACAATGTCGCTACCGCCGAGGCGATGATCCTGGCCGAACGCGCCGGCCTCGATCCGAAGCTCGTGGTCGAGATGGTCGGTCCCGGCGCCGGTGGGTCGCGCATGTTCCAGATGCGGGCGCCGATGATGGTCGAGGGCAAGTATGAGCCCGCGACCATGAAGGTTTCGACCTGGAAAAAGGACATGGCGATCATCGCCGAATTCGCCGACGATGTCGGCGTCGAGACCCCGATGTTCACGCTGACGCAGCCGGTCTACACCCAGGCCATGATCATGGGGCTCGGCGATCAGGATACGGCCGCCGTGTTCGAAGTGCTGAAACGGAACATCGTCAAGGCCTCCAAAAGCGGCAGTTAAGGCCAATCGTCGCAGTTCGGCGTCGAAGGCGCGCGGGGCGCTACCGCACCGCGTCAAAACACGTCAGATCACCTGTTTTCGACTTTAGTGCGTGGCGGATCCGGCTCGGGATACGTGGTTATCACTTGATCATTTAGGGCTTCCGTCCGATAAATCATTCAAGAAAACAAGAAGCACGGATATTTCCGCTCATTGCCTCGGGAGGGACCATGACGATTTCACGACGACAATTCGTCTCCGGCGTTGCCGGTGCAGGCTTTGCGACCATGGCGAGCCCCAATCTGGCGTTCGCACAAGGGACCGGCCCGGTTCGTGTCGGCCTGTTGGCGGCCAAGACCGGCCCGCTGGCTTCCGGCGGCATCGACATGGAACTGGCGCTGACCATGTTCCTGAAGGAGCGCGACTACACTCTCGGCGGCCGCAAGATCGAGCTGATCGTGGCCGACACCGCGGGCGTTCCCGCCACCGCACGCACCAAGGCGCAGGAACTGGTAGAGAAGAACGACGTCCATTGCATCATCGGTCCGCTTGCGGCCTTCGAGGCGCTCGCGATCATCGACTATCTGACCGAGAAGCAGATACCGACCCTGGGTGTTTCGGCGGCCGAAGACATGACGCAGCGGCATCCTAGTCCGTGGTATGTTCGGCTGACCTCGACAGCCGCGCAATGCGCCTACCCGCTCGCGGATTATTCGGCGAAGGAACTGAAGTACAAGCGGATCGTTAGCATTGCCGACGACTTCGCCTATGGCCACGAAATGTGCGCCGGCTTCCAGCGCGTGTTCGAAGACAACGGCGGCAAGATCATCCAGAAGATCTTCACGCCGCTCGCGACGCCGGACTACGGCAGCTATGTCGCCCAGGTGAAAAACGCGGATGCGATCTTCCTCGGCACCGCCGGCTCGAACGGCTTCCGTTTCCTGCGCCAGTTCATCGAATATGGCCTGAAGGACAAGATGGCCGTGATCGGCGGCATGACCGCGCTCGATGAATCCGTACTGCGCAACATGGGCGACGAGGCGCTCGGCATCGTCACCACAAGCTTTTACTCGGCCGAACTTGAAAATCCTCTCAACAAAGCGTTTGCGCCGGCCTTCCGCAAGCAGTTCAAGTACGATCCCGGCTACTATGCCGCGAGCACATACATTGCCGGCGAGGTGCTGGAAGCGGCGTTGAAAACGATCAAGGCCAACGCGGAGGACAAGAAGGCGCTGATGGCCGCGATCCGTGGTACCAATGTCGATACAATCCGCGGCGTCATCAAATTCGACGAATTCGGCAACATTATCGGCAATGTCTACATCCGGAAGGTGACGCGCAGCGACGGACGGCTGGTCAATTCCGTGATCAAGACCTATCCGGACGTCAGCCAGTTCTGGACCTACGACAAGACCGAATTCCTGAAAAACCCGGTCTATTCGCGCGACTATCCGCCGGCGAAGAATCTGGAACTGTAACATCGCGAGTTAGGTGAACCCTAATCCGCGTCGGAAGTGTATTCCCTCTCCCTTTGGGAGAGGGTCGGGGTGAGGGGTTACGGTCGGGACACTAGTGGAGCGGATTTGACATTCGCTACCCACCTAACCACAGGCTCGTAATGCGAATGTCAAATCCAAAGCTCCACTAGAAAATATATCTGCTAGTGGCCCTTTGATTCTAACATTCGCAAAAGTGCCTGCCGAGAAGTGATGCGAATGTTAGAATCGGGCCACTAGATGCAATTTTGGATCATCCAGGGTCTCAACAGCCTGTCGCTCGGGGGCTTGCTGTTTCTGCTGTCTTCGGGCTTCTCGCTGATCTTCGGCCTGATGCGGCTTGCGAACCTCACGCATGGCGCCTTCTTCATGCTCGGCACCTATTTCGGCGCCGTGGCGCTGCGCGACTACAGCGGGCTCAATATCTGGGTGACGGCGATTGGCGCGGGCATCGTCGTCGCCGCGCTTGGCGGCCTGTTCGAGCGGCTTGTGCTGACGCGACTGAAGACCAACCCGCTCGGCCAGGTGCTCGTCACGCTTGGCATGGCCTTCATCATTTCGGACGCGTGCCTTGTGCTCTGGGGCGGCGATTCCATTCCGGTGCCGACGCCGCGCAACCTCCAGGCGCCGACGCGCCTGTTCGGCTTCGTCTTCCCCACCTATCGGCTGGTGCTGGTCGGCATCGCCGTCGTCGCCGCGATTGCGCTTTACGTGCTGATGGACCGCACCAGACTCGGGGCGATGATCCGCGCCGGCGTCGATGACCGGCAGATGGCGCGCGCCGTCGGCATTCCCGTCTCGCGCCTCTTCACCATCGTGTTCTGCCTTGGCACCGGGATTGCGGGCGCAGCCGGTGTGCTCGGCGGTCCCATTCTTTCCGCCTATCCCGGACTTGACGCCGACATGTTGCCGCTCGCACTGATCGTCGTCATTCTCGGCGGCATCGGCAGCCTGTTCGGGGCATTCGTCGGCAGCTTCATCATCGGATTTATCTACACTTTCGGTACCGCGCTGTTTCCGGAACTCGCTTACATCATCCTGTTTCTGCCGATGATCTTCGTGATCGCGTTTCGCCCGCAGGGCCTGTTCGGGCGCCTTGCCACATGAAGTGGCTCGCGATCGCCCTGTTCGCCGTCGTGGCGCTGTCGCTGCCGTTTGTCGCAGGTGACTTCTACATCAACTTGGCGAGCCAGATCCTCATCGCGGCGATTTTCGCGCTCAGCCTTAATCTTCTGGTCGGGTTCGGCGGCATGACGTCGCTCGGCCACGCCTCCTATCTCGGCGTCGCCGCTTATCTCGCCGCGTTACTCACCAGCCGCTACGGCTTCGACCATAGCTCTGCCGCGCTGATCTCGATCCTGGGAACGATCGCGATGGCGGCGTTCTTTGGCATCATCGCGTTGCGCGCGACGGGCCTGGGCTTTCTCATGATTACGCTCGCGCTATCGCAGGTGCTATGGGGTCTCGCCTACCGCATGTCAAACGTCACCAACGGCGACAACGGCATTACCGGAGTAACCCGACCGGCTCCGTTCGGCATTTCGCTCGAGAGCGCGACCTCGTTCTACTGGTTTGCGCTCGCCGTCGCGGTGCTCTCGTTTGTGATGATGGCGATCTTCGTTTCGTCATCGTTCGGCTCGTCCTTGAAGGGGGTGCGCGATCAGCCGCGCAGAATGGCGGCGCTCGGCTTCAATCCCTGGATGATCCGCTGGATCACCTTCATCTATGCCGGCTTCTGGGGCGCGATCGCCGGTCTGCTTTACGTCTATTACAACAAGTACATCCACCCGACTTCGCTTTCGACCACAAGCTCCGCCGAAGCGCTGCTTGGCGTGATCGCCGGCGGCTCCGGCACACTTGCCGGGCCCGCCGTTGGCGCGGCGCTGGTGCTTTTATTGAAGAACTACGCCTCCGCCTATATCGAGCGCTGGAACATGCTGCTCGGCCTCGTGTTCCTGTTCATCGTGCTTGTCATGCCGACCGGCATCGTTCCGGGCCTGCAAAAACTCGCCGCGCGTCTACGGGGGCGATCGTCATGACCACGCCCTCGCCCGGCTTCGCGCTTGAGATCATTGGCCTGAAAAAGGCGTTCGGCGGCCTCAAGGTCACACAAGGCGTGTCGCTCTCGATCAGACCGGGCGAGCGCCGGCTGATCATCGGCCCCAATGGTGCAGGCAAGACCACGCTGTTTAACCAGATCAGCGGCGACATGCGGCCGAATGCCGGTCAGATCAGACTGTTCGGCGAAGACGTCACGACGTTGGCGCCCTATCAGCGCGCGCACCGCGGCCTCTCCCGCACGTACCAGATCATCACGCTGTTTGCCGGGGATACGCTCGAGCACAATGTCACGCTGGGCCTGCTCGGCCTGCTGCCCTCGCGCTGGCAGATGTGGCGGCCGCTGGCATCCTATCGGCACCTGGCGGAAGAAGCCCGCCGGACGCTCGACAGCGTCGGCCTGCTGCATCTGGCCGATCATCCCGTTTCCGACCTCGCCTATGGCGAAAAGCGCCGGGTCGAACTCGCGATGGCGCTGTCGCAGAAGCCGCGCGTCTTGCTGCTCGACGAGCCGCTCGCCGGCCTCTCCAACGTCGAGCGGGCGACCGTGAAAGCCCTGATTGCCTCGATCTCGAAAGAGACGACCGTGGTCATGATCGAGCACGACATGGACACTGCGCTTGATCTCGCCGAAACCGTGACGCTGCTCAATTACGGCAAAGTCATCGTCGACGGCGAGCGGGACCAGGTGATTGCGGATGAGCGAACGCGCGAGGTGTACCTTGGCGCGTGAGGCCCTCACCCTTTCGAACGTGAATGCTTTCTATGGCGACAGCCATATTCTGCATGGCGTCGGATTCTCCCTGACCGAAGGCCACGTGCTGGCGTTACTGGGGCGAAACGGCGCCGGCAAGACCACCTGCATTTCGACCATCGTCGGTTTCCTGACGCCAAGGCAAGGCGACATCCGCCTGTTCGGTGAGGCCATCGGCGGCTTAAGTCCCGAACGCATTTCACGCCTCGGCATCGGCCTTGTTCCGCAGGGACGCCGGATCTTTCCGTCGCTGACCGTGCGTGAAAACCTGATCGTCGCCCGGCAGCGCGAACGCGAAGCGACAAAGCCGTGGAACGTCGAACGCATCTTCGAACTGTTTCCGCGCCTGCAGGAGCGCCATGCGCAATTTGCCGGCACGCTCTCCGGCGGCGAGCAGCAGATGCTCGCGATTGGCCGTGCGCTGATGGGTAATCCGCGCGTCCTGTTGCTCGATGAGCCCTCGGAGGGCCTCGCGCCCTTGATCGTCGCCGAGGTCGGCCGCACCATCAAACGGCTGAAGGACGACGGCCAATCCATTGTGCTGGTCGAACAAAACCGCCAGCTTGCGCTCGAGGTTGCCGATCAAGCCGCCATTCTCAATACCGGCCGCTGCGTCTTTGCGGGCGAAGCGAGCGAAGTTTTGAACAATGAGGAGCTGATCGCGCAGCATCTTGGCGTGTATCATGCCCACTGAACCAGGCACAGAACCTAAGGACGTAAAATGAAAGTCGGCGTTTGCGGAACAGGACGAATGGGCGGATCGATCGCGGAGCGGTTGATCGCGGTCGGGCACGAGGTGGCGGTTTGGAATCGCGATGCGAAAAAGACCAAGCCGCTGGTCGATGCCGGCGCCAAGGCCTTCGCTTCCCCGGCGGCGCTTGCGGAAGGTTGCGACGTCACCATCGTGATGCTGCTCAATGATGCTGCAACCGAAGCGGTCTATCGCGGCGAGAATGGACTGTTGAAGGCCACGCTCAACGGCAAACTCGTGATCGACATGAGCACGATTCAACCGGAGACCATGCAGTCCGTCGGCAATGCTGCGACGAAGCTGGGCGCAGCCTTCGTCGAATGCCCGGTCGGCGGCAGCAAGGTGCCGGCGAAGGAAGGCAAGCTGTTTGGCCTCGTCGGCGGGTCTGACGCAGACGTCGCGCGCGCCAGGCCCGTGCTTGAGCAACTCTGCCGACGGATCGAGCATGTCGGCCCGCTCGGCGCCGGTGCGACGCTGAAGCTCGCGGTCAACCTGCCGCTCTTGGTCTACTGGCAGGCGCTCGGAGAGTCGCTCACGATCTGCAAGCCGCTCAATCTCCCCGCCGAGCGGCTGATCGATATCCTCTCGGATACGGCCGGCGCGCCCGCCGCCATGAAGGGACGCGGCGCCGTGATTGCCAAGGTGCTGGGCGGTGCGCCGCTCGGTGAGACGGCTTTTGGGATTACGGCTGCCAAGAAAGACCTCGCTACCGCCGTGCAATTCGCCGCCTCCCTCCATGCCGAACTGCCGGTTGCGAAAAGCGCGCTGGCCTGCTTTGAGGAAGCGGAAAGAGACGGACTTGGCGAGGCGGATGCGACGACCGTTTCCGTGCACTGGACCCGGCGCAAGCCCAAAGCCTGATCGAGATCATTCAAACGAACCATTTTCCCAATTCAACAGAAGAGCCCTCTTCCATGATCGATACCAAGAACCGCTACGGCCGCACTGCCGCCCGCAATCACGATGCAGACGGCCTTGCGCGGCGTCCCTCCTCCACCACGATCGACATTCACGCCCACATCGTGGTGCCGCAAGCCGCCAAGGTCGCCGGACCGCATGTCGATCTCTCCCGCGTGCCGCTCGCGCATTTTGCCGATAGCCTGACCAAGGAAATCAACGCGCAGCAGGAAAAGGACGTCGCCGAGGTCATGACGACCATCGATCGCCGCCTGTTTGATCTCGACAAGATGGGCATCGATATCCAGGTTGTCGCACCCGCGCCGCCACAGTGCTATTACGCGGTCGATACCAAGATCGCCGAGCAGGCGCACAAGCTCGCCAACGACGGTGTCGCCGAATATTGCGCGCGCAGGCCCGACCGGTTTGTCGGACTTGGCGTCGTCACCTTGCAGGAGCCGGAGCTTGCGGTGCGCGAGCTCGACTACATCATGAAGGATCTCAAGCTGAAGGGCGTTGAAATCCTGACCAATGTCGACGGCCAGGAACTTTCCGATCCGAAATTCCGCCCCTTCTTCGCCCGCGCCGAGCAGCTTGGTGCCTTCATCATGATGCATCCGAACGGCTTCACCCACGGCGATCGGCTGACGCATTTCTATTTCAACAACGTGCTCGGCAATCCCTTGGAGACGACGCTCGCGCTTCACAACCTGATCTTTTCAGGCACGCTCGCGCGCTTCCCCGATCTGAAGCTGATGGCGGTGCATGGCGGCGGCTATCTGCCGGGTTACTCAGGCCGTATCGATCATGCCTGGGGCGCGCGCAAGGATTCCCAAGGCGAACTGCCGTTGCCGCCGACCACTTACCTGCGGCAGGTCTATCTCGATACCGTCGTGTTCAGCTATCACCAGCTCGCGTACCTGATCGACGTGTTCGGGCCCGACCGCATCGTGATGGGCACCGACTATCCCTTCGACATGGCCGAATACAACCCGATCGGACATGTCGCGGGTGTGCACGGCATGGACGAGGCGATGCTGGCGCAGATCGCCGGCGGCAACGCCGCGCGCGTGCTCGGGCTCGACGTCTAGACCGGCTGCGCCGGAGACGATCAGGCGACCTTTTGCAAACCGGCCGGCGTGATCTTGAAGGGAGTGAAACCCGGAAGGGTTTCAACCCGGCTGAGCCAGCCGACTAAGGCCGGATATGGCGAGAGGTCGACGTTCCCCTCCGGCGCGCGCGCAATGTAGCTATAGAGCGCGACGTCGGCGATCGTTGGATGCGCGCCACCGACAATCCAGTCCTTGCCGGCGAGTTCAGCTTCGATCAAGGCCAGGATCGCGTGGGCGCGCTTGATCACCTCGTCGGCGTTGAAGGGCGCCTTGAAAACGGTGACAAGCCGCGCGGCGGCCGGGCCGAAGGCGATTTGTCCGGCCGCGACCGAAAGCCAGCGCTGCACATCGGCTGCACCCTTGGCATCTTCGGGCAGCCAGTCCGTCTTGCCGAACTTCTTGGCCACGTAGATCAGGATCGCATTGGAGTCACTGACGACGACCCCGTCATCGTCGAGCACGGGCACCTGTCCGAAGGAATTCAGCTTCAGGAAGTCTGGCGCCTTGTGCGCTCCCTTGGCGAGATCGACTTCGATGACGTCGAATTTCGTCCCGATCAACGAGAGGAAAAGCTGCGCACGGTGCGCGTGGCCGGACATCGCGTGCCAATAGAGCTTCATGTGTCGGTTCTCCGAAAAGGGAAAGCCGGCAAGAACGCCCGGCCCCGCGCAACATGGCGGAGCTCGGGCGATCGTTGAAGCCATGGGCGGCGCAAGAGACCATTCCGCGAAACGAAATGGTCTCGCAGTAACGTCAGTGTTTCGCGCCCGCGGCCTTGTAGTCGGGCTGTTCGAAGGGATGCGAGCTCTTGAATTCCGGCATCGCAAAGCAGCGATCCGAAAGATCTTTCACTAGCGGATAGGCATCGAGCCCGACCTTGACATATTGCGCGCCGACCACCTGGCCTGCGATGCAGATATCCGCGAGACCGACGTCCTTGCCGAGCGCAAAGGGCGCAGGTTTCCGGCGCGTCAGAAACCGCTCATAGGCCGCAAGCCCCTCGGTGGTCCAGTGCGCGCCCCACTCTTCGATCGCGTGAGCGTCGGCGCCAAAGGTCTTGGCGAGATGCTTGCGCACGCGCGGCACCGTCAGCGGGTGCGCGTCCGCGATCGTCATCAGCGCCAGCGAGCGCGCGTAGGCACGCTCCTTGACGTCATCCGGCAACAGACGCGGACTCGGCTTGATATCGTCGAGATATTCCATGATCGCGAGCGACTGATACAGCGAGTGCCCGTCGTGGATAAAGGTCGGCACCACGTGCTCGGGGTTGACGGCATCGTAACCGGGCTCGAACTGCTTGCCCTGGAGGATGTCGATCGAGATCTCCTCGAACGGCAGCGCCTTTAACTTCAGCGCCACCCTGATGCGGAAAGACGCGATCGATCTCCAGAACCCGTAGACCTTGATGCTCATCGAAAAACCCTTCTCAACCAAGCCGCAAATGCTCGCATGCTCTTAGCATTCGCGAGCGAATAGACAAGCACCTTCAGTCCGCCCGATTATGCTG
>Ga0307470_10000915_pt1 | contig 12251 bp, 11 predicted proteins | sample atmos_gasesAM3C__FD_204565 | JGI IMG/M metagenome (GOLD analysis project Ga0307470, IMG submission 204565) | Hardwood forest soil microbial communities from Morgan-Monroe State Forest, Indiana, United States - atmos_gasesAM3C_05 | ecosystem: Environmental > Terrestrial > Soil > Temperate forest... | reverse complement strand
GACGACGGATCGATGACGCGTAGTACAAAAAGGTATCATTGGGTATAATACTTCTGGAAATATAATTACTTTTGGATACCGATGACCCGAGCAACGGCCCCGGCAGATCCCTGGCACTACCCGCGGCCTGAGCTTGCTGCAAAGTACCTTCAGGTTTTCGACCTAGGACTCTCGTCCGCCCGCGCACTATTCGCCAAGCGGAGGATGGGAAAATCAGAGTTCCTCGAACAAGACCTCATCCCGGCTGCGCGCGACGCCGGGTACCTCACCGTATACCTGAATCTCTGGGATGCGAGGAGTCAGCCTGCGGCCGCATTCTTGGCCGCGCTCACCCGGGCACTTAAGCCCACAGGTTTGCGCAAGTTCGCGAAGAGTCTCAAGCGACCGCTCAAAAGCATAAAGGCATCGGCGAAAGTGGCAGGGATGGCGGAGGGTAGCCTTGAGGCGGAGCTCGGCGGCGCCGAGGCCGCGGTAACTCCGCGGCTCACCGAGCTCATTCGCGGTTTCGATAAACCAAATCGCCGGATGCTTTTGGTACTGGATGAGGCTCAAGTTCTGGCTGAGTCTGCTCACACGGACCTCGCACACTCGTTACGCGCGAGTCTCGATGGGCGCAAGCAAAACATCAAAGTGATTTTCGCCGGCAGCTCAGAAGCGACGCTGCGCCGTATGTTCGGCCGTTCCACGGAGCCGTTCTACAATTGGGCGCCACTCGAGCCATTCGAGCTGCTTGGCGAGGAATTCGTACGGGCGATGGTGGCGAAGGTCAACCGGCTGTCAAGGTACCCACTTACGCAGAAAGATGCCTTAGCCGCATTCGGGTCCTTGAAGCGCACACCCGAGTTCTTTCGGCGATACCTCAGTCGGTATCTCGCGTACGCGGATCTAGGCTCGAAAGCAGCGCTCCTCGACACCGAGGCGCATGTCTTCAATGATGCGAACTTCGTGAGTACATGGCATCGGCTGCTTCCGGCTGACCGCGAATTGCTACGGCTGATCGTTTCCGGCGTCACAGATCTCTTCTCTGAGTCGTCGCGCGGGCGGCTCGGAGCGGCGCTCGGACTCAATGAGGCTGTGGCGAAGAACGTGCCGCAGCAATCGCTACGCCGGCTGCAGGACGCAGACTTAGTGTTGCGAATGGATTACGGGGACTATCGGGTGCAGGATGACGCTTTGGCCGAGTGGCTGCGAAATCAGGAGCTCGAGGATTGACGAAGCACTACCGACATCGCCATTCAGATTCTATCGCCGACTATCGCCACAAAGCGAGACTTGCTGACGGTATTTCGGACGGTATTGTGAGCAGTGCCTTTCTGAAATTGACAATGCATCAACGAGTTACGACCCCAGGAGATTATTGAGTGGGAGTGACGGGGACTATCGGAGACTATCGCCCACTTTCACTACAAGACAGAGAGTGCTTGGCAGTCGAAGTGTGCCAATCGGAAGTTTGTGCTAGTTTTGTCAGATGGACAAAAGGATTACTCGGTACAGCAGCCTGAAAGCGATGAAGTCTGACGAGTATCGGTCCTGGCAACGCCTGCCGGGAAGCGAGCGAATTCGCGCTGTAATGGACCTCAACCTTGACCTTTATGCGATGAAAGGACAAGCCGCGGATGCACCAAGACTTCAAAGAACTCTTATCCGCTTTCAACGCCGGACAGGTTAGATACCTCATAGTTGGCGGATACGCGGTGTCGTTTCATGCGCAGCCACGTGCGACAAAAGATCTGGATATTTTGATTGGCGCAGACTCTGAAAACAGCAAAGCTGTGTATGCCGCGCTTGCGAAGTTCGGGGCACCGATTGAAGGATTGAGCGCCAAGGACTTTGCCGAGCCCGATAATTTCTTTCGAATGGGCACGCCGCCAGTGATGGTCGACATCATGCCGAAGATTAGCGGCGTTGAATTTGAGGAAGCTTGGAGACGGCGAGTAGATGTTCGAATAGATGATGATTTGTCCGTACCATTTATCTCGCGAGAGGACCTATTGGTTGCAAAGCTCTCGGCGGGCCGAGCACAGGATTTGATCGACGTCGATGCTTTGCGCGAAAGCGACCAGAGCCAAGAGATCGAACAGCAGCAACGTCCCATTTCTCCCGTCACTAGCGCTCGAAGCGAACTTGATCAAATCAAGAAAGAAGGGCGCGAGGAGTGGTTGAGGCAGCGAGAGCAAAAAGGTTCATCTCCGACCCTTGAGGAGATTCGAGCGAAGGGCCGCGAAGACTGGCTAAGGTTGCGAAACCAACATACCCCGGAGAATTCTCGGGATCCCCAAGATCGCTCTGCCGAGAGAGATCAAGAAGCAAAACCCAAGGATTTATCCGAGAATCCGGATAAAGGGCTGGACGACGATCTGAATTAGTCGCCGTCAAAGCGAATTCGCGCAGGTGGAATACCACGTGAAGAAAGGCGATTCTCCTACGGCTACTCTCCATTCGAATTCAGCGTGCCAAACAGCTTGTCGTACATTCCGACGGACATTTGAGAGCGAGTTCCCACGAAGATCAACGTAGACAGCAGGTTACGAAGCCAGGAGATTATTGAGTGGGAGTGACGAGGCTTTCGCCATCTATCGCTATCGGTCGCTGTCTGTTACCTACAGCCAGAAAGTGTTGATCGCAATCGTTCGGTATCAATCAGCATGCCCTCGCCACCTCTCTAAAAGACCGTTCACGGTCGATCGCCGTCGATCGAGACCTCGTCGTAGGGCGCGTCGGGGCGGGAAATGTAGATGTGGGCGGGGTTCTAGAAGGTGGCATAAGGTCATTGTGAACGCCGTAGAGAGTATTTGGATTAGTTTCCAGTATCGTAGTCTGGCTACGATTGAACTGACCTCCGAGGCACTTGCAGCGCTCGGTATCTCGGCGGACCTGGCCGTCACTACGTTCGGGCGGGCTGGCTCACGCGCCTAGCGCGAGGGGTTTACTGCCGCCCGAACGATACCCTGGCCCTGCATCCCACCCTCCTACTGCTGCAACGCAGGATCAGCGGCCTGCATGTCGGTGGTAAGTCAGCACTCGATTGGTACGGTGTGCGTCAGTACGTATCGCAACAGCCGGTGCTGCATCTTTACGGCTGGGTAGCGGCGCGTCTCCCGGAATGGTTCACCGAGCGCTTTCCGGCCGAATATCACCGCAAGCGCCTGTTCGAGGAGCAGCCCGACGCATTGCTTTACGCTGGCCCTTTCGAGAAGCGTGATGGAGCGCCGCGGGTCTCGGCGCCGGAGCGCGCACTTCTGGAGCTGTTGAGCGAAGTCGGCGTGCGCCAGTCGTTGCAGGAAGCCCGCGAGCTTGTCGAGAGCACCTATAACCCTCGAGCCGACGTGCTACGCAAACTGCTGCAGCACTGCACGAGCGTCAAGACTGTACGGCTATGTCTCCAGCTCGGTCGCGAAGGTTCGCTGCCCTGGGCCGCTAAGCTCGATTCGTCTACGTTGCCGACGGGCAGCGATCGGCCCTGGGTGTCCCGATTGGCCAACGGCCTCCTGGTACTCAAGTCATGAATCCGGTCTATCTCGATACTGCGCGTCTGCTGACGCAGATTGCACCGCTGGTGTTCGAGGATGACACCTTCGCGTTGAAGGGTGGCACGGCGATCAACCTGTTCGTGCGCGACATGCCGCGTCTCTCGGTCGATCTCGACCTCGTCTTTTCCGACCATGCGCCGCCACAGCAGGGGTGATTCGATGATGCCCTGAGTGGACTCGAGCTCGGGAAAGAGCTCTCGCAAAAGGACGGCATATTGGCGGAGCAGGTCCTCCGCAGCGTACATTTCGCCCGGGTCGAACGCCGGACAAATCGCGCCCCGATCGAAGGAACGCCAATGCTCGTTCAGCCACAATGTCGGGGTGCGGCTCACGAGCGAACGCTCCAAAGCGGTCGGCAGCAAGCTGCCGCTCCGATCGGAATCCGTGCTCATGCGGGGCCTCCCGGCGCAACGAGGAACCGGCGCATCGCTTTCACCACCTGCGCGCGGGAGGTGAGAAAGAAGCTATCGTGCGCGCCCGGCACCCGCAGTATCTGCACGCCGGCGAGCTCGCGCCGCAAACGGGCGATGGATTTGAGCCGAAATGGCGCCATGTACTTGCGCTCCCAAGCAGCCTCTTGCTCCCTTCGCTGCGGGTCTGCCACGTGCAAGTCCATCATGGATTTAGCAAAGATGGCGAGAGCCGGTGCATGTATCCGCCTATAGTCGCGCGGCGGATTGGTCCACAGCGCAGAAAGCAGCGCGCTCATCACATCTTTCGATATCCTCGGCCGCACGCTTCCATCCGGGCGAACGATCACTGATTCTCGCAGGTAAGCATCGATTCGCCGCATGTCGTTGAGCTGGGTATAGTCGGTCGACTTCTCGTAAGCCAGATAGGCGTCGAAGGACTTCATTGCCGCGGCGGGCGCATCGAGCAGGATTTGTGGCAATGCATGAAACGCCGCCTGGTAGTCGGGATCCGCCCAGTCGTATGCTCCATCCAGGTACACGAGCTTGGCGACGCGATTGGGATGCGAGGCAGCCATCGCGGTAATCTCATTGCCGCCCAGCGACCAGCCCACCAGGTTCGCTTTGGAAATCTGCAGCGCATCCATCAGGCCGCGCAGATCCTCGGTCAGGGTCGCGGTGTCGTAGGGAGGCGCGGCTTGCGATCGGCCGTGGCCGCGGCGCGCATAGGCGATGACATGAAAGCGATCCGTGAATGCCGGCGCCAAATCATCGAATGCGTGCGGATTATCTCCGCTGCCATGGAGGAAGATCAGTGCCTGTCCCGTCCCGCCCCAATCCAGATATTCAAGCCTGATCCCGTTTGCCTGGATGAAACCCTCCGTATGAGGCGATGTGTCAACAAAGGTCGCCGGAGCGTCTTTCGCCGAGGCAGTCCCCAGCCATGAGTTGATACAAAGCGCGATGCAAATGATTCGCTTCATGCCGATGCCCAGCAAGCGACGCCCCCGACATCCGCCGCTAGAACGTCCTGACGATCGAAAATCCCGCGGTTCGCGGTTGAATGAAAGAGAAGGCGAAGGGCGGGTAGCTGCCGAGGCCGCCGGCGAGAACACCTCGTCTATCGGCGAGATTATTGATGAAGAAGTTCAGGGTCCAACCGTCGTATTTCGCCCCCGCCTGAAGGTCCGTTCTCGCGAAGGCTGGAAGCTCCTGACGCGCGGAGCTTGAAGTAAACTCTCCCTCGCGCTCACCCGCATAGCTCACCGAGCCGCCGAAATAGCCATTCAGTGAGTCCGTCAAACGGAACTCCTGGTGCAGCGAAAGGTTCCCGGAAAAGCGGCTGCCATAGGGGAGGCTGTCCCCGGAAGCTCCGTAAGCACTGCTGATCACCGGGAAGGCTTGGGTGAGTACGGCGTCGCTGAAGGTCAGCCACGCCGCGATGGTCAGACCGGCGATCGGCTTAGAATCCACCGAGAGTTCGAGGCCCTGGCTCTTGGCTTCACTGCCGTTGCCGGTGTAGCCCAAACCGGTTTGAGCGTTGACCAAGGAAATCTGAATGTTCTTCCAATCGATGTAGTAGAGCGATCCATCGATCGACAGCGCGCCGTCCAGCAGATCGGCCTTGGCGCCGATTTCATAGTTCTCGGTTTTGTCGGGATTGTATTCGGGCGGAGTGCCTGGCGAGAGGGTCAAGTTTGGGCCGCCGGGCCGATAACCCGAAGCAATTCGTGCATACACCATGAGATCTGGCGACACCTTGAATCGCGGCGTCAACAAATACGTGATGGCATTCGCGCCGGTGTGGTCCTCGGGCACGATGTGTGGAGAAGGTTCATCGAGTATGGCCGTGAGAAAAGGCCCCGAATCCAGCTCCGAGTAGCTCTGCCTGATCTGGCTATCGCGCACGCCGAGCTCGATGTCGAAGCGCGGGGTGAAGCGCAGCGTGATATTCGTGAAGCCAGCGTACTCGGTGTAGCGGGGGAGGAATCCGACATTGTAGAAATCGCCCACCACCGCGCCGGTCGCGGGGTTCTCCGCGAGGATGCTCTGAGAGTATTGGGAGTCTTCATGCGTGAAGAAGGCGCCCAGCAACCAGTCTACGTGCTCGCCCAGTGGGGTAGACAGCCGAAATTCCTGGGTGAATTTGTCAGTTTTGTTTCTCTCCGGACTTGGCGTACCGGTCACGCCGAACTGCCCCTGGGTCAACGAACCAAAATAATACGTCAGGTCGTAGGTGTCGGAGTACTGATTGATATTGTATCCGGTGACGCTGGTCAATTCCGCTACGCCCAGTGCCGCCTTCAAGGTCGCACTATAGGCTTGGACAGATCGGTTGGACTGGCCCGTTCCGCGCAGACTGTCCTGCTGCCATTCCCCCAACGGGGGTCCAGGGTAGCCGTTGACGGGGCGGTAGACGTCGGAGAATCCATCGCTCTTCGCATCCTGGTAGAGCGCGCTGAGCTTCAGCGATACCGCGGACGATGGCCGCCACAACGCGGCCACTCTGCCGCCGCTCACATGGTCTTCGTTGATGCCCCTCTGACCCGTTTGCACATTATCGATGTAGCCCGGATCCTCCCGCGTGAAACCGCTGACCCGAAGCGCAAGACTGTCGCTCAGCGGAATATTGGCGGACGCCCGCGTGCCATACCCGAGCTTCGCGCCGTGAACTATTCCCTCCATGTTCGCCTCCACGCGTCCCGACAAGGCATCCGTCGAGGGGTCAACCGTGACGTACTTGATGAGCCCACCCATGCTGCTCGCGCCATAGAGCGTACCCTGCGGTCCCCGCAACACCTCGATGCGAGCGAGGTCGGCCGGGTCTATGTCCGCCGCGACCATGCCTCCCCCGGCGCCCACCGCGGTCGAGGATCCATAGGGCACATCGTCGACGGCGATGCCCACCGTCGGATTGGTGTAGACGCCGGTCGTGATGCCTCGAATCGCCACGCTCTGAAAGGAGCCTCCCGATCCCGAGGTCGACGGCATGACGCTCAACCCAGGGACGCTGGTGTAGAAATCCTGTATCCGCAGTTGATTGTTCTCGACCAGCGAATCCGCCTTGACGACGCTGACGGGCACCGGCACATCCTGAAGGCGCTCCTCGCGCTTCTGTGCCGTGACGATGACCTCGTCCAAGGCCGGCTGTGAGCCTTTGGAATAGTCTATCCCCGGCTCATTCATGACGGATGGAGCATGGACATCGCCCGGCGCGGGCACTTGCGCCACGGCCGCCGGCGAATTGGCGCCAGTCGCCGACAGGCCGCCCGCGATCGGTTTCGCCGCGGCCCTGTCGATTCCTATGGTGTTGGGGCCGAGGGAGTGGAACCCGAGCGAGGTGCCCTCGAGCAGGCGCCGCAGAGCCGAGGATGCCGGCATTTCTCCGTGCACACCATGCGTGGAGAGTCCCTTGACCGATGAGCCCGGCGTGATCACCTGGATCCCGGTCTGCTTCGAGAAGTCGATCAAGGCGGCCGCCAGGGGCTCGCTCGATATGTCCACTGTCACCGTTCGATCAAATTCGCCGGTTTGCGCCGCTGCGCCGAATGCAATGCCGCACAGAAGCGCGGCCGCGAACGCCCGCCGATTGGGTACTCTGCTCACCATCCCCTCCTCAATGCCTTTTCCTCGGCACGTGTGAGTATCAAGACGGTTGAGAATGGGTGAGCGGCACTGCGCGTCGGCGGCCGTTGTCCTTACGGTTCCGATGCGGCCGATGCCGTTACGGTTTCCGGGCAGGCGGGGCTGTCTCGATGTGCGCGGTCGGCACGATGGCGAAGGACGAATCCTCCGCGATCACCTTGATCGGAAACTCTTCCGGCATCGCGCGCAACCACTCGTCGATGGAACCGATCAGCACCGTGCCCGTGTAGGTCAGTCGCGCCACTGACGGGTCGTCGATGATCAACTTTCGCGAAGAATAGCGATTGACATCGGCCACGACCGCCGACAAAGGTTCGTCGATGTACTCCAGCCGCCCGTAACGCCATGCCAGCGCCCGCTCCGGGTCGGTGGCGCGAACGACGCGCTTTCCCGTGCCGACCACCCAGGTCACCTCGTTGCCGGCAGTCAAGCGCAAGGCCCCGCCGGCCGCGGGCGAATCCGAGCGCTGTTCATTCGCGTCGCCCGCATAGACATCCACCGCACCCTCCGCCACCGTGACGATGACTCGATCGTCCGCCTGACGTACATTGAATTTCGTCCCCACCGCGCGCACGCGCAGGCCGCTCGCCTTGACGACGAAGGGGCGCGCATGATTTGGCGACACGGAAAAGAAGGCCTCGCCTCTCTGCAGATCAAGCGTCCGCTGAGCGGCGGTGTATTCGACGGCCACCGAGCTGTTGGCCGCGAGATCGACCGACGAGCTATCCGGGAGCCGGGTATGCCGTACCAGCGCCACCGGATTGACCGCGTGCGAAACATTCTGTGGCCGGAACCTTTGCACGGAAAAGAGCGCGGCGCCCACCGTCAGCAACAAGCCCGCCGCAATTCCAACGGCCGCAGGCCATCGAGGACGGGATTGCATCTGTCCCAGCCTGGCAATGCGCCTCGCACCGTCAGGACCCGTCGCCAATCGACCGGTCTGCCGCCAGAACTCCTGCATGGAATCGAATGCCTCGGTGTTTCGCTCATCGCTTTCATACCAGCTGAGCCACTCGGCGACATCCTTGTCCGTCGCATGGTCGTCGCGCAGTCGAAGCAGCCACTGCATGGCGGTCTCCATCCGCTCGACATCGGGTCTCAGAGGCCGCGTGGGGCGAGTATTCACGGAATCATCCGATTCCTCGCCTCAGCGGCGCTGACGCCATCGAGACGCAATTTGCAGTAGACGGTGGTTCTGCAGATGTAATTGCGCACCATCCGGGTTCCGATCCCGAGCTCGTCCGCGATCTCCTCCGGCGTCCGTTCGTGATAGCGCCTCAATATGAATGCACGGCGATATTTTGGAGGCAGTTCGTGCAGAGCCCGCTCGACCACCGCAAGATCTTCGAACGCCAGCAGATGCCGATCGGGAGTCGTCGAGTCGATGAGCTGCTCTTCGCTGAAAACCTGGTCCAGACGGTCGCGCGAACGCCGCTGCCGCGTGCGATCGACCGCGATGTTCACTGCCGTCTTGAAAAGGTAGGCGCGGGGGAAGCTCACTGCGCCCGGATGGTCCAATTGCAGCAGTCGCGCGTAGGCTTCCTGCGTCACCTCCTGAACCTCCTGTTCATTGCCCAGACGAGCCATCAAGAAGGAATGCAGCGCGCGATTATGTTCCTCGAACAAGCGGGCTAGCGTGGTCGCATGCTGCGATGCAGCGGATGCCTCCACGGCCCGCGAAGTGGCGGGCGACAGATCTTTGGCGGAGTCGGGCAGCGGCATGCTCGGTGTCAATCTTCGATGAACGATCCCTCTACTCTAGACGTTTCACACCCGCGAAGCGGCACTGCCCGGCCAAGGCCCATTACATAGTCCAGTGTCACCACTGTAACCGGCGATTTCCCAGGGCGACGCGAACGGTTACATTGAGGCCTCATTTGACGCGCGATGGATCTCGGTGTTCCGGTCGTCGCGGAACTGTCGTGGAAGTGAGATAAGGCAGCATCGCCGACGGCGGCGAAGTGGTGAGTTTGTTGGTCGATATCATCCGCCAAAGCCTTACGAGATGGCGCCAATGGCGACGAAAAGGCGTGCTGCGGCCGAGCTCGCCGCGCCCACCATCAACCTGGCCAGCATCGTCTACGGCCTCGACGCCTACATGCGCTCGCGCGGGGCCGACGCCGGTGACGCTCTGCGCCGCGCCGGCCTCCGGCCCGACGACTTGACCCATCCCGATCGGCGCGTGCCGCTCATCCGCTATCTGGAACTCTTGGAGATCTGCGCCGATCTCCTGGCCGACCGGCAGTTCGGCTTGAAGTTCGGCGCACAGTACGAGCCGAGGCACGTCGGCGTCGTCGGAAATGTCGCCCTGGCGTCGCGCACGGTCGGCGAAGGCGTCGAAATGATTGGGCGCTATCTGCCGACGATGGTCGATGCCACCGTGCACGGCATGGAGGTGAGTGACGGTATCGTGATTGTCTATTCCTACTATATTGATCCGCTGATGATGTCGTACCGGCAGAAAGCCGACTGGGCGATTGCCTTCGCATGCAACTTCATGCGCGTCGGGCTGAGTGATCCGCGCTGGCCATCCTTGGGCCGGCATCCGGTTTGACGCCGGCCTACTCAAACGGCCGATCGCGACGGCCGACGCAATGATGGCGAGCCTAATGCGCCATTACGGCGATCTTCGGCTCGCCGTTCTGCCGAAGCAGCGCGGCGAGATCGAGCAATTGCGTCGAGAGATCGCCCGGATGCTGTCAAGGGTGAGGGCGGCATCGAGCACCTCGCCAAGGCGACCCACACCTCGGTGCGGACGCTCCAGCGGCGTCTGAAGGATGCCGGCGTGAGCTACGCTTGGCATGAATTCGCGCGGCATTGGTGTCGCCGTAGTCGTTGAGGTTGAACATCGCCCATTCTGCAAAGGCCCAGCCCCGTTCGCTTGGCGGACCGTTCGTAGCCAGATTGGAAATTATGCCGATGGCTTCCTCGACCCGACCATGCTGTTCAAGGTAATCGCTGAATCGATACGGTTGATTGAAACGATAGACCGATTCGGCAGCCTGCTGAAGGAGCTGGTCGAGACCTGCCAACGAACCTTCGAACGTCTGAGGAGGCGTATCACCCAGGCGCGCTGTCAGTGCAATTCCCATCGAGGTCTTGTAGATGTCACCCGTGACGTGGGAGACGTCGCCGAAGCGATCACGGAGGAGCTTTTCAATGTCGCCCAGCTTCAGACCCGTTTCGGGAATTTCAACCTTGATATCGTCGCCCCAGTTGTTCTGAAAAGTGGCGGCAGGTCGATCCGACTCAGTCGCGGTCTGAAGCTCGTTGAGCTTATCGAGAAACCGTTGAGCTACGACGCTGCCCGACAGCCCGTCCGCCGAGATCTCAGGGGGCACCGAAAATGCGTCAATCATGAGGCCGTGGTCCTCGTGAGCGCGCCACGCCAAACCCGCGAGCCCAACGGCTATCACCGCGCCAGCAAGAACTGCGAGTCCCTGCAGCGAGAGGGACATGCGATCTTTCCACCGACGCACCCGCAGGTGTGCGAGTTGCAATTCCCGCTGCTCGTGCAGATGTTCGGCTTGGAGGTTTATCAGGCGGCGTTGATCCCGCAGGAAAGCTGCAGCTTCCGCATCCACGGCCGTTGCGCCTGGGGACGATCTCAGGCCCAGTGCAAGGGAAACAGCCGCAGGATTCGCCGGCTCGGACCCTTCAGATGCTTCTCCCCCTTCCAACTCCGCTTCTTCTGTCATTTGTGTTGCGGCGCTACCTGAGAAGGTGACAGCTTAATCGATCTTCGGGCGCCATAGGAAAGCGCGGGAGGTTCGGCTGCACCTCGTGGAAGACGAATAGGACGTCTTGAGGCGCGAGGTGCAGGCGCTCGCCGAACAGTCTGACCGCTTCGCCCACAATGGTGGCCGCGGTTCCTGTCGGCCTCCCGCTGGAGATGACTACCTCAACGACCATGAAGCGATCGGTTCTGTCCGTTGCGTAGTCGGGGAAGCGGGGATCTATCAGAAGGTCATCCTGGTCGACCTCGAGAAAGCGGTGAAAGCGGTCGGTTCTGTGATAGCCGGCGGCCACCTGGGCTTCTAACATTGCCTCCGATAAGCGGGACTTGTCGGCGGCGCTGAGGCCGCGCCGGACAGTGAAGGTTACAAACGGCATTTCCAGTCTCCATGATTTAAGGTGTATCGACCTGCGCGGATGCAGTGGCAGCGTTGCATGAGCTCAAGCTTCGAGCAGTGTGTCGACATCGGGCGAACGCACGATGGTCCCGTCGCGCACGAAGACCTCGTGGTTGTCCTCGATGCTGTCATGGTCGTAGAGATAGTTAACCATGATCCCGAAGGATTCCTGGATCGCACGGCCTGCGGCATTGCCGAGCCAATTGATCCGTTCGAGCCGCGCACCGTTGCCGAGGTGAAAGCGCGCTACCGGGTCGACGCGGCTTCCGGGTGACGGCTGCCGAGTCAAATAAAGTGCGCACAGCCGCATCAGGGCGGGGCGCAACTTCTCGCTCTGCGCCAAGTCATGCCACCAGCCGTCGCGTTCGAGTTCTTGCAACAACGCAGTGTCGGGACCGCTTTCATTCGCAAGTCGCTGCACGAGCCAGCGCCGGAAGCCCGGCACCGGCGACAGGGTAGAGAAGCGGTTCAGTTGCGGAAACTCCGCCTGCAGCTCCTCGACCACCTGCTTGATCAGGAAATTACCGAACGAT
>Ga0307470_10000914_pt1 | contig 12258 bp, 9 predicted proteins | sample atmos_gasesAM3C__FD_204565 | JGI IMG/M metagenome (GOLD analysis project Ga0307470, IMG submission 204565) | Hardwood forest soil microbial communities from Morgan-Monroe State Forest, Indiana, United States - atmos_gasesAM3C_05 | ecosystem: Environmental > Terrestrial > Soil > Temperate forest... | reverse complement strand
CGGGCGTCCAAAATCGCTCCCGCGATTTTGTCGAACTCGCGCTTCGATTGGCGGAGAGGGCGAGATTCGAACTCGCGAAGGCCGTAAGGCCTTGCCGGTTTTCAAGACCGGTGCATTCAACCGCTCTGCCACCTCTCCAAATAGAAAAATCAATCAGTTACAGCGATTATCGCATATTGTTCTTTATCCACTGGCTAGAATTTTACCTGACGCGTGCCGTGTATGCGCGCTATCTCCGGCAGTACCCACGAACCGAGTCGCCGGACTCTTATACTCTCGCATCAAAAATCAAATCGGGGCGTCAGATGCGGATCGTCAACCGGTGCGTCTTCGGGTTCATCGTGGTTTCGACGGCGGCCGTCGCGGGCGCCAGGGACGTGCTGTCGAGCCAACCACCCGTCTGGAGTTCGAAGCCCGACGTCAACGCATTCGAAAAGATCGAGAACGACCGGCTCGAGGCGGCGCAGCGGTCGATCGACGACATCGTCGCAGTCAAGGGGGCGAGAACCATCGGCAACACCCTGTCGAATTACGATGAAGCCCTCAGGCAAATCAATGCCGCCCTCTACTTCTCGTCGCTCATGGAGGCCGTGCATCCCGACGCGGCGTTTCGCGACCGGGCCACGGCGATGACCCGCAAGGTGAGCGTCGTCCAGACCGCGCTCTCGCTGAATCGCAGCGTCTATCAGGCGCTGGCGGCAATTCCCATCGCTCACGCCGATCCGGCCACGCAATACTATGTGCGGCGCCAATTGCTGGAATTCCGGCTCGCCGGGGTCGACAAGGACGACGCGACTCGCGAGCGTTTGAAGGCGCTCAACGACGCGCTCACCGAGGAGCAATCGGCGTTCGCGCGCAACATCAACGACGGCCAGAAGACGGTCGAGGTCCGCGACGCTGCGGAACTGGACGGCTTGCCGCGGGACTACCTCGACGCCCACAAGCCCGACAAGGACGGCGTCATCCGCATCACCACGAGTTATCCGGACTACATCCCGGCAATGAACTTCGCGGCGAGCGACGCCTTTCGCCATCGCCTGTACCTGGCGTTCTATACCCGCGCCTATCCGCAAAATCTCGAGGTGCTGGCGAAGATGCTGCGCACGCGTTACGAAATCGCATCCGTGCTCGGATACAAATCGTGGGCCGACTACAACGCGGCCGACAAAATGATCGGCAACGGTGCGCGCATTGCCGAATTCATCCAGGATCTCGATAAGGCGGTGCGCCCGGTGGCGGAACGGGAATTTCAAATGCTGCTCGCTGAGAAAAGAAAGTCCGATCCGGGGGCGAGCACCATCGGCCTTCAGGAGAAAAGTTACTACCAAGAGCAGGTCCGCCGCTCGAGCTTCAATTTCGACTCGCAGTCGGTCCGCCCCTATTTTCCGTACACGCGCGTCCAGCAAGGCATCCTCGACACCGCGGCCACCCTATTCCATATCGCCTTTCGGCAGGAGCCGGGCGTTCCGGCCTGGGATCCTTCCGTCGAGACCTGGCAAGTGATCGACGCCGGCAAGGTCATCGGACGCTTTTATTTGGACATGCACCCGCGCCCGGGCAAATTCTCCCACGCCGAAATGATGCCTCTGCTCGATGGCATCCGCGGCAAGCAGCTGCCGGAAGGGGTTCTCATCTGCAATTTCCCGCGGCCGACCGCGCAGGATCCGGGCCTCATGGAATATGGAGACGTACAAACGTTCTTCCACGAGTTCGGACACCTGATGCACGCGATTTTGGGAGGCCAACAACCATGGGCGGGGATCAGCGGCATCTCGATGGAAGCGGATTTCGTCGAGGCACCCTCGCAAATGCTGGAGGAATGGATCCAGAGCCCGCAGGTTCTGGCATCGTTCGCCCGGGACTACCAATCCGGCAATCCGATCCCGGCCGACCTCGTGCAGCGGATGAAGCGGGCATCGGCCTTCGGGCGCGCCAGCTACGTCGGCCAGCAAAACAGCTTCACCGCGCTGTCCTACGAAATTTATGACGCCAAGCCGGAAATGGTCGACCTCGATGCGATCGCCAATGCCGACGTCGTCAAGTACACCCTGTTCACGCCGCTGGCGGGAACTCACATGTACGCTTCGTTCGGGCATCTCGCCGGATATTCCTCCGCCTACTACACCTACATGTGGGACAAGGTCATCGCCGAGGACTTCTTCGAGCAATTCAACTCCGGGAATCTGCTCGCCGGCGACGCGCCGCTACGCTATCGGCGCGCGGTGCTGGAACCGGGCGGCTCGGTATCGGCGAACGATCTGGTGAAGAACTTCCTGGGCCGCCCGCAGTCTATGGGGGCATTGCAGCGCTGGATGGCGGCGGAATTCGAGCCGGCGCCCTGACGGGCCGTTTGCCCCTGCCGGCTCTGCGTTGAACACGCGGCTTTTGGCCCCATATGACACATCAGGCCTTTTCGGCACCGCCGTCGTGGGGGTGCTAAAATACGCCGAGTATTACTGGAGGTTATTTTCATGGCCAATTTCCCAAGCAACAACGCCGCCTTTCCGGGGGTCCGAGAGGACGGCCGCAGCGCGTTCATCACGCGCACCTACACTCATCTGGTGGGAGGCATTCTCGGCTTCATCTTGGTCGAGTTGGCGCTGTTCGAATCAGGCCTTGCGGGGCAGATCGCGCAGTTCATGCTCGGCTTCAATTGGTTTCTGATTCTCGGCGCCTTCATGCTGACCGGCTGGCTGGCTTCGCGCACCGCGCAAACCAGCTCATCGATCGGCATGCAGTACTTCGCCTACGGCGCGTACGTGGTTGCGGAGGCGCTGATTTTCGTGCCGCTGCTGTATATCGCCGATGCCAAGGCTCCCGGCGCGATCGACAGCGCCACCCTGGTGACGGCACTGGGCGCCGGCGGGCTCATGTTCGTCGCTCATCGCACCCGCAAGGATTTCTCGTTCCTGCGCGCATTGCTCATGTGGGGCGGCATCCTCGCGTTGGTCGCCATGATCGGGGGCGCCATCTTCGGCTTCCAGCTCGGCACCTGGTTCTCCGTGGCGATGATCGGCTTCGCGGGGGTCGCGGTGCTTTATGACACCTCGAACATCATTCACAACTATCCCGAGGACCGGTACGTCTCCGCTGCCATGCAGCTGTTCGCCTCGATCGCACTCATGTTCTGGTATGTATTGCGGCTGGTGATGGGCAACCGCAACTAGTTCACTCGGTACCGTGGCGCGGCCGATCTCATCGGTCCGCGCCACGCCGCCGGCCGCGATGCGCGGCGGCGCTTATTGCAGCTTGGTCGCTCCACCCATATAGGGCGCCAGAACGGCCGGAACGGAAATACTGCCGTCCTCCTGCTGATAATTCTCCAAGATGGCCACCAGCGCGCGTCCGACCGCGACGCCGGACCCGTTCAATGTGTGTACCAATTCCGGTTTGCCGGTGGCGGGATTGCGCCACCGGGCCTGCAGGCGGCGCGCTTGGAACGATTCGCAGTTGCTGCAGGATGAAATCTCGCGGTAGCGCTGTTGCGAGGGCAGCCATACTTCGAGATCGTAGGTCTTGGCCGCGCTGAAGCCGGTATCGCCGGCGCATAGCGCCAGCACCCGGTACGGCAGCTCCAATGCGCGGAGGACGGCCTCAGCGTGGCCCGTGAGCTCCTCGAGCGTCGCGTAGGAATCCTCGGGCCGCACGATGTGCACCAACTCCACCTTATCGAATTGATGTTGGCGAATCATGCCGCGCGTATCCTTCCCTGCGGCGCCCGCCTCCGACCGAAAGCACGGCGAATGCGCCGTGAGCTTGAGCGGCAGGCGTTCGGGCGGAAGTATTTGATCGCGGACCAGGTTGGTCAGGGGCACTTCGGCCGTGGGAATCAAGTAGAAACCAGGATCGCCGCGCACGGCGAACTGATCCAGTTCGAACTTGGGCAACTGCCCCGTCCCGATCAGCGCCGTGCTGTGCACCAGGTAGGGCACATAGGCTTCGCGGTATCCATGATCGCCGACGTGCAGGTTGAGCATGAATTGCGCGAGAGCGCGGTGCAGCCTCGCCAGTCCTCCGGTCAGCACCACGAACCGCGCTCCGGAGATGCGCCCGGCGGCTTCAAAGTCCATGCCGATGCGTTCGCCCAGCGCGACATGATCCTTGGGCGCGAAGTCGAATTGCCGCGGGGTACCCCAGCGCCGCACTTCGACATTGGCCGCCTCATCAAGTCCGTCGGGGACGCTCGAGTGCAGAATATTGGGCAGTCCCAACTGCAAACTCGACACCTGCGCCTGAATGCTCTCGAGCTGCTTTTCGACCCCCTCCAGTTGCTTGCCCAGGGCTTCTCCCGCGGCGAGCATCGCGGCCGCGTCCTGGCCCTTCGATTTGGCCTGACCCACGGCTTTGGCGTTGGCATTGCGTTCCGCACGCAGCCGGTCCGCTTCGATTTGCACGGCTTTGCGCTGCTCTTCGAGCGCGGCGAAAGTGCCGACATCCAGCACGAAGCCGCGCCGCGCCAGGGCCGCGGCGACTCCGGTCAAATCGCTGCGCAGCAGCTTCGGATCGAGCACGATAAATCCCTCACTTTATTGATAAAAGCGTTTCCTCGGAAACGCGCCGTCACGTTCCGCCGGCACCGCGCGCCTTCCGGTCTCGCTCTCGCCTCTGCTCGAGCGCCTCGCCGATCTTGATCTCGAGCCCGCGCGGCGCCGGCACATAGTAACGCCGGTCCGGCATCTCATCGGGAAAGTAACGCTCGCCCGCGGCGTAGCCGCCCGGTTCGTCATGCGCGTACCGGTAACCCTTGCCGTAGCCGATTTCCTTCATCAGGCGGGTCGGCGCGTTGCGCAAATGCAGGGGTACCTCGAGCGACCCCAAGCCGGCGGCATCCTCGGCCGCCGCCTTGTACGCCGTGTAGACGGCGTTGCTCTTGGCGGCGCAGGCCATGAACACGACGGCCTGGGCGATCGCCAGCTCGCCCTCGGGGCTGCCCAATCGTTCGTACACCGCGCAAGCCTCGAGCGCCATGGTGAGTGCGCGCGGATCGGCGTTGCCGATGTCCTCGCTCGCCATGCGCAGGGCGCGGCGTGCGATGTACAAGGGATCGCAGCCGCCGGCCAACATCCGGCACAGCCAATACAGGGCGGCGTCCGGATCGCTGCCGCGAACCGATTTGTGCAAAGCCGAAATCTGGTCGTAGAAATTCTCGCCGCCCTTGTCGAACCGCACGTAGGTGCTGCCGATCACCGCGCGCATGGTGTCGACCTCGAGGCGGCGGCCCGAATCCGCCGGCGAACTCAAATCCGCCGCGGTCTCCAATAGATTGAGCATGCGCCGCGCATCGCCGTCCGCCGCGGCCAGGAGAAGCTCGCGCGCCCCGGCATCGATTTGCAGATCCAGCTGCCCCAAACCGCGTTCTGGATCGGAGAGCGCGCGATCCAGCAATTTCGCGAGATCGGCGGCATCGAGAGACTTCAGCACGTAGACCCGCGCCCGCGACAGCAGCGCGTTGTTGACTTCGAAGGACGGATTCTCGGTGGTCGCGCCGACGAAAATCAGCGTGCCATCCTCGACATAGGGCAGGAAGGTATCCTGCTGCGACTTGTTGAAGCGATGCACCTCGTCGAGGAACAGCACGGTATCGCGCGTGCCGCGCAGGGCCCGTGCCTGCTCCACCACCGCGCGGATGTCCTTGATGCCGGCCAAAACCGCCGACAGCGCGATGAATTCCGCGTGGCTGGAATTGGCGACCAATCTTGCAAGGGTCGTTTTGCCGGTTCCCGGCGGACCCCACAAAATCATCGAATGCGGCCGGCCCGACTCCAACGCGCGGCGAAGCGGCGCGCCGGCGCCCAGCAAATGCGACTGTCCCACGTACTCATCGAGCGACTGTGGGCGCAGCCGGTCGGCCAGCGGGCGGTACGTACCGTCGCGGGCCGTCACTTTCCGTCGCGTCCGATCACGTCGACTCCGGGCGGCGGCGTGAACGAAAACAGATCGGGCGCCAAGGAAAGATTGCGCTTCGAGTTCGAGAACGTCAGCTGCGTGATTTGATTGAGCTTGTCGGCGAGGAACATGGACCGCAATTCACCCTTGTCGAAACCGATCCGCACCAGTTGAAAATCCGTATCGGCGTGCTTGGGAACCAATTGGAACCACTGCAGCCCCGCACTTAGGCCAAGGGCCGTGACGTTGAACTGGGTGCTCACCGAGCCCACGCCCGACAGCAGGCTCGCGGGGGTGTTGGCGAGACTGGCATCCATGTCGCGCACGTTGGCTTGCGCAAGATCCTTGTCGTAAAACCAGATCTGCTTGCCGTCGGCCAATACCAATTGTTCGGACGGCTGGGAATAATCCCAGCGAAACTTGCCCGGCTTCTGCAGGTACAGCCGCCCGGCGGCACTGCGCAGCACATTGCCATGGCCGTCATCGATGGTCTGTTCGAAATCGGCAGACCAGCTGGCCAGGCCGCTCAGATATTTGTCCACCGCGGCCGCAGCCGCGGGCGCCGCGGTTGCAGGCGCCGCGGCCGCTGGCATCCCCGCAAGAAGCGCCGTCAGCAAAATGCAGCTCGCTGCCGCGACCGTCCGTCTCCATGCGGCGACCTTGTGGATGTTCATGCGCTCGTCATTCCTCGGGGGGTGCGGCGCCGTAGATCTCGCGGCCGCCGTTGGACTGCAAGGGGCCCACGAGGCCGGCCGCCTCCATGGCCTCGACCAGGCGCGCCGCCCGGTTGTAGCCGATCTTGAGACGGCGCTGCACGCCGGAGATGGATGCCTTGCGTGTCTCGGTGACGATGCGCACCGCCTCGTCGTACAAGGGATCGGCTTCGGCATCGGCCGCTCCGCCCTCGCCGGCCTCCTCGTCGTCGGACGGAAATCCCGGGATCGGGTTGCGTGGGCCGTCCAAGATCTCGTCGATGTAGACCGGCGGCGTGGAGGACTTGAGGCCCCCGACCACGCGATGCACTTCTTGATCCGAGACGAAGGCGCCGTGCACGCGCGTCGGAATGGAGGTGCCGGGAGGAAGGTACAGCATGTCGCCGTGGCCGAGCAGCGACTCCGCACCGCTTTGATCGAGGATGGTGCGCGAGTCGACCTTCGCGGAAACCTGGAAGGCGATGCGGGTCGGGATATTGGCCTTGATCAACCCGGTAATGACGTCCACGGACGGCCGCTGGGTGGCCAAGATGAGGTGGATGCCGGACGCGCGCGCCTTTTGCGCCAGCCGTGCAATCAGCTCCTCGACTTTTTTGCCGACGATCATCATGAGATCGGCCAATTCGTCGATGACCACGACGATGAAGGGCAGCGTGGTCAGATCCGGGACGTCTTCCGCGACCACGCCGGGCACGCCTTGAGCTATTTTTTGCATGCGGATCGGGTCTTTGATGGGCTTACCCGCTTCCGCAGCGTCCTTGACCTTGCGGTTGAAGCCGCCGATGTTGCGCACGCCCAGCATCGACATGAGCTGGTAGCGCCGCTCCATCTCCGCCACGCACCAGCGCAGGGCATTGGCGGCCTGCTTCATGTCCGTCACGACCGGCGACAGCAGATGGGGAATGCCCTCGTACACCGAGAGCTCCAGCATCTTCGGGTCGATCATGATCATTCGCACATGTTCCGGAGTCGCCTTGTACAGGAGGCTCAAGACCATGGCGTTGATGCCGACCGACTTGCCGGACCCGGTCGTGCCCGCAATCAACAAGTGCGGCATGCGCGCGAGATCCGCGACGATGGGCACTCCGCCGATGTCCTTGCCCAGCGCCAGCGCGAGCGGCGAGCTGACGTCATCATACGGTTTGGATTTGATGATCTCGCCCAGCGTCACGATCTCGCGCTTCTCGTTGGGTATTTCCAAACCGACGACCGACTTGCCGGGGATGATTTCCACGACCCGGACGCTGATGGCGGACAGCGCGCGCGCCAGGTCCTTCGATAGATTGCTGATCTGGCTGACCTTGACGCCGGGCGCCGGGCGCAATTCGAAGCGGGTGATCACCGGACCCGGGAACACCGCGACGACCTCGGCTTCCACGCCGAAGTCGCGCAGCTTGAGTTCCACCAGGCGCGACATCGCCTCCAGCGCTTCGTCCGAGTACGACTGCTCGCGCGGGCCCGCCTCGTCGAGCAAGGACAGCGCCGGCAGCTCGCTCGACTTGGGGGCGTCGAACAGCGGAACCTGCCGTTCGCGCTCGACGCGGTCGCTCTTCTCGGGCACGGGAGCCGCGGCCTCGATTCGCGGCGGCGGCCGGCTCGCGACTTTCTTTTGTTCCACGCGCACGACTTCTTGACGGGCTTGCTTGCGCAGTTGGCCCGAGGCCAGTTCACGCCGCTGTTCGATCCGCGTCCGTATCCACTCAATCGTCTTCAAGACCCACGCGCCGAGCTGGTCCATGATCTTGAACCAGGACACCCCCAGGAACAGCGCCACGCCCGCGAGCCACAGTCCGAGCAGCAGCAGCGTTGCGCCGAGAAAGCTCAAGCCACGCGCGCTGCCCCGCCCGGCGAGCTCGCCGAGCACGCCGCCCGCGCTGTTCGGCAGCGCAGAGCCGTCCCAGTGCAGCGTCGCAAGACCGCAGCTCGTGACCAGGGTCAGCACGAATCCAGCGGCGCGCAGCAAGATATTGATGCGCGTGCGCGCAGCGGGGAGCGGCTGCTCCTTGTGCACCAGCCAGCCCGCGTACGCCAGCATCAAGGGAAATAGATAAGCCGGGCGGCCGAAGAGGAGCAGGAAAAATCCGGCCAGCCAGGCGCCCACCGGACCGATCCAATTGCTGACCGATTGCCCCGGCTCGCCGGTGTCCGCGAACCCTGGGTCGTGCGCGTGGTAGGACAGCAGCGCGAGCAGCAATATCAGCCCGAGCGCGGCCAAAATCCACAAGGTACCTTCGCGCAAGGACCGCGCCACGGCTGCAGAGAGCGTGCTCTTCTGCTTGGGTTTTCTCAGCGCAACGTCTTCAGTCAATTCTAGACCTTTAGTGATATTTACTTCTTAACTAATTGAATAATATGCGATAGTACCCCAGTCCCACGCCTGGCACCAACATCGCGTCGCCCCTCGGCCCGTGAGTGGGACTTAGCCTTGATTGAAGTAGCTGGCGCCCACAGATTTACTTACCATGAGCCGATAGAGACAGTCAGAAGAGAGGCAAATTATACATGAGCGCCCACAGGCACAGTCCACTCCTCATCCTAGGGTCGGGTCCCGCAGGGTACTCCGCCGCCGTGTATGCGGCGCGAGCCAACCGCCATCCCCTGCTGATCACCGGCTTGGAGCAAGGCGGCCAGCTCATGACCACCACCGATGTGGACAATTGGCCCGGCGACGTCGAACACCTGCAGGGACCCGCCCTCATGGACCGCATGCGGCGCCACGCGGAACGATTTCATACCGACATCGTGTTCGACCATATCAATCGCGTCGAATTGCGCCAACGGCCTTTTCGTCTGTTCGGCGACAACGGCGAGTACACCTGCGACGCGCTGATCATCGCCACCGGCGCCTCGGCCAAGTATCTGGGCCTGCCCTCCGAGGAGACGTTCCGCGGCAAGGGAGTATCGGCCTGCGCGACCTGCGATGGCTTTTTCTACCGCGGCAAGGCGGTGGCGGTGGTCGGCGGCGGAAACACCGCGGTGGAGGAGGCGCTGTACCTCGCCAACATCGCCTCGCACGTGACCCTGGTGCATCGCCGCGACAAGCTGCGCGCCGAAAAGATCCTGCAGGATCGTCTGTTCACGCTCGAATCGGCGGGCAAGGCCAGCATCGTCTGGAACCACTCGATCGAGGAAATTCTCGGCGACGAGGCCGGCGTGACCGGCGTGCGTCTGCACGGCTCGCCGGGAGCGACCCGGACCATCGCCGTCGACGGCGTGTTCATCGCCGTGGGACATCAGCCCAACACTCAGCTGTTCGAAGGCCAACTGGACATGCGCGGCGGCTACATCGTGGTCAAGGGCGGCAGCGACGGTGAGGCGACCGCCACCAGCGTCGCCGGCGTATTCGCCGCCGGCGACGTGGCCGATCACGTCTACCGTCAAGCCGTCACCTCGGCGGGCACCGGATGCATGGCCGCGCTCGATGCCGACAAATTCTTGGAACGAGCGGAGGCGGAGCCATTGGTCGAGCCGCGCGTTCGACACGCGTGACCCAAGGCTGCCCGCGGTTCCTCGACAGCATCGCGCAGATCGATGCGGCGTGTTGGAATTCCCTCGTCAGGGACGGCCAGCCCTTCCTGCGCCATGAATTCCTCCTGGCGCTCGAGGAGTCCGGCTGCGCGGTGCCGCGCACCGGCTGGACCGCGCGGCACTTAGTTCTGGACGACGCGCAGGGCCGTGCAATGAGCGCCATGCCCTTGTTCCGCAAGGGACACTCGCGCGGTGAATTCGTATTCGACTTCTCGTGGGCCAATGCCTATGCGGAACACGGTCTCAAGTACTACCCGAAATTGCTGTCCGCGGTGCCCTTCACGCCGGTGCGCGGTCCACGCCTCCTCATCCATCCCAATGCCGACGCCAAGACGGCGACCGATGCCTTGATCAGGACGGCGATCGACTATGCGCAGAGCGAACGGCTGTCGTCCTGGCACGTGCTATTCCCCACGGACGACGCGGCGGAGCGCTTGAAATCGGCGGGATTGATTTTGCGCCGCGACTGTCAGTTCCATTGGTACAACCATGGGTATGAGTCGTTCGATGCCTTCCTCGCGACCTTCACCGCCGAGAAGCGCAAGAAGGCGAAGCGCGAGCGCCGGCGGGTCGCCGAGAGCGGCATCGAGTTCGATACTCTTCACGGCGGCGATATGAATCATGCGCTGTGGGACTGTTTATATCCCTTCTATGCCGACACCTTCTACCGCCACGGCCATGAGCCGTACCTGAATCTGGATTTCTTCAAGCGGCTGGCCGCTTCCATGCCGGATCAGCTGATGCTCAAAGTGGCTCGAATCGGTTCCGAGCGCATCGCCGTGGCGATATTCTTCGTGGGCGGCGACGCCCTCTACGGACGCTACTGGGGCGCCGGCGGCAACTATCACAGCCTGCATTTCGAGACCTGCTACTACCAGGGAATCGAATACTGCATCGAGAAGAAATTGCAGCGCTTCGAACCGGGCACGCAGGGTGAACACAAAGTGCCCCGAGGTTTCGTGCCGACGCTGATGAGTTCGGCGCATTTCGTCGCCGACCCGCGGTTTGCCGCGGCCATTCGCGACTTCGCGGCGCGCGAGGCCCGGGGCGTCGACCGCTATGCGGCCGCCGTGAACGAACATGTGCCCTACCACCGGGCCGCCGACGAGGAATTGCAGCTCTGAGCAGGCTCATCTGGCTGGGCGAGCAATCCGATCCCGACTGGTTTCCGCCATTGGAGCACGCGCTGCGCGAGCCTCCCGGGCTGCTCGCGGCCGGCGGCGACCTGCGTCCGGCGCGCCTGCTGGCCGCCTACGAACGCGGCGTATTCCCCTGGTATTCGGCGCAGCAACCGATACTTTGGTGGTCGCCCGACCCGCGCATGGTGTTGTTTCCCGAGGAGTTCGTGTGCTCGCGCAGCTTGCGCAAGACGCTGCGCAATGGTCCGTACACGACGCGGGTCGATCATGACTTCGGCGCCGTCATCCGCGCCTGCGCGGCGCCGCGGCGCGCCGGACCCGATACTTGGCTGAACGGCGACATGATCGCCTCCTACGAGCAGCTGCGCGAGATCGGCTTTGGCCACTCCGTCGAAACCTACGAGGCCGACCGCCTGGTGGGTGGCTTGTACGGCATCCAGCTCGGCCAGGTATTTTTCGGCGAATCCATGTTCAGCCTTCGGCGCGACGCCTCGAAAGTGGCGCTGGCGCGTCTGATCGAGGAGTGCCGCGCGCGCGACATCCAGCTCGTCGACTGTCAAGTGGCGAGTTCTCACCTGGCTTCGTTGGGCGCCCGCGAGGTCTCCCGCGGTCAATTTGCGGCATTATTGCGGCGTTACGCCCGGCGCAGCCCCATCGGCAGCTGGGCCGCATCCACCGCGTAAATTGCATTAACAGAGGGCTTTATGCACAATGCGCGCGGCTTGTTAACCACGCACAACAAGGACGCATGTCAAAAGAAGAGGCAATTCAATTCGAGGGCGAGGTCGTCGAGACCCTGCCCAATACGACGTTTCGCGTCAAACTCAAGACCGGCCACGTCGTCACTGCCCATATTTCAGGCAAGATGCGTAAAAACTACATCCGTATATTGACCGGGGATCAGGTCACCGTGGAAATGACCCCGTACGACTTGACCAAGGGCCGCATCGTCTACCGCGGAAGATAATTTAGTATCCCCAGGCGCTGGATTT
>Ga0307470_10000913_pt1 | contig 12260 bp, 12 predicted proteins | sample atmos_gasesAM3C__FD_204565 | JGI IMG/M metagenome (GOLD analysis project Ga0307470, IMG submission 204565) | Hardwood forest soil microbial communities from Morgan-Monroe State Forest, Indiana, United States - atmos_gasesAM3C_05 | ecosystem: Environmental > Terrestrial > Soil > Temperate forest... | reverse complement strand
AATTCCTGCGCAAGTTTAGCCTCGACGAGCTGCCCCAGCTCTGGAACGTCCTGCGCGGCGACATGAGCCTGGTGGGGCCGCGGCCGCCGATCCCCGAGGAGGTGGCGCGCTACAAGCGCTGGCAGCGGCGGCGGCTGGCGATGAAGCCGGGGCTGACCTGCCTGTGGCAGATCAGCGGCCGGAACAACCTCGACTTCGACCGCTGGATCGAGCTCGACCTCGAGTACATCGACTCCTGGACGCCGCTGCTCGACCTCAAGATCCTGCTGAAGACGATCCCGGTGGTGCTGTCGGGAAGGGGGGCGTCGTAGAACCCTCGTCTCTTTCCGAGCTTCCCCCACCCGATCTTTCGCTTCGCTCAAGATGACAGAGAGGAGAGGCTCGACGAGCAGCGCTCGCCCTACCCATCGTCATCCTGAGCGCAGCGAAGGATCGGGCGGGGGGAACGCTTTCCGCCGCGGCAGCTCGCCAGCGATCAGGCCGAGGGTCGTCGCGAGGACGTGCTCGAGCGGGCGCGCGTCGGCCTTGCCCTTGCCGGCGAGGGCGAAGGCGGTGCCGTGGTCGACCGAGGTGCGCAGGAAGGGGAGGCCCAGGGTCCAGTTGGTGGCGAGGCCGAAGGCCGCGGTCTTGACCGCGATCAGGCCCTGGTCGTGGTAGAGGGCGAGCACCCAGTCGAACTCGCCGCCGCGGGCGCGGGCGAAGAGCGAGTCGGCGCTCTCCGGGCCGCGGAGGTCGATCCCCCGCGCGCGGCCGCGGGCGACGGCCGGGGCGAGGAGGGCGCCGTCCTCCTCGCCCAGGAGCCCGCCCTCGCCGGCGTGCGGGTTGAGGCCCGCCAAGGCGATCCGCCCGCCGGCGTGGCGGTCGAGGCAGGCCAGAGCCTCGTCGAGCGCCGCGGGCGTGATCGCCGCGATCGCCTGGGTCAGCGGCAGGTGGACCGAGAGGAGCGCCACCTGGAGCTCGGGAGCGAGAAAGGCCATCAGGTAGTCGCGGCCGTAGCGCTCGAGCCCCGCCGCCTCGGCGAGGTAGTCGGTGTGCCCCTTGAAGCCGGGGAGGACCTGGCGGGCGATCGACTCCTTGCTGACCGGCGCCGTCACCAGGGCGCGGGCGGCGCCGGAACGGGCGAGGGCGATGCCGGCGTCGAGCGCCGCCACGGCGCCATGGGCGTCGGCGGGGCCGGAGCGGCCGAGCGTCACGGGGCGGCGCTCGCCCACCGGGTCGAGGACGGGGAGCGCCCCTGCGGGTAGGGCATCGAGGTCCGCGGCGGACGGCGGCACGGCGAGATACGCCAGGCGGTCCCAAGGGAACCGCGAGAGCGACGGCTCGAGGGCCTCGAGCGCCGCCCGCTCGGCGACGAGGAGGGGCCGATAGGGGAGATCCTCCGCGCCGGGCGCGAGGGCCTTGAGGCGGAGCTCAGGCCGGGCGGTCCTCGGGGCGGTCAGTGTCGACACCGGCACTGGCGCTGACGCGCTTGACCCGCCGCCGCACGTCGCGCAGCTCCTCTTCCTTGAACATGTAACGGATGTACTGCTTCTGGATGAGGAGGTTGGGGCCCTGGTGGCGGTTGAGCTTGAGCGAGCCCTTGTCGTACCACTCGATCCAGCCGCGCAGCTCCTCGCCGTCGGAGAGGATCACCACCATCGGCGTCTTCGCCGCCATCTGCTTGAGGTAGTAGAACTCCTCGGCGTTGGTCTGCTCGGGCGGCGTCTGCTTGCGGCGCAGGCTGCGCGAGGGCAGATCCTTCTTGAGCTCGTTCAGGTCGGGGCGGATCAGCTTGCGGTTGGCCATGACTCTCAGTTGGACGCTGGCTGGCTCGGGGCCGGGCGGTTGTCCGGGTTCTTCGTCCGGTACTGGTCGTCCTCGTACGCCAGGCAACAGAGGAGGCGCCCGCACTGGCCGGAAATTTTCGATGGGTTGAGGCTCAGGTTCTGACGTTTCGCCATCTGGATCGAGATCGGGCGGAAGTCCTTGAGCCACGTCGAGCAGCAGAGCGTGAGGCCGCAGACGCCGATGCCGCCGACCAGCCCCGACTCGTCGCGGGCGCCGACCTGGACCATCTTGACCCGCGCCGAGAAGCGCGTCGAGAGGTCGCGGACGAGCTGCCGGAAGTCCACGCGCCCCTCGGCGGTGAAGTAAAAAGTGGCCTTCTTCGAGTTGAGGGAGAACTCGACGAGCGAGATCTTCATGTCGAGCCCCAGGTTGCGCACGCGCTCCTGGGCGAAGAGCTTGGCCGCCGCCTGGGTCGCCACCTGGTGGTCGTAGGCGGCCCGGTCGGCGTCGTCGGCGGGGCGCAGGATCGGCCGCGCGCCCGACTTCTGGCAGGGCTTGAAGATCGCCATCGGCGACTGCTCCACGTGCCCGAACGCCGGTCCGCTCTCGAGCTCCACGATCACCTTCTCGCCCCGTGCATAGATCCGCTCTCCGGTGGCGCAGAGCGTCAGGTTGGTCTCGTCACGGAACCGCACGCCGACGAAGGTGTCGGAGACGGCGGTCGACATCCCCTTGAACGAACAACCCTGGCAACCACCCATGGCTTACATCGATCCGTCAGAAAGATTTCCATGCATGTTGGATACCACCCCGCGAAAGTGATCGAACGTTATCACGACCGGCCGCGAGCACACGCTCAGCTCGGTTCCCGCGGATGGCCGCCTTCGAGCCCGCCCTCCCTCACACCCTTCCAGGCGGCCATCCGCGGGAATCGAGCTGAGCAAGTACCCGCCGGCCGATGTCGCGGCGGAAGACCTTCGACGGCCAGTCGATCTCGGCCACCGCGGCATAGGCGCGCTCGAGCGCCTGGGCGAGGTCGGCGCCGGTCGCGCAGACGTCCAGCACCCGGCCGCCGGCGCTCACCACGCGGCCGTCCGCGAGCGCGGTGCCGGCGTGGAAGACCTCGACGCCGGGGAGCGCCGCGGCGCGCTCGAGGCCCCGGATCTCCTCGCCCTGGACGGGTTTGCCCGGGTATCCCGCGCCGGCCAAAACGACACACGCGGCGGCGTCTTGGCGGAAACGCAGCGGACGATCGTCGAAGGCGCCGGCGGCGCCCGCGGCGAGCACCGGGAGCAGGTCGTCCGCGAGGCGCAGCAGGAGCACCTGCGCCTCGGGGTCGCCGAAGCGGGCGTTGAACTCGAGCACCTGGGGGCCGTCCGCGGTGAGCATCAGGCCGGCGTAGAGCACGCCGACGAAGGGCCGCCCCGCCGCCGCCATGCCGGCGATCGCCGGCCGGCAGACGCGCTCGAGGACGAGCTCCGCTTCTTCCGCGGAGAGGGCGCCGGCCGGGCTGTGGCAGCCCATGCCGCCGGTGTTGGGGCCGGTGTCGCCGTCGCCGATCCGCTTGTAGTCCTTGGCGGTGGCGAGCGGCAGGAGGCGCTCGCCGTCGGAGAGCGCCATGAAGGAGACCTCCTCGCCCACCAGGCAGGCCTCGACCACGGCGCGCTCGCCGGCCGCCCCGAAGCGCCGCTCCTCGAAGAGGGCGGCGACGGCGGCGGCGAGCTCGGCCTCGTCGGCCGCCACGAAGACGCCCTTGCCGGCGGCGAGGCCGTCGGCCTTGAGCACCACGGGCAGGCCGAGCTCGCGCGCCGCCGCGCGGGCCTCGGCGGCGTCTCTGGCGAGCCGGAAGCCGGCGGTGGGGATGCCGTGCCGCGCCATCAGCTCCTTGGCGAAGACCTTGCTCCCCTCGAGCTCGGCGGCCGCCCGGCGGGGCCCGAAGACGGGCAGGCCGCGGCGCGCGAGCTCGTCGGCGAGGCCCAGGGTCAGCGGCAGCTCGGGGCCGACGACGGTGAGGTCGATCCGCTCGGCGGCGGCGAAGCCGGCGAGCCCGGCGACGTCGTCGGCCGCGATCGGCACCGGGACGGCGACCGTCGCCGTGCCCGGGTTGCCGGGAGCGCAGTAGAGGCGCGAGAGGAGGGGGCTCTGGGCGAGCTTCCAGCAGAGCGCGTGCTCGCGCCCGCCGCCGCCGACGACCAGTACCCTCACGCGGGCGCGCTCCCGGAGAGGGCGGCGCGGTGCAGCGGGCCGTCCGCCGCGGCGAGGGCGGTCACCGCCATGACGTCGAGGACGTCGTCGACCGAGCAGCCGCGCGAGAGGTCGTTGATCGGCCGCGCCAGCCCCTGGAGAATCGGCCCCACGGCGCGCGCCCCGGCGAGGCGCTCGGTCAGCTTGTAGCCGATGTTGCCGGCGTCGAGGTCGGGGAAGACGAGGACGTTGGCGCTCCCGGCGACGGCGCTGCCGGGGGCCTTCCTCCGCGCCACCTCGGGGACCAGGGCGGCGTCGGCCTGGAGCTCGCCGTCGACCGCGAAGGCGACGCCGCGCTCGGCGAGGAGCGCGAGCGCGCCGCGCACCCGCTCGACGCGCGGGTGCGTGGCGCTCCCCTTGGTCGAGAAGGAGAGGAGCGCCACCCGCGGGTCCTCGCCGAGGAGCGCCCGGCAGGAGGCGGCCGCCGCCTCGGCGATGTCGGCGAGCTCCGCGGCGTCGGGCTCGGGCACCACGGCGCAGTCGCTGTAGACGAGGGCGCGGCCGTCGGCGAGGACCATGAGGAAGCAGGAGGAGACGACCGCGAGGCCGGGCCGCGGGCCGATCACGCGCAGCGCGGCGCGCAGGGTGTCGGCGGTCGTCGCCCGCGCCCCCATGACCGCGCCGTCGGCGCGGCCGGCCGCCACCGCGAGGGCCGCGTAGTAGAGCGGATCGCGGACGAAGACCTCGACGTCCTGCGCGCCGTAGCCGCGCGGGCGGAGGCGCTCGGCGAGGAAGGCGGCGAGGGCCGGGAGCTCGGGGTCCTCCGCCGGCACCGTGACCGGGAGGGTGAGCGGCACCCCGGCGCTCTCGGCCGCGGCGGCGACCGCCTCCGGCCGGCCGATGAGGAGGGGGCGGCAGAGGCCCGACGCCGCGGCGCGCTCGGCCGCCGCCACCACGCGCGGATCCTCGCCCTCGGCGAGCGCGATCGTGGCGTCGAGAGGGGCGGCGCGCGCGCGCAGGCGGGCGAAGAGGTCGGAGGGCATGGCGGTGCCCAGGGGCGAGGTGAGGAGCGCGGCCGCTGGGGAGCAGGAGTCTATCGGAGTCCCGATGCCGGCTCAGCGCGATAATCAGATATTATCTGACGTAGGTCAGTTAGTAACTGGATATCCACCATGCTCTTCCCATTCCCCGAGTTGACCGCCAAGGACCACGAAGTCGTCGCGCGCATCGACGAGCTCAAGAGAAAGCTGAGGCATACGGTCTCGCAGGCGCCCAGGCGATGGTACGGCTCTCTCCGTCGCGTCACCTTTGCGCGCGCCGTCCGCGGCTCGAACAGCATCGAGGGCTACACCGTCGAGGTCGACGACGCCATCGCCGCCGCGGAGGGCGAAGAGCCGCTCGCCGCCGCGCGCGCGGCGTGGGCGGCGGTCCGCGGCTACCAGACGGCGATGACCTACGTGCTGCAGCTCGCGGACGATCCCCACTTCTCCTACTCCGCCGACCTGCTGCGCGCGCTCCACTTCATGATGATGCAGCACAAGCTCGACAAGCATCCGGGGCGCTGGAGAGCGCGGCCGATCTTCGTCCGCGACGACGAGCGGGACGAGGTCGTCTACGAGGGTCCGGACGCCGGCGTGGTACCGGACCTCATGGATGAGCTGGTGAGCTCTCTGAGCTCCCGCGCGGGCGAGGTCTCGAGCATCGTCCGGGCGGCCATGGCGCACCTCAACCTGGTCATGATCCACCCGTTCTCGGATGGCAACGGCCGCATGGCGCGCTGCCTCCAGACGTTGGTGCTGGCCCGCGAGGGCACCCTGGCCGCTCCGTTCTCGAGCATCGAGGAGTATCTGGGGAGGAACACTCGGGCCTACTACGACGTGCTGGCGGCAGTCGGCCAGGGTGCCTGGCATCCCGAGCGCGACGCTCACCCGTGGATCAGGTTCTGCCTGACGGCGCACTATCGGCAGGCCGCGACGCTGCTCCTGCGCAGCGAGGAGATCCGCCGCCTGTGGGATGAGCTGGAGATCGAGACCCGCAAGCGCGGTCTTCCGGAAAGGACGCTCCTCGCCCTCTCCGACGCGGCGCAGGGCCTGCGCGTCCGCAACGCGACCTATCGACCGATCGCCAACGTCTCCGAGAACCTCGCGAGCCGCGATCTCAAGAGCCTGGTCGAGCAGGATCTGCTGGTCGCCCAGGGCGAGAGGAGGGGGCGCTTCTACCTCGCCTCGGAGCTGCTCCTCGCCCTCCGCGCGCGGACCCGCGAGACCCACAGGATCGAGGACCCTTTCGAGGATCTCCCCGCGGACCCGGTCAGGCCCCCTTGAGCACCATCGCCCCGGTGGGCTGCGGGACGCCGCCCGCGGGCTCGATGGTCACCGCCCAGGCCTGGATCTGGGCGACCGGGGGGACGCTCGGGACCGCCACGAGGGCGCTGCCGTTGGGGGCGGCGGCGAAGGTGCCGGCGGGGACGGGCTTGTTGCCGGCGATGAGCCAGAGCTCGTAGGTCTTGCCGGGGCTGAGCGGCTGCAGGTTCGCCGCCACGAAGACCGCCCGGCGGGCGTTGGGGTCGACGAAGGCGTGGCCGGAGGCGCCGGGGGCATCCTTGAGGCCGGCGAGGGCGACCGGCTTCATCCCCGGCGCGGAGATGATCGCCATCGCCTGCGCCAGGCGCTCGCTGGTCGCCTCGGCGCCCGCGAGCTGGCGGGCGAGGGTGGCGGCGCGCAGGGCCGTCTGGTCGCGGTCGGCGCGGAGGCTGGCGAGCTCGGCCCGCAGCCCGGCGACCTCGCCGCGGAGGTTGGCGCGGGTCGCGACGCCCCAGACGAGGAGGACGAGCGCGGCGGCCGCCGCGAGCCAGGACCAGGCCGGCGTGCGGCGGCGCGGCGCCTGGGCAGGCGTATCGGCCGCGGCCTGCGCCGGCCCCAGCTCCTTGAGGAGCCGCGCCCGCGTGGTGTCGGCGGGGACGACCGGCGCCGCGGCGGCGGCCAGGGCCTCGAGATCGCCCGCCAGCGCGGCCAGGTGCTGGCGGCAGACGGCGCAGCCGGTGGCGAGATGCTCCTCGAGCGCGCGCAGGTCCTCGCCGTCGAGCGCCCCGAGGGCGTAGACGGGGAGGATCTCTTCGATCGCCGCTGTGTGCTCGCCGTTCATGTCGGGCTCAGGACCTGGCGGAGCTTGCTCATCCCCAGGTGGATGCGCGATTTGACCGTCCCCAGCGGAGCTTCCAGCCGGCTCGCGATCTGGGTCTGGGTGAGGCCCTCGAAGAAGGCCAGCTCGATGCAGCGGCGCTGCTCCGGCGGCAGCACCTCGAGCGCCGAGCTCACCTGCTCGCGGCGCTCGCTCTCCTCGAGTCCCCGGGTGCCGACGGGATGCTCCTGCCGCGCCGCGCTCGCGGCCGAGAGCTCGGTCTCGCGGCGCTGCCGCGCCTCGCGCGAGCGCAGTTGGTCGAGGGCGCGGGAGCGGGCGAGCACCAGGATCCAGCCGCGCGGGGTCGACCGTCCGGGCTCGTAGCGGCCCGCCTGCCGCCACACCTGGAGGAAGACCTCCTGGAGGGTCTCCTCGGCCTCGCTGCGCCGGCCGAGGATGCGGATGAGGAGGCCGAGGACGACGGGCGAGTGGCGGTCGAACAGGCGCGCGAACGCATCGCGGTCGCCGGCCGCGATCCGGCCCATCAGGAAGTTGTCCTCGTGCGCGTCCCAGTCCATAGATCGAGAGGAGCCGTCGCGCGCGCCCGACCAGCCGCCGGACTCGCGCCCGCCGCGGGACGTCCCTCCCGGCATCAGCGAGCCGGGAGGTCGAAGGTCAGAGAAGCCCACAGGCTTTCCCAGTCTACCGCGGTTTCGGGTGGGGCCGGAATCATGTGCACGGCCTCGATGAGCCAGAAGCCGCCCTCGGGCAGGCGCAGGACGACCCGGCCATCGCGCCCGGTGCGCGCGGCGATCGTCTTGGCCGGGAAGTGGAGGGAGAGGGCGAAGACCTCGGCGCCGGCGAGCGGCTTGCCATGGTAGAGGAGGCGCACCGGGAGCTCGGCGCCGGCGGCGAGCTGGTAGGGGTTCTTCTCCGGCACCAGCTCGAGGTCGAGCCCGACCGGCCGGTCGAAGCCGCTCTGCGGACCCGCGCCCGCCACGATCAACGCCTTGGCGCAGCGCGAGAAGACCTCGGTCGAGGGCTTGGCGCTCTCGCCCCGGCTCCTGCGCAGGGCGGAGATCGACTCCAGCCCCTCGAGGGTCAGGTACTCCTCGAACTTCGCCGCCGGCAGGTCGACCCGGTCGCGGCGGCTGCGGTAGACGATCTGGTAGAGGCCGGGGCCGGGCATCGAGGCATAGCCGGCGGGCTCCGCCGACGGCGGGCCCTGGATGGGGCGCTCGGCGTTAGGGCCGACGATCGGGCCGACGAGAGCGAAGCGCTCGATCTGCGCCGGGTCGCGCGGGACGGGATCGCCGTGCAGGTGCTCGCCGACCCGCAGCCGCACCGCGAGCGGTCCGCCGGCCGCCGGGTGGAAGCTCGAGGGGACGATCCAGAAGTCGTGCGCCAGAGCCGGCGCGGCGCCGAGTAAACCGGCGATCAGGCCGACCGCGAGGGCGGCCGATCCGAGACTCCGGCAGAGCGGGCGCGGGCGGAGGGTTGGAAGGCGGCTCACGGGAGGATCTCTCGAGTTGGGGATGAGGGAGCGGGCGGGCGGAGCGCACGGCGCCCCGCCCGCCCAGCCGGCCTAGTTGGTCAGACCGTTCGGTCCGTTCGGGGAGCCCGGAATGGGGCTCTTGAGGTAGGGGAACGCGTTGTCGAACTGGCTGACGTCCTGGAGCGTGCCGTCGGTGAAGGGCAGGGCGCCCGAAGCGGCGTCCGCGGGGTTGCAGTAGACGCCGGGGAAGGCGTGGCAGAGGACGCCCATCGCGACGCGCAGCTCGATGTCGACGACGTCGTCGCCGGGCCGGCGGCCGTTGGGGAAGCCGGCGTTGTCGCCGCCCAGCACGCCGAGGTTGTTCTGGCTCGCCGCCGCGGTGGCCGCGATCGAGGTGTTCAGCCGCAGCTCCTCGGCCGGGCCGCCGAGCTGGTTCAGGCCGGTGACGCCGGTGAGGAAGGCGGCGACCAGGTCCTGGCGCGGGAAGTTGGTCGGCGCCCGCACGCCGGCCGAGCCGAAGAGGATCTCGAGGATGGCCGGGAGAGTCGGGTTGGTCACGTAGTCGGCGAACTGCCCGTCGTCCTTGGGCTGGCTGTTGTTGAACCGGTTCTTGTCTTTGAGGCCGATGACCACCTCGTTGACCAGCGGGGCGCCGAGGCGGGAGACCTGGACCATGTCGCCGCCGGTGGCGGCGGTCTGGTAGCCGGGCGAGTTGAGCAGCACCTTGCCGCGCGGCAGCGAGGCCGTCGTCCAGGCGCCGATCGTCGGCTGGCCGCTCGCCGTCACGCAGGCGATCGGCAGCTCGAGCACGAACGAGGTGACGTTCTTGTCGGCGAGCGAGTTGGGCTCGGCGTCGCGGGGGCCGAGGGGGTTCGAGATGTTGACGAGGTCGAAGACCTCGCCGAGGTTGACGGCGAAGCCGTCGTGCCGCTGGCCGACGAAGACGCGGCCGGTGCCGCTGCAGCCGGGGACGGTGATCGGATAGATGAACTGCTGGGCGTAGGCCTCGTAGTTGGGGATCGACTTCTGGCCGATGTTGTCGACCGGCTTGCCGAAGCGCATGCTGCCGGTCACCGCATTCTTGACGAGCTGGCCGGCGAAGACGCCCTTGCCGTCGAGCGGCCCGCGGAAGACCGAGAGCTGATAGGTCTCGGCGCGGTTCAAGGTCGGCGAGAGGTTGCTGTCGATCGGCCCGACGTTGACCAGCGGCACCGCCACCTGCTTGCCGCCGACCGAGAGCTTGATGTCGTTGAACTGCTGGACTACCTTGAACTGGAAGGTGATGTCCTCGACGCCGTCGCCGTTCTGGTCGACGTGGATGCGGTAGGCCGCGTCCGGATCGAGGGCGAAGAAGTTGGGACCGCCGTAGGCGTCCTGCAGCGGCAGGTAGTTGGCGATGAAGGTGACGAAGCCGGAGCGGCCCGGCTCATAGCTCCTGAACATGTAGAAATCGGTGCCGTCCACCTTCGGCATCCCGGCGATCGCCGGCGCCTCGCGATGGCTCGACGCCAGGGCCGGCCCCGCCGTCGCGAGGAGCGTCGCGGCGCCGAGGACCAAGCCTGCACAGACGAGACTTCTCTTCCTTTGCATTTTCCTTCTTCCTCCCAAAGATTGTTGAGACTGCCGGCCGTTACGGGTTTCTCTTCCCAACCATCCTTACGGAGCCGCCGCGGCGGCGGATGATCGACCGTGGCGGACAGGCGCTGAGACACAACGGCGCCGGCCGCGGGAGCGGACCGGCGCCGTGGAGCGTCCGAGTGAGCAGGGGCGAGCGTCTAGTGTTCCATGGTGCTCGCCTTGACGACGCCGCAGGCGACGCGGTCGCCGGCGTTGCCGGAGGGCTGGGACTTGCAGTCGTCCTCGCCGCCGTGGAGCACGACCGCCTTGCCGATGACCGAGTTGGCGCCCGCCACCGAGACGCCGGTGAGGACCACGTCGAGATGGCCCGTGCCCTCGCTCCCCACGGTGATGTTGCCGAGATCGCCGGCGTGGCGCGGATCGACCGGCATGCAGGCGTGGGGGGCGTGGCCCGGGTTCCAGTGACCGCCGGCGGACTTGTAGTCGGGCGCGGTGCAGACGCCGTTCTCGTGGAGATGGAAGCCGTGCAGGCCGGGCTTGGCGCCGGCGACGTCGGCCACCACGTGCACACCGCTCCCCTCCTGGGTGAAGACGACGGTGCCGCTGACCTTGGGGTCGGCGGACTGGAGGGCGGCGGTGGCGGAGCTGGAAGCGGCGTTCGCCGTGGACTGGAGACCGCCGGCGGCGAGCGCGACGAGCGCGACGCCGGCGGCGAGCGACAGGGAGGAATGCAGGCGGGTCATGATCTCTCCTCTTGGGAAGTGCGTCGAAAAAGACCTCAGTCGGGGCGGTGGGCGGTGGGGGCCGCCGCGGCGGCCCGCGTGCCGACCGCCGCCGCCGGCTGGGCGGGCTTCGGCAGCGAGGTCATCTCCAGGCGGACGTCGGCGAGCGAGCGCGAGATCTGGATCACCGCCGGGGTGGCCGCGGGGTCGGTCGCCAGCCAGAGGTCGACCTTGCCCTTCCACCGCCGGCCCTCGCTGTCCTCGACGCCGCGGATGGCGTAGTGCCGGGTGTCGATCGTGCCGGCAGGCAGGGTGCGCCGCTCGGGGCCGCGCGGGACGACGTCGACCGGATAGACCTTCTCGTCCGACCAGATCTGCAGGCGGCGCGTCCTCTCCGGCGGATCGCGGCGGATCGAGTAGATCGCCGAGACGACGTCCATGACGCCCTGCTGCGTGACCTCCTGGTTCTCCGATTTCGAGCGCCCGCGCCAGGTGTAGGAGCTCCAGGCGCGGATCGGCTGCAGGCGGACGGGGTCGATCTCGGCGCCGTAGCGCCAGTAGTCGCCGCCGCTCTCGGCCGAGGTGATCACGAGCTGGCTCGTCAGGTGCCCGTTCGGCTCGCTCTTGAAGGTCAGATCTCCCTCGCCGTGGTTGGGCAGGAACAGGCCGACGACCGCGCCGATGAAGTTGCGCAGCGACCAGCGGTAGTGGAACTCCTCGTTGACGCTGCCGCCCGCCGCCTGCGCGAGGCCGGCGCCGGGGAGGGCGAGCAGCGCGAACAGCGCGAGAGGGGCGGCGACCCTGGCGAGCCTGAGTTTCTTCATGATGAGATCCGCTCCCCGGACGCCCTCGTCCGGCCTACCCCTCGCTCTCCAGCACCTCGCGGACCTTGGCCGCCAGGGCGCGGCCGGTGAAGGGCTTCTTGAGCAGCGGGGCCTCGGAGAGGCGGCCGGGCCGATCGCCCAGGCTCATCGGATAGCCGGTCGCGAAGAGCACCTTCATCTCGGGCCGCAGGAACGACACCCGCTCGGCGAGCTCGACGCCGTCCATGCCGCCCATCAGGACGTCGGTGACCATGAGGTGGATGGGGCCGGCGTGGCGCTGGCAGAGCGCGATCGCCTGCGCCCCGTCGGCCGCCTCGAGCACCTGATAGCCGTGCCCGGCGAGGATCTCGGCCTGCGGCCGGCGGATGTTCTCCTCGTCCTCGACCAAGAGGATCGTCTCCCAGTTCTCCTCGGCGCCGGCGCGGCCGTCCTCGCGGGGAGCGCCGGCCAGGGCCGGCAGGTAGACGACGAAGGTCGAGCCCCGGCCGGGCGCGCTCTCGACCGCCACCTGGCCCTTGCTCTGGAGCACGATGCCGTAGACCGTGGAGAGGCCCAGCCCGGCCGGCTCGG
>Ga0307470_10000912_pt1 | contig 12263 bp, 8 predicted proteins | sample atmos_gasesAM3C__FD_204565 | JGI IMG/M metagenome (GOLD analysis project Ga0307470, IMG submission 204565) | Hardwood forest soil microbial communities from Morgan-Monroe State Forest, Indiana, United States - atmos_gasesAM3C_05 | ecosystem: Environmental > Terrestrial > Soil > Temperate forest... | reverse complement strand
AAAGCGACTCGTCGTGCATCGAGAGAATTAGCACTGGCAGGTGCGGAAACTCGGCCACAATCATTTTCGTGAACTCGATCCCGTTGGTTCCCTTCAAACCAAGATCCGCGATCACAAGATGCGGTTTCACTTTGCGGATCACGTCCATCCCCTCACCCGCGCTGCCCCCCTCGCCGCAAACCGAAAAGCCGTCGTCGGAATTCAAGAGCTGAATGAGCCCGTGCCGGAAAAGCGGATGATCGTCGACGACCACGATCCTGATCGATTCCGGCAAAGCGCATTTCGGGTTCGCAACCGGCCCGCTGCTCAGTCCCGCGGTGGACTTCACGTCCGGTTCGATCGCCTGGCGGCGCGCTTCCTTGGCATCGGGCCGGCTCGTGGCGTTCTTTCCCGGCCGCTTCGGCGATTTGAGTTTTGCGGGCACTGCCATGGTCACAGGAACATCGCCGGTGCGGACTGGTTTGCTCGCATGAAAATTATCGAATCAAGAGCATCTACCCTTTGACGGGGATTTTGCAGGTCACATCCATCCCGCCGGTTTTGCGGCGCTCGATCTTCAGCTCGCCGCCGAGCGCGTTCGCCCGGTATCGCATCATGTGGACGCCGAGCCCCTTTCCTTTTCGTCGCTTTTCGACGGAGAAACCTTTCCCGTCATCCTGCACGCTCACGCAGACGTGGGTCTTGTCGTGATCGAGCGAAATCAAAATATTTTTCGCGTCGGAATGCTTCACCGCATTCGTCACCGCTTCCTGCGCCACGCGATAAAGATGCAGCGCCACCGCGTCATTTCGGACCCGGACGCCACGCGCGCATTTGAAGTGGCATTTAATACCGGTGTTCTCGCAGGCTTGGCCCGCCAGTTCTTGCAGGGCTTGCTTCAAACCAGACGCTGACAACTCGATCGCCTGCAATCCGCCGGCCAGCGCGCGCGCAATTACCACGTTGCGATTTACGGTCTGCGCCGATTCGGCGAGCGTCTTCGCGGCGGCCGGGCTTTGCTTCGCGATCTTCTTGGCGCTCGATTGCAGGAATAACGCGGTCGCCGTCAACTCCTGGCAAACCATGTCGTGAAGGTCTTCGCCAATCCGGCGTTTCTCGCGCTCGCTGATCTCGAGCAGCTCGCGCTCGAGCTGCTGGCGTTGCGCCATCGTTCGCTCCAGCTCGTTGTTCATCGCGAGCAACTCGCGCGTCCGCTCGACCACGCGCTGCTCCATTTCATCGCGCGCATGGGCCACCTCATCTTCAATCCGGCGCTGGTCGGTCGCGTCGCGCGCGACTTTGGCGAAGCCGCGCAGCTGCCCCGCGTCATCGTCGATCCGCATCAGCACGCCATCGGCCCAAAAGCGCGAACCATCTTTACGCAAATGATAACGCCGGTCCGGCGCGCGCCCTTCATCCAAAGCAATCTCGATTTCCTTTTCGACCGCGCCTTTGGCTTTGTCCTCCGGAAGAAAAATCATCGCGCCGCTTTGCCCGATGGCTTCGTCCTGATTCCAGCCAAAAACTCGTTCTGCACCTTGGTTCCAGAACGTAATCACGTTCTTCGGATCGAGGAGAAACATCGCGTAATCACGGGCGCCTTCCACCAGGACGCGAAACCGCTCCTCGCTCACCCGAAGGCGCGCGTCCGCCTGCTTGTAGTCATCGATGTCGGTCGCGGAGCCGAACCAGCTGATGACTTCGCCATTTTTGCGGAGCGGCACATTGCGCCCGATGAACCAGCGATACGCGCCGTCCTTGCGCCGCAGCCGATACTCGACGTCAAACACTTCGCCCTTCTCGACGGCGCGCCGCCACTTTTCCGTCGAGCTCGCGGCGTCGTCGGGATGGACGATCGCCTCCCAGCCACGGCCGTATGATTCCTCCGGCGTGAGTCCACTGTAGTCGTACCAGCGCCGATTGAAATAATTCGCCCTGGCGTGCGCGTCGTTGGTCCAGATCAATTGCGGAACGCGGTCGGCGATCGTGCGGAGCCGTTCCTCGCTGGCGCGCAAAGCTTCCTCCGATTTCTTCCGCGCCGTGATATCGCGAAAATAAACTGAGAGCCCGCCATGCGGACCCGGGTAGACCGAAACGTCAACCCATCGGCCGAGGAACTGGGAAAACGTTTCGTATCGCACCGCCTTGTTTTCCTTAAGCGCGCGCTGATGCATCTGATAAGACTCGGTTTGCACGCCGGTCGGAAACTCCGCCCACAGATTCCGGCCGATGAGCGTCTCGCGTTTTCGCTGCCAAAGCTCCTCGGCCTTCTTGTTCACGTAAGTGAAATTGAACTCCGCGTCGACGGTGTAGAAAGCGTCATTGATGCTTTCCAAAATCTCGACCGTGCGCTCGTGCGACTCGCGCAACGCTTTCTCAGCTTTCCGGCGCGCATTGATATTGATGAACGTCGCGACCACCCCGGCGATCCGGTCTTCGCCCGCCCGATATGGTACGATCCGGGTGAGATACCATTCTTCGTCTCCGTCGCCGACGCGCACCTCCCGCTCGATCGTGCGCAGGTCCTGCAAGACCATTTTGAGGTCCTGCAAAAAGCCATCGTACTGGAGCCGGCTGGTAATGTCGGAAATCGGGCGCCCGAGATCGCCGGGAATCAGGTTGAACACCTTCGTCGCCGTGGGCGTGAAACGGTGGACGCGCAGTTGCCGGTCGAGAAAAATGGTCCCGATATCGGTCGAGGCCATCAGGTTGTTGAGGTCTGAATTCGCCTGGCCGAGCTCCTCGACATTTGCCTTCAACTCGTAGTTAACCGTCGTCAGCTCTTCATTAACCGATTGGAGTTCCTCCTTGCTCGTCTCCAACTCCTCGGCGGTCGAACGAATCTCCTCGTTCATCGCTTGCAGTTCTTCGTTCGAAGCCTTCAGCTCTTCGTTAGCCGCCTCGTATTGCTCGATCGTGTTGGCCAGCTGTTCTTTCAGGAACCGAATCTCCTCGTCGGCGCTGCGGACAACGGCATCGTGCGTCACCGTTACGGCCGGCGACCGCTCGGTTGGCTGCTCGGTTTCAAACAGGATCAGGAAAAATCCTTCGGCCTGATCGTTTGCCCGCATCGGACGCACCTCCAACGTCACGACTTGCGTCTCGCCGCCGATCTCAACCGCTGTCGGCGCGGAGCGAATCGTGATCTTCTCCTGCGACGCCTTGAAGAGTGCGGTACGCAATTCGATGGCCAACGCCGGATTCACCACCTTCGAAATGTTCGCCGTCGGCTCGCCCGGGGCGAATTGCAGGTAGCGACCGGCGGTCGCGGACAAATGCACGACGTCGTGCAGCTCGTTTACGATCACGGACGGCGGCCCGTATTCCTCGAGCAGCCGCAAATGCAATTCGCCAAAGAGCGCATCGCGCCGCGTTTGCCCGGCTCGGGCTGCGGAAGCAGCCGGGCTCGCGGCCTTCTCCGCGGTATCATGGGTTAGAGCGGGCAGCGAACGCCGGCGTGGCGGTATGATCCCAAGCGTCTTGACCGGCAGGCGAAGCGGGATGTTGGGCAATTTCCAAATCGGACGCGGCATCGAGCGGCGGACATAGATTCGGTGTTTCGGATCGAGAGAGGAAAAGACCAGTTGCGCCTGGCTCTGGTTCTCCGCCGTGCCGAGAAAGAGCAGGCCACCGGCACGCAACGCGAAGTGAAAAATGTCGAACACCGTCTCCTGCGCGTCTGGGTTCAGATAGATGAGGAGGTTCCGGCACGCGATCAGGTCGCAGCGCGCAAAAGGCGCATCCTTGAGGAGATTGTGCATGGCGAAGAGAACTTTCTCCCGGATTTCTTTCCGCACCCGATAATGGCCGTGCTCTCGCACGAAGAAATTTCTGAGTCGTTCCGGAGAGACGTCGGCCTCGATCGTCGTCGGATAATGGCCGTCACGCGCATCCGCGATCGATTGCTCGTCGATATCGGTCGCGAAGACCTGGATCTTCGGCGGATTCTCCAGCCGGCTGCAATGCTCGGACAGCAGCATCGCGATCGAATACGCTTCCTCGCCCGTCGCGCATCCCGCCACCCACACGCGCACCTCGTCGTCGGCGTTCTTGCCCGCGAACAGCTGCGGAATGTGCGCCTCGAGCGCGGCGAACGCTTCGCTGTCGCGAAAAAAATGGGTGACGCCGATAAGCAAATCCTGGAGCAGCGCGCGCGCTTCCGCCGGATGCGACCGGAGGAATTCGAGATAGCGCGGGATCGACTCGATTGAATTTACCTGGAGCCGCCGCGCGATCCGGCGCAGCACCGTCGCGCGCTTGTAATGATTGAAATCGTGCCCGGTCTGCGCGCGCAAGTCGGCCAGCACTTTGCCGATGACCTCCTCGTCTTCGACGTTCCGGGTCTCGTCGGAAACTGTCGGGGCGTCCGGCGCGTCTTTGACTTTCGCATCCGGCTCTTCCGTTTCCGGAATTTCCGGCGGAAACTTCATCCGGTTTTCGTTCCGGGCGAACTCGAGGAGCTTGGCGGGCATCTGCGCCACCGGCAGCACCCAGTCGATCATCCCGGTGCTGATCGCGCTCGTCGGCATGCTGTCGAATTCCGCTTCGTTCGGATCCTGCGCGATTGTGAGGCCGCCCTGGGCGCGGATGTGTTTCAACCCAATCACGCCGTCCGAATCCGTTCCCGACATGATCACGCTGACCGCGCGCTGACCGTACGCCTGCGCCAGCGTTCGGAAAAAAAGATCGATCGTGATGCGCCGGCCGATCGCTTGTTGCGGCGGCACCAGGCGCAGCGTGCTGTTCTCGAAAGTGAGCTGATGATTCGGCGGGATTACGTAAACGTGATTGGGGCGCACGTGGACCGGTGCGTCCACCTGCGTCACCGGCATTGTCGTTTTCTGCTGAACCACGCTCGCCAACTGGCTCTCGTGTTCCGGCGAGAGATGCATCACCACCACAAAGGCGAGCCCGCTTTTCGGATCCATGTCGCCGAAGAATTGTTGCAACGCCACAATGCCGCCCGCCGATGCTCCCAGTCCCACGACCGCAGCCGGTTCATCGGGATCGCGCCGCTCGGCCGTGCCGTCCCGGTTCGCGGCGCGCGATCCGTGCGTTTCGGCTGAAAGCTCTTCCGCAGGAGTTTTCTCGTGGTCCGCCATCGTCTCGACTTTCGTACTTCTTCGGCGGGAGTCTACCTCTTCGCCGGCCAGGCTCCGAGAGGAAACGCCCCTCGAATTGCCGGTGGTTGGGCGGCAGACCTAGGCCGCTCCGATAGCCGCGTCGGGATTTTTCCGAATTATCGTTAGGCGCGCATCGGCAAAGCCGGAGTGTTAATGTTCCCCGTTGTTGGTGTGTGATGACCGCGAAATATCTCGATCAAGTCGCCGCGAAGCAGCGCGCTGAGCTTTACTGCGAGCTTCACCCCGGCAGTCCCTCCGCGGTTCGTTCCCCAAAACTCTTTCTCCGATCCGGAACATGGGTTGCACTCCTTGGCCGCAACCTGCGGGACGGCATAGCCGGCTTCGGCCCCACGGTCGAAGCCGCGCTCCGCGCCTTCGACACCGAATATCTCAACGCTCTTCGTCCACCAACCCGGGAATCGTCGCTGGATCGCGCCGCGTAGCGGGGCTCTGCGGCCTGGTTATTCGTCGCCTTCGCGTGAGTCGCCGCTCGCCTGGTTAAGCGCTTTCATTGTTTACCCTCGTGCAGCGGCGTCCGTTTCCCTTTTTAGCAATTCGGCGCGGATGTCGCGTAACTCTAAGCGAATCTTCTCCAGTGCCGCAGCCAACAGAATCATCGTGATGATCAAAGAACTAAACTGGGACTTCCCATGACCAAACACCTCAAATGAGAGACCAAGAATTGCGATAGTAACGCACGCGATGGAAAGGCTTCGGAGACGATCAGGAGAATTCATAATCTAGTTACAAGCAAACATTACCGGACGATCCAACGAGAATAAGATGGGCGATCCGGCAGCCGCGGGATTCGCTCGGGCGCCGGGTTAGATGTGTCAGATCCCGTGCGTGTCGACCTCATTTCGATGACGGCACATAGTGCGCGTCCACAATAGCAATGGTGTAATGATCGTAGGGAGCAACGATCGAATCACGGCACCCACCGCACGACACTTTGAAGTTGTGACTTTGCCCTGGGGCGATCCGGCCAGTTTCATAGCTCGAACACTTGTCCATAACAATTAACTCGGCTTCGGAGCCGTCCGCCGTTCGCTCCATCGCATGGTTAGATGTTTGCTCTCCAACCGTGAATGAGTCCACCAATAATAAGGCCGCCGATCCCGCCGAGGACAAGAATAGGAACATACTTGTGTGTGATGATAGCGTCAGGAAGACTGATGAGGAGACCGAATACGACGCCGACAAGCCAGCCCGGCCAGCCCGGTAGCTGCACACAGCCGATGACGAATCCAATGGCGAAGCGACTGGCGAATGCACCGAGCAACGCTGTCGTCTTGTCTGGAAAAGACATCGGCAGCATCAGGGCGACATCCAGCGCTCCGAACACCATACCAGCGATCAGACCTAGAACGACTTTCGACATGTCAAATCGTTTAGCGGAAACCGTGTGCGCTCACAACATCTAACGAGAACAAGATGAGCGACGGCGGACGAGGACGCGTGTTGCTTGTTTCATAATTCCTAATTCTTCCCTCAGCCTTGATCGACGGCGGTCCTCCATTCGCTCCATCGCTTGGTTAGGCGCATTCGTGTTCATCGGAACTTCTTGGCGAGGTCAAGGAAGCCATCATAACTGCTCATGAATACATGAGCCTCCGAATGCTGGCGAGCCATGAGCGCTCTGACTCGACTCGAAAGCTGTGCCCGGCGACCACTGATGAGATAGTAGTGCTCATACATAAAACTCTCTGGATCCTTGAGCTGGTGGCTGGAATAAGTGGATGGCTCGACATTCGGTTCCGGCGCCCGCAGTAGGTCTTTAGTCTTGCAAAGCTTCGCGAGCTTCCGTCGAAATTGGAGTGGGTTCAGTCGGATGTATTCGCGCCAGTCGGCGAATTGTTTGAAAGCACCTTTCGTTCGGGCGGTTGGGGTTCCGTCTCTGTTGAAAACCTTGTCTGCCACTGGCTCGAACTCAATGAAATATCCCTCCCATGCCCCGGAATATCCGTTTAGGACTACGGCATCCATATAGTAGTCGCCGCCAAGTGAAACCTCCGTTAAAACATACCGGCAATGACCACGCGGATTAACGCAATAGTGGTAAAGAAGCTCCGGGTGCTTGGTGAGGAACTGCACAACCTTCCGCTCCCCCTTCTCGGTATCGAGGGCATGCTATGCGTCTAACGAGAAGTAGATGAGCGACGGCTGGCGGCGGTTTCATCCTTCATAATTCTTAATTCTTACTTTCCATGTTCGCTCCATCGCCTGGTTATGTCTTTGTGGGTTTATTGGCGGCCGTGGCGCAACGATCGGAGCGCAGCTCCATAACAAGTTCTTCGCCATCATCGCCATCGCACAGATCCTCTCGTGCAAGTTGGAATCCGCATTTTTGTAAGACACGTATCGAAGCGAAATTGTGCTTTGCCACATGCGCGTAAACTGGTCGCGCCTCTATCTTGGTCAAGAATTGGGCCAGGGCCGCACTAGCAATCCCCTTTCCCCAATGCGTCTTGCCGAGCCAGTACGCGATGTTCGGCTCCCCCGCCGCTTCCCAATAGACGACGTTGCCAGCCACGGTGCCGTCGGCGAGGATGGTGTTTAGGATTCCGGTCTCGTTGGTCTCCTTACTCATGATTCTGCCCCAGTGCTCCATAAAGGCGTCGCGGTCGCGGCTGGGAAACGCCGCCATACGTGTCGCCTCGGCATCCAGCTGATGCTCAAAAAAAATCGGCAAATCTTCCTTCGTAACTTCGCGGAGTGTAACAGTCATCCGATTCCGACCTAACGAGAATTAGACGAAAGTGGTTCGTGATAGACGAACATTTTTTCGTCTATCACGACGAGTTGGCCAGTTATAAGCCCGGGAAGAGCGGTTGGGATCGAATTAGCCCGATGAATCGGGAGGAAAATTTTCATGGTAGGACCTGGGGGAGTTGCGACTGGGCGCCGGACCCGAAGGAAACGCACGCAATCGCGTGTTCCCCCAGAACAGTTGCGTTATACAGCCCGGTGCCGCTGGAAGGCGAGAAGGATTTCGCGCGGCTTTAGCGGCGCGGCGCGCTGGCGATCAAGCGCTCCACTCCCCAAGGCTTCCGCGAATACCGAGTTCGCAGGCCGCCGGCGAAACGCAATCGCGATCCGATCGCGGCTCGTGTTCTTATCGTCCGAACATCGAGGCAGGGGCGCGTGGGCCTTGCTCGCTTTCGCGGCGAGGGCCGCCGAAGGAAAATTGAAAGCCCGCTACCACGAACAATTCCACATCGGGCGAATCCCTGGTCGTGCCGAAAAGCGGGGCGGCGGTAATAAAGCTGTTGCGCGTGGGATGCACGTTGATGCTGGGTCCTACTAGAAGCTCGGATTCCGCGTTGCTGCGAGAGCCGCTCTTCGTCCTGTGTTCGGCCAATATTTCGACACCGACGTTAAGCTTCTCATCGATCAAGGCGTAGGTGAGCGCGGTGCTGAAGGCTATTTCGGTTTCGCGGCTGCCTCCGGTTTCTTCTTCGTAAATAACATTGGCAGCCCAATTCCAGCGGCGGCCTAACGTTTCGCCGAGAAGGAGCTTGAGCTCCCAGACATCCGGCGCGCCATCGTTAAAAGCCCACTCGGCGTAAAGCGTGGGATTAAGGGGAATCTTTCCCCAGTTCGCCAAGGCATAACGAAGCTCGACACTGGATCCTTTGTAAAAGGAGTGGTGCGCCTCATCGATTCCCCAATTCTGGTAAATATCGAGTTGGAAACGATAAGGCAATCCTATTTCGAGTTCCTCTCGAAAGGCGTGCTCAGTCACGCCGTCTTTCCATTCCGGCGTCCAGTATTGGACAAACTCCAGGCTCCCAGGCGGGCGAACGTAGACGCGCGTGGTGCTGAAAGCGCGTTCGGTAGTCCATTGCGGTTGGTTGTAAGGACCTACTAGCGCGGTTTGGCGCAACGCTCCGTCTTCCACCGCGGTCCCGCTCACTTCGATGCCGGACGCTTCGACGGCCTCCTGGGCTTGAAGGTTTGCGCGAGTCGAGAAAAGAAGCAGGCAAAGAATATTGACGATGACAGGCAACCGGGAAGGTCTGACCTTGTAAGCTAGTGACTCGAAACACTTGGATAGCATGGCAACCCACGCTATCAGGAGACCTCGTGCCCCGCTGCCGACTGGTTGCTAACTTTTAGCGGAGCTTTGTTGCCGTTAGATTGCGAATCCTAGCGGTAGATTGCGCTCGTCAGCGAACTGTAACTTAGACTTTAAGGGCGCCGCGAAAGGCTCGGCCGCTATAGTAGGAGTCTGCCCCGTTGTGCCCGACAAAGACACGGCCGTAACGTCGATCACAATAGAGCGCCCCACCCTGCCTCCTTATTTCAGCGGGTGTCCTTATCCAGCTCGACCGTTTCGTATCGAACTCACCCAGCTTCTGCAGCTCGAGATATTCTTCCTCCGTGAGAACCTCTACGCCCATGGCGGCAGCCAGGCCGAGCGCGCTGCCTTTCGGCTTGTGCTCCTTTCGCGCGGCCAACGCTTCATCGTCGTAACAAAGACTTACCCGGCCCTCGGGCGTTTGCGGCGCGCAATCAACGAAAGTGTATTCGCCCGTTTTCTTGTCATAACTCACAACGTCTGGTTCACCGCCGGTCTTTTCCATCTCAGCGATCGACCAGAGCTTGTCGGGCTTCGCTGTCAGCCGCGTCTGCACTTTTGCCCAGTCGACCCCTTTATGACGGCTCATGTTTTTTTCGAACCGCGCCTTCAAGGTCTCGAGCAACTCTTCGCGCTGCTCGGCCGACAATTTCTTCTTACCGCTCTCAGTCTTATGTTTCATTGCCTGATTAGACCTCTTGCAGGCTTTCGATGAATGCAAGCTCGGACTTTAAACTGCGTCGTTGCCGTTCCCGTTATACGAACCCATGCGTTCCAAAACCCGCTGGAGGGCCAGAAGGTCGATGGGTTTGGCAAAATACATGTCGAAGTCTGCATCGCGGGTTGAAACGGAGCGGGCGCAGCGGTTTGTTCGATCTTCGTTGACGCTTCGGCGCCATTCGCGATGCTAATCGCGTGATTTTAACGATCGCCCGCGCAGCGGTGGTCCTGGCCCTTTGCATTTCGATTGGAGGGCACTGGGCCGCGCTGCAATCAATCGCGTGGGCTGCCATGATCGTCGAGTATTCGCAGAGCGCGTCGCTCGCGAAAGCTGTCGCCGAAACGTTCGACGGCAATCATCCCTGCGACCTCTGCAAGCAGATCAACCGCGTCCAGCATTCTGAAAAAAAACCTGAGGCGCAATCGACGACGGTGAAACAGGATTTGCTTTGTGTGAAGCGGACCCTGGCGCTGTTTCCTTCCTCCACGGATTTGTCGTTTCCCGTCGAGCGGTTCAGCGCCTCGGCCGAGACGCCTTCTCCCCCGGTTCCCCCGCCGCGATCCGACCTCGGTTAGTCACGCGAGAAAGAGACTGTGCCGTGCGGGTGCACGATGCGCAGCCTCTACGCCATTAGACGGAGGCGATTTCGCTGAAATGCGAGCGCTCCTATCCCGAGGAATTTTCATGAACAGATCAATTCGTTATCTCCTGCTGTTGCTGGCAGCGACCTGCGCGCTAAACCGGGCGCACGCCTGCGATCTCTGCGGATGTTTCACGCCGCAAATCGAGGCGATGCCTCAACCAGCCTTGTCGGCGCTCGGACCAATGTCGTCGAGCCGCTTCTACTTCGCGGTCGCAGAACAGTTCACTCACTTCGGCACGCTTCAGCTTGACGGGCATGAAGTCGCCAATCCAACCGGGCAATATCTCGACAGCTCGATCACGCAGCTCGTCGCGGGTTATACTTTCAATTCGCGTTTCGCGCTCCAAATCAACGTCCCGCTTATCTATCGCTCGTTCCAAAGGCCGGAAGGGTTCGCGAGCGATAGCGGAACGGAATCGGGTCTGGGCGATATTTCGTTGCTCGGAAAATTTCTTCTCTTCCATCATGAAACCGGCGGCCACGCTTCGCTTAAGTTCGACGATCCGAAAAATCCGCACTTTGAATCGCACGACCCGGACTTCACAGTTTCCGCGTTGCTCATCGGCGGCCTGAAATTCCCGACCGGCGACACCAGCCGTCTCAAGGAAGAGTTCAACGAAGTCGAAGTGCCCGGCGCGCCGCCAAGCGGCATTCACGGACACGATCTCACTCTAGGCACCGGCTCGTACGACGGGATCATCGGCGGCCAGTTTGCGCTTCGTTACAAATCGTTCTTCTTCCAGGCGGAGACGCAATTCACGGTCCGCGGCGACGGCGCGCACCAATACAATTTCGCGAACGACCTTTCCTGGAGCGGCGGTCCCGGTTTTTATTTCGTCCGCAACCGCCAGACAATCGTCGGTCTCCAGCTCGCGGTTTCGGGTGAACACAAAGACGTCGATCGGTTCCGGGGCCAACCCGCGGAAGATACTGGTATTACCTCTGTCTTTCTCGGCCCGCGCCTCATTGCCTCGCACGGCAAACTCAGCGCTGAGATCGCCGCGGACCTGCCGGTTTCAATCGATAACACAGCGCTCCAGGCCGTGCCGGACTACCGTCTCCGCGGGAGCTTCGCGATTCAGTTCTAGGCTCCCGATCGCGACGCGGCTTCTCGAACAATTTCGCGCGGCGATCTGTTATCGCACCGGGTAAAAAAAGTGCCGCCCTCCACACTTCGAAGAAGCGTAAAGGGCGGCTGTTCCCCCCAGAACAATTCAAGTAATCCTCCACCTTTCGATTTCCGCAACCGATAAAATCGCAATTTTTTTGCGCATTTTTTCCGGTGGTCGGGTCTTGTGAAAACTGAAGTCAGACTACGACGCGCGCCGGTCAATTCGAGATGCGCGGTCGTTTCCCTTGCGGATAGCGTCCTCGACGCGTCGTGCATTCGTCGCAGATGGACGCCGCCGGTCTGCCCCTGAAATTATCCGGACCTTTTCTGATGACCTTCGCGCAGCGGATGCACTCCACCCTGAGCAACCCTTCCATCCCAAAAACCAGATTCGGAACAACGATCCCGAGTGGTCGCCCGTCGCGCGAAGAGAAGCGGCCACGAACTGCCGCTTGTGTTTTGGCTAGAATGGGCGAGAATGGCGGCCATTGGATTAAGTCTGTTCTGTTTCTTTGCTTGGTGGATCGTCAGTTGAGTTTGGCTCTGTGGTGATTTGAAACCCGATTCTCGGGAACGGCTGGTAGCTGGCAGCGAATTGCTCCAAA
>Ga0307470_10000911_pt1 | contig 12275 bp, 11 predicted proteins | sample atmos_gasesAM3C__FD_204565 | JGI IMG/M metagenome (GOLD analysis project Ga0307470, IMG submission 204565) | Hardwood forest soil microbial communities from Morgan-Monroe State Forest, Indiana, United States - atmos_gasesAM3C_05 | ecosystem: Environmental > Terrestrial > Soil > Temperate forest... | reverse complement strand
CGATCCGGGCTTCGCCATGGCCTATTGGGGCGAGGCGATGACCTGCAACCACCCCGTCTGGATGCAGCAGGACCCCGTCGCGGCGCGCGCCGCGCTGGGCCGCCTCGGCGCCACCCCCGAGGCGCGCCGCGCCAAGGCCGGGACCGAGCGGGAGCGCGACTACCTGCGCGCCGTCGACGTCCTCTACGGGAGCGGCGGCTCTAAAGGCTCTAAAAAAGAGGAGCGCGATCTCCGCTATGCCGACGCCATGGCGGCGCTCCACGAGCGCTATCCCGACGACGTCGACGCCACCGCGTTCTACGCCCTCGCGCTCCTCGGCACGGCGCACGAGGGGCGCGACTTCGCCACCTACATGCGCTCGGCGGCCCTGCTAGAGGAGGTCTTCCCCACCCACCTGCGCCATCCGGGGGTGCTGCACTACCTGATCCACTCCTACGACGACCCGATCCACGCCCCCCTGGGCGTCCGCGCGGCGCGGCTCTACGGCGGCGTCGCGCCGGACGCCGGGCATGCGCTGCACATGACGTCCCACATCTTCGTCGCGCTCGGCCTGTGGGACGACGTCATCGCCGCCAACGAGAGGGCGATGAGCGTCGTCGACCGGCACCGCGGCGCGCACGGCGAGGGGGCGCAGAGCTGCGGCCACTACGCGACCTGGCTCGACTACGCCTACCTCCAGGAGCATCGCTTCGACGACGCCACCCGGCTGCTCGACGCCTGCCGGCAGATGGCCGCGCGCGAGGCGTCGCAACCCTCGCCGGGCTCCGGCGAGCCCCTCGACGCCGACCGCTCGGCGGCCGGATCCTTCCTGGAGATGCGCCTCGCCCACTCGATCGAGACCGGGCGGTGGGACGGCGCGGACCCCTTCGTCCTCCCGTCGGGCCCGTGGGTGCGGCTCCGCTTCGCCCTCGCCTACGGCGAGGCCCTGGCGGCGGCGGGCGGCGACCTGCCGGCGTTCCACGCCGCCGCCGCGCGGCTTCGCGAGCGGCAGCGGGATCTCCTCGCGGCCCTCGCCGACCCGCGCCGGAGCCGACCCGGCGACCGCCAGCGCGCGACCATCGCGGTCGAGCAGGTCGACGCCCTCGAGCAGATCCGGGACGGCAGGAAGGACGACGGGATCGCGCGGCTGCGCAGGGCGGCGGAGGCGGAGAGCGCGATGGCGCTCGAGTTCGGTCCGCCCGCCATCGAGAAGCCGACCTTCGAGCTGCTCGGCGACGAGCTCCTGGCCCTCGGCCGCCACGCCGAGGCGGAGCAGGCGTATCGCGCCGCCCTGGCGCGCGCCCCCGGCCGCACCCGCTCGCTCCAGGGCCTGCTCGGCGCCCAGCGGGCGCTGGCCGACACCGCCGCCGCGGAGCGGACCCGAGCGCAGCTCGAGCGCTACGTCCGCCCGGCGCAGCCCACGCGCTGAACGGCTCAGGCGCTCTTGTAGATCGCCGCGGCGATGGCCCCCTGGATGGCGTAGGTCACGACCTGGTACACGGATTCGATGGCGAAGAAGTTACAGGTGTAGAAGGTCACGCTGAAGTAGTAATAGAGCCCGAAGCTCACCGGTCCGAGGAGCGCGAGCAGGACGCCGAGGGTCACGCCCCCCTTGATCCCGCCGCCGAACGCGGACGCCGCCTTGATGATCAGGAAGGTGAGCAGGAAGGCGATCACCAGGTCGATCGTGATGTAGGCCGGCACCATCTCCCGGAAGAGCCCGGGGTGGGCGGCGTTCATGGCCTCGTACTCCCCATGCACGAGGTGCCCGTAGAACACGAAGTTCAACAGTGTGCGGACGACGAAGACCGCGACTGAAGCTCCCACGTAGCGTCCAGCGTTCATGCGTTTGCCTCCTCCGGCAATGCCGATGAACTGCGTCAGACTGCTCGTTCCGGCTCGACTGAAATGGGATGGACGGGAGGAGACTACTCGCGGCGGAGGCCGCAGTCAACGTGCCGCCCGGTCGGGTGGTGGTTCAGTTTGGTTCCCGAGGACGGCCGCGGACCAAACTGACCCACGCGACCCGATCGCCTTGCCCGGCTGCCCGCGCGGCGGTTATCTTCGTGCCACGAATGCGGGCAGCGGAGCCGGACCAGGACGGCCGGGCGGCGTCGAATCTCGAGCGGGACCTCGCGCGCGAGGAGGCGCGCGTCGAGGCGCGGAGCGGCGCCTTCAGGAAGGAGCTCGGGCTCACCGATCTCGCGCTCACCCAGGTGCTCTTCATCATCGGCCTGCCGTGGATCGGCGTCGCCGCCAAGCAGGGGCCGTCGCACGTCGTGCTGTGGCTGCTGGCGATGGTCTTCTTCTATCTCCCCTCGGCGGTCGTGGTGACCTATCTCAACCGCATCATGCCGCTCGAGGGCGGCCTCTACCAGTGGGCGAAGCTCGGCTGCGGCGAGCTGGTCGGCTTCCTGGTGGCGTGGAACCTCTGGCTCTTCGCCATCCTCAACACCTCGGAGATCGGGCTCCAGGTGACGCAGTACCTGCGCTACGTCCTGGGGCCCGGCAGCGAAGGGCTCACCGCCAGCAAGTGGTTCATCGGCGTCGTCGATCTCGCGATGATCGGCGCCCTCGTGCTGCTCACCACGGTGGGCCTGGGCGTCGGCAAGTGGGTCCACAAGGCGGGCGGCGCGCTGATGCTCCTCACCTTCGGCGCCATCGTCGCCCTCCCCTGGCTCAACCGGGCGCACGGCACGCTCGCGGAGTACCACCCGCTGCGGACGGAGATGCCGGTGGTGTCCCTGATGACTCTCAACCTGCTCGGCAAGATGGGCTTCGGCGCCCTCGGCGGCTTCGAGTACGTCGCCATCCACACCGGCGAGTGCCGCGACCCGGTGCGCGCGATCGCCCGCTCGGTGGCGCTCGCCGCGCCGATCATCGCGGTGATGTTCATCCTCGGCACTAGCTCGGTGCTGGCGCTCATCCCGCAGGACCGCATCGACCTCATCGCGCCCATCCCGCAGGTGCTGAGCGAGGGCTCGCAGACGCTGCGCTTCGCCGCCGCCGTGGCGCCCCTCACCATCCTCGCCCTCCTCGCCATCCGGGTGGCGCAGTCGAGCGTGACCTTCGGCGGCAACACGCGACTGCCGATGGTGGCGGGCTGGGACCGCCTGCTCCCGGAGTGGTTCACCCGCCTCCACGAGCGCTACCGCACGCCGGTCCACTCGATTCTCTTCGTCGGCGCCGCGACGCTGGCTCTGGGCCTGGTGGGGCTCGTCGGCGTCGGCAAGCAGGAGGCCTTCCAGCTCCTGTGGAACGCCTCGGGGGTCTTCTACGCCCTGACCTACCTCGCGATGTTCGTCATCCCGCTCGCCGGCCTGCGCGGCCTCCGGCCGCGGCCGGGCCGGTGGGTGAGGGCCTCTGCCCTCTCCGGCCTCGCGATGACCATCCTCTACCTCGCGGTCTCGATCGTCCCCCTCGTCCAGGTCGAGAGCCGCACGCTCTTCGCCCTCAAGATCTCGGGGCTGATCGCCCTCACGAATTTCCTCGGGCTGGCGATCTACCTCGCGGCCCGCAGGCGGCGCTCCATCCCCTCCGGCGAATAGACGGAGCTCAGCGCCAGCCTCGGACGACCGTCAGAGCCAGGTTCTCGAAACCGTTCACGGGCCTGTCGGCCGGGACGGGGACGGCGGCCACCCGCGCGCCATGGCTCGGCAGCGTGGCGAGCTGCGCCGCGCCGGCCTCGTCCCGCCACAGCCCACCGGCAGACTGCATTGCGCACGACCGCGAGCGCCGCGACGACGACCGTCAGGACGACCGCGGCGATCCGCTCCCCGTTTCGATCCCTTGGACGACGGAGCGGCACGTCAGGGGAGATCACGGACGCCCGCGCCCGGCCGGTACCGCAGGTCCGCGGACGCTAGCTGCACCGGCGCGACCGGGGTGGGCTGGCGCTCGTACAGGCGGATGAAGAAGTCCTTGGCGCCGATCGGAGCGGTCGGCCCGGCCGCGCCGAACGCCGCGGCCAGCACATAGTGCTGCCGGACCTCGTTCCACAACGGGACGGCATAGTCGCGGCCGAACGCCGTGGGGCCATACTCGGAGGTCGGGCGGTTGCAGAGCAGGACGAACCGGGGCCCGGCGGCGCCGATCTCGCGCGCCGCCTCGGCCTCCCGCGCTCCCGAGAGCGCTCCGGGCAGGATCAGGTCCTGCCGCAACGGGCTCCGCAGACCGGTGACGAAGTTGAAGAAGCCGCTCTCGGGGAAGGCCGTGAGAGTGTCGCCCGGGCGCGCGTTCCGCGCCACGTAGTCGAGCGCGAGAGAGATGGCGTCGGCCTGGGTGGCCGGAAGCTTGAGCGTCCCCCCGGCGGTGCGGAGCTCGGCGAGCTGCGGCCGGTGGTTGAGCTGCCCGATCCGGTAGAGGAACAGGGTCCCGAAGACGGCGAGCATGGCGGCGAGCCGCCGGCGGAAGACGGCCGGCTGCGGCAGCCGCGGCGCCAGGAGGTCGAATCCCAGGACCGCCGCCGTCGCCAGGAGGCCGGGGAGCGGCAGGGCCGAGTTGGGGCCCATGCGCGGGCCGACCGAGAGCCCGAAGAGGACGCGGGCGCCGACCGCGGCGCTGAAGGCGAAGAGCAGGAACTGGGCCCGGTCGCGGGCCGCGAGCGGCCGGTGCAACCGGGCGAGGGCGGCGACCGCGGCGAGCGGCGGCAGGATGGCCAGCACCGGCGGCAGGTTGGCGGCGGCGACCGACCAGCGGCTGGAGGCATAGGCCGCGGCCAGCAGCAGGCCGCCGAGCGGGAAGAGGTACCGGCGCTCGGAGCGGCCGGCCGGATCCATCGCCGGAGCGCTCCGCGGCAGGGCTAGCCAGGCGGCGGCGGCGAGCAGCAGGGCGTCGAGGAGGAGCGAGCTCGCCACCCTGCCGGCCGCGCTCCCGGGCTGCGCCAGGCCGGCGGTCTGCAGGTAGAGGACCCTCCACTCTCTCGGCATCTGGAGGAAGGGACCGAACGGGCCGTCGGCGAGCAGACCCTCCCACGGGATGCCGATCGCGGCGACGCCATAGACGCCGACGGCGAGCAGCGAGCCGAAGCCGACGACCGCGAGGTCCGCGCGCCGCTCCTCCCGCGAGCTGGACCGCAGCCCGGCGAGCGCCAGGGCGATGGCGGCGGCCGCCCCCAGCTCGAGCCGCGACGTCCAGGCGACGGCGAGGCCCAGCGATCCCAGGCTGAAGCGCCACCGCGGATCGACCGCCGTCGCGGCGTCGAGCGCGAGCAGGCCGCCGGCGAGGGCGAAGAGGCTGGAGGATGAGTAGGGGAAGATGAAGGCGCCGCCCCGCGGCGCGCCCATGCACAGCGCCGCGGCGAGCGCCGTCGCCACGGTCGCCGAGAGCAGCCCCCCGGCGCGCCGCGTGAGCCGGAACAGCAGCAGGAAGACGAGGGCCGAGAGGGCGGCGCACACCAGCTCCAGCCCCAGCCAACGGGCACCGGACAGGCGCAGCGCCAGGGCGTTCGCCCAGGGGCCGAGCGGCCCGTAGTAGTAGGTGACGTCGCGGTAGAGCCGCTCGCCCTGCAGCAGCCGCCAGGGGACGTCCATCTCCCTTCCGGAATCGACGAACGGGTTGATCCAGCACTGCCACGAGGCGGCGAGGGCGGCGAGCGCCGCCAGCCCCGGCAGGGCGAAGAGAACCGCCCGGCGCCGGAGGCTCGCGGGCGGGCTCGCGATCGCCGAGCCGGAGGGTTGCGGGCGCGTGCCCAGGGCCGCGGGCTGGGGTCGGTTCTCTCCAGGTGCGTTCTGCTCTTCGCCCATCGCCGCTCTGCTCCGCTGGAGGAGAGAGGTCGCCCGGTCCGCCAAGGCCCTGCAACTTCGCCGCCGTCGCCTCCGACCACCCGCGGAACGCTGGGTGGTAGAGTTTTCCTCGCCATGAGAGACGATCCCGGCGCGCGCTGGGTTACCAGGCTCTCCACCGCCTTTTCGCGCGGAGCCCTCCGATGAGCGCGGTCACCAAGCTCGTGCTGCTGCGCCACGGCGAGAGCACCTGGAACCTCGAGAACCGGTTCACCGGGTGGACGGACGTCGACCTGACGCCCAAGGGGATCGCCGAGGCGCACGAGGCGGCGCGGCTGCTGGCGGCGGGGGGATACGACTTCGACGTCGCCTACACGTCGCTCCTCAAACGCGCCATCCGCACGCTGTGGATCGTGCTCGATGATCTCGACCTCATGTGGCTGCCGGTCGTCCGCCACTGGCGCCTGAACGAGCGCCACTATGGCGCCCTCCAGGGACTGAACAAGGCCGAGACCGCGGCCAAGTACGGCGAGCGGCAGGTGCTCGTCTGGCGCCGCAGCTACGGGGATCCGCCGCCGGCGCTCACCCCCGACGACCCCCGCTTCCCCGGCCGCGAGCGCCGCTACGCCGGCCTCTCGCCCGCCGAGCTGCCGCTCGCCGAGTCGCTGGCGGACACCGTCGCCCGCTTCCTCCCCTACTGGGAGGAGACGATCGTCCCGGACGTCCGCGCCGGCAAGCGGGTGCTGGTCGCCGCCCACGGCAACAGCCTGCGGGCGCTCGTCAAGCACCTCGACGGCCTCTCCGAGGAGGCGGTCGTGGGCCTGAACATCCCCACCGGCATCCCCCTGGTCTACGAGCTCGACGCCGACCTCAAGCCGCTCGCCCACGACTACCTGGGCGACCCCGAGGCGGCCCGCCGCGCCGCCGAGGCGGTGGCGAGCCAGGGCAAGGCGCGCTGAGCCGCAGGTTTACCGGCCCGTCCCCCGCTCCCTCACGGCCGCCGGCCGCGCGCCCCGCTCGCGAAGTCGTCCCACAGGCCGAAGGTCTTCATCTGGTCGGCGAGGCCGGTCGCCTTGAGCACCGCCTCGACCTCGGCGCGGCTCTGACGCGGCGCCGCGCCCGGCGCGTCGGCCAGGCCCCAGGCGAGGACGCCGGCGATCGCGGCGTTCACCTTCAGCTCGCGCAGGTCGGCCTTGTCGAAGGTGTCGGACTCGGCGTGATAGTCCGCCAGGTACGGCGCGGCGTCCTGGTTGGCGACCAGGTTGGGGACGCCCTCGATCAGGTAGTCGAAGTTGTCGGTGCCGACGAAGGCGTCGGCGGTGTGGACGAAGGGCCCGAGGCCGGCCGCCGGCGCCAGCGCCGCCTCGACCGCCGCCCGGAGGTCGGCGCGGCCGCCGAGCGAGAAGCCGGTGGTGCGGCCGGTCCCCTCGTCGAAGACGACCTGGGCCTTCACCCGGTCGAGCTCGGCGCGGTGGTTCCTGACCTCGCCCCAGGAGCCGAAGGTCCCCTGCTCCTCCCCCGTGTAGAGCACGAAGCGGAGAGTGCGGCGCGGGCGGTCGCCGGCGCGCGCCAGCGCCATCGCCTGGCGCGCCACGTCGATCACCAGGGCCGCGTTGCAGCCGTTGTCGAGCGCGCCCCGGCCGAGGTCCCAACTGTCGAGGTGGGCGCCGAGGATCACCACCTCCTCGGGATGCTCGCGGCCGCGGATCTCGGCGACGGCGTTGGCGGCCGGCGCCGCGGCCGGCGCCGCGCTCGCCAGGGTCAGGCGGACGGTCACCCGCTCCCCCGCCGCGAGGAGCCGGGCGATGCGCTCGGCCCCCTCGCGCTCGACGACGGCGCCGGGGAAGGGCGCCAGCGATCCGTCGAGGCCGAGGTTGTGGCGGTAGAGGAGCTTGCCCGGCCGGGTCGACGTCCACAGCAGGCCGGCGACGCCCGCCCGGCGGGCGCGCGCCTGGATCCCGGGGGTCACCAGGTACTCCTTGAAGAGGTCGTCCAGGCTCTTCATCGGCTCGCTGTGGACGAGCGCCCAGCGGCCCCGCGCGCCGGCTCCGCCTCCTCCTCCAGCGGCGGCGAACCCCGCCTCGTCGCCCGTCCCCACGTCGACCACGTCCGCCTCGAGGCCGCCCTCCGGCGTCGCGGTCGAGAAGGGCATCGCCGCCACCCGCAGGCGCCGGTTGGTCGGCGGCTCCCACGGCGCGACCGGGGCGACGATCTCCCCCGACTCGCCGCGCGGCACCCAGAGGCGCGGCGCGGTGTAGCTCTCGGCGTGGACGTTCTCGAGCCCGGCGGCGCGGAAGCGCGCGAGACCCCACTCGACCGCCCGCGCGGCGGCGGGCGAGCCGGTGGGCCGGCCGCCGACCCGGTCGGTCAGCTCGCGCAGGTCGTCGACCACCGGCGTGGGTCCGAGCAGCCGCGAGAGCAGCGCGGCGGGCGCGGGATCGCCGGCGGCCGGCGCGGCGGAGCCGGCGCGGGGGACGACGAGGACGGCGAGAGCGACGGCGGCGAGCAGGCGCGACGGCCGCATAGGGGCGACCTCCGTTCGGTCGTTTGGGAAGCGGAAACGAGCTCGGCGGAGCTTAGCAGGCCGCGGGAGCCGCGGCGCAATAGAATCCCCCCGACCGTCTTGCGCGCCGCGCCTGCCGCGCGCCGAGGAGAACGAGCATGCCGGAAGGCCCCGAAGTCGAGACCGAGCGCCTCCACGAGGCGATCCACGAGGAGATCGAGAAGGAGGAGGGCGAGGGCGCCGGGTTCCTCAAGCGCATCGCCCTGACGACGGCGATCCTCGCCGCCTTCGCCGCGGTCGCCGCCCTCCGCGCCGGCGCGACGGTCAACGAGGCGCTGCTCCTCAAAACGGACGCCACCCGCCTGCAGGCCGAGGCCTCGGACCAGTGGGCCTATTACCAGGCCAAGGGGATCAAGGCCGAGGTCCAGGCGGCGTCGCGCAACGCCTGGACGGCGCTCGGCAAGGAGGCGCCCCCCAACTTCGCCAAAGAGGAGAAGCGCTACCACGACCAGCAGCAGGAGATCCAGGCCGAGGCGCGCAAGCGGGAGAAGGAGCGCGACGAGCGGATCAAGGAGTCCGACCACCTCCTCCACGAGCACCACCGCTTCGCCAACGCCGTCGCCCTCTTCCAGGTCTCGATCGCCTTGGGCGCCGTCGCCGCCCTCACCCGCAGCCGGCCGGTCTGGTTCTGCTCGATGCTCGTCGGCGCCGCCGGGATCGCCCTCTTCGCCCTCGCGTTCAGCGGCTGAGCGGGCGGCCGATCGATGACGTCCCCTGGAGCGCCTTGTTAGGCCGGCGCCTCATGGCCCCTTAGCTCGAGCCCCTTAGCTCGAACTAAGTGAGCGAGCTGATCGTGACGTAGTAGCCGTCCGGATCCCGCAGCGAGAACTCCTCTGTTCGAGTATTCGGGTTCGCGTGCGGCTCCTCTTCGAGCCGGGCGACGAGAGCGCGTGCCCTTTTCAGCGACCTCTCGAAATCGTCGACGCGGAAGAACAAGAGGAGCCCGTTGCCAGGCGTCGCCCGCTCCGGGCTCATCAACGACGGATGCTCGTGCGCGCCCCACTGGTGGAGGCAGAGCAAGACCGTTCCATCCGCATCGAGGATCTGACCAAAGTAGGAATGGTCCGGTTGTGTCGCGGACTGGCCGAAGAGCGACTGGTACCATTTGAAGCTGCTCGGCACATCGCTCACGCCGATGATCGTCCAGGTGCGTTTCATGACATTTCTCGCGTCGTCCTAATGTGAGGCCGATCCGCCTGCGGCGGGCACGAGGGAGCTGTTGATGGCGAGTTAGGGACCTCGATCACCGCTTGTACGCGATCACCCCGAGCGTCATCGGGGCTACGAACAGCTTGTTCGGATCGTCCAGCTCGGCAAGCTCCCGATCCCATTGCGCGACGTCGCCGCCGGCGGCCGCAACCCCGTCGCGCACGCGCGCCCAACTGATCTTCCAAAATTCCGCGAGCTCCGACCCGCCGTGAAAATAGGGGAACTCTGATTCGGCTCGAACGTCTGCGAGCCCGAGCGACATCAGCTTGTACGGAAGGTCGCGCGCCCACTCGACATGCGACCCGCGCGGCCTGATGATCTCGTACACCCGCATCGTCACGTCGTGCCACCCGGTGCGGTCGAGACCGAGCACGGGATAGCCGTCGGGCTCCTCGAGGAACAACGTTCCGCCCGGCTTCAGCGCGTCGATCAGCTTGAGGAGGACGTCTTCACGTTCCGGAATGTGGAGGAGCGTCCACCGCGTGTGCACGAGATCGAAGACGCCGCGTGGCACCTCGGCGGTGACGATGTTCTCCTCCCGCACCTCGAGGTTCGGGCAGTCGAGCGCGCGCAGGAACTGCGCGTCGAGATCGACGGCCACGACGCGTCCCGTCTCGCCGACGCGGCGGCAGAGCGATTCGCAGACGGTACCGCCACCGGCTCCGACGTCGAGACAGTGCCAACCTGGCTGCACACCGATCGCGGCGAGACGGCGAAACGTCGTCGGATCAAGCGTGTGCTCGAGCAACGCGAGACGTCGCCGTCCTTCGACCATCGTCTTGTCCCAGGTGTAGGTGCCGCTCGACATTCGCGTCCCGCCAATGAAAGGACGTATTAAATTCAGCGGCGAGCGAAGCGAGCCCGCTGCAACGAGGGGTCATGCGGCGCTTCGCTAGTCATGGTGGAAATAGAACTTGTTTCCGTCCAGGTCCTCGACGGTGAACTGCCTCAACCCCCAAGGCTTCTCTTCCAAGGGCTCGACGATGTTCGCACCCAGGGACTTCAACTCCTTGTACGTCGCATCGAGATCCTCGGCGAACACCCAATGAACCGCCGGCTCAAATGGCGGAGTTCTCTTCCGAAAGAAGATCGCCACGCCTCCGCGTGACACAGCCCCGATCTCCTTGCCGGGATAGAGCCAGCCAATCTCGAAGCCGAGTGCATCCCGATAGTGCTGCTGCGCGCGTTCGACATCAATCACGGGCAGTTCTGGAACTGGGTGGCCGATCGACGTCAAGGGCTGTTTTGTGCTCACGACGGCCTTCCGGTAGGCATCAGATGCTGATGGCGTGGACCTCTTACGTCCATATACAGGAAGTTGTATAGTACCTCTCGGCGGCCGTAGAGCATCGAATCTTTTAGGTGGCGAAGCTCGCAGAAGGAGTATACGTCCTGCACGCATTCCAGAAGAAGACGCAACAGACCGCCCACCGGGATCTTGAGGTCGCCCGGGAGCGTTACCGAGAGGTTCTGAGGCAACGACGCGCAGCGACCCGGAGGTAGAATCAATGGGCGTCAAGATCACCCCTTCCAGCGGGAACGTGTTCACCGATCTGGGCTTTGACGAGGAAGAAGCCGAGCATCTTCGGATTCGTTCCACGCTCATGATTGAGGTGCGCAAGCTCATCGAGGAGCGCAAGCTCACCCAAGCTGGAGCTGCCAAGCTAATGGGCGTTACGCAGCCACGGATTAGTGATCTCGTTCGCGGAAGAATCGATCTCTTCAGCATCGATGCCCTGGTCGGCATGCTTGCCCGTGCCGGAATCCACGTTGAGGTAGTCCTCTCGACAGCCCGCAAGGGAGCCGCATAACGGCGTTGGAGGTAAGTGGCGCCGTCAGCGAGCCCACTGTAACTTTCGATGCAGGGAAGAGATGGATGGCAAACGCTCAAAACGTGGATCGTAAGCTATCTCGCTCGCGATGAGCGACCTCCAAAATTGTCATTATGCCCGCCAGCAGAATTCCGAGAACAGTTGGCGGACCATGAATATCCCGCCAGAAACACAAAGCGACCGCACCTGCGATACCATACAGGGCAAATAGCAGCGCCGACCCTGAAAGCTCTCGACGATGAAAAACGACGAAGGCGAACAACCCTCCCATCACTCCGGCAATGCCAAGCGATGACCCGGCCGTGTACGGGCTCCACATGTAACCTAAAATCTGGCCAACCACTCCGGGAACAAAATAGAGGACCCACAATTTTTTCCCATAGAGTCTTTCCGCCAGCGGGCAAAATATGATCGCCGCAACGCCATTGACGCAAGCATGCACCCAGCCGTAGGCATGCACGAAGAGCGGCGTGACCATGCGCCACCACTCTCCCGCCAGCAAAGCCTCTCGATTGCGTCGAAGGGCGGTGAGAACTTCAGGAAAGACGAATTGCAGACCGGTAACCAAAGCGGTCGATCCGATGATAATCAGGGTGATGACAGGCACCCGCCTCGGCTTGCCGCGAGAGAACCGATACAACTGAACCGCGCAACCCAAGGCACCGATGGCCACCACGAGAGTGCCCAGCAACCTGCGGATGATCTCGATTTTACCGAACACTATTCTAACCTAACGTGATCGGCGGTGAGCGGTGGGACCGCGCGATAGCGCGGTATCTATCCACCCACTGTTCCCGGTGGGATGCACACGAGTTACTTGCCTTCCGGAGGTTGCCACAGCTCTACCTTATTGCCCTCAGGGTCCATTACCCAGCCAAACTTGCCGTCCTCCGATTCCTCAGTTTTCTCCAAGACGTCACATCCTTCAGCACGGAGCGTGGCCAAGAGTCCATGTAGGTCGGACACCCG
>Ga0307470_10000910_pt1 | contig 12277 bp, 11 predicted proteins | sample atmos_gasesAM3C__FD_204565 | JGI IMG/M metagenome (GOLD analysis project Ga0307470, IMG submission 204565) | Hardwood forest soil microbial communities from Morgan-Monroe State Forest, Indiana, United States - atmos_gasesAM3C_05 | ecosystem: Environmental > Terrestrial > Soil > Temperate forest... | reverse complement strand
CGTCGACCCCGAGAGCGTCGACCGGCTGCAGCGTCACCTCGGCGGCGAGGTCCGGGGTCTTGCAGAGGGTGAGGAAGTCGACCTTGGCGCGCACGGCGCGGTACGCGGGGAGGAAGCGCCCCGCCTGCCGCATCATCCACACCGGCCGGCGCTCGGTCGCCTCGCCGCGGCAGGTGCGCAGGAAGAGGTCGTTCACCGGCGCAGGATAGCAAAAGCCCACGGCGGGTCCGCGCGCCGGTTCCGAAAATGAGTCCTCGGCAGCAGGTGATCCTGCTCCCTGTAGGGGCGGAGCTTGCCTCCGCCCTGGTCCGCATCACGTAGTCAGAATGTGTGGCCTGCCACGGTTGCGGGCGGAGGCAAGCTCCGCCCCTACAGGGGTTTTCGTCGCTGTGCTGGTGCGGTGAATCCTCATGAGACACTGCTAGACTGCCGCCAGCATGTTGCGCCTTGTAGCCTATGCACCCGACGGCGTCCGCCGTTTCCCCGTGCCGCGCGCGGAGATGTTGATCGGGAGCTGGCCGGAGTGCGAGATCTACCTCCCGTACACCGGCGTCGCCCAGCGCCACGCCCGGCTGCACTACGACGGCACAGAGTTGCGCATCGAGGACCTCGGCAGCCGCCGCGGCCTGCTGGTCTCCGGGCGCAAGGTGCGCGAGGCCCTCCTCGAGGTGCTCGACGAGATCCGCGTCGGCGGCGTCACCCTGCTGGTCGAGGACATCGCCCCCGAGCGCGAGCGGCCGCCGGCGCCGCCCCCGCGGATGCCGAGCGAGCCGCAGATCACCCCGGCGCGGATGGTCGAGCACCTCTGCCGGCTCGGCGAGTGGGTGCTCGCCGACAGCGAGAGCCGCACCACCTCCGAGGCGCTGGTCGGCGACGTCCTCGCCGACTTCGGCGGCGGCCTCCTCCTGCTGGTCCTCGGCGAGGACCTCGAGCAGGGCGGCGTCAAGCTGCTGGTGGCGAGCGACCCGGCGTGGCTGCCGGCGGGCGACGAGCTCCTCGACCAGCTCCGCTCCCGCCACGCCACGCGGCCCGACGACGCCTCGGCGGGCTGGTTCGAGGGCGTGCTCGCCGGCGAGCGCGCCTGGATCTGCCACCACGCCTTCACCGCCGTCGAGCGCTCGTACTTCCTCACCCTGGCGCTGCCGCGCTTCACGCCCGACGGGTGGTCGCCGGTGCCCGCCATCCGCGCCCTGGGCAACCTGCTGGTCCTCGGGCTCGTCCACCACGTCGGCTCCTACGAGCCCATCGTCCCCGGCCACCAGGGCGAGCAGCAGGACCTGAGCCTGGTCCCCAGTCTGGTGGTGGGGGAGTCGCCGGCCATGAAGCGGGTCGTCGAGGAGCTGCGCTCGGCGGTCGATCCGCCGGTCCAGGTGCTGCTGCGCGGCGAGCCGGGCACCGGCAAGGAGCTGCTCGCGCGCTCGCTCCACCTCTCCGGGCCGCGCCGGCACGGGCCCTTCGTCGTCGTGAGCTGCGGCGGCGCCAAGCCGATGCAGCTCGAGGCCGACCTCTTCGGCGCCGAGGTGGCGGGCAAGGGCGGTCCGGTGCGGCGGGAGGGGAAGCTCCTCCTCGCCGACGGCGGCACCCTCTTCCTCGACGAGGTCGACGCGGGGATCGGCGCGGCGGAGGGCAAGGGCCTGACGATGGAGCTCCAGGAGCGGCTGATCCGCTTCCTGCGCAGCGGCGAGGTCGAGCCGGCGGGGAGCGCGTTCGCCACCAAGGTCGACGTGCGGCTGATCGCCGGCAGCCGCGGCCCGCTCGAGGACGCCGTGGCGCGCGACCTCTTCCGCGTCGACCTCGCCTACCGGCTGTCGCAGGTGGCGATCGACGTGCCGCCGCTGCGCGAGCGCAAGGAGGACCTCCCCCTCCTCATCCAGTCGTGCATCAACAAGTTCTGCCACGAGAGCAAGAAGCGGATGCAGGGGATCACCGTCAAGGCGATGGCGGCGCTCCTGAACTACGACTATCCGGGCAACTTCCCCGACCTCGAGAACATTGCCCGACAGCTCGTCTACCTCTGTCCGGCGGGGCGCCCGGCCGACGTCAACCTGCTCCCCGAGCGGGTGCGCCAGGGGACGATCCAGTCGGTCTCGCGGGTCGACTCGTCCTCCGACCTCGACCTCGACCGGCTGGTGGGGGCGACCGAGCAGGCCGCCATCCGCGAGGCCCTCCGCCGCACCCACGGCAACAAGTCCCACGCCGCCCGCATCCTGGGCCTCTCGAGGAACGGCCTGGCGATCAAGATGGAGCGCTTCGGGATCAGGGCGTAGGGTGGTCGTTCACCCGCCTGCCGGCGACCGCAGGGCATGAAACGCGCAATTCCACTTCCTGTAGGGGCGGAGCTTGCCTCCGCCCTGGTGCGGAGAACGTAGTCAGGATTTGTGGTATGTCACGGTTGCGGGCGGAGGCACGCTCCGCCCCTACCCCAGGGCAACAAGGGCAACAAGGGAGAGGTCCGCCATGCCGAGGTCGTCCTGCCGCACGCTCGCCGCTGCCGTCCTCCTCGCCGTCCTCTCGCTCTGGGCCTGCTCGGCGCCGCCGTCCCCGCCCCCCGTCGCCGGCAACCTTCCCCTCCCCCGCGCGCACGAGCCGGCTGCCGTCCGCGTGCCGCCGAAGACCGCCTCTCTCTGTGCCGGGTCGCATGTCGTCCCCCGAGCCCAGCTCGCGGCCGGGCCGCGCAACCGCCCCTTCGACGTCGTGGTGACCGCGGGTTCCGTCTGGGTGCTCGCCGAGCCGGCGCGCCTGCTGCGGGTCGCCCGCGCCGACGGGTCGGTCGAGACGGTGGCGGCCGGCGCGCCCGAGGAGGTGTGGACGGCGATGGACGCCGATCCGCGCGATGGCTCGATCTGGATCGCGGCCCCTGGCATCGGCTTCGTCCACGTCGCCCCCGACCTCACAGCGACGCGGATCCGGCTGCAGCACGCGGTCGAGGGCAAGAGCGCCTACGTCCGGCGCCTGGTGGTGGCGACCGATTCCCTCTACGTGCAGCCGTTCTGCAGCGACCGCGGGGTGTGGCGGGTCGGCCGCGACGGCAAGCCGCTGGGCACTGCCTTCCCGGCGCCGCAGACGGACCCGCGGGCGACCGCGGACACCATGGACTGCTCGCCGCTGCGCCTCGAGCGCGGGCCGGGCGGCCGCATCCTCGCCTACGACCCGCCGCGCCGGGCGCTCTTCGCGCTCGCTCCCGGCGGCGAGTGGCGCCCCGCGCCGGGCGACCTCTTCGCCGGCATACCCGCGCCGCCGGCCTACGCCTTCGCCTACGGCGCGTCGACCGGCGACCGCCACGCCGTGACCTTCGGGCGGCTCGTCGACTGGAAGGGGCGGCCGGTCTTCCTCGGCCACCCGGGGGAGATGCCGATACGGGAGATGGCCTTTTTCCCCCTGGGCGAAGGCGGCGTGGAAGCGGCGCGGCCCGCTTCCTGCGGCGGCGTCCCGGTGCGCAGCCTGGCGACCGGCGCCGGCGGCTACGCCGCGCTCCTCGCCGACGACACGCTGCTCTACGGCGAGCTCGCCGACGCGCCGGAGCTGCCCTAGGCAGTTACTGGATCAGCCGGCTACGGGATCAGCAGCACCTTGCCCGTCGTCCGCCGCCCCTCGAGCGCCCGGTGGGCCTCGGCGGCCTCGGCGAGCGGGTACTCGATCTCGGTGCGGAGCGTCACCGTGCCGTCGGCGACCCAGCGCAGCACCTGGGTCGCGCGCTCGACCAGCTCCTCGCGGGTGGCGACGAAGTGGAGGAGGGTCGGGCGGGTGAGGACGAGCGAGCCCTTCTGCATGAGGACGAGGGGATCGATCGCCGCGACCGGTCCGCTCGCGCCGCCGAAGAGGACCATGGTGCCGCGCTGGGCGAGGGCGTCGAGGCCGCGCTCGAAGGTCGTCTTGCCGATGCCGTCGTAGATCACGGCGACGCCCTTGCCGTCGGTCAGCCGCCGCGCCTCGTCGGCGAAGTCCTTCTCCTGGTAGCGGATCACCTCCTGCGCCCCGGCGGCGAGGGCGAGCGCCGCCTTCTCCTCGCTCCCCACGGTGCCGAGGACGCGGGCACCGCGCAGGCGCGCCATCTGGCAGCGGAGCAGCCCGACGCCGCCGGCCGCGGCGTGGACGAGGCAGGTGTCGGTGGGCTTGAGCGGGTAGACGGAATTCGACAGGTAGTGCGCCGTCATCCCCTGGAGCATCGCGGCGGCGCCCTGCCGCGTGGTGACGTTCTCGGGGAGCTTGACGAGCCGCGCCGCGGGCACGGCGGCCTTCTCGGCATAGGCGCCCGGGACGTTGGTGTAGGCCACCCGGTCGCCCACCGCGACCTCGGTGACCCCGTCGCCGACCGCCTCGACCACCCCGGCCGCCTCCTGGCCGGGCACGGTGGGGAAGCCCGGCCCCTTGTAGTGGCCGGTGCGGAGATAGACGTCGATGAAATTGACCCCCGCCGCCTCGACCTTGATCAACGCCTCGCCCGGGCCGGGCGTCGGATCCGGGACCTCCTCGAAAACCAACGCCTCCGGGCCACCGGGGGCATGGACGCGGACTGCATGCATGGCTGAGCCTCCCCCTCGCGCGCACGCCGCCGGAAAGAGCGCCGGCGGGCGAGGGAATCCTATCGCGCGAGGTTGCCGAATTCGGCGAGGAAGCGGTCGATAAGATCGGGACGCTTGATGCTTTACCAGGCGGCTTTGGCCTCTTGGACCAGGTAAGACAGATTTGCGCAGACCCCGCAGCCAGTAATCGAGCGGTCTCTTGCTCCTGACCACTACACATCCGGAGGATAGCAAAATCGGAGCGCAATAGGGCCAACAACGCGGGAGACATCCAGTTTAAAGCGGGATAGATCGATCGTTTCCACGGCTGCGACAACGAGGCATGTCGATTTTTCTTCGCCTCTTTCCGGGAGTCAACGGCCCCAACGAGCGGTCTCTTGAGCGACTCGAGGCGCGGGAGTAGAGTTAGAGCAAGTACGGGATGCTCTTCCAAAGGTGTCGGAAACCGTCCCTGACGCAGAATGCTAAACCCCAGCCAATGAAAGGATTGACTATGAGTAAACAACCGATGCTTCTCGCGCTTGCCGTCGCGCTCGTCCTCACTCCCTGGCGCGACGTGTCAGCCCAGATCTTCGTCGGGATCCCACACGGCCCGAACGATCCGCACAACTGCAGCTATCTCTCGCTGTCCGGCTGCCAGGACAAGGCGGTCTTCAGCACCTCAAGCTTCGACACCTGGTTCGGCCGCTGGATCTACTTCAGCTCGCAGAACTCGCGCATCCTGGTGAACGTGGAATACGACTCGAACGGCGACGGCGTGCCGGACAGTTGGCGCTGGCCGACGAGCAAGGTGGCGGTCGATTTCACCACCGGCACCGCGGCGCTGGGAACGGTGCTGGCGAACGCCAACCCGACCTACTTCAACCCTGCGACCGGCCAGAACTACCGCCGCGTCATGTACCTGATCTATCAACAAGACGGTGAGGCGGCGTTCGGCCATCTGTGCCTCTCCTACTCCAACGCAGCTTCCGATGCCAACGACTGGACGGCGCCGATCGCCGCTGTAGGCTCCACGACCGGCTCGCCCCGCGGACGGCCATGCACGCCCGCCAACGGCGAGCTACTCGCGGAGAGCATCGGGGCCTTTCAATCGCGAACCGGCCAGATCGACCTCTTCGGTCTCAACGGCGATGCCAGCAAGGTCATAAGCTCAGTTACAACGAACCCGAACGGCGGACAGACGCAAACCTTCTACGTGACCGCAACGCCCGGCGCGCCGGACGTCATCACTGTCCGGGGCATGGTTACATCGAACGGCATGTACACCGCGACCACTGCGGGCGGTGATCACGACTACTTTTTCCGCAACGTGGACGCGTCCTACGATCCGGCTACCGGGAAGGTTTACCTCTTCCGAGTGACGCCCTATCCCTTCGACGTCAACAACAAGTCCCTGCCGTGTAGTGGCGTCTGCCCCATGGGCTTGGGGATCCTGCCGTTGCGCGGTCAGATCTACAGCATGAACGTTGGCACCAATCTCGCGCAGACGACTTCGCCATCGAGCACCTGGACGCTTCTCGCCGACATCGGAAATGCTACCGGATGGCAAGTCCTGACCAATGGCGTCTGCTCCGAATATCCTCTCCAGGACCCCATGGTCCAAAGTAACTCAGGTATCGATCTCGACTCGCTGTCTGTCCACAAGACGGTCGACGGCAAGCTCGTCAAATCAGGCGGTGCCATCACGCTCTTTGCCGGAGGGTGGAAGAACGTCAGCCGCAAACAGAGCTGCGTCAACGCGCAGTTGAACGGCGCCACCGGCGCCGGCGGCACCTGGATCGACGCCGAGCTCTACTGGGGGACCGTCACCGTGCCGTAGGACAACTCCATTCCCGCCGGCGATCATCGGCCAAGCCGCCCCGCCGCCGCCCGGGCGATCAGAGCTCGATCGTGACTGGCAGCCAGCGGCTCGAAATCGAGATATTCCTGGATGGCTCGTGCTTCGAAGGGCTCCTCAGGGACCCCAGTCGCAATAGCAGCTAAGATTCAGAACGTTGTAACAAGCGCCGCCGCCGTTGAGGAGACAGGTGTGGCAAAAGAACACGTACATGGGGCAGTGCTGGGCATCCCGACCGCCAGCCGGCTAGGAACTTCGGCACCGGGCTTCCACAACGCTAGAGGAGGAGTAGGCGGACTGTCCTCCCAGCACGCAGCTCCTGAGAAGGTGCAGCGATCTAGGCGCCGACCCAAAGCTCCACACCCGCTTGTCCGGGGGGCCTTGAGGTGCCGTAGGCTTCGCGCATAGTACGCCGGTTCCGGGGGGGGCCCTTCGCCCCCCTCGGGACCCCCCGTTCCGGGCGGGCGCCGCGGAGCTGCCGCGCCGGCGACCGGCATGCCGCCCCGAAGATCGGCGGCCGCCGATCCCGTCGTCCGTGCCGCGTTCAGGTAGGGCAGGAAGGGTGCCGCGCGCCGGATCGCCACGCCGTGCGGGGCGCGAATTCTCTCGGCGCATCCGAGGTTGCACGCCACGCATCTGCTGTTGCACGCCGCGGGATCGTTGCCTCGCGCCGCGCATCTCGTGTCACGCGCCGCGCGCTCGCTGCTACTTCGGCGCGATCACGAGATGGCGCGCCGAAAACTCGTTGCCGCACGCCGAAGTCTCGAGGTAACTCGCTGAAATCTCATGGTTGCTCGCCGCGCACTCGTGTCCAACCGGCTTGTTCACGCTGCCACCCGGCGTGATCTCGTGATTTTTCGCCGCGAACTCGAGTTCGCGGACGTTGATCATGAGTTCGCGGCGCGTGACAACCAGAATTCTTCGTCGTGAGACGTGTTCGCGCCGAGTGGCAATGAATTTTCGGGACCGTGCAACGAATTCTCGGGACCGCGCAGCAGGGAGCAGGACGGACGAGTATTGGCACGACGAGAAGTAGGGGAGCCAATCGGCGCGCCGGCTTGGCGACTGTCGCGCGTGCCCCAGACGGGGCAGAGCTGCGGTAGAGTTCGGCCATGCCGAAGCACGCACATCAGGAGTATCTCGTCGACGAGCAAGGGAATCGGAAGGCCGTCGTCGTGCCGCTCGAGGAATACGAGCGGTTGCTCGAGGACCTCCACGACCTCGCCGTCGTCGCCGAACGCCGTGACGAACCGTCGGCCTCACTCGAAGAGGTGAAGGCGCGTCTCCGGGTGGACGGGATCCTGCCGTCATGAGCGGCGCCGTGCTGCAGGCCCACCGCGAGGAGATCCTCGACCTGGCACGGCGGCACGGCGCAGGCGACGTGCGCGTCTTCGGCTCTCTCGCCCGCGGCGATGCGAGCGAGAGCAGCGATCTCGATCTTCTCGTGACGCTCGCCGAGGGCCGCTCGCTGCTCGATCTCGTCCAGCTCAAGCTGGACCTCGAGGATCTCATCCACCGGTCGATGGACGTCGTCACCGAGCGCGCACTCTCTCCGTATCTCCGTGCGCGCGTCCTCTCCGAAGCCATCCCTTTGTGAGGCGGTCCGGGACCCGCGCCTCGACCCGGCACGGATCTCGCTAAGCGTTTCCTCCCGGTGACGCCCGTGGTGTGCGCAGCCGGGCTGTCGTAGACTGTCACCGCGATCTCACTCAAGCCCCGCATGAGCGTTGCCGCCGATCCGACCGCCGAGCCGACGGCCGGAGTGTCGGTGGCGGAGGGGGCGCCGGCGTTCCGCTACGCGCGGGTCGAGAAGCCGGAGGATCTGCCGGCAGAGGAGGCTCGCTGCGTCGACGTCGCCATCCTCGACTTGAACTTCGGGTGGCCCAACCTGGGGCACGACTCGATCGTCCAGGCGGTGCGGGAGACCGCGTCGCGATTGGCCGCGCCGCTCGCCGATGCGGAGATCTGCCTGCGCGCCGTGTCGTTCGCCGTGCGCGATCACGGCATGCTCCCCGCGCCGCCCGGCGGCGGACGGTTCGCGGTCTACGTGGGGAGCGGGGGGCCGGGGCACGTCGACCCGCGGCGCAACGACGGCGTCTCCGAGTTCTCGCAGGGCGTGCGCGAGGACCCCGCCTGGGAGCGGACCGCCTTCGCCCTCTTCGACGCCATCCGTGACGACCCCGGCGCGGCGCTCCTCACCGTCTGCCACAGCTTCGGCGTCCTCTGCCGCTGGGCGGGGATCGCCGAGCCGGTGCTCCGCGGGGCGGCGAAGGGGGGCAAGCGCTCGGGGGTCTTCGAGGACGTCCTCTCGACCGCGGCGCTCGACCACCCCTGGTTCTCGCGCCTCGCCGTCCATCTCCCCGACGGCCGCCACCTGCGGGTCCTCGAGAACCGGCTCTTCGACCTCGTGCCGCTGCCGGGGGCGCACCCGGCGGGCTTCCTGGCATTGGGCTACGAGCGGGGCTACGAGCGGGGCTACGAGCGCGGCGACGGACGCGACGGCGACGGCCTCACCATGGCCGAGCTGGCGCGCGACGCCGGGGGTGTCATGCCGCGCATCCTCGGCGTCAACAGCCACCCCGAGATCGTCGACCGCATCCACCAGCACCGGATCCTCGAGGCGAAGCTCGCCCGCGGCGAGGTGAGCCGCGCCTGGTACGAGGAGCGGCTCGAGGCCCTCACCCGCGTCTACCCCGCCGAGGACAGCGACCGGCGCCTGCGCCTCACCTCGGAGTACACCTTCCTCCTGCCGCTGCGCTTCCACCTCGAACGGCAGGTGCGCCTCCGCGCCGAGGCCCGCGGACACGCCGCCGACCTCGACGAGTCGCGCGTCCTCGGCCTCCACTGACCGCGGCGGCCCCGCAGGGGCTCGACTCCCAGGCGACTCTGATGACGGACCAGGCGGCCGAGCCTCTCCGTGAGCCCGCGCGGCTGCGGGCCGTCGTCCTCGGCGCCAGCAACGTCGCGCTCAACCTCCCCGCCGTGCTCGGCCATCTCTGCCTCGGCGCCGGAGGGCCGGTCGAGGTGCTCGCCGCCTGCGGCTGCGGGCGGTCGTACGGCGCATGGAGTGACTTCCTCTGGATACGCGAGCTGCCGGGCATCGTGGGCTGCGGCCTCTGGCGGGCGCTGCGCGACGCGAAGGCGACTCCGACCGTCGCCCTGGTGACGGATCTCGGCAACGACCTCGCCTACGGCGCCTCCGCCGCGACCCTCGCCGGCTGGGTGGGAGGGTGCCTCGAGCGGCTGTCCGCCCACGGCGCCGCGATCGTCCTCACGCTGCCGCCGCTCGCCAAGATCCAGCGCATCCCCGGCTGGCAGTTCCACGCCACCCGCGCGCTCTTCTTCCCCGGCACGCGGGTCGTCCGCCACCGCGTGCTCGCCGAGGCCGAGGAGCTCGACGGGCGCCTCCGCGCGCTCGCCCGCGCCGCGGGCGCCGCGCTCGTCGAGCCCGAGCTCGCCTGGTACGGGCTCGATCCCATCCACGTCCGCCGGCGATCCCTGGCGTCGCTCTGGGACCGCATCCTGGCCGGCTGGGGGCTGGCGCCCGCACCCGGCCGCGGCGGGCCGCCCCGCGTGCCGCGCTTCCTGCTCGCCGAGGAGCTGCGCCTGCTCGGCCGCCCCCTCGGCCGGCCGCAGCCCTGCTGGCGCTCGCCCGAGGGGACGACCCTCGCGCTCTATTGATTCGCCGCCGGCGGCCGGGCGGCGGCCGGCGGCGCGGGCCTGGCCGCCGGAGCGGATGGGGAGGGAGACGCGGTCGGATCGGCCGCCTCGGGCGGAGCGGCGGCGCCCGAGCTCTGCGCGGCCGGTTGCGGACAGCCCTTGGGGAGCAGCAGGGCGGTCAAGACCATGACGGCGCCGAGGAGCACCAGGGCGCCGTTGCGCGACCATCTCCAGCCGTCGCGCAGCAGCGCCCCGAGACCGCCGAAGGCGAGCAGCAGGACGCCGCCGAGCGCCACGGTCAAGAGCGTGCCTTCGAAGAGGTCGTGGTTCTTCACCTCGGAGAGCGTGCCGAGGATGAGGGCGAGCAGCGCGGCGAAGAACCCCATGAACTCCAGGTTGCGGTCGCGCACGCCCTCGACGGTCTTCTGCAGCTCGCCGATGGAATCGGTGAGGGCGGTCACCTTGGCCTGCTGCCCGCCCACCGAGCCGAGGAGGGAGGCGAGGCGGGCCTCCAGCGACGCCTCGTTCTCGCGCAGGGCGCGCAGGCGCTCGTTCGCTTCCAGGGTGTCGAGCAGCCGGCGATGGTCCAGCAGGCGCAGCACGTAGTCCTTCGCCCGGCGGTTCTCCAGCTCCATCGCCTGGCCGAAGGATGCCCTGCCGGCCTCCGGGGTGCCGGTGAGGAACTGCAGCCAGCCCTGGGTGCGATAGAACTTCGCCCGCTTCTCGGCCTGGACCGCGGTCTCGGCCGCCGCCAGGGCGTCCTGCAGCCGGGTCGCGTCGGGCTCGACGTATTCGTGGAGGACGCAGTTGGCTACGTTCTCCGCATAGCTGTGGCAGATGCCCGCGTGGTCGGGGGACTCGGCGCGCAGCTGCCGCGCCAGCTCGAGCGCCTGGAGGCAGCGCTCTCTGCCGCCGAGGAGATTGAGCTCGAGCACCTCGAGGTGGCGATAGAGCAGCTCGCGGCCGAGCTGCGCCTGGCCCGCGAGCAATTCCTGGAGATCACGGGCTCGCGTCGAGCGGCGGTAGAGGGTGCCCAAGAGGAAGAAGGCGGCGAAGCGGCGGTCCGCGTCGGCGCTCTGGTCGCCGAGGATCCGCCGCAGCGCCTCCTCGCCCGGCCAGGTGCCGTCGAGCGGGAGCTCCTCCACGTGCTCGGTCACCTGGAGCTCGTACTCCCGCCGCCTCCGATCGAGGCCGCTCACCGCGGCGAGGAACCGCTCGATCTCCGGCGCCGGATCCGGCAGCGCGGCCATTCAGGGCACCTCCAGGTAGACCGCGGTGGCATCGTCGCCGGGCTTGAGGCGGGGGTGGCGGCGGGTCTCGGGATCGGCGCGCTCGGTCTCGCGCAGGCGCCGGAGGGCCGGCGCGAGGCCGCCCGCCGCCGCCTCGCGGAGCAGCTCCTGCGGACCGCCGCCGCCGTACTCGAGGAGGGCGGCGAAGCCGTCGGTCATCAGCAGGAGGCGCGGCGCGGGCGGCGGGTTGTCGAGCGCCAGCGACAGGCCGTGGCGGGCGGCGCGCGGGTCGGCGCCCAGGATCCAGTAGCCGTCCGGGGTGTTGGCCAGCCGCCGGTGCTCGACGAGGAGGCCGTCGACGGCGGCGCGGGCGGCGGCGAAGCTCTCGCCGGCTGCCAGGCGCTCCTGGAGAGCGCGGATGGCGGCGGCGTCGAAGCGCCGCGGCCGGTCGTCGGCGAGGGAGAGGAGGAGCCGGTCGCCGGCGCCGACCAGCGCCTGGCAGTCGCCGAGAAGGTAGAGCTCCAGCCGCTCCGGGCGCCAGCGCAGCAGGGCGATGGCGGCGGTCGGCAGGAGGATGCGGTCGTCCGGCGGGCCGGCGGGGAAGAGCCGCCGGGCGACCGCGGCGAGCGCCGTCTCGACCCCCGCGGCCAGGCTCCGCTCGGGCGCCAGGCTCGCCTGCAGCTCGTCGCTCACCAGCCGGGCGAAGAGCTCCGCGTCGCTCGCCCCCTCGCCGAAGAGCCGCTCGCCGGCGAGGCCGGTGGCGCCGTCGAGCACCCAGGCGACGCCGTCCCCCACGTGGAGCCAGTCCTCGTTGGCGGCCGGCCCGCCGGCGTCGTGGACGGTGTCGACGCGGGCGAAGCGCTCACCGGCCGCCCGGCCGGCTCCGGCCGCGACGCTGGCGCCAGTCGAGATCACGCCGGCATCTTAGCGGAATTCCCCCAGGGCCCCCGGCCACGCCCCGGGGCAGTGTGGGTCAGTTTGGTCCCGAGGACGGCCGCCTGGAAGGGCGTGTGGGAGGGCGGGCCCGA
>Ga0307470_10000909_pt1 | contig 12297 bp, 7 predicted proteins | sample atmos_gasesAM3C__FD_204565 | JGI IMG/M metagenome (GOLD analysis project Ga0307470, IMG submission 204565) | Hardwood forest soil microbial communities from Morgan-Monroe State Forest, Indiana, United States - atmos_gasesAM3C_05 | ecosystem: Environmental > Terrestrial > Soil > Temperate forest... | reverse complement strand
ACCAGGTTGCCGAGATCGGAGAATGATTGGATGTGCATCTCTTCCAGCGTGCTGTTCGAGAGCGCGGTGACGCTCAAGGGCACTTTCTCGAGGCTCTCGGAGCGCCGCTGCGCCGTGACGGTGATTTCCGCCAGACTGTCCGCGGACGCGGTTGCGTCGGCGGAGGTGTCGGCAGCTCGAGCAGGGCCGGCGAGCAGCAGCGCAGCGCCGCCCACGCCGGCGATCGCCGCGACACCGAGCAACTTCGATGACTTCATAGGAATCCCTCGCTGAAAGCTCGAGCGCCTGCGATCGCGAAGGCGATGGCGGCGCGCATTTTTTCAAGGTCGAGAGAACTCTATTACAGAAATCGTGCGTGCAGCCCGATGCCGAATTCTCCGCCTAAGAAATCCTGTGGCGCTCCTAAGCGACACTCGCCCGAGCGTGGGTTGCGACGCAGGACGCGCGCGCGAACACGGGCTCGGGGCTCAGCGCGGCGGCGGACCGGGCGCGAAGTTAGCGGCATCGTCGGGATTGCCCCTGCCCTTGTACTTGGCGGTCAGCGGGTACGGATACACCGGCCTGGTGAAGCTGACCGGCGTATCCGCGGCCAAGGGGAACTGCAGCCGGAACGACTGCAGCCAGTCGGTCCCGTCGACGTGCGCGCCGATCATCACGTCGGGCGCCTGGCCGCGCTCGACCCAGGCTTCCAGATATTTCAGATAGTCGATTGCAAATGCGCCGGCGCCGCCGCTGCAATGGTGCATGCCCGGCACCATGAACAAGCGGAAGAACTCCTGAGTGGCCGTGCTGCCCCCCATGGCCTTCTGCGACATCTCGTAGTAATCGATGGTATCGGCCGGAATGTCCGACTGATCCGCCCAGCCCTGATACAGGATCATCTTGGCGCCTGCCGCTTTGAACTTGCGCAGATCCGGATTGTTGGCCGCGCCCATGACGGGCTCGGTGATCGTCATTCGCTTGTAGTCGCGATCGAAGTCGAAGTCGGTGAATTTCCAGCCGGGTCCCGGCGCAGGCCAGAATCCCATGTAGCTGAAGTAGGCCTCCGGCCACTTGTCGTTGCCGTCGCTGCTGATATAGGTGTCGACCTCGCCGTCGACCCAGTTGAGCTCGGAGCCCGGCAAAGGACCTCCGGGATAGATACGCTCGCCGCGGGAATTCGTGGGTCCCGCGTAGATCTTCTTCACGGCTTCGACCTGCGCGCCGCTCAGGCACCGGGACTCGCGGCCCGCGCCGCAGGCGAGCACGGACGGGTCGAACCGGCACGCACGCGGATCCTCGATGAAGCCGTGCTTGGCGCCGTCGGCCACGGCGCACTTGGCAAGCGCCGCCGCGTGCAGCAGCTGCATGTCGGCGCGCGTCATCAAGGGCTTGCCGTCCGGACCCGTCAACGCTCGCTTGGCCCAGGTGAACAGGATGGTCCAGGTCATCGTGGGCGCGGGGGCGCCGGCGAGAATCCCGTCGAAATCCCAGGGAAAGCGCTGCGCCTCGGACAGCGCCTGCTGTCCGCCCGACGAGCAGCCCTGGAAATAGGACTTGCTCGGCGCCTTGCCGTAGTAGTGTTCGGTGATGGCCTTGCCCGCGAGCGCCGTGACGTGCGCACCGCGAAAGCCAAAGTCGATCTGCGCCTGCAGATTGTTGTAGCCCCATTGACCGCCTTGCACGCCGTGATGCCCAAGATCCGTTAGAATGCAGGCGTATCCCCGGTGCAGCGGACAGTAGGATCCCTCGTTCGGACGGCCGCAGAATCCGCCGCAGCCCACCTCGAAGAACTTGCCGTTCCATCCCTCGAGCGGCAGCTGCAATTCGAAGCCGACGCTCGGCGCGATGTAGCCTTGCACATCGCAGTAGGCGGGCGAGTCCGCGCGCGCCTCTTCGACCTTGGCGTCGTCGACTTGCGCGGGCGCGTCGAGTATGCCGGAGAAATCGGCGCGCTTCAGCGCCATGCAGCGCTCCACGGGCGCGCCGCTCGCGGCGCCCTCGTCGCCCCCCGCGGCGGGCGCACGCTGCGCCAGGCACAGAACCGCGGCGGCGATCGTCAACGTGGCCAGAAAGCGCATACCAGATCTCCTCGATGGACCGGCGAGACGATTCACGGTGGCCGGGCTCATGCGAGCGGCAGGCGCCGGTAGCGTCCCGGCCGCAGCGGATCGTGAAAATGATCGAGCGGGCCTCGATCCTGAAAATCGCGATGCAGCCGTTCGAGCGCACGCCGGTCCAGGGCGACGCCGAGACCTGCGCCGCCCGGCACGGCGACCCGATTGTCGACGGGCCGAAACGGACCGTCCTCGATCACGTCGGCGATTTGCCAGCGCAGCAGCGACTGGCTGGGCTCGACGATCCACGGCATCGCCGCCGACACATGCAGGTACGCGGCGGTGGCGATTCCCGCGTCGCCCGAATAGCACCAGAAGCCGACGCCCATGGCTTCACAGGCGCCGATGAAGCGCACAGCGCGCGCGATGCCGCCGAGCACGGCGAAATTGACCACGATGAAGTCGGGCACTCCGTAGCTCACGGCGCGGCGCAGATCGGGGACGTGGGTCGAGAACGGAATCGTGCAGTGCTGCCGCAGCGCGCGCAACTCCTCGAAGGTCGCGACCGGATCCTCGTAGTTGCGCACGTCGAAAGGCTCGAGCTGTGCCAGCACCCGCCGCGCGGTCGCGAGCGAGTAGCGCATGTTCGCATCCAGCCGGATCATCGCGCCCGGCCCGAGCGCCGCGCGCATCTGGCGCACGGTCTCGACTTCCAGCGCCGGATCGCCCACGCACAGCTTGCCTTCGAAATAGGTGCTGCCGTGCTCGGCGCGCATCCGCAAGCAATAGTCGACGATCGCCTCGGGAGTCATTTCGCGATCGAGGCGAAACCCGAAATATTCGGTGAATTCGATGTCGCGCCGTACGGCGCCGCCGAGCAGCTGATGGAGCGGCGCGTTCCACGCCTTGCCGCGGATGTCCCAGAGCGCGAGTTCGATCGAGCCGAATGCCTTGAGTGCGGTGGAGTCGTCGGTATTCTGGACGATCTGCCAGGGAGGAACGCAGCGCTCCTCGCACGCGGCGATGTCGATGGGGTCCTGGCCCATCAGGCGCTCGCCCATGGCGGCGACGGCGGCGTAGAGATCGGTGGACGGGGCCTCGCCCAGTCCGACGATGCCCCCATCCGTCTCGACCTCGATGATGAGCTTGGACGTGCCGGGGTAGAGACCGCCCGACCACCACATCGGCGCCTCGAGCGGGATGTTGATCGGTGTCGCGCGCAGTCCTGATATCCGCACGTTCTCGCCTCCCCCGGGTCTCCTCGCGCGGACTTTACTGCAGGATGGCGCCGGCCTGTCTGACGGCACGGCTCGCGCATAAGAAATGCTGTGGCGATCCAAAGCGCGCGCCGCGCGCTTGTGCACCGCAAGCCGGCGTTTGACAATTGTGACGCTTCGCCGCACAGTCGACTTGCAGAATTCAATCATTTCGGGGATGGGATAAAGCAGTCTGTCCGATGCTATCCAGAAATTCAGACGTTTCGCTTCCCGCGTACATAGAAGAGTCCTTCGTCTCGCCGCTCTCCGGCGGCGCCGTCGCGGACCCATCGAGCCAGCAGAGCTGTCCGTTCCACGCTCGCTACGAATCGTACCGAGCCCGAATGCGATTCCCGGCGCGGGACAAGTCGGACCGCTGCGACGCCTATCACGTGTCCTCCGGCATGGTCATGCTCATCGTCGATGTGGCCTGCAGCCGCCCGTTCGAGAGCCGCCTGTCCGGCCAAGACATCGTCGAGTTTCATTTTCGCCTGTCCGGATCGATCGCGATTGCGGGGAAGTGGGGCGAGCTTCTGGTGCGCGAGCCCTCGTGTCTCATCTGGTACCAGCCGGACGGCTGCGACGACGCGGCGGAGCAGGTCGGCAGCCGCGGCGACGATCGCGAGACCTGGATCAGCTTGTACTGCGACCGGGGCTGGCTGTACGAGCGCACCGGGAACTATGCGGTCAGCTTGCTGGACTCGCTGGAGCAGGGCGCCGGCGTCGATTCGGACGCTCCGCACTATCGCGTGCAGCCGCAACGGGCTGAGACCGGGCGCATCATCGGGGAACTCCTGCGCACGCGCGGCGACGACGTCCTCGATTGCTGGTATGTCAATGCGAAGGCGGTCGAGCTCCTCTGCGTGGCGATCAAGGATACGCAACTGTACTCCTCGGGCGATAGCTCGATGCGGCGGGCCAGCTCCACCGACTTGCGCCTGGTCCGGCAGGCACGGCAGATTCTCGATGCGCAGCTCGCGCACCCTCCGCAGCTCGGCGCCCTCGCCCGCCGCGTCGGCATGAATCCGACCAAGCTGTGCGCGCTGTTCAGGCAATGCTTCGGAGAGTCCGTGTACGAGTTCGTGCGCAGGCGCCGCCTGGAGCATGCCCACGAGCTCCTGAGCCGTTCCGACCTGCAGGTCCAGCAAGTGGCCGCGGCGGTGGGTTACCGTCATCACAGCACGTTCAGCACGGCATTCACCCGCCACTTCGGCGTGGCTCCCAAGCAGGTGGTTGCGACCGCCGACGCTCCCGCCCCGGGCTCGCTGCTCGGCTAGCAGCGTGCGAAGGGCCGCGCCGGCCCATGATCCCGAGCACGCCCGCGCTTTGGAGCGTCAAAGCATTTCTTAGGCGCGGGCTCCCAGGATCCGAGCGGCTCGCAGACCTCTCAGTACAATGAATCGGCGTTTCCTCGGCAGTCGATCGATCCATCGGCCGGAACACGCTCGAGTTTTCAACACGCAGGTGCAAAGTGGGCCGAGTCTCCCGCAGAATCCCCGACCAGGAGGGCAATCTCAGACCCGCGAGGCGGACGCCGAGCCGGAACGCCGCCTCGACGAGCGCGCAATGAATGGACGCTGCCGTTTCCACTCGCCGTGACCCGGCGCGACGATGGTACGTGCTCGCGGTCCTCACCGCGGTTTACGTCTCGAACGTCGCCGACCGCTACGTCATCTCGACGCTCATCGAGCCGATCAAGGCAGAGCTGCACCTCTCCGATACCGCCATCGGATTTCTCACCGGTACGGCGCTTGCGCTGTTCTACACGACGCTCGGGCTGCCGCTCGGCTCGTGGGCCGATCGCACGCCGCGCCGCGGCCGCATGCTCGCCGTCTGCACGGCGATCTGGTCCTTGATGACGATCGCCTGCGGCCTCGCGGCATCCTTCATGCAGCTCCTGCTGGCGCGCATCGGCGTCGGCATCGGCGAAGCCGGAGGGACACCCGCATCGCAGTCCATGATCGCCGATCTCTTCCCGCGCGCGGAGCGCGTGCTGGCGGCGTCCTTGTTCTCGGTGGGAGCGGCGCTCGGCTCCATGCTGGGCTCGAGCGTCGGCGGAATGATCAGCGACCTGTTCGGCTGGCGGCGCGCCTTCTTCGCGCTCGGTATCCCGGGCCTCCTGATCGCATCGATCGTCGCGACGACCGTGCGCGAGCCGTCGAGAACGCACACTGCCAGGCACGCGGACCCCTTGCCCTGGCGCGAGTCTTTGCGCTTCATCGCGAGCCAGCGCTCGTTGATGCACGTGCTCATCGGCAGCACCGTGTGCACCTTCTGGACGTGGGGACTGCTCTGGTGGACGCCCGCCTTCCTGCAGCGCAGCCATCACCTCACCACCGGTCAGGCGGGCTCGTTCCTGGGCTACGTGACGGGCATCGGCGGAACCATCGGCGCCATCGCGGGCGGCGCCATCCTGTTCGGTGTCGGCAAGCAGAGCCAGAGCCGCCAGTGCACGGCGATGAGCATCATCGCCCTGCTCGGTACCGTTGCCTCCATGATCGCGTATGCGACTCGGGATCTGTTCCTGGCCAAAATTATGTTCTGGTGCTTCGCGCCGGTGGGATACCTGTATCTCGTCCCGGCATTCAGCTGGATCCAGAACCTGGCGCAGCCGCGCATGCGCGGCTTCGTCTGCGCGATCTTCCTGTTCGGCGCGAACATCGCCAATCTCGCGCTCGCTCCGCAGCTCATCGGTCTTGCGAGCGATCTCGTGGCCGCGCACAGCGCCGCGCCCGCCGAGTCGCTGCGCACGGTGCTCACGGCGGCCACGCTCACCGGCTTCTGGGCGGCGTATCACTTCTGGGCCGCCGGCGGACGAATGGACGCGGACCTCGAACGGATCGGCGAGTCATCCTTGCAGACGGTGAATCCATAACCAATGAAATCTCATACACAAGTGCTGGTCATCGGCGGCGGCGTTGTGGGGTGCAGCGTCCTGTATCACTTGACCAAGATGGGTTGGCGGGACGTGGTGCTCTGCGAGCGCATGGAATTGACGGCCGGCTCGAGCTGGCACGCCGCGGGAGCATTCCACGCGCTCAACAGCGACGCGGCCATGTCGCGATTGCAGGCCTACACGGTGGGCATGTATCCGGAGCTGCAGCGAATCTCCGGGCAGGACATCGGCTTGCATTATCCGGGCGGACTCAACGTGGCCGCGACCGCGGCGCGCTGGGATCTGCTGCGCGCCGATGCCGCGCGCCACAAGACGCTCAACTTGGAGACGCACCTCGTGGGGCCCTCCGAGATCCGGGAACTGTGCCCGATCATGGACACGACTGACGTGCTCGGCGCGATCTACGATCCGATGGAAGGCCACCTCGATCCATCCGGAGCAACCCATGCCTTTGCCAAGGCCGCGCGCCAGAACGGCGCGGAGATCTACCGCCATACGCCGGTGCTCGATCTCAAGCCCACGGGCAAGGGCAGCTGGCTCGCCGTCACCGTGCACGGCAACATCGAGGCGGAGCACGTGGTCAATGCGGGCGGCCTGTGGGCGCGCGAAGTGGGCAGAATGGCCGGGGTCGAGCTGCCGCTGACGCCCATGGAGCATCACTATCTGATCACGGGGGATTTGCCTGAGATCGAGGCGGCCGTCAAGGAGCTGCCCGTCGTCGTCGACCTGGACGGCGAGATGTACATGCGTCAGGAGCGGCGCGGCGTGCTGCTCGGCGTCTACGAGACGCCGGCCACGCCCTGGGCGGTTGCGGGCACGCCCTGGGAATACGGCGACTCGGAGCTCCTGGCGCCGGATCTCGATCGGCTGACCGCCGCGCTCGAGAAGGGATTCCAGCGCTTTCCGACGCTGGCCGCGGCGGGAATTCGCAAGGTCGTCAACGGCCCGTTCACGTTCACACCGGACGGCAATCCTCTGGTGGGGCCGGTGCCCGGGGTACCCAACTACTGGGTCGCTTGCGGCGTGATGGCGGGCTTCTGCCAGGGAGGCGGCGTCGGACTCGCGCTCGCCACCTGGATGACGACGGGCGAGCCGGACGGAGACGCATTCGCGCTGGACGTGGCGCGCTTCGGTTCTTACGCCACCAAGTCCTACACCATCGACAAGGCCGGCGAGTTCTACTCGCGCCGATTCCGCATCGCCTATCCGAATGAATACTGGCCGGCGGGCCGGCCGTCGAAGACCTCGGCGCTCTACGAGCCGCTCCGGGAGAGCAACGCCGTGTTCGGCGTCAGCTACGGTCTCGAGTATCCTCTCTACTTCGCGCCGCGCGGCGAGCGGCCCGAAGAGGCGCCGAGCCTGCGTCGCTCCAATGCGTTCGGCCCCGTCAGCAACGAGTGCCGCACGGCCCGGCGCGATGCGGGCATCCTCGACGCGAGCTCCTTCAGCAAGTTCGAGTTCACGGGTCCGGGCGCCGAGGCGGCTCTCGACAAGCTGCTCGCGGCGAAGCTGCCAAACCCGGGCCGCATCAAGTTGACGCCTATGCTGGCCAAGAGCGGGCGGCTCATGGGCGATCTGACCACTATCCGGCTCGCACCCGACCGGTTCATGGTGTTCGGCTCCGGCTACCTGCAAACCTGGCACATGCGCTGGTTCGAGGAATGGCTGCCGCGAGCCGGCGTCACGCTGCGAAATCTATCCGACGACTGGGGCGGCATCGCCATTTTCGGCCCTCGATCGCGCGAGGTGCTCGCACGCGCGACGCGCGAGGATGTCTCCGGCGCGGAATTTCCGTTCATGACGGCACGCTGGATGGACGTGGGAGTCGCGCCGGCGCTGGTCGCGCGCATGTCCGTGACCGGCGAGTTGGGCTTCGAAATTCACGCGCCGCAGGTCCACATCCGCCCGATCTACGAGCGGATCATGGCGGGGGCGCGCGAGCTCGGTGCGGTCGACGTGGGCATGTATACTCTGCTATCCATGCGAATCGAGAAGGGCTTTGGCATCTGGACGCGCGAGTTCTCGCGCGACTACACGCCGGTCGAGAGCGGCCTCGCGCGCTTCGTGGCGTATGACAAGCCGGGCTTCGTCGGGCGCGACGCGGCGCTGCGCGACCGCGAGGTTCCGCCGGCGCGCCGTCTCGTTCTCCTGGATGTCGATGCATCCGATGCGGACGCCAGCTTCTATGAGCCGATATGGCGCGGCGACGAGCGGGTCGGCTTCGTCACGTCCGCGGCCTATGGTCATACCTGCCGGCGCAGCCTTGCGATGGGCTACGTGGCGACCGGCGCGGCCGAGCCCGGAACCCGGCTCGAGGTGACGATCGTGGGCGAGCGCCGCACTTGCCGCGTGCTGTCGGAGCCTCCCGTGGATCCGTCCGGATCGAGGATGCGAATGTGACGGCTCTGCCGCGCGTGACCTACACCAACATGGGCGAGGACTTCAGCGCGGTCCATGCCCATCTGGACGCGCTCATTCCCAAGGTGGAGTCGCAGTATCTCGGCCACAAGCACTCCGCGCTGATCGGAGGGCGTGAGCGCGCCGAGGGCGTGGTCTCTCAGGTGGCGAGCCCGATCGATCGGGATCTCATCCTGGGCGAGTTTCCTCAGGCTTCGACCTCGCTGGTCGATGCGGCGGTGGCCGAGGCGCGCGCCGCGTTGCCGGCTTGGGCTGCGAAGGGATGGCGCGGACGGACCGAGGTGCTGAAGGCCGGCGCTCGGGCGCTCGCGGAGCGCAAGTACGAGGTGGCGATCGCCTGCCTCATCGAGGTGGGCAAGTCGAGGCTCGAGGCGGTCGGAGAGGTCGAGGAAGCGATCGATCTCATCGAGTATTACTGCGGCGAGATGGAACGCAACGACGGCTACGCGGTGAAGAGGGGCGGCGGCCTCGGCCGCGAGACCGCGCGAACCGTGCTGCGCCCGTACGGCGTGTTCGCCGTGATCTCGCCTTTCAACTTTCCGGTGGCGCTGTCGCTCGGCATGATCACCGCGGCGCTCGTGTCGGGAAATACCGTGGTGTACAAGCCGAGCGGCGCGAGCGGCCTCACGGGGCGGCTGCTCGTCGATTGCATGATCGGCGGAGGCCTGCCCGAAGGCGTGCTGAACCTCGTGTTCGGCGGCCGCGAGTGCGGCGAGGCGCTGGTGCGCAACACCGAAATAGACGGATATGCGTTCACGGGCTCGAACGCCGTGGGAATGTCCATCCTGCGCGCGACGGCCGCGAGCCGCGCGAATCGGCCGGTCGTGGCGGAGCTCGGCGGCAAGAATCCTACCTTCGTTGCCGCGAGCGCCGATCTCGACATCGCCGCGGGCGGTATATTGCGCTCCGCGTTCGGCATGCAGGGCCAGAAGTGCAGCGCCGTTTCCAAGGCCTACGTCGCGCGCGCGGTGTACGACGACTTCCTGCAGCGCCTGACGGCCGAGACGGCCAAGATCGTCATCGGCGATCCGCGCCGGCGCGAGGTCTACCTGGGTCCTGTGGTGAACACGGCGGCGCTCGAACGGTTCAAGAGCGCGGCGGCATCCGCGAGGCTCGACGGACGGGTGCTCGCGGGCGGCGGCGAGCGCACGGGCGGCATCTATGAACGCGGGCCTTACGCGGAGCCGACCATCGTCGACGGACTGCCACCGGATCACCGCGTCAACCGCGACGAACTGTTCCTGCCGTTCCTGAGCGTGCAGCCCTTCGATGATCTCGACGCCGCGATCGCGGACGCGAATCGCAGCGACTATGGCTTGACCGCCGGCATGTATACCCGCGACCGCGCCGAGCTCGACCGCTTCCTCGACTCGGTGCAGGCGGGCGTGCTGTACGCGAACCGAACGAGCGGCGCGACCACGGGCGCGTGGCCCGGAATTCAGACTTTCTGCGGCTGGAAGGGCTCTGGCATCACGGGCAAAGGCGGCCTCGGCAACTGGTACGTGCCGCAGTTCATGCGCGAGCAGAGCCACACGCTGAGCGACTGGTAGCGGCGCACGCCATCTGCCGCATCAATCATCGATTACCGGAAGCACCAGGTGCGACCGGTGCTGCGGATCGTGATGGACGCTGTTCTGCGCAACCACCCAGGTCTTCTCATCGTAGTTCTTGCCGCCCGTATTGAGGTTCCTGTCGTACGAGGGGAAGTTGCTGGAGGAGACATCGAGCCGAATGCGGTGCCCCGCCGGGAAGCGGATGGCCGACACCATCTCGTTGAGGTCGATCTTGTAGACCTTGCCCCGCTCCATGAATACCTGCTTGTCGTAGCCGTCGCGGAAGCGCACGCGGAATGCGTCCTCCGTCAGATTGATTGCACGGCCATCCGGGTAGACGTCGACGAGCTTCACCATGAAATCCGTGTCGCGCGCGGACGAGGATACGTACAGCACGGCTTCCACCGGTCCGGCGATCGTCACCGGCTTCTTGAGCGGTGCAGAGCTATAGACCAATACGTCCTTGCGTGACTCGATCGGACGCTGATCGAACGCCACGTCCAGGCCGCAGCACCCGCCGCCGAGGGTCGGAGTCGGAGCGCTCGGATCGTACACGAATCCATCGGTGGCCGACTTCGTGGGCGGGCTGGTGGAGAGCGAGCCCGTGTCGGCATGCACGTCGGAGTCCGCGTGGGCGTCCAGGTAGTAGTCGGTGAAGTGCGTGTTCGTGAGGGGCCACTTGGCGTCGGAGATCCAGCCCTTGTTCATCACGTAGACCTGGACCTTGGGCATATCGGTGACGTTGTTCTGCTCGCCCTTGAGCCAATGGTTGAACCATCGCAAATACAGCTTGGCGTAGCCGCGATCCTCGCCTCCGTAGCGGGCATCGCCGCCTTCTAGATCGCCGAATTTTGGGTTGGCGAGCGTGAAGCTGGCCGTCTCCACCGCGTCGCGCTGTGCGCCTGGACTGCCCGCGTCGGCGATGTGCTGAGCCCGCTCCGCAGCGGTCATTTCCGTGAACCGTTCCTCGGTCGACCACGAGCAGTGCGAGCCCGCGCCGATGATGAGGAACTGGTTGGGCGTGCCCTTGGCCTGCAGGTAGCCGTAGAAGCGCGTCGTTTCCACCACCGCCGGGTCGTACAGCGTGCTGACATGCAGGGACGGAACGTGGGGGTCGATGCCGTTATAGATGAGCTGCGCCTTGTTCCAGCGGGCGTCCGCCGGTGTGTAAGTGATGTACTTGTCGAAAGGCGTCATGGCGCCGCCGCCCTTGCGCAGAATATCCTGCGGCGGGAGCACCATGAATTTCGCCGCATTCAGCGGACCGCTCATCGGACCGCTGTGCGTCGGGTCGAACTCATCCCGCGCCACCACATCGAAGCTGACGCGCAGCCGCTCCCGCTCCGCCTGCGTCGCGTTCGCGGGCAGCAGCATGCGCTCGGTCGTCGCGAGCTGTGCGTACCACGGCGCCCAGAATCCCGTGAAGGGCACGCCGCCCCGATAATGCACCCCCCGGGTGTAGTTGCCGGGGATGTCGCCGACCGCCCAGGTGCCGGCCGGTATCATCGCTGTGTGCGCCGGATTGTTGTTGCCCGCGGTCAACCACTGCGTCTCTCCCGATGAAGAGCAGCCGATGGTGCCGACCTTGCCGTTCGACCACGGCTGCTTGACGATCCAGTCGATCGTGTCGGTGCCGTCGGTCTTGGCTCCCGCCAGATAGTCCTCGTAGACACCCTCCGAGAGCGCCAGGCCACGCTCGTTCTGGTCGACCACCGCGAATCCTTGCCTGAGCCACAGCTTCCTCAAGATCCCGGACTGCTTCTCCCCATAATAGGGGGACCGCAGCAACACCGTCGGCAGCGGCCCTTTCGCGCCTTTGGGCAACCATACGTCCGTCGACAGGTGCACCCCGTCCCGCATCGGAACGAATACCTCACGGTCCACCGACCAGTCGGAGTAGGTATCCGGCGGCAGATCCATCGCCGAGGCCGTGGCGATACCGACGAGTGCGGCCGCAAAGGCAACGCACAGACGCCGACCGCGGGGCGCGGCAGGCCGTGTCGGGGTGCCGATCGTCCCCGTCAAAGCCGCCGCCGGCGGCAATTTAGATGACTTCATTCCATCCCTCATCAAGGTCAGGCGTTTGAGCCGATCGTCGGCACGATACGCGCCGCGTCCATTCAAATCGAAGCAACTCT
>Ga0307470_10000907_pt1 | contig 12311 bp, 9 predicted proteins | sample atmos_gasesAM3C__FD_204565 | JGI IMG/M metagenome (GOLD analysis project Ga0307470, IMG submission 204565) | Hardwood forest soil microbial communities from Morgan-Monroe State Forest, Indiana, United States - atmos_gasesAM3C_05 | ecosystem: Environmental > Terrestrial > Soil > Temperate forest... | reverse complement strand
GAGCTGGAGCTCGCCCAAGGGCTCGGTCGGCACCGCGCCGGCGAGCAGGCGGTAGGTCTCGGCCCCCAGGACGACGTCGCCCGGGCGGGCGACCCAGGCCTCGAGGCGGGCGGCGACGTTGACCGTGTTGCCGAGCACCGTGTAGTCGACGCGGCGGCGGCTGCCGATGTCGCCCACCACCACCGGCCCGCTGTTGACCGCGACGCGGGCGGTGAAGCCGGCGAGCCCCTGCGCGCGCCGCCGGGCGCTCCAGTCGGATAGGCGCCGCTGGATCTCGATCGCCGCCGCGACCGCCCGCCGCGCATGGTCGGGCTGTGGCGCCGGGGCGCCGAAGAAGGCCATCACGCAGTCGCCGATGAACTTGTCGAGGGTGCCGCCGGCGGCGAAGATCGCCTCGACGGCGAGCGAGAGGAAGACGTCGAGGAGGTCGGCGACCTCCGCCGGCCGCGAGCTCTCGGAGAAGGTGGTGAAGCCCACGAGGTCGGCGAAGAGGACCGAGGCTTCGGCAGCCCGCGGCCGGCGCGGCCCGAGGCCGTCCCCCTTCTCGCGCAGCACCTCCTCGATCACCGCCGGCGAGTGGTAGCGCTCGAGGCGGCTCCTCAGCTCGCGCTCGCGCTCCGCCTTCCTGGCGTAGCGGATGCGCTCGACGGCGACCGCCACGTAGTTGGCGAGGGCGGTCAGGAAGTCGAGGTCGCGCTGGGTGAAGGCGCCGACCTTGAACGGCGAGTCGAGCTGCACGACGCCGATGATCCGATCGGCGGACCACAACGGCGCGCACATGGCGGCGCGGATCTGGTGCAGACGGATCGACTCGCCGCCCGACAGGCGCTCGTCGGACATGGCGTCGTAGGTCACCAGGGCCACGCGCTCGCGCATCACCTCCTGGAGCATGGTGCGCGACACCGCCACCTCTCCCTGCGGCCGCAGCTCGACGCGGTCCCTGATCCGTGCCAGCTCGCACACCAGCTCTCCCGACTCGTCCTGCAGCAGGAAGAAGCCGCGCTCGACCGGCAGCGCCTCGTAGGCGAGGTCGAGCACCCGGGTGAGCACCTCGTCAATGCCATCGGCGGTGATCAGCACCCGCCCCAGACGGGTGAGGAAGCCCAGCATGCGGCGGGCGTAGCCATCCTCCTCGCCCGCGGCGGCCGGCCGCTCCGCCGCCGGTCCCGCCGCCGGGACGCGGGCCAGCCGATCGAGCTCGACCGCGAACTCGGCGAGGGGACGGATGATGGTCGCGTTGGCGAGCACCGAGGGCCCGCTTCCCGCCACGGGAGGCGGAGCGACCGTCGCGCCCGCCGGCCGCGGCGGAACGCCAGCGGGCTCGTCCTCGAACCGCAGCTCGAAGGCGCCGATCGCCAGGCGGTCGCCGGGCGCGAGGGGCGCGCTCGCCACCGGCACCCGGTTGAGCTCGACCCCGTTGGTGCTCTGCAGGTCGTGCACCGTCCACCGGCCGCCGGCGGCGCGGAGCTCGGCGTGGTGGCGCGACACCGAGACGTCGGCGAGCACCACGTCGTTGTCCGGCCCGCGCCCCAGGCAGAGGCGCGAGCCGGTCAACGGAACGACGCGCTCCTCACCGGCGACGAGGAAACGTAGACGGAGCATGAAGGGAGACCTCGCGCCGGATCATAGCAGCGGCCGCAGGCGCCGCTCGCTCGATCCGCGACGGTCCCCGGTCAGGCGCTCGCCGCCAGGAACGACTTCCACAGCGCGTGGCCGGAGGCCAAGGAGAGGTCGTGCCGGCCGTAGAGCTCGTGGAAGGCGGCGACGACCCGCGGGCAGAACTGGGTTCCGGCCCCCTCGAGGATCTCGGCCGCGGCGCGCTGGGGGGCGAGGCCCTGGCGGTAGGGGCGGCTGGTGGTCATCGCGTCGTAGGTATCGGCGACGGCGATGATGCGCGCGACCAAGGGGATCTCGCCGTCGGTGAGGCCGTCCGGGTAGCCGCGCCCATCGAGCCGCTCGTGGTGGTTGCGGACGCCCGGCAGCACGCGCCGCAGGTCGCTCACCCCGGCGAGGATCTCGGCGCCGTCGACCGGGTGCCGGCGCATCATCGCGAGCTCGTCGGGGTCGAGCGGCGCCGGCTTGCTCAGGACCGCGTCGTGGACGAAGATCTTCCCCACGTCGTGGAGGGTCGCCGCGAGCCAGAGGTCCTCGAGCTCGGCCCGCCCCAGCCCCAGCTCCCGCCCGAGCAGCACCGAGTAGCTGGTGACGCGGCGGACGTGGCCGCCGGTGTAGGGGTCCTTCTTCTCGATCGCCTCCGCCCAGGCGATGACCGTCTCCATGAACTGGCGCCGCCGCGCCTCGTAGAGCCGGGCGTTCTGCAGCGGATGGGCGAGGATGCCGGCGAAGAGGCGCATGCGCCGCAGGTCGTCCTCCGAGAAGCGCTCGCGTCCCACCGGGTTCAGGAGCTGGAGGACGCCGATCACCGCGCCGTGCGCGATCAGCGGCACGGCCAGGATCGCCCGCGTCCGGAACACCTCCTGATGGTCCCCCTGCCAGCGCGGGTCGGCGGCGACGTCGTTGACCAGCTCGGCCTCGCCCGAGCGGGCGACGCTGCCGACGATCCCCTGGCCCAGCGGCACCCGCAAATCGCGGATGGCCCCCGCGGCGCTGCCGCGGACGACCCGGAAATAGAGCTCGCCGCGCTCCTCGTCGAGCTCCCAGATCGAGCTCGTCTCGGCGTGGCAGACCTCCTCGGCCTTGACCAACGCCAGGTCGAGCACGCGCGCGAGGTCGAGGGTGCCGGTGAGCTGGACGCCGATCTCGAGCAGGGTCTCGTACTCGTGGAGACGCTGCCGCAGGTCGCTCTCGACGGCCTCGCGGGCGACGGTCGCCATGATCCGATTCTAGCTCCTATCGAGCGCGACGGCGGACGGCGGGTCGATCCGCGGCCGGAATGTCACGCCGAGAGCTCGTCCAGGTCGCGGTGGAGGTCGTCGACGTTCGCGTAGCGCTCGTCCGGCTCCTTCTTGAGGCAGCGCAGGATGATGCCCTCGAGGCGCGGCGGGATCTCCGGCCAGTGCTCGGCGGGCGGCGGCGGCGGCTCTTTGAGGCTCTTCATCAGCAGCTCGACGTCGGTCGCCGCCGCGAACGGGAGCTTGCCGGTGAAGACCTCGTAGAAGACGACGCCGCAGGAGTAGATGTCGGCGCGGACGTCGGGCTCGCGGCCCTGGAGCTGCTCGGGGGAGAGGTACTGCGGCGTGCCGACGACGAAGCCTGCCTGGGTCTGCCCGGCGCCGGCGCGCTCGAGCGGCCGCGCGATGCCGAAGTCCATCAGCTTGGCGTTGCCGGTGGGCTCGAGGATCAAGTTCTCCGGCTTGATGTCGCGGTGGAGCACGCCGGCGGTATGGGCGACCCCCAGGCCGGCGCAGAGCTGCTTGGCGAGGCGCAAGCCCGCCGAGTACGGCAGCCGGTGGGTCTGGTCGAGCAGGAAGCGCAGCGTCACCCCGCGGACGTATTCCATCGAGATGAACGGGATGCCGTCGACCTCGCCGAAATCGTAGGTGCGCAGCACGTTCGGGTGGGTGATCTTGCGGGCCAGCTTGAGCTCGCTCTTCAGGCGCTCGAGCTGGCCGCGGTCGCCCCACAGGTCGCGCTTGAGCATCTTGAGGGCGACCAGGTCGTCGAGCTCGCGGTCACGCGCCTTGTAGACCACGCCCATGCCGCCGGAGCCGAGGACCGCGAGGATCTCGAAGCGGTGCGCCATGAGCGCGCCGGGCTCGATCCCAGAGAGGGTGGCGACACCCGCCGCGACGCTCCTCCCCGCCGGCGTCGCCCCCCGCCCGACGCCGCCACCGGCGACCTCGATCGTCCGCATCGCCATGGCACCCGAGAGGATGTAGAGGGGTTGCGGGCTGACCACCGCCCGGCGGGGCGCCAGGTGATAGCCCGCCTCCTCGAGGCTCGGCTTGAGCTCCTCGTAGACGTGGCGCGAAATGACGATCTCCCCCGCGGTCGCCTCGCGCGCGAGCCCGTCGAGCTGCTGCAGGGGGAGGCCGAGGACCGTCCGCTCCGGCTGCTCGCTCCAGGTCACCGGACCCACCGTCAGCCGGCCGGCGGCCATGGCGACGAGCGGCGGCTCGGTCCCGCCGGCGGGCGCACCGACCTCGCTTTCCGTCCCCATCGCCGCGGCGGCGACGGCGAGGGCGCGCAGCGCCCTGCCCTCCCCCTCGAAGCGGGCGACGAGCCGCTGGCCGAAAACGGCTTCGACCTGCCCGCGGCCGGCGATCACGGCGGCCGCCAGGCGCTTCCACTCGGCGCTCAGGCGCTCCAGCGCGGCGCCGGCGCCCGCCGCGTCGGGCCGTCCAAAGCCGCGCAGCTCCAGCCCCAGGAGCAGCGCGTCACGGCTCTGCGCACCGCCGACGTAAGCGCGCGCCTGGGCAGGCTCGGGGAGGTTCCGCGACAGCTCGGTCAGGTAGGTCTCCATGTCGCGCTTCTCGCGCAGGTCGGAGAGCAGCTCGTCGAAGGCCCGGCCCAGGCGGCCGACCTCGTCGCTCCTGTCGACGGCGATCGTCTGGTCGTAGTCGCCCTGCCGCGCCGCCTCCGCCGCCCCCGCCAGGCGCCGCACCGGGGCGAGCGACCGGCGCGCAAAGACGTAGGAGAGGACGAGGGCGAGGAGCACCGAAAAGAGGCCGGAGGCGAGGAGCGCGTTCTGGATCTGGCGGAAGGGGGCGAGCTGTTTGGGGAGCGAGGCCAGGGCGACCGTGGCGGCGACCGTCTTCCCCGCCGCGTCCTTGAGCGGGGCGATGAGGGCGATCCACGGCTCGCCGCGGACGGCGAGCTCCGCCCGCGGCACCGACTCGCCCTGCCCCATCACGCGGTCCATCATCGGCGCCTGGCCCCGCAGCGTGGCGGTCAGGCTCGCCGCAGTCTCGCGGTCGAGGTTGCTGGCGACGATCGCCGGCTGCCGGTCGATGGTGGTCACGAAGGCGACGTCGGCGCCGCTCAGCTTGTGGACCTCGTAGGCCGAGGCGTCGTTGATCGCGAAGCCGGTGACGAGATAGCCGATCAGGGTGTCTTTGGAAATCGGCACCGCCACGGAGTAGTAGAGGTCGCCGCTCGCCTCCTTCCAGACGCCCGCCGCCTCGTAGCCGGTGTCGCTCTGCAGGGCGCGCGCGACCAGCGGGCGCTTCGCCAGGTCGTCGCCGGCGGCCTGCGGCCGGTCGGTGCGCGCGATCACCCGCCCGCCGGGATCGAGGACCATGGCGAAGTCGTAGCCCAGGTCCTTGCGCCGCTCGACCAAGAGGTCGAGGATCGACCGCGCATCCCGCTGTCCGGCGGCCTCGGCGACGTAGGCGGCGAAGCCGGGGTCGGCGGCGAAGAGGTGCGACAGCAGGCGCAGCCGCTCGTAGCGCTGCCCCTCGAAGGCGGTCTGCACCGTGGAGCTGCTCTCCAGGGCGTCCTCGGCGGCGCGCTGCGCGATCTTCCCGGCGAGGACCGAGGTGACGGTGACCGCCGCCCCCACGGCGAGGGCGACGAGGAGCGACGAGACCAGGAAGATCCGGGTGCCGAGCGACGGCGAGCGCCACCGCCCTCCGGGGCTTCCCCCGCTAGTGCCGGTACTGGTCACGGCCGGAGGCGAAGTAGGACCTGCCGTTCTTGTCGAGGTGGGAGGGGACCTGCGGATGGGTGACCTCGATCCGCGCCGCGATCGGGCCCGCGCTGGCCGGCACCGACGGGGTCGCCGCGGCCGTCCAGGGATCGGTCTGCTCGTGCCACACGGTGAGCCTCCCCGGGCCCTTCGGCAGGTTGGTCAGGGCGAAGCTGCCGTCGGCGGCGGGCGAGGTGAAGTAGGGCGTGTCGAGCACCAGCAGGTAGCCCACCATCGACTGGTGGACGTTGCAGTAGACGCGGACCACCCCGGGAGCGTCGAACTGTTTCTCCCGGCCCGGCCCCTTGCGCAGGAAGCCGAGGTCGAAGGGCTTGCCGTTCGACACCGAGAAGACGTTGTGGAGGATGGGATCCTCGTTGGCGAACTGCACCCGGCTGCCGGCGGGAACGGCGAGCACCCGCGGCACGAACTCCTTGTCGCGCGTGGTCATCGGATAGGGCGCCTCGCGCGGCCGCGGCTTCGCTCCTGCCGCGGGCTCGAAGTAGACCACCGCCTGGCGCACGTCGCTCCCCCGCGCCGGCCCGCCGCCGCCGCGGGCGAGGAGCTCGACCCTGCCGCGCAGCTCTTCGGCGGGGAGCGACGTCGCCGCGCCGGCGAGGAGCAGGAAAAGGGCGATCCGCGGTCGCATCGCGTCACACCTTCCAGCGCAGGGTGCCCAGGAATTCGTCGTTGTGCCGGGTCGCCCCGGAGGCGAGGACGAAGTCGTTCTTCGCATACTCGACCGTCAGGTCGACGCCGGCGACGATCCCCAGGCGCAGGCCGGCGTCGACCTTCGTCCAGTCCCACGCGAAGCTCGGCGCCGGGCTGATCGGGTTGCTCTTGAAGCGGTTGTCGATGCGGGAGACCCGCACCGCCGGCTGGATGGTCGGGAAGAGCTGGCGCTCGGCGACCGCCCATTTGAGCGGCAGGTCGAAGGTCCAGGCGACCTCGCCCTCGATCCCCCGGCGCGGCAGGCCGGCGACGCGCTGGTCGACGAACTGGCCGAAGAGCGCGAAGCCGCCGAGGTAGAGGCGGAGGTTGCCGCCCACCTCCTGCTTGCGGTCGCCGTGGATCGGCTCCGGCGCCTGGCTGAACGGACCGCGCAGGAGCTGGAGGTCGCCCAGGTAGAAGCTGCCGTCGTGCTCGACGTGGTCGGCGAGCCGGCGCCGGTGGCCGAACGCCATGATGTCGAACGCGTTCCTGCCGCCGGCATCGGCGAAGCGCAGGCCGAGCGCGGCATTGGCCTGCGGGTCGCTCGACGCGCCGATGTCGCTCACCTCGGTGTCGTAGAGGATGACGATGCCGCTCTTGAGGACGGGGTCCGGATTCGGCCGCAGGAAGGCCGGCGTGCCGTTGTCGCCGGCGAGCGCGTTGGGATCGCGCAGGAACAGCGGGGTCCCCGCGGTCACCCCGCCTTTGAGGTAGACGTGGCGGCCGAGGTCCAGCCCGAGCTCGACGCCGGCGTCGTTGAAGCGGTTGAACGCCGTCGAGACCAGGCCGTAGCTCTCGAGGTGGCGGTCGTTCTGGCGCTCGAATTTCTCGAACTTGCCGATTTTGAGGTATGCCCCCGAGCCGGGCGGCAGCAGGCCGGGCTCGGTCTGCCGGCCGAAGCGCAGCCAGGCCTCCTTGACGTCCGTCTGCTTGCCGCTCGACGTGGGGTTGCGGTCGTAGAGGTCGAGGAAATCGAGCCGGCCGTGGGCGACGACCAGCTCGCTCCAGGCGGCGTCGACGGTGAGGATGAGCTTCGAGACCTCGAAGTGGGAGCCGGCGTTGACGGTCTCCTCGAAGGCCTGCTTCTGGCCCACCGGTAGCTGGGAAGGGGTGAACGGGAACTTGACCGGGAAGCGGTTGTCATCGCTCTGCCGGAAGCTCGCCCGCCCCTCGAAGCCGAAGATGAGCCGGGGCAGCAGCGCCGAGCGCTCCTCCGCCGGCCTCTCGCCTTCTCCTGCCTTCTCGTCCGCCGCGAGGGGCTTGCCGAGCGGTGCGACCGCCAGCAGGACGCCGAGCGCTCCCGCCCTGAGCAGGGATGCACGGCGACCCGTACCTCGACGTCCGGACGCGAGCATGAGGGCACCCTCCGATGCAACGGCGGAAGCGGCTGGTACTCTAGTTGGATCGGGAGGCGCAGTAAAGGGCAGGACCCGCTGCGGGAAAACGACTTACGGCAGGGGCCTATGCCGCCCTGCGACGGCGGCGGACCTGCTGCACGACCAGCATGACCGCGAGCAGCCAGATCGGCACCGTGAAGAAACCGACCTGCACCTTCTGGGTGAGGACGTCCCGGACGTCGTTCTTGATTTTGGCGAGCTTGGTCATGTCGGGTCTCCGTTCGGATCGAGGCCGCGGCTGGAGGCCGGGACAAGCGAAGAGACTGCAAGAGCAGGGCCAGAGCTCAAGAGTATGGGAAAATGACCCGGCGATCGCCGCTCCAGCCCCGCTCGCGCGCCGGAGGATCTCATGGCCGTCTCGTCCGAAGTGTTCCGCAACGCCCTCAGCCACTTCCCGGCCGGGGTGACGATCACCACCATCCGCGCCGGCGAGCACATCCACGGCCTGACCGTCTCCGCCTTCGCCTCGGTCTCGGCCGAGCCGCCGCTCATCACCGTGGTGATCGACAACCGGCACCTCGCCAAGCAGCTTCTCGAGGAGCCCGGGGCGGTCTTCGCGGTGAACATCCTCCGCCACGACCAGAGCGAGCTGTCCAACCGCTTCGCCTGGCTCAAGGACGAGGACCGCTTCGCCGAAGGGACCTGGGGGACGGCGGTGACCGGCGCGCCGATCCTCGCCGATGGCCTGGCGTGGCTCGACTGCCGCATCTACGCCCGCTATCCGGCCGGCACCCATACCGTCTACATCGGCGAGGTGGTGGCGAGCCACGTCCCCGCGGAGGACGTGGCGCCGCTCGTCTACTGGCGGCGCGGCTACCGCCAGCTCCACATCCATCCGCCGGAGGAGCTCCCCACCGCCGCCGAGGTCGCTGGCGTCTCGGTGCTCCGCGACGCCGGTCAGAAGAAGCCCGAGTAGCGGCTCAGGAGCCGCCGCCGGCGGAGCCCGCGGCGTCGAGCTCTCCCAGCGTGTCGAAGATGTGCCGCGCGACGGCCGCCGAGCTGTGGGCGATGCGGTGCCCGCCGGGCCGCGACAGCACCCGCGCCACGTCCGGCGCGAGCTCGGCGCACAGGCTGCCCGCCTCGCCGTCGCCGTAGGAGCAGAGGATCGGCCGGTCGCGGAGCCGCTGGATCTCGGGGAGGACGGCGCGGCTGTCCTCGGCGTCGTGGCCGAGGAAGTCGGCGGGGTGGAGCTTGAACTCGGCGCGGTGGTCGGGGCCGATCAGGGCGACCAGCGGGATGCGCGAGCGCAGGTCGTCCGGCAGGCGGTTGACGAAGAACGGCACCACGTCGGCGCCGAACGAGTAGCCGATCACCACCGCTTCGTCCCGGTGCCAGGCGGCGAGGTAGTGGCGCAGCACCGCCTCGAGGTCGCGCGCCCCCTCCTCGGGGCTGCGGCGGTGGAGGAAGTAGCGCAGCGAGCTCCAACCGACGACCAGGACACCGCGCGCCGCGAGCTCCGCCGAGAGCCGCCGGTCCGAGGCGCGCCAGCCGCCGTCGCCGGAGAGGAGCACGGCCATCCGTCCAGGCGTCCCGCCCGGCGCGGCGACCGGCGCTATCGCCGGGATCTCGGTCAGCGGCAGGCGGGCGAGCCGGCGGGGCGGGCGGGCCGAGACCGCGGTGTGGCGCCGGGCCGCGTGCCGCCCCGGCCCGGCGGGCTTGGGCGTCGCGGTCCCGTCGGCGACACCGGCGTCCGCGGGCGCCCGGCTCGCGGAGCCGGCGGCGCGCTCGGCCCCCTGGCCGTTCGCCACCCGCCCGTAGCTCTCTTTGAACTGGCGCATCCAGTTCTTCGGCACCGAGAAGCCGTGTCCCACCTTGTGCAGCCAGACGAGCTCGCCGTGCGGCACCTCGCCGACGTAGGCGCGGGTGTCCTCCGGGGTGCAGATCTTGTCGACGTCGCCCTGGAGCGCGAACCATGGCACCTCGAGAATGCGGCTGGGCAGGAAATCGACTCCTTTGGCCTGCGGATCGCGCTTCCAGGTGAGGCCGTTGCCCTTGCAGATCGGCATGTTGACGACGAGGTCGGGGCAGAAGCCGAGCGAGACGCCGCCGCCGAACGCTCGCGGCGGCGCCTGGACGAGCGCGGCATAGACCAGGGTGGCGCCCGAGGAGTAGCCGACGAGGATCGGCGGCACGTGGGTCGTGTACCCGTAGCGCTTCTCGACCGCGCGGCCGAGGGCCGCGAGATCGCCGCCGGGGTTGAAGCAGACGTCGGGGTCGGCAGCGGCCGTCTCGTGGCCCGTGGCGCCCACGCTCTTCATGTAGAAGGGGAGGCTGACGCCGGCGACCAGGGTGTCCATGGAGGCGATCTCGCGCGCCATGTCGACGACGCCCAGCTTCCAGCCGCCGTCCCCCGACAGGAAGAGGGCGACGTGGGTCGGGTGCGGCGTCGGGCGATAGACGGTGACCGTCCCGAAGGGGGCGAAGGAAAAGGTCTCCTCCGCGGCGAGGCAGACGGGCGCCAGGAGGCAGGTGGCGAGCAGGGCGACAGCGAGCTTCTTCATGGCCAGGGCGTTCTCCAGGGAGCGGCCGACTGGGGAGTAGGACCGACACCGACCGGGCAATTCAGTGGGCGCGGCGCCGGCGCTCAGCTCCGCGATGCTGCACGGATTGTGCCGTAGAACGGCTGGCGGGAGAAGGGGTCGTCGCGCGGTGCTACGATCCGGCGCCATGGACTTCGTCAACCTCGGCGCCTGCGGGCTCAAGGTCTCGCGCGTCTGCCTCGGCTGCATGAGCTACGGCTCTCCGGAGTGGCGCCCCTGGGTGCTGCCGGAGGCGGCGAGCCGCCCGTTCTTCGCCCGCGCCCTCGAGCTGGGGGTCAACTTCTTCGACACCGCCGACATGTACTCGCACGGCGTCTCCGAGGAGGTCCTCGGCCGGGCGATCCGCGACCTCGCCCGCCGTGACGAGGTGGTGATCGCCACCAAGGTCTTCTTCCCCACCGGCTCCGGCCCCAACGACCGCGGGCTGTCGAGGAAGCACGTCTTCCAGGCGATCGACGCCTCGCTCCGCCGCCTGGGGACCGACTACGTCGACCTCTACCAGATCCACCGCCTCGACAAGGAGACGCCGATCGAGGAGACGCTCGCGGCGCTCGCCGACGTGGTGCGCGCCGGCAAGGCGCTCTACCTCGGCGCCTCCAGCATGTCCTCGTGGCAGTTCGCGCAGGCCCTGGACCTCCAGAAGCGCCGCGGCTGGCCCCGCTTCGTCGCGATGCAGAACCACTACAACCTGATCTACCGCGAGGAGGAGCGGGAGATGCTGCCGCTCTGCCGCGCCGAGGGGATCGGGGTGATCCCCTGGAGCCCGCTCGCCCGCGGCTTCCTCGCCGGCAACAGGAAGCGCGGCGACCACGGCGAGCGCGGCGGCGAGACCGCGCGTTCGACGAGCGACGACTACGCCCAGAAGATGTACTACGAGGACTACGACTTCGCCGTCGTCGACCGCGTGGTCGAGATCGCCGAGCGCCGCGGCGTCAAGCCCGCCCAGGTCGCCCTCGCCTGGCTCCTCGCCCAGCCGGGGGTGACGGCGCCGATCGTCGGCGCGACGAAGCTCGCCCACCTCGAGGACGCCGTCGCCGCCCTGGCCCTGAAGCTCGACGACACCGAGCGGAAACGCCTCGAGGAGCCCTATCGGCCGCACCCGGTGCTGGGGCACTACTGAAAAGAGCTGGCGATGCGGCGAGCCCGTGTTGCGATCTTCGTCCTCTCTTTGATCCGCCGGGCACCCTCTGGGGCGGCTGTGGCCCCGGCGACCATGGTCATGGCTTCGATCTCCAGACCACCCGGTTCGTCGCGCCGGAGTATCCCGCTGTCGCAGTGAAGGCGAGCTTCGCGGGCGAGGTCGCCGTGGTCGTCAACGTCGACGAGGACGGCGCGGCGGTCAACCAGGACTTCCCTCGGCTGTTCGGGCGGCAACCGCAGCAGCCAAGGGCTGCATTTCCGCCCCGTGCAGCTCGCAACGCGGTGCTGCACTTCTGCTTCGCGCCTGCGGACGAAACGCGGCTGGAAACCCTCGGCGTCGTCTTCGAGCCTCCCGATGCAGTGCTGGTGACGGTTCGAGGGTCGGTGATGCGCTTGATCCCTTGAGGCGGCGTCTGAAGTCTGAGACGGCTCATGCGCACCACGCTCAACATGCATGGCCCATGCCTGCCTTCGCATATAATGTAGGGCAGTCCAGCCACACCGCGCGTTCGCTGTCTTTTCCGGAGGGAGAGTCGCATGATCCACGATTTGACCCTGCCGTTCATCGGCGAGGACATCGACGAGGCTACTGTAGGGCGCATTCTGGTGCACCCACACCGGCGTCTCGAGAAGGATGCGATCTACATCGAAGTGGAGACCGATAAAGTCGATATCGGGTTGCCGAGCCCGTTTAACTGCGTCGTCGTCGAGATCGCGGTCGAGGAGGGTCAGAAGGTGCGTGCGAAACAAACGCTCATCCGTGTCGCACCCGAGGTGAGCGACGACGATGCCGATCGGCTGAAGGCAATCGCAGATCTCTTCGTCGCCCTCAACTATCTCATCACCCTGGACAGCGGCCATCTTTGTAGTCGTAAGGAGCTGCAGACTCTGACCTTCGAAGCATTCCGCGGGTTCATAGATGAGGCGGGCAACCTC
>Ga0307470_10000906_pt1 | contig 12325 bp, 9 predicted proteins | sample atmos_gasesAM3C__FD_204565 | JGI IMG/M metagenome (GOLD analysis project Ga0307470, IMG submission 204565) | Hardwood forest soil microbial communities from Morgan-Monroe State Forest, Indiana, United States - atmos_gasesAM3C_05 | ecosystem: Environmental > Terrestrial > Soil > Temperate forest... | reverse complement strand
TTGCCTCGCGCAGAGAGATAGGTCTCCACCGCGCACCAGAGTTTCTTGGCCAGTAAATCGGTGGTTGGGGCCGCAGCTCGGAGGTCTGTTCGTTTCTTCCGTTCACCCTTGGCCAGGGTCACGACATTCACCGAGTCGATTGACTCGGTGGTGAGGACTAATGTTGCCGCTGAACCACGATCGAGCCGGTAGGTGAACTCACCGGGGGACCACCAATCTTCTTCGAAATCGAACCCTCGTTGCTGTTCAGCCGGAAATTGGATGGCGCGACACCATGTTGGATCATGGCGGTACCCTCCGTTCTGGAACGCCTGCACCGATGGCAGCTCGCTGTAGGGGCGCCAGGACACCAGTCCATCAGTCACTGTGGTGGCGGTGGTGGACAGACTGCCGTTCATATGATGGGTTGCGTGATAGTTGCGCCCGCTCACCATCGGTCGTACGCGCAGGGTAATCGCCTTCTTGGTCTTCCCGGCGAGCGTCCATCGGATGGCCACCAGGTCGCGGTCGCGCACGCAAAAGACTTCTCGTTGCACGACCGTGCCGTGGCAGTCATAGGTCCAGGTCGGCCAGGGGTCTGTCGTGAAGCCTGTGCATTGTTTGTACCCTTCCGGGTGAACGGCGTTGAGGTAGAGATTGGTCGAAAGCGAATAGGACCGGCCTTCGATGTCGATCCATTCTTCAAGGTGATTCACGAAGACAAACCGCTCACTCGGTGGGTTGCGCGCCGTCAGCAGCAAGGCATGGTAGCGGCGAGTGTTTGCACCTGCGACCGTGCCGGATGCAAACCCGCCAAGGCCGTTGGTCTCAAGCCACTCAAGACTGAGTGCGCGTTCGAGATTCTGGCAGCTTTCTTTATCAATCTTCATTCTTATTCACCTGGCAGCGCGGATTGGGTAGTCTTACATTGTGCGCGTCCAACGAGGGGCTATCTCCGTTCTCACCCGCCCACCGTCACGGCGCCGAGACGCCGCGTTTCTCCGATAGGCCGCGCGTTGCGCGAGCAAGAAGACCGCCTAATCTGTGCCGCCCTACTCCCCCGACTGCTGAATCAGTTTCGCAACCAATCCCGTCCAGCCTGTTTGGTGACTTGCGCCGATGCCGGCGCCGTTGTCTCCATGGAAGTATTCGTAGAAGAGAATCGCATCTCGCCAGAGGGGATCTTCCTGAAACTTGGCAGTGCCTCCGAAGACGGGGCGTCGCCCGGTGTGGTCGCGGAGAAAGATGCGGGTCAGTCGCCGTGACAATTCCGCCGCGACGTTATTCAAGGGGATGTTCCGGCCAGAGCCGGACGGGCACTCGACTGTATAGTCGTCGCCAAGGAAATAATGGAACTTCTGGAGCGATTCGATCAGGAGAAAGTTGACGGGGAACCAGATCGGGCCGCGCCAGTTGGAGTTCCCGCCAAAATTTCCCGTGCTCGATTCGGCCGGTTCATAGTCCACCCGATGGTCCACGCCCATCGCCGACAGGACATAGGGATGGTCCTTGTGATAGCGCGAGAGGGCACGGATGCCGTAGGGAGACAGGAACTCTTCTTCATCCAGCATATAGCGCAGCACGGATTTCAGCCGCTCGCGGTTCACGAGGGACAGGAAGCGACGGACCTCGCCGCCTTGTGATTGGGTTTCCACATGCGCGCTGAAGTCGGGACGGTTTTCGATGAACCATTGCATCCGGTGTTTGAATCGTGGGAGACGATCGATCAGTTCAGAATCTAACGTTTCAACCGCAAAAAGCGGAATCAATCCGACCAGTGACCGGACCTTCAAGGGACGCGTCTGCCCATCCGGAAGTTGCAGGACATCGTAAAAGAATCCGTCCTCTTTGTTCCACAGCCCGATGTTCTCGCCGCCGATGTTGTTCATGGCCCGGCAGATGTAGACGAAGTGCTCGAAGAACTTGCTGGCGACATCCTCGTACGCCCGATTTTCTCGGCCCAGCTCCAACGCGATCGAGAGCATGTTGAGGCAATACATACCCATCCAACTTGTCGCATCGGATTGTTCGATATGACCGCCGGTCGGCAACGGCGCGCTGCGGTCGAAGACTCCGATGTTGTCGAGGCCTAGAAAGCCACCCTGGAAGATGTTTTTTCCTTTCGCGTCCTTCCGATTCACCCACCAGGTGAAATTCAAGAGCAATTTATGAAACACGCGCTCTAGGAAGAGCCGGTCTCCGACCCCGTTACGTTTCTTCTCGATCTTGTAGACGCGCCAGGCGGCCCAGGCATGGACCGGCGGGTTGACGTCGCCGAAGGTCCATTCATACGCAGGGATCTGTCCGTTCGGATGCATGTACCATTCGCGGAGCATGAGGATCAGCTGTTCCTTGGCAAAGGTCGAATCGACCAAAGCCAACGGAATGCAGTGGAATGCGAGGTCCCAGGCGGCGTACCAGGGATACTCCCATTTGTCAGGTATCGAGATGACGTCGGCGTTGTAGAGATGCGTCCAATCCGAGTTGCGCCCATGGAGCCGCTGCCTGGGTGGTTCGGACCAGGTCGGGTCGCCCTTCAGCCACCGAAAGACTTCGTAATGGTAGAACTGTTTGCTCCAGAAAAGGCCGGCAAACGCCTGTCGCTGGACACGCCGCGCGTCTTCTGAGAGATCGGCCGGCGCGAGTTCGTTGTAGAACTCGTCGGCCTCTTGAATCCGCGTTGTGAACGTGGCATTGAATGCCTGGCGTGTGAAACCCTGCTCACTCTCGTCGTTCGTCAAGCGAAGATAGATGGTGTCCGATGCGCCCGAAGCAAATGTGAGGGTATAGTGCGCAGCAGCTTTCGAGCCGATCTTGTCGGGGTTCACCGCACCTTTGTCGCCGCGGATCACATAATCATGAAAGCTGTCTTTTACATAACGGGCTCCCTCCGTATCGCTGTAGAGCCGCCGGCTGTTCGTCTCGTTTTCCGTGAAGAGTAGCGTGGGTTGGCGATCGCACCAGAGGCGGCGTCGCCCATAATACTCATGGTCCAGCGCGATGACACTCATGCCCTTAGGGGCCTCTCCTTCATGCATCCGAGGCCGTCTCGCGTCGAGCCCCCAGGACCACGTGTTCCGAAACCAGAGAGTCGGTAAGAGCGTGAGTTCAGCTGGATCGGGTCCCTGGTTGACGATGTGAATGCGGATGAGCAGGTCTTCGGGGGATGCCTTGGCATATTCCACGACGACGTCGAAGTAGCGATTTCCGTCGAAGACGCCGGTATCGATCAGTTCGTATTCTAAGTCCCGCCGGCCCCGTCGATGATTTTCCTCAACGAGCTTCGCATAGGGAAACTCAGCCTGCGGATACTTGTAGAGGTACTTCATATAGGAATGGGTCGGGGTTGAATCGAGATAGAAGTAATAGTCTTTGACGTCTTCGCCATGGTTCCCCTCATTGCCCGTGAGGCCGAAAACTCGTTCTTTCAGGATGGGATCTCGTCCGTTCCAGAGGGCGATGGCAAAGCAGATATATTGGTGACGATCGGAGATGCCGGCCAGTCCGTCCTCGTTCCAGCGATAGGCGCGGGAGCGAGCCTGGTCGTGAGAAAATGATTCCCAGGCGGTCCCATGCGGGCTGTAGTCTTCACGGACGGTACCCCAGGCCCGTTCGCTGAGATAGGGTCCCCAGCGTTTCCAATGTTCCTGTCGGCGGGCATCTTCATTGAGACGCTGCTGTTCCGCCGTGAGCGGTGGTGAATCGGTTGGGTTTGATGGATTCGTTCGGCGTGACGAAGGTGGCATGCGGTTCCTCAACGATTCGGGTAGGCGGCCAGCCTGCGGAGAGGCCGTTGTTCGTAACCCTAGCAGGAGAATGACTCAGTCTGCCAGAGGCGTTCGTGTTTTGCTCCCAGCAACCATAAGGAGTGAAATGTAGGACTGCCGAATGCTCTTCATTCGAACCCTCTCACATGTGACGGTTCACATCTCGCAGATCGCTGAACTTCAAGACCCCCATCAGAGCCGCGTATTCGCATTGGCAGCAGATGCTTCATGAGTCATGTAGGTTCTGAAGCAGGTTCGATGAGTCGAAGGGTGTAGAGGTACTGATAGAGTCCTTTCTGGTCCATCAGTTCGGCATGGGTACCGGTTTCAACCAGGCGTCCTTTATTCAGGACAAGGATCCTATCAGCTCGTTGAATCGTCGTCAGGCGGTGAGCAATCACAAAGGTCGTTCGGCCTTTCATGAGTTGTTCCAACGCCTCCTGGACGAGTCGTTCCGACTCACTGTCGAGGGCAGAGGTGGCTTCATCCAACAACAAGATCCGCGGATTTTTCACAATGGCTCTGGCGATGGCGATACGCTGCCGCTGTCCGCCCGACACATTGATTCCCTTTTCCCCCACGATGGTTTGATATTGGTCGGGGAAGCTCATGATGAAGTCGTGGGCATGGGCTGCACGGCTTGCCGCCACCACCTCCTCGTGAGTGGCCTTCTCGTCCCCGTAACGGATATTGTCGAGAATCGTCCCGCCGAACAAGATCGTCTCTTGCGGAACCAGCCCAATCTGCCGATACCAACTTTCCATGGTGACTTGGCGGAGATCTTGCTCGTCGATCGTGATGTGTCCCTCGGTCGGGTCGTAGAAGCGGTGGAGCAAGTTCATCACGGTTGTCTTTCCGGCTCCGGTGGGACCGACGATGGCGACCAGTTCGCCTGGCTTGGCTTCGAACGACAGATCCGTCAAGACCGGTTGCCGTGGATCGTAAGCAAAGCTGATGTGCTCCGCCCGGATGTGCCCGGAGACGGTGGATAGTGGCATGGCCGTGGGGGCATCGCTCACTTCGGAGCGTGTATCCAGAATTTCGAACACCCGCTGGGTGGCGCCCTGCGCTTCCCTGATCTGCGCGAATACACGGGCAGCGGAACTGAAGGGGCCGATCAGAATTCCGGCGAAGAGGACGAACGCAAAGAGGTCGCCCGGCGACACGCTTCCATCGATAACCTGGCGCCCCCCATACCACAACACGGCTGCTGCAACGGAGAAGGTGAGGAGGGTGATGACGGGAGTAAACACCGCCATGACGCCGGCCCGTCGCATCGTCACTGACAAGGTCTGGTCGACTTGCGCGGCAAATCTCTTTTCCTCGCGTTCTGTTTGGACGAAGGACTTTACGATACGGATACCGGAGATTACTTCCTCGATCAGGGTACTCATGGCGGCGGTGTGGTCTTGAATCGACGTAGAGAGGGATTTCAACTTTCGCCCGAAGACCTTGGCCACAAGGACAAGCAAGGGGAGCAGAACCAGGGTCAAGAGGCAGAGCCGCCAATTCATCGTCAATAAGAAGGCAATCCCTCCGACGAAGGTGACAAGCTGCTTGGCACTGTCGATCGGCGTTTCGGTGACGACTGATTGGATGACCGTCACGTCGTTCATGAGTCGCGAGAGGAGTTCGCCCGTTCGCCGGCGAGCAAAGAAGCTCACCGATAAGGTATGGAGATGCGAAAAGAGGTGTCGACGAAAGTCGGCGATGATGCGCTGCGAAATCCATGCAGTCAGATAGCTATGGCCCATCGAACAGAGTCCCTGCAGGACGACGAACCCGAGAAAGACGGTGATCATGTCCGTCATCTTCGACTGGTCGTGCTGCACGGTAATGATGTCCCACAGGTTGCCGGCCAGCCGCAGCAGGGCCAGGTTGACGGCGGCGACACCCATGACCAGTAGACCTGCCACCACCATGCGGGACAGGTAGGGCTTCAGGAACGGGAGAAATCGTGAAAAGGTGGACATGGTGAAGAGTGATCTTAGAGGAGGAGACTACAGAAAACCAAGAAAGAACGGTGGAGGAGGGAAGCAAGCAGGGGGCGTGTCGATAGCTACAACTGTGCGATGGACTCAATCAGGTTTTTGTTGATGGCCACGAAGTCCGAGCGATCGTTTTCACCGATCACCACGTCGGTGAGGCTGATAAAGAGACGTTGCTCTTCGTTGATCGCATCGGATACACGATTCCGCATTGGAGGAATGAGGAAGTCGCCAACGTAGACGCAGTTCACAGTCCGGACGCGGATGCGAACCTTCTTGCCTTCGGGCACGGACCCCTCCTTCCCCTTTTGGGTGAAGCCTAGCTTTTACGACGCTCAAACTTTTGACGCCGGCGCAGCTTCTTATACTTGTGCTTGCGCATTTTTTTACGGCGTTTTTTTAGCACACTGGACATGCGTTCTCTCTCCTGCAAGAGGCGGAGTCTAGAAGTTTTCACGGCAAATTGCAAGCGCATCAACGGAATAAGTTGATCGTGATTGGGCCGGGACCGAACGCCTTGAGGATCTGCGATACGGTGAAGCCGGCTCACGGGCCGCTTGACCTGCCTGATACTCGTTCCTATATACTGCGACCATTATGTTCCCGCACAAATTTTCTCTGATTCCCGTCTTGTTCCTGGTCGGTGCAATATCCCTGGTCGGCGTCGGCTGCGGTGGTAAGAAGATTTCGTATCCTGAAGATCACGAACGGTACGTCCGTATCGATCGGGCGGTGGAATCGCTTCGCCAGGCGTATGTGAAGAAAGATTTGTCGGATCTGGCCTCGCTCATGATGCCGACTGACCAGCTTGATCGGCTGAAGGAAGATGCCCAGGGCGATTTCGTCACCTATAGTGCGATCATGTTGGACTTCGCGACTGAGCGTATCATGATCGAGGGGGACAATATCGATGTGTTCGTCCATTGGCAGGGACTTTGGAAAAAAGACACGGAAGATCCTGGTCTCCGTCAGCGAGGTCATACGCGATTGCAGTGGGTCGGAACGCAGACGATTTTGTTGCGAGGGATTCAGGGCGATGCTCCATTCGGTATGAAAGCTCGGCAGGCCACGATCGATCCCACACCTTCTCCCAAGAAGAAATAATCCATGCCCTCTCGCCGATCCCGTGCTCCGGTGAAGGCCGATTTCCTGGTGATCGGGAGCGGTGTAGCCGGTCTTCGCGCGGCGCTGGAGTTGAGCCGTGTCGGCCGTGTCATGGTGCTGACGAAGGGGCATCCACTTCAAAGCAGTTCGATCCATGCGCAGGGTGGGGTGGCGGTGGCGATGAGCGAAGAAGACGATGTGGCGATCCATTTAACCGATACGCTCAAAGCGGGGCACGGGCTCTGCCGGAAGGAGGCCGTGCGAGTCCTTGTGGAAGAAGGCCCTGACCGGATTCAAGAACTGATCGGATGGGGGGCCAAGTTCGACAAAATCGGCGGGAAGTTCGCGTTCGCTCGGGAGGCTGCCCACAGCCGAAGCCGCATCTTGCGCGCGCGCGGGGATGCGACGGGGAACGAGATGGTGCGCGTATTGATTGCCCAGGTGAATCGGCAGGAGCGCATTCAGCGATTGGATCATCACTTTACCGTGGATCTCGTCGTCGACAATGGACGTTGCTGCGGAGCCGTTGTGTTGGACGAAGGATCGGGTCGCCAGTTCGTGCTGCCGACTCGCGCGGTCGTACTGACCACTGGCGGGGCTGGGCAGATCTATGCACGGACGACCAATCCCCCGAATGCCACTGGTGATGGAATGGCCATGGCGTTGCGTGCGGGCGCAGTGCTTCAAGATATGGAGTTCGTTCAATTCCATCCTACGGCACTGTATTTACCGTCCAGCCCGCCGTTCTTGCTGTCGGAAGCGATGAGAGGGGAGGGTGCTCAGCTGCGCAATAATAAAGGGGTGCTGTTCATGCAGCAATATCATCCCATGGGTGCGTTAGCGCCGAGAGATATCGTGTCGCGGGCAATTTTGGCGGAAATGGCGGCGACGAAAGCGCGTCATGTCTATCTTGACGTCACCCACTTAGGAGCAGAGTTTGTGAAGAGGCGTTTCCCGACTATTTATGCAACCTGTCTTCGCTATGACATCGATATCACGGAAGAATGGATCCCTGTATCTCCCAGCGCGCATTATATGATGGGCGGGGTTTGGACCGAGCTAAACGGTGCGACGACGGTCCCGGGGCTCTTCGCCGCCGGAGAGGTGGCCTGTAGTGGTGTGCATGGAGCGAATCGTCTGGCGAGCAATTCCTTGCTCGAAGGATTGGTGTTTGGTGCGCGCGCGGCATCGGCAGCCGTGGCGTTTGCCGACGGACAGGAGCCTCCCATGCTGTCGTATCAAGAGGCCACGCTTCGAGCAGGCCAATTCGGCGCACTGGAGGATGCGGAAAAGCTGAGAAGCTCGCTCAGGCGCACAATGTGGGGGCAGGTCGGTGTCATTCGTTCGGGTGAGTCGCTCATCCGTGCCTGTGCTCAACTATCACGGTGGGCCCAACTCGTGGCTCAGCCGTTTGCACACCGAGCAGCGCTGGAAGTAAAAAACATGGTGCAGGTGGCGCAATGTGTCGCAGAAGCGGCTCTCTGGCGAGAGAACAGCGTCGGGGCCCATTACCGGTCTGATTTTCCTGAGGCCAAGCGGGCCGGGTGGCGACAACACAGTCGCCTGGCGAGTGGGGAAGTGGTTAGCGGGAAGACAGCTCAGAAATCGCAGGGGTTGCTGTTGTCCCCGCGGGGCCGTATCGGCTGACCGGTCGCTCCATGATGACGCCATCGCGCACCAGGAATGTGCGGTAATATCGGAGGACTTTCCGGACGTATTGTCTGGTTTCATCGTACGGGGGAAGTGTCTGATAGCGATCGACCGCATTCTCTCCGGCGTTATAGGCTGCCAGGGCTAGCGGTAAGTTTCCATGGAAGCGGTCGAGCAGTTGGCGTAAGTACTTGGTCCCTCCACCCACATTATCATCCGGATCGTACATGTCCCGCACATCCAGGCGTACGGCGGTCTGCGGCATGAGTTGCATCAGGCCGATAGCACCTGAGCGAGAAACCGCCCGTGGGTCGAAGTCCGATTCAGCTTTAATGATGGCGCGGATCAACGCGGGATGGAGCTGGTGTTGCGAAGAGTGCCGACGAATGACCGGTTCGAGTTCGCGCTCGGACAAGGTGGTGTGGAATCGGCTGGATTCTATCTCGATTTTCCGAAAGCGAGGATCGGAGGGAACATTGGTAAGCGAGATTGCGCCGTTGGGCCCGATAAACTGATAAATTTCTGCCGGCGTTGATTGGACGGAGAAGGCCAATGAGGCGAGTCCCGCGATGACCGTTGCGGTCAGTCCAATGGCCGCCTGCCGCCGGATCGAAGGGACTATGAGAGAAAAGGTGTTGTGCATGGTTGCAACGATATCAGTCTGCTACTGGGTGTCAACAAAATGCAGGTCTTGTGCCTGGTTGTCTTTAGAAAATAGCTCAGAAAAACAATGAGGTTGGTGAGGGTGTAAAACGACTAAGGTTCGAGAAAACGTATTCGGTTGCCAATAAATAGTCGGTGGAGTTCCTGGGTAAGAATTCCCGGTGTTCCATTTCCCACCGGATGCCCGTCCACCATAGTGACCGGCATCACTTCCATACTCGTGTTAGTGAGAAAACACTCGTCTGCCTGATACATCGCCTCGACCCCAAAACATCCTTCGTCAACGGGGATCTGTGCTTCTTGCGCAAGATTGAGTACGATGTTGCGCGTGATTCCGTCTAACAGGCCGCATGCCAGTGCCGGGGTACAGAGCCGGCCTGCTCTGGCGAAAAAGAGATTGCTGACGGTGCATTCCGTCAGATGCGACTCCCAATTGAGCAGGATGCTGTCGAAGGCACCTGCCGCGATCGCTTCCCGTTTGGCCAGGATATTGTTCAAGAAGTTGGTGGCCTTGATGTGGGGCGGGAGCGCGCTGGGCAGGTTCCGTCTCGTTCGGGCAACGATGAGCTTCACGCCCATACGGTATTGCTCTGGCGAAGGGGCGTGCAGCGGTTTGGCGATGATCACTACGGTGGGGGTTGGGCAAAGGGCTGGATCGAGACCGATGTCACCGGCTCCCCGGGAAATGGTGATGCGAAGATATGCGTCGTGGCGTTCATTCCCGACGTCATTGCGGGTCATGGTTTCATGGAGGAGCGTCGGCCATCTGTCCTCTGATATCGGGATTGTCAGGCCGATCCCGTCCGCAGACCGGCGAAGTCGGGCAAGATGTTGGTCCCGCATGAAGATTCGACTCCCGTAGGAGCGGATCGTTTCATAGACACCGTCACCGTAGAGAAAACCGTGATCGAAAACGGAGACGACTGCCTCCTTTTCTTTCACGAACCGATCATTGAGATAAATCCACATTGTTACGTATCGTGCAGCGCGCTGAAGAACGCTTGCGCTTTCTGGAGGGTTTCCTCGTATTCCTTGGCCGGATCGGAGTCGGCAACAATGCCGGCACCGACTTGCAAGTATCCTTTTCCCGCACACCATACCAAAGTTCGAATGACGATATTGAGATCGAGGTCGCCGTTCCAGCTGATGTAACCAAATGAACCGGTATAGGGACCACGGCGCACCGGCTCCAGTTCTTCGATAATCTCCATGCAGCGGATCTTGGGCACACCCGTGATCGTGCCCCCAGGAAACAGTGCTCGAATCAGATCGAAGGACGTCGCGTCCGGTTTCAACGCGCCGCTGATATGGGACACGATGTGACTGACGTGGGAGTACTGCTCGATTGCCATGTATTTATCGACGTGCACAGTGCCGAATCGGCAGACGCGGCCCAGGTCGTTTCGTTCGAGGTCGACGAGCATGAGGTGTTCCGCCCGCTCCTTTTCGCTCGCGAGTAATTCGCCGATGAGACGTTGATCGTCAGGAGCGTCGAATCCGCGCGGCCTAGTTCCGGCTATCGGGCGTGTGTCCGCCTGCCGGTCGTGCAAGCGGACCAGCCGTTCGGGCGAGGAACTGATCAATGTGACATCGTCGAAGTGCATGAGCCCTGAGAAAGGCGAGGGGTTCACGGCTTGGAGGCGTCGATAGAGTTCCTGCTCGTAGGGTTGTCGGTCAGTGTCATCGTTGTAGGCGCCGGGTGGTTGGAGGGTGAATCGATGCGACAGGTTGGCTTGGTAGACGTCTCCTGCCCCAATGTACTCCTGGCAGCGCCGGACTCGATCGAGGTAGGCGCCCCGCGTTTGGTTCGGATGAAAATCCATCTGATCGAGGGAGGGGAGATTCTTGAGGGGAGCGGGCCTTCCTCTCAGTCTGGCTTCCCACTCGGCTAGCCGGTCTAAGCCCTCGCGATAGAGCTCTTCTCGTGGCTCTCCTAAAAACCGTTCTATGGGCGGACAATAGATAATATGCAGGCGATCGGTTTGATGATCTACGGCAGTAATAACGTCATACAGACCGAATTGTAAATCTGGCAGCAGTAGATCGTCTTTGGCGATGGACGGAAGTGTTTCGAATTCGCGCACGAGATCGTAGCTGAAGTAGCCGACGGCTCCGCCCCAGAAAGGGGGCAGGCCTGGAGGAGGCTCGATCTGGGGGCAGGTGAATAGACGACTGAGGCTTCCAAAGGGATCTTGCAAGGAGTATTCGCGTCCTTCGCGGGTGCGAAGGGAGGCCCGTCCTTGTCGCCCAGTCAACACCGAGAAGGGGTTACTCCCCAGAAAAGAAAACTGGCTCCCGCTGTCCGTCCGCTTCCCGCTGTCAAGGAGGAACGATGGCTGAGCGGGAGACGCAATCAGGCGGTACAACTCAAAGGGTGTCCTCCCTTGGCCGTCCATTGTAAGGACCAGAGGCTGTGGAGGCCCACCAAGGAATGATGAATGGAAGAAACGAGTCATGGGCGAACGTGTATCGCTCTACACAATACAAGCCACTCAACTATACTCCACTGGATCGGCTGCGTCACAGCGCATTGTCGGCTTGACAAATTTAGGATGATTCTGCTTGAATTGCGCGCCCGCCATCGGCAGAGTCCTTGCGTTTTAAGCTGCATTGCACTCTCCTCCGTGGGTACGACATGCCTCCTTCACAAGACCCATTGTATGCGGGGCTTGGCCAAGCGGTCAGGATCGCAGCAGATCTGCTCGCTGCGCTGATTGTCGGAGGAGGGCTGGGATGGCTGTGTGACACATACCTCTTTGATTCCACCCCCTGGGGGATGGTCGGAGGCCTGGTGTTGGGCGCTGTGACTGGGATTAGGAATGCGTACCGGTCGGCGCAACGGTGGCCGAAGACATAACGCCGTTCAAATAGAGAAAGCACAAGAGCGCCATGGAAGAAAGTCCGCTGCATCCATTTGAACTTCATAACTGGATCCCGATCTCGCTTGGCGGATTAGATATTTCCATCAATAAGGCCGTTGTCATGATGTGGGTTGTCGTTTCCTTAGTGACGGTGCTCATGGTCATGGCAGGATCGGCGCGCAAGCTTGTGCCCGGCAAGTTGCAGAGCATAGCGGAAATGATGGTGGATTTCATTCGCGCCATCATCATGGATACGATAGGCAAAGAGGGGATGCGGTTTTTCCCCTTTATCGCCACGCTGTTTCTCTTTATT
>Ga0307470_10000905_pt1 | contig 12341 bp, 9 predicted proteins | sample atmos_gasesAM3C__FD_204565 | JGI IMG/M metagenome (GOLD analysis project Ga0307470, IMG submission 204565) | Hardwood forest soil microbial communities from Morgan-Monroe State Forest, Indiana, United States - atmos_gasesAM3C_05 | ecosystem: Environmental > Terrestrial > Soil > Temperate forest... | reverse complement strand
CGTTGGGCGCGTCCACAGCGTATACACGTTCTGCCCGCCGAGTTGCACGAGCGTCCCTGGGAGGTAGCGTGTGATATCCGTATCCGTTGTGCTCACGACCGCCACCGTACCGTTCACGACGCTGGCAGTCCCAGTGTTCGGGAGATCCACGCTCGGCCACGGCTCGAAGTTGTCGAAGTCGAGCGGATCGCCTGCGTCCGCCGCGGAATCCGAATAGTTGTCCGTGAAGAAGGAATTCGACGACGCGGTCGAGCCGATGAACCGCCATGAGAGCACGCTGCCGCCATAGCGATACACGTCCCACGTGTCGATCTGTGAGTCGTATGCCGCCGATGGCAGCGCGACCGCGATGCTGGTCCGCCGCGCGTTCACGCCATATCGCGTCGCCGGGGATGGATTCCCGACCACGCCTGTGCGGCTGTCTCGCGGGCGCACGCGGTACAGATACGGCGCTCCCGTGTCCCCCACGTCCGGCTGGCTTCCCCCGATCACGAATATCTCGCTCGTCGCGACGTTGATAGTCGCGTTCGCGTTCCACAGAAACTGTATCTTCACGACGTTCTGCAATGACTTCGACTGATCGTTGCCCACGCGAGTGAGTGCGCTGATGGGGAACACGATTTGCGACCACTGCGACGATCCTGGCGCGAGCTGCGCGGACGTGGACGCCTGCACCTGATTCCCTGACGCGATCCCCGTCTCCTCGTCGATGATCGCGCGCTGGGTGAGGGTCTGGAGATTCGCAAGCTGCGTCGCGGAGTTGGCTACCGCGCTCGCGATATCGCTCGGACGGATGGTGTAGTAATAGAAGTCCGACGTGAACGTCCCGTCGCTCACGTCGATGAGAAACTTCACCTCATTGAGGTTCGCGAGGTTGTCCACCAGCACGCCGAGCGTGATGAGATCGTCCGGCTGGAACGCCGAGCCGCCGACCGCGAACGGATTGCTCACGCTCGCCGTCTGCGTGCCGATCCCCACGGTGACGGCGTAGGTGACGTCCGATGCGCCGATGGCGTTCGTCGCGACCGGCGATCCGCCATCTACCTGAATCGCAGGCACGCCGGTGATGACATCGGAGGTCGTGTGCGCGCCAGTCGTACTGGTCTCGATGGCGACGGTACCGTCCGGGCCGATGGCCACGCTCCACACGTAACATATCTCGGATGCTATCTTGATGAGCGCGCCGCGGCGCAGCGTGGCTAGTAAATTCTGTAAATATATCGATTGTTCCGAGCTTCCCGGCCCCGCGCCGAGGTTCGTCGGCACGACGACGCACCGTCCGGTAGTCCCACTGAAATATCTAATCGCTGCGATGTTCACTGTGGCGAGCAGCGGCGGGAACACGTCCTGCACGATGAGGGATTGCGAGTGAATCTCCAATGGTATCTGTCGCGCGTACTTGATCGCGCTGCCGACTTGGATGGAGTTCACGAGTCCGGGGGAGGGTGCGGCGGCAGGATCAGGCAGCACGACGCCAGCGGTGTCGGATAGCCGCGTGCCGTTCGATACCGCGCCCGCCGTGCCGCCCGCCGACCATCCGGGATTCGCGCTGCCGAAGGTCGCCTCGTTGATGACGAACAGCGTGGCGTCCGGCGCGGTCTGCGGCTCCGCGATTCCCACCTTCCGCTGCGTCACTGCGTCCGTGAGCTGCGCGGGAGCGGAGAATTTCTGGTAGTCCCCGCCGTTCGCGACGTACATCCACGGGAGCGGAGACGCGCTCGGGCGGAAGGGAATCATGCTCGCGCCTGCGATGCCCGCGCCGACCGTGAGCGAGCCGACGTTCGCGCCCGTGCCGTCGAGCCACACTTGCCCCGTGAGCCCATACGCGAGGAATCGCGGCGGAGGGAATTGCGTGGCGATGACAAATCCCGTGAGCCCAGCGTTCAGGCGGCTGTACCCTCGCATATCCGTGATCGGCTGCGTGGGCGATCCCTGCGCGACGAACAGCTGCGCGACTCCGGGCCGCGACTGCACGGTGCCGCCGAAATATCCGCGCACGTTGAGCGCCAGCGGATACTTCCCCGGCGGCAGGGTATCCGGGCGCGAGTTCGTCTTCATCCCGCCAAACTCGAACTTGAATCCCTCCTCGGGTCTGCGGAATTCGTCTCCCATGGCTACGAGGATACCTCCTGCTCCGCTGACGGCGTCATCAAGGGATTCGCTCCGCGTTCCATCTGCGACACGCCGAGCAGCGCGGACGAGAACTCCGCGATCTCCGCGAGTTTACCGTTATACGCGCTCGCCGCCTTGAGGAATCGTTGCAAGAGCGGCATCGTGCGCGTGAACTCCTCTCCGCCTTGCTTGAACGCCGCGAGATGCTGCGCGTAGTCGACGATCGCATCGAGGTCGCCGCGCGAGACCTGCACGGGATCGGTGGGCGGCGCGGGCAGCGGCGCGTTGCGCACCACCGTCGCCGTGATCGAGAAGGGAATCTTCGCTCCGCTATACGGCCCCACGCCGTAGTATCCCACGCCGTACGGCGAGCCGAAGAATCCATCGAACGCGAGGAGATTCAGCCCCGTCTGCACGGCGATGGTCACCGGGCGCAGGGAGGACTGCTCCCACGACGGATTGTACATATCCACATTGCGCACCGCGTCGATCTGGAGCGGCACGTCGTTGACGCGCAGCGCGAGAAGCGCGGAAGCGTTCATCAGCGACGCAATGCCCATGCGGTAGCGCTGCTCGCAGTACGTCGCGCGGGGGATGTCCTTCGCATTCGACTCCCGCGAGAGGAGGTCAGCCAGCGCGCCCCATTTGATGACATGCGCCCAGTCATCCGGGATATTCAGCAAGGTGGGAGTGAAGGCGGAGATAGGTGGTCCCGCCTCCACTGTGAGCAGCTCATAGTTGCCGGAGTATGCGGGCGGGCGGTCTGTGTCGAAGGACAGTGGAGGCTGCGCGGACATGAGATACGTGAACGGCGTCCCGGCGGGCGTGATCGTGTAGTTGCGATTGAATGACTGCTCCGCCCAGGCGTCTTCCGGCCACATCACGGATACGAGTTGCGAAGGGAACAGCGGCGAGGGCAGGTACGCCATGCGTCGCACGTCGATGATGGTATCCGGGAGAGTGATGCGCCCTGCAATCGCCGGAATTGTGCGATGCGAGATCGTGCATCCGGTGAGCGACAGGATTTCATTCCGCCGCCGCTCGACCGCGCGGAGCAGGTCGTCCGCGGTGAATTGCAGCGACTGCCCGGTCCAAGGATTCCATGACGCGGGCTCCAGCAGGTGATATTGGATCGCCGTGTAGATATCCGTATCGTGAAGCGTGTATGGGCGGAGAGAATTCGCCGCGAGAGGGATGTCGTACCACGTGGAGCCGTCGGAAGAGTTGAGGATGAAGTCGCCGCGCCAGTAAGAGGTCAGCGCGTTCCACGTAGACAACGCTTCATTGAGGTAGACGCCAAGTTCCACCGACGACCAGAATTGCATCGTGGGATCGTATAGCCGGTTCGCAATCTGCTGGAGCACGGCGGACTTCGAGATGTAGTTGTAGATGACCGGCGTCGGCATCGCGCATCCTATTCGGCGCCGTCGTTGCGTCCCGCGTGCCCGCCGCGCAGCTCGCGATTGAATCGATCTACCATACTGTCGTCGTGCATCGGCTGCTCGCCGCCGCGCAGCGTGTCCTCGATGTCCGGCGCGTCGTAACAGTGTATACGCGTGGCGCACATCGGACGCTCGGCGGCGATCTGCGACGGATAGGTCTTATCCCGCGCGGGGCCGGAATTCGGATTCGGCTTGAATGCCATATCGTTCCTCCTTAGAAGATCACCGGATTCCGCATCGTCGGCGGATTCGGCGGCGGCGGGGGAGGCGGCGTTGCCCCGTAGCACACATTCGGATCGAACAGCTTCAGCCCGTTCGCGTCCCGCGCGGTACTGTTATAGCAAACCTCCGCCGGATTCGCATACACATGCCCTTGCAGGATCGTGCTATCAACCGTGCCTCCGCTAACGTCCGGTCCGATCGGAGGCCACGGCACGCTGCCGAACCAACTCGGCTTCGCGGTCTTGTAGAACGACGGCGGAAGCGTGTGGGTGACCGATCCGTTCCAGATCGTCGCGCCGCTGGAGATGTCGAAGTTGCCATGCTGAAAGAATGTACCTGTCGCCTTGCCGACCCAGTAGCCTGCCGTGTTCGACGGCCCGCCCGCGAAGGTAGTCACGCTCGACCCGTTCGTATCGCTCCCTGTGTTGTACCCGATGCTGACCGCGGAGAAGAACTTATCGTACGTGCGCGTCGCCGGAGGGATGATCGTGGATGTGAACGGTGCCGCTCCACTGTTGTACTTCCCGCTCGTCGCGGCGGTGTTTGCGTCCGCCGAGCCCAGCACGTTGCCGATGGAGTTGATATTCGTATGCGGGAACGCGAGTTGCTCGCCCATGAGCTGCTGGTTCGCAAGCGTGGTGCTCGACCAGTTGACGACGTTGCGGCCCGTGGTGAGCGGCGAGGCGAGGGTATCCGTACCGCGGAACTGATTGCGGAATATGGTAATGTTCGAGCTGGTGCCCCAGAATGCGTCCTTGGTGAGATTGTTGCCGATGTTGCCCTCGTATAGCGTGAATTGCGGGTGCGCGCCGTGATCGAGCAGCATCGCGAGGATCACGCTGGTCGCGCTCGCGTCGAAGTTACCGATCTCGTAATTGTAGCCTACCACGTTCCCCGCCGCGCCCCAGCGCACGAAACTCCCAACGTGCAATCGCTCGAAGATATTATTCTCCAGCAGGCTCTCGGAAGTCTTGTCGCCGATGTTCACGTCCGCGTCGAAGGTCCCCGGAGAGTGGTCGTAGGCGTTCGAGAAGTAGCTGTCGCGGATTTCCACGTGGAAGCTCCAGAAGATCGACGCGTGATCGCCGTCCGCGTAGTTGTCGAACACTCCCTTGATCCAACAGTTCGCGCAGGCGCTCATGCCCCAGGTTTGCGAGTAGCCGGTGCCGTTGGCGAATACCTGGAGATTCTCGACCCCCGCGTCGTGCACGGACACGGGGAAGTAGTACACGAGCGCGGGGCCGGTGCCGGTCGCGCTTCCATAATTCGAGTACAGCGGCGGCGTGAAGGTCACCGTCGTCCCGGTGACATTCGTCACCTGCACGATCTGCCCGCGCGTGCGCACGCCGCCGTCGCCCGTGCCGTCGCACCACGTGCACGCACCGTTCGCGGAGTTGATGGTCACGTAGACGGGATCGTTTAGCTCCGAGACCGCGAGCAGCGTGCCGACGCTGACGCTGGCAACGCTGTCGAGGGTGATGGAGTTCGAGCCCGCGGTCGCACCCGCGGTGATCGTATGCGCCGCGGGAGTGTTGTAATTCGGCCCGCCACTGCCCATCTGGATCGCGGAGCCGCTTGTGCCGGTCGTGTTGAGAATCGTGCTGAGCGTTCCCGCGCCGCGCAAGGTCACGTTGCTGGGGACGTTCACGGTTCCGTTGATGGTATAGGTGCCCGCGCCGAGCAGCACCACCTGCCCAGCAGGGCACGCGGACAGCGCGCTGTTAATGGATGCGAGCGACGCGCCGGAGGTAAGCGTGGAGCAGATCGTCGTGCGGTTCGGGATGCCGCTCACGACGCCGACGCTCGACCAGTTGGAGCTACCACATTTCTGCGCGGTGGTGATGTTCGCGGGGCTGCATGCGCCTGCGCCGGAGACGGGATTCAGGAGGCCCGTCCATGACTGCGCGCGAGACGCTGCGGGAGCGAGGAACAGGACGCACAAGCATAATAGGATTAGATTAACGATTCGTGGCATTTTTCGTCACTCCGGTTGTCAGCTCGGCGAACTTCACCGCGACGGCGGTATCCGTGTTGGTATCCGTGCCGGTATTATTTCTGGTTATGGCCACCTCGAAGTTGTAATCCGCGACGCATCCCGTCATGGTCATCGAGGTGAGCTTCCCGGTGAGTTCGCCGCCGGACACCTGACTCGCACCCGTGGTCACGGAGAGCGCCTGCGAAGCGTTCAGGGCCGGGTCGTCGGTCGCGGTGCCGTTCACGATGTTGCATCCGGTCTGCACGTTGAACGATGTCACGTGGCCGTTCGTCGTATCGGTCGTCGTGAAGCCGAGTTCGATGTCCGTCGCGGCGGAGGAGTTCCAGTCCGGCGGCAGGTGCCACGATATATACGCGGTATTGCCGCGCGCGAACTGTAGCACTCCCTTGCGCACGATCGTGCCCGAGCAGGACGGCGTCGGCGCGTTCGCCACGCCGATATCGAAGCCGTTCCCGGCGGTGGAGTTGATACATCCTCCTGCCGCGAAGAACGCCTTGATCGGGATGCTGAGGGAGTTACCAGTCGATTCCGCGTTCAGCGTCTTATTCGTCAGCGTGTTCGTGGATGATGCGGTGACGATGGTGGCGGCGTCGGAGAGATTTGTGGTCGCAAGCTGCGCCTGCGTGCACGTACCCGTCGCTACCGCGATCGCGGTGACCACGTTGTTCGCGATCGCGGGGCAGTCGCGCACGGGAGTGGAGGTCGCGTCGGGCAGATTCACCACGCGGTTCGCGGTCAGGTTCGCGGTGTTGAACGATCCAGCTTGATTTGCCACCGTGCCGAGGAATAGATTCGTGAATGGAAGAGTGTTCGAGCCAAGCGCGACGGTGTTCACCGCAGCAGGCAGGAGCGTCGTGTTGATGGCTACCGCCGCGAGGTTCGACAGCGCCGTGGACGCGCCCGCCGTCCCGGAGTTCAACTGTTGCGTCCACACGCCGCCGTTGCATTGATAGGTATTCTGTCCGGCAGTTGCGCCAGTTACAAAGCCCATTTCACCGGACGTGCATCCCGCCGGGAGCGAACCCGCTGCTGCCACGGTAACGAATGGCAGAGTGTGCGCCGCGATCCGCGCGTCCCAGGTATTCCCGGACAGCGCGAATATGCCAGTGTTGCTATTCGTTCCGAAGGTGATCGCCGACCAAGCGTTCGATACGGATGGAACCGCCCACGTGCCGTCTCCGCGCCAGAAAGTCGAAGCGGTCGCGAGTGTTCCTGAATTAAGATTGTTCACGGATAGGTTCCCGGATACCGCCTGCGCGGAAGCCAGATTCACCGTGGACCAGATAGGCCGCGATCCCTGCCCCTGCGATACCACAACATTGCCGGAGGTTCCATCGCTCCCGTTGAACGCCAGTCCGCCATTGAGAATATCCAGCCCATGCGACGTGCAGCTCGCGCCCGAGCAGGTCGAGCTGACTTCCGCGCCCCACGATTGACAGTTCGCACCCGTGCAGGCGCTCAGTCCTTCGAGCCCGATGCTCGTGCCGCTCGCGAGGTTCGCCGCGACGTTCGTGCTCGCGCCGATCGCGGTCTTGTTGCCGAGGGTATTCTGCCCATTACTTGCGTCAATGGTGATCGTACTGTTGAGTCCGATGCACGTGCTGCCATTGTGACTCGTGCAGTCGCCCTCCACCTCGTTGATCTGCTCCTGATCGGTGGCCGCGTTGCCGTCGATACCCGTGGTCAGGTTGGAATAGAATCCACGGAGCAGGGGAAACGCGTGCCCGCCGTTCGTCGAGAAGTCAAGTCCGGGATTGAGGCCGACCACGACGCCGGGGGAGGTGAGATTGAGATTCGGCGAAAGCGGCGCGCCCAGCACCTCGAAGTCGAAATCGCTGAGCGGGCCGATCTTGAAGTCCATCACCGAGGAGTTCCAGCGGAAGTTTGCGTCCGAGGTGAGCGTATTCGTTACGGAGCCGTAGCCGACCTGTCCGTTGGTGATCGCGCCCGCCACTCCCCCCGTCGAGGCGATGGATACATTCCCCGCGCTCGTGTTGGTGATGGCGATGCCGCTGCCGTTCACGAGATTGAGCGCCGTCTGCGAGAGGTTGAGCGTGTTGTTCGTGGAAACTTGCAGGTTAGTGCCTCCGCCGCTGCCCGTGAGAATAAACACGTCGGAGTACGTGACGGGAGAAGGCAGCCCGCCGCCGGTCATGGTGATGTCGTACTCCCCATTGCCCGCGTAGAATAGCCACTGTCCGTTCGTCTGCGAGGTGAAGGGATTCGACAGCGGCGTGGACGCGCCGTCGGAGTAGATCGTCGCGGTGCCGCCGTTGTGAATGGACACGGAAATTTGACAAGCGGGATATGATGCTTGAACCTGAGTAGAAGAATTGAGACCTGAAGTAACAACTAGCTGTGCTCCATCTTCACACCACCCTCTAGCATTAGCCAGTTGAGCACTGGCCGTAATGGGAAATAAAACACAAATTAGGAGTAACCAGAGCAGCCTTTTCATGCTATATTCTCCGCCTCATGAGAGACACAAAAACAGGTAGATTCCTGCCCGGTACTACTCCTCCAATGGAGCGATTTTTTACCAAAATATCCGTAGACTTTGCTACTGGCTGTTGGGAATGGACGGACGCTAAGAATGAATCCGGGTATGGAAGAATCTTTGCTGACATCACAGATAGAGGAACCAATAGAGTAGTTCTGGCCCACAGATTGTCCTATGAGCACTTTGTTGGTCCAATTCCTGATGGTCTTGTATTGGATCATATCTGTAGAGTAAGACACTGCGTAAATCCCCTGCATCTCAGAATCTCGACCCAAAGAGATAACCTTCTTCGAGGACACGGAATAGCAGGTATCAACGCACGCAAAACTCACTGCGTTAATGGTCATCCATATAATGAGCACAACACATGGATAGACTACACAGGAACGCGTCGCTGTCGAGAATGCCGACGCGTCAGATGGCGAAACCGCTAGTAGTCGTCTCATTCCACCCATCCGCGTTGCTTGATTTGGTCGAGTATAGATTCTACCTTATCGCGCCCGTAAATCATGGGGAGATATGACCCACGTTCCAGAATCGCAGGAGGCACCCAGGCGGAGGCCATTTCCTCCTTGAAGGAGAGGAAGTGATTGCGGGAGATAGAGTCGCCCCACGGACGCCAGAAGATCGCGGTCGGTGTGCCGAGGTACGTGCTAACAATGCCGACGCCCGCTTGGTAGGAGATCACAAACTTCGCCTGCGCGGTCACCGCGAATAGCTCGCCGATCGAGGTCTCGCCGATGATATTCGTCCAGTGCGAGGACGCGCCGTTCAGCGACGGCGCGAGCATCGCCGTGTAGTAGTCGAGGTCGTACGGCGCTCCGACCACGACGATATTGAGGCCGAAATCGCGATGGATGCGCTCGCCGAGGTCAATCCACTCGGAAGGCTTCCACAGCATGTTGCGATTGTGCCCCTCGATCGTATTGCCGCTGAGCGGGCCGGGATAGAACACCACGAACGGTCCCGTGCGACGGCGGACTTCCTTGCCGTAGGAGCGCTCGCGAGGGGTAAGCTGAAAGTCGCGGAATATCCTCCAATCGATTGCGTACTGTGGCAGCCATTGCTCTAGCCGCGTGCCGTGTTCCAGCGCCGCGTTCGGGATCAGCGCGCAGTAGCGCTCGCCATAGAAATCGTACCAGCCATCTTCGATATAGTTATAACAGCCATCCTTGCGCACGGGTGGGTCGTTCAGGATGGCATAGTTCACGCGCATGTCCGCGGAATCGACGAACGGAAAGCGGCGGATGAAATCGAGCGCGCGGTCTTGGAGCGGATTGCGCTCCGAGCAGGTGAGATGGATGTCGATCGCGCCGCCGGGGTCGAGCGCGTCGCGGATGGATTGCACCTTGTGCAGCGCCCACACGCTGTCGCCGATTCCAGTCGGCAGTAGAAACTTCATTGTCCTTCCCCCGCGTTCGTGCGAATGAGTATGTTCCCCGTCCACGTCTGCGGGAAGTAGCACCATTCTGCGCTGCCCCGGTCGAGATCGAATTTCAGCGCGTAGAAGATTCCCGCCACCACCGCGCAGTCGTCCGCGTCGTCGCATAGTATCCACGGCGCGCCAGACCGCCACGCCGCGACCACATCGTGCCGCACGCCCTCGAAGGAATGGTCCCCGTCGATGTGCACGAGGTCCGCGTAGGGGAAGCGATCGAGGAGCTGGCTGTCCTCGATGCGCAGATCCGCGCGCACGTCGAGCCGCGTGAACCATCCGCGCACGTGGGAGGTGAAGTCGATCCCCTGCTCGCGCGCATCGCGGTTGTTGTCAAATCCAGTATAAAGCGCATCCGGGCAGGCGGACAGGAACGAGAGCGCGCTGACGCCGCCGCGCACGCCGACCTCCACGATGGAGCGAGGCTTCAGCGCCAGCGCGACGGTGTATTTGAAGCAGGCGTATTCGTCGCGGTAGCGGTCGCTCATGTGCGCGGGATAGTCGGGGTGCGATTCGAGGCCCGCGAGGAATCTCCGGTGATCGAACGGCATGGAGCGATAGAGGCGGGAGATGCGCTCGGAGGCGTCGTGGAGGGAGGTAGCGGCGGCGAGTGTCATGCGCGGGCCTCCTGCGCGAAGCGTGCACGCCACGATTTGGGGAGTCCTTCGTCGAGTTCGAGGTCCGTGAACGGTCGCGCGGGCTGCGGGCCGACGCGCACCGCCCACTTCGCCATCCGCGCGAGCCCGTACGCGAGGTCGAGGATGATGCGATTGCCGACGAGGGAGCGCAGCTTTGCGTGGTCGCTGAACGCGTGGAGGACTTCCTTGCGCGGCGGGAGATAGATGGTCGAGGGGAGGGAGTTGAAGAATCCCAGCTCGCGGCCCATCGCGCGGTGCACCTCATCGACGACCGTATTCACAGAGTACGGCGTGTCCGCGCCGATGTTGAAGATTTCGTTGTACGCGGCGCGGAGAGAGATGCTGCGCGCGATAACCGGAGCGACATCCGAGACATGCGTGAACGCGCGGGTTTGCGTGCCGTCGCCGAAGATCGTGCAGGGTTCGCCGCGCAGGATTTGATTCATGAATATCCCGATAACGTTGCGGTACGGATCGCTGAGATTCTGCCGCTCGCCGTAGACGTTGTGCGGGCGGAAGATGATGGACGGCAGGCCGAACTGTTCCCGCGCGGCGGCGAGGTCCAGCTCGACGGCGTACTTTGCGATGCCATAGGGATCAGACGGCTGCGGCGGCGTGGACTCGGTCGTCGGCGCAGGCACATGGCCGTAGACGGCGATGGACGACGTGAACACGAAACACTTCACTTTGTATCGTATCGACGCGTTGATGAGATTCACGGAGCCGAGGAGGTTATTCGTATAGTTATACCGGCGAATGAATGGGCTGAGTCCCTCAGCGGCGTACGCTGCGAGATGGAACACATAGTCGAACGCGTACGCGGAGAACAGCGCGTCGATCTTCTGCGCGTCGGTGATGTCGCCGCGGATGAAGTCGGCACGAGGATGGATATTCTCGATAAATCCGCCGGAGAGGTCATCGAGCACGACGACATCGTGGCGGTCATCGAGGAGCGAGTCCACGACGTGCGAGCCAAGGAATCCCGCGCCGCCGGTGACGAGAATGCGGCTCACAGTCGCACCTGCCACATGCTGCATTCGTTCGGGAGGCGGTCCGGGAGGAGTTCCGCGAGCGCGGTCATCACGGGACCGTAGCCCGCGTCGTGCCCGCATAGCAGCCCGCCGGGGGCGACAAGCGGCTTCCACGAGAGGATGTCCGCGCGCACGCTATCGCTATCATGTGACGCGTCGATGAACACGAGATCGAAGGTGAGCGATTGCGCGGATAGCTCCCGCGCGGCGGCGACGGACGGCATCCGCATGGGAATCACCTTCCCCGCGGAAATATACCCCGCCATCTGGTCGAGGAACATTTTATAGAGTCGTTCCGCGTCCACTGGCTGATGCTCCTCGCTGCCCTGCCAGTGATCTACCGCGTACACGACGCCGGGAGTGTTGTCCGCGAGGCAGGTGGTCGAGCGCCCGCGCCAGCAGCCGACCTCGACGATGCGGGAGGCGAGCGCGGCGTGGGCAGCGAGCCAGCGGAGATCGGATTCCTCCATCCAGCCTTGAATCTGAAGCGCGTTGTCAATTCCGCTCACAGAGCCTCCGCGGTCTGTAGGATATATTTCGCCATCGCTTCCGTGGTGAGCCGCTCGCGCAGCACGCGGCGCAGATTGAGAAAGAGTCCCTCCCAGGGCAGCGGCGAGTCTGCGTTCCAGCTGTCGGCCATTCGCCGCGCTTCCATAAGCATCTCCTTGGGGAGGAATGATAGCGTGCGTGGCGGGCAGGCTTCGATCCCCGCGAAGTATGGTATCGCACCGGCGGCGAGAATCTCATAGTGCCGGCAGCAGTCCCAGCCGCCCTTGCGCATCGTATAGCCGAAGTAGCTCTCCGCGTACTGGCGATAGTAGAGCGATTCGTCGCCGTAGTAGACGTAGGTGGAGCGATCACGTGGATCGCAGGGCGCGAGGAGACGCGACTTATCGAAGTCCACGTTCCATATCTTCTCCTTGGGGATACAGAATCCGATGGAATGAAGGTCCGCATCGTCGGTC
>Ga0307470_10000904_pt1 | contig 12344 bp, 10 predicted proteins | sample atmos_gasesAM3C__FD_204565 | JGI IMG/M metagenome (GOLD analysis project Ga0307470, IMG submission 204565) | Hardwood forest soil microbial communities from Morgan-Monroe State Forest, Indiana, United States - atmos_gasesAM3C_05 | ecosystem: Environmental > Terrestrial > Soil > Temperate forest... | reverse complement strand
CGGCGAGCTGCGGCAGGGGGCGCTCGCCGGCCTGATGGTCGAGGCCCTCGCCGGCGCGGCCCGGATACCCGCGGCGGAGCTGCGGCGCGCCTCGATGCTCGCCGGCGACCTCGAGACGGTCGCCGGCGCCGTCCTCGCCGAAGGGCGGGCTGGGCTGGCGCGCTTCCGCCTCCAGCTCTTCCGTCCGCTCCAGCCGATGCTCGCGCAGCCCGCCGCCGACGCGGCCGAGGCGATCGAGCGGCTCGGCGAGACCGCCTTCGAGCTCAAGCTCGACGGCGCGCGGGTGCAGATCCACAAGGCGGGAGAGGAGGTGCGCGTCTACTCCCGGCTCGGCAACGAGGTCACCGCCGCCGTGCCCGAGCTCTGCGCGGCGGTCGCCGCCCTGCCGGCGCGCCGGCTCGTCCTCGACGGCGAGGTGATCGCGCTGCGACCCGACGGCTCGCCCCACCCCTTTCAGGTGACGATGCGGCGCTTCGGCCGCAAGCTCGACGTCGCTCGCCTGCGGGGCGAGCTCCCCCTGACGCCCTTCCTCTTCGACCTCCTGCACCTCGACGGAGAGGACCTGCTCGATCGGCCTGCCGGCGAGCGCTTCGCGGCCCTGGCCGCCGCGGCGCCGGACCTCGCCGTGCCGCGCCTCGTCACCGCCGACGCCGAGGCCGCCGACGCCTTCTTCGCCGACGCCCTGCGCCGCGGCCACGAGGGGATGATGGCCAAGGCGACCGGCGCCCCCTACGAGGCGGGACGGCGCGGCGCCTCCTGGCTCAAGATCAAGCCGGCCCATACCCTCGACCTCGTCGTCCTGGCGGCCGAGTGGGGGCATGGCCGGCGAAGCGGCAGCCTCTCGAACCTCCACCTCGGCGCCCGCGACGCGGCGAACGGCGGCTTCGTGATGCTCGGCAAGACCTTCAAGGGCCTGACCGACGAGATGCTCGCCTGGCAGACCGCCCGCTTCCAGCAGATCGCCCTCGCGACCGACGGCTGGACCGTCCACCTGCGCCCCGAAGTGGTCGTCGAGGTCGCCTTCAACGACGTCCAGGAGAGCCCGCAGTATCCCGCCGGGATGGCCCTCCGCTTCGCCCGCGTCAAGCGCTACCGCGACGACAAGTCCGCAGCCGAAGCCGACACTCTGGACACCATCCGAGCCATCTTCGCCGGCGGCCACCGGCGGCCCTGACCCCGCACCGCCACCTCGGATGCGCTCCTGGGCGCGCATCGTTAGGTGCTCGTTAGCTGCTGCTCGTTAGGTACCCCCATTAGGTACCAGCCGATTCAGAACGTGTGTCTGCAGACCTCACGAACGGCATCGCCGGCGGAAAGGCTCCTAAGGGGAACTCCGCCGTGCGGTCGCCAGCACGCAGCCTCGCCGCGGCCTCGCGAAAGGCAGCCACGAACCGCGCATAGGCGCGCTGCAGCTCGTCGCGGACGACACGGCTCGCCGCATGGAAGCTCGGGGCGGGCGACCGCTTCGGTTCGACCGGGACACTGTGAGGATGTTGCTTCAGGATGGCTCTGACTCCGAACGGCGGCTTGCCCTTCCGAGCCACCGCAGCCTCCGCTTCGATCTCGCGAAGAAGTCCCTCGACCCGCGCCCGGATCTCCTCGAGCGGCAGATGCCGCCAGCAGGGAAGGGGCGCGAGAGTCAAAGTCTCGGGGATCACGAACTGCCGAGGATGGACTCTCTCGCCGCGGCTGCGAGCGGTGTATTCCTGAGTGCGGTCGAACCAGCGACCCAGCAGCGGCTCGCCGGTGAGCAGAGCATGGATCCCGTGAACTCCCGGCCAGTCCTCTGGCCGTGCGACCAGTCCCTCTTTGCAACCGTGGGAGAGCAGGTACTTCAGGCGTCCGATCTGTGCACCTTCTTCTTCGCTGACCACGATCGCCTGATAGCGCCGGGACCAGAACTTGGCACGCCAGCGGTGGAGTCGACCAGCTTCGCGGGCGAGATTGGAGTTGACGTAGTTCATGAAGCCGGAGAGCCGCTCGGCATCGGGAACTCGCAGCAGAAGGTGGAAGTGATTGGAGAGGAAGACGAGGCCGCAAATGTCGACCGGGCAAAGCCGCTGGGCGCGGGCGAGGATGCCCACGATAATCGCGCAGAGCTCAGGGACCGGCAGCAGCAAGAGCCGGCACTGGATCGTCCTGCAGGTGACTTCCACCAGCGCACCGCCTTCGGGGACCTGCCGTAGCTTTCTCATACCCCACAACGACGGAAGACGGCGGCGCAATCTCGCAGGGTTCTGCGGGAATCGGCTGGCACCTCTTTCCTGGCACCGCTCCTCCGCAGGAATCGGCTGGCACCACTCCTCCCTCCTGCTCCTCCTTGCACCTCTCCTCAGCAGGTATCGCCGGCGAGGAACCGCACTGCCGCGTCGAGGCTGGCCTTCTCGCGCAGGATGCGCAGGTGGCCGAGCCCCTCGCTGCGGCGCAGCGCCGCCCCCGGCCAGCGGCGCGCGAGCTCGGCGCCCTCCGCGAAGGGCATCTCGCGGTCGCCGGCATCGTGGAGCACGAGGAGGGGCGCCGTCATGCGCGGCGCGAGGTCGGCCGGCGCGATCTCCGCGAAGCTCACCTCGAGCCACTCCTCCGAGCCGCGCACCATCCGCCGCAAGACACCGTCCGGCACTCCCACCCCGGCGCGGAACCGCGCCCAGAAGGTGTCGAAGCGAGCGGGCGGGGCGAAGAAGACCGCGCGCTCCTCGGCGCGGACCGGCGCCCGCGGCGGAGTGAAGAAGAGCCGGCGGGCGAGGAGGGCCGCGGCGCCCGGGGCGAGCGCGCTGGTCACCCGGAAGCCGGCTCGCAGCCAGGGCGGCACCGGCAGCGGACGTAGACGATCGGTCGTGCTTTTTACTTCCGGCGGTGCGGCGGCGGCGATGGTCGGCACGGGTTCCCCCTGGGGGTCGGGAGCTAGCGCGCCGGCCGGCTGCGCGCCAGGAGGGCGGCGAAGGCCGCGCGCGCGCGCCCTTCCGCCCGCGGGTCGTCGAGGAGCTTGTGGAGGTGTTGGTAGGCCATGCCGAGGCCCATCACCTCGTAGGCGAACTGCTCGGAGTCCAAGTCATCGCGGAAGTGCCCCTCGTCGACCGCGATGCGCGCGGCGCGGGCGATGGCCGCCTGCCAGTCGCGCTGCGACTGCACGAGGAGGTCGCGCACCGGCCCCGGCCGGTCGTCGTACTCCTGAGCGAGGGCCATGAAGAGGCAGCTCCCCTTGGGCTCATGGCCGTGGATCCAGCCCAGATATTGGTCGAACAGGGCCTTGACCCGCGGCTCGCCGCGGGCCTTGGTGAGGGCGGGGAGGACGACCTGCTTGACGAAGCGGTCGATCGCCGCCTGCAGCACCGCGAGCTGCAGCGCCTCCTTCGACTTGAAGTGCGCGAAAAGGCCGCTCTTCGAGAGGTTCATGCCCGCCGCGAGGACGCCGAGCGACACCCCCTCGAGGCCGACCTCGCCGGCGAGCGCCAGCGCCCGCTCGACGATGTCCTGGCGCGTCCGCTCCCCCTTGCTCACGGCCATGACCGATGAATAGCACGATCGGTCGTTCTAGACAACCCTTGGCCCGAGCCCGCTCAAGGGGCCAGCGTGATGACCGGCTTCCCCTCCCGCTTCAGCCGGGCGTTGAGCGCGGCGAGGTCCCGCGACTTGAGCTCGTCCCAGGCACCGAGCGCGGCGGCAAAGACCGGCTGGAGCTCGTCGAACCCGGCGACGGCGTCCGGCGAGGGGGCGGCGTCCGCGCCGTCCACGGCGTTGGCGAGCTTGCCGAGCTCACCGAGGACGGCGGTCAGGCCGGCGGGCGGCTTCGCGGGCACCCACCAGGGCGCGCCCTCACGCGGCTCGGGCGACGCGCCCCAGACCGCGGCGAGGCGGGCCTGGAACGTCTGGATCGCGCGGCCGAGCTCCGCGCCGGCGGCCTTCCGCCGCTCGGCGAGCGCCTTGGCTAGCTTGCCGGCCTCGCCCGCGGCGGCGGTGGCGCGGGCGTTGGCGTCCGCGATCCGGCGCGCCAGGGCATGCTGTGCCGCGTAGGCGGCGGGCGGCAGGGCGAGGCGAGGATCGGGCGCCACGGTGAGCGGCTGGGTGGAGCGCGCTCCGTCGACGTCGAGCACGACCGAGTAGCGGCCGGGCGGCATCCAGACGTCGTCGGCGTCGCGCAGCGGCCAGACGAAGCGGTGCATGCCAGCGGTGGTCGGCAGCGGTGTGGCGGCGGGCTTCCACTCCGGCGCCACGGAGAGGTCGGGGACCGGCGGCGCCTTCGGGGCGTCGGCGCTGCCGTAGCGCCGCACCAGGGCGCCCTGCTCGTCGTGGATCTCGAGCGTCACCCGCTGGGCGGGACGCTTCAGAACGTAGTCGAGGAGGGCTCCCGCCGGGGGGTTGGACGCCGCCGCCTCGTCCTTGGGGAACGGCGTGCCGAGGAAGCCGGCGGGGCGCAGGCGGACGGCCTCGGCCGGGCGGCAGAGCCAGGCGGCGCGCCCCGCGACCGCGGCGTCGATCTGGCGCAGCGGCGCCACGTCGTCGAGCACCCAGAAGGCGCGGCCGTGGGTCGCGATCACCAGGTCGTCGCCGTGCACGTCGATGTCGCGCACCGAGGTCACCGGCAGGTTGGCCTGCAGCGGCTGCCAGCGGTCGCCGTCGTCGAACGACACGTAGACTCCCTTCTCGGTGCCGGCGTAGAGGAGACCCGCTCGCACCGGGTCCTCGCGCACGGCGTTGACGAAGCTGCCGTCGGGGATGCCGCCCGCGGCGAGCTGCCAGTGCCGGCCGCCGTCGTGGGTGCGATAGACGTAGGGCTTGCGGTCGTCGAGGCGGTGGCGATCGACGGCGGCGTAGGCGGTCTCGGCGTCGAAGTGTCCAACCTCCAGGATGCCGACCTTGGACCACGGCGCGAGCGCCTGAGGGGTGACGTTCGCCCAGTGCTCGCCCTCGTCTCGCGTCCGCCAGACGAGGCCGTCGTCGGTGCCGACCCAGAGGTCGCGGTCGGCCCGGCGCGAGGGCGCGATGGTGTAGATGACGCCGCGGCGCGCGCCGATCTGCTGGTGGTCCGCCGCGGTCACCGGATCGAGGTTCGGGGGAGTCCCCGGATCCTCGCGCGTCAGGTCGGGGCTGATCGGCGTCCAGTGCTCACCGCCGTCGTCGGTGCGGAACAGCCGCTGGTTCGCAAAGTAGAGCCGGCGCGGGTCGCGGCGGGAGAAGACGAGCGGCAGCGTCCATTCGCCGCGGTAGACGCCGGGATAGGCGAGGGTGGGGTCGATCGACCGCGTCTGCATCGTGCGCAGGTCGAGCTTCTCCACCCGGCCGCCGAAGATCGTCTCCGGATCGCGCGGGTCGGGGGCGATCGAGTCGCTCTCGCCGCCGGCGGTGATCTCGCGGAACTGGGTGAGGTTGATGCCGTCGTAGCCGTTGGTCCGGCTGGGGATCCCGGCGGCGCCGGAGTCCTGCTGCGACCCGTAGACCCAGTAGGGGAAACGGCCGTCGGTGCTCACGTGGTAGAACTGGCCGGTCGGCTGGTTGTACCAGGAGCTCCAGGTCTCGCCGCCGTTCGCCGACACCACCGCGCCCTGGTCGACGCCCAGGATGCGCCGCTCCGGGCTCTGCGGATCGATCCACAGCGCGTGATAGTCGTCGCCCCCCGGCGCGCCCTTGATCGCGGCGAAGGTCCTGCCGCCGTCGGTCGAGCGGAAGAGATTGACGTTGGGCAGGTAGACGACGTCGGGATCGCGCGGCTCGACCGCGATGCCGCCGAAGTACCAGCCGCGCTGCCAGATGGCGGCCTCGCCGCTCGTCCGCGTCCAGGTGGCGCCGGCGTCGTCCGAGCGGTAGAGCCCGCCGGCGCCGGCGTCGACGATGGCGTAGACGCGCCGCGGCCGCGAGGGGGCCACCGCGATGCCGATGCGGCCGGGTGCCGCGGGCAGGCCGCCCGCGAGCCGCCGCCAGGTGTCGCCGCCGTCGGTCGACTGGAAGAGGCCGCCGCCGGGGCCGCTCGCCGCCGGGTAGACGTTCCAGGGCGGGCGCCGCGTCCGCCACAGGGCGGCGTAGATCACCCGCGGGTTCCCCGGCTCGAAGGCGAGGTCGACGGCGCCGGTGTCGGCGTCCGGCCCCAGCACCTTCCGCCAGCTCTTGCCGCCGTCGCGGGAGCGGAACACGCCGCGCTCGGGGTTGGGGCCGTACGGGTGCCCCAGAGCCGCCACGAAGACGACGTCCGGATCCTGGGGATCGATGATCACGCGCGCGATCTGCTGGGTGTCGTCGAGCCCCAGGTGGCTCCAGGTCCTGCCGCCGTCGCTCGAGCGGTAGACCCCCTCGCCCTGGGCGATGTCGGAGCGCATGTCGGCCTCCCCGGTGCCGACGTAGATCACCCGCGGGTTCGACGGCGCCACGGCGAGCGCGCCGATCGAGCCGATCGGCTGCCCGTCGAAGATCGGCTTCCAGGTGCGGCCGGCGTCCCGCGTCTCCCACACCCCGCCGTTGACGCTGCCGAAGTAGAAGTGCTCGGGCTCGCCCGGCACGCCGGCGACGGCGAGCACGCGCCCGCCGCGGAACGGGCCGAGGAGGCGCCAGCGCAGGTCCTGGAAGAGCGCCGGATCGACGTCGGCGAACGCGCTCGAAGCGGCGAGCAGGAGAACGGCGCAGGCGAGCAGGCGGCGTAGGGGCATCGGCGACCTCCGCAGGGATGGGGCAGCGGCGAGCATGATAGCCGCAACCCGGATCCATCGCGCCGGACGCGCCGGACCTGGAGGATGCGGAGAATGCGCTGGGCAGCCTCGCATCGGAGTATCGTTCGCCGATGAGATCGATGCGCTCGTCGCAGCGATCAGGAGCCGGGCGGCTCGCCGTGACCGCGGGTCTCCTGCTGCTACTGGTCGGCCCGTCGCTCAGCCGGGGCGCGCCGGCCGCGGCCGCGGGACCCCGGCCGGAGCCGGACCGCGCCGCCCTGCTTGATCCGCGCCACGAGCTGTGGTCTCGCCCGGCGCCCGCGGTCTTCCGAGCCCGCTTCGAGACGAGCCGGGGCCCGTTCGTCGTCGAGGTGCCGCGAGACTGGGCGCCGCACGGCGCCGACCGCTTCCACGGCCTCGTCGCCGCCGGCTTCTTCGACGGCTCGCGCTTCTTCCGCGTCGTCCCCGGCTTCGTCGCCCAGTTCGGCATCCCGGGCGATCCCACCGTCGCCGCGCTCTGGAAGGACCGGACGATCTCCGACGACCCGGTCCGGGAGAGCAACCTGCGGGGCACGCTCGCTTACGCCATGACCGGCCCGGACACCCGCTCGACACAGCTCTACCTCAACCTGAAGGACAACCCGCGGCTCGACGCCCAGGGCTTCGCGCCGATCGGCCGCGTCACCTCAGGGATGGACGTCGTCGACCACCTCTACGGCGGCTACGGCGAGACCGCCGGCGGCGGCATGCGCGGCGGGAGGCAAGGCCCGCTCCTCGCCGGCGGCAACGCCTACCTCGACGCCCATTTCCCGCAGCTCGACCGGCTGCTCCGCGCCCGGATCCTCGACTCGGTTGAGCACGCTCGAGCTCTGCATTAGGTCGGCGTGCGCGATCGTGGGCACGGCAGCCCTCTGGCTTCCCATTCTGGGAAAGCGCGAAGCGTCGACGAGTGTGTGCAGCGAGTGGGCGAGGGTCGCCCTAATTTGGGGAGCGGCTCCCCAAAATAGGGCGGAGCATGCCCAAAGCAGGGCGCCAGTCCCCCCGGGTAGGGGAGCGCCGGCCCGAAATAGGGCGACAGATGCCCCAAAACGGGGAGGGGCCGCCCTATGTTGGGGAACGCTCGCCCGAGAGAGGGGGGCCGTCCCCCAAATCAGGGCCACGCTCGCCCTGTTTTAGGGGCCACTTCCCCCAAAATGGGGACGAGCTCATGCTACCCGCAATGGAGGACGTCCCTCTCGGCGGCGGCGAGCTCGCAGAAGATCGGTGCGGCCCACCGGATAGGCAACGCCGCCCGGGTCTTCCCACAGGCTATCACCGTGCGCCCGCAAGGCGCACGCCTGACGAGAGATAGCCGCCGCCGTGCCCGCGATGGACAGATTGGCGCGAATCGCTAGGAGGGATCGCGCCACATAGTATGCTCGCCACCGACGAGCGGGCCCGGCGTCCCAGGCGAGGAGGAGCGCGAGTGTCGATCATCCATGCCATCTACGAGAACGGAGTCTTCCGTCCCAAAGAGCCCGTAAACCTGCCCGAGTCGAGTGAGGTTGAGGTCGAGCTGCGGACCGTGATGCCGGCAGCCGCGGAGAACCGGCTAGACGCCATCTATGCGGTCCTTGAGAGCAGGTTCGACTCCGGAGAAAACGACGTAGCCGCCCGCCACGACGAGCACCAGCCCTGATCGGCTCCCCGATTTTCCTCGACACGGTCGGCTTGCTGGCGCTGTGGGACCGCAGCGACCAGTGGCATTCCGCCGCGGTCCGTGCATACGGAGAGTTCTCCGGGGACCGAGTTAGCCTGTATACCACCTCTCTGGTCCTCTTGGAGTGCGCGAACGCCGCGGCACGGCGCCCCTATCGCGCAGCAGTCGCAGCTCTCTGGAGAGAGATGAATGCGGCGGAGCGCGCGATCCAGCCGACCGAGGAGGAGTGGCGGGAAGCGTGGCCCGCCTATGAGCGCGGAGTCATCGGTGGGCCGGGTGTCGTGGATCTGATTTCATTCCGCATCATGCAGCGCCTGGGAATCACGCGAGCCTTCACCAACGATCGGCATTTTCAGACCGCCGGCTTCCAAGTTCTGTTTTGACCCACCCTCGCTTGTAGCTACCGTAGAGGCCCGCCCGCGTCAGTCCGTCGACTACAATCAGAGAATTCGCAGACGAGATCGCGGCGCCGCGGGGCTGACGCCTCGGGGTGTCGGCCTCATCGAAGAGACGGCATGCACCTCTTCCTCAGCTACCGATCTCCCGACCGGCCGCTCGCCCAGGCGCTCGCCGAGCGGCTCGCCGCGCACGGAGTGGACTGCTTCCTGGCACCCTGGTCGCTGCGGCCGGGCGCCTTCTGGCTCTCCGAGCTCGCCCAGGCTATCGCAGCGGCCGACGCCTTCGTGCTCCTCCTCGGCAGAGGGCGCACGGGTCCCTGGCAGCTCGTCGAGTACTACGAGGCGTTCGATCGCAAAGCCAGGGACCCCGCCTTTCCGCTCGTGCCGCTGATCGTCCCGGGCGCCGACGCCCGGCTGCCGTTCCTCCGCCAGCTCCATTGGGTGGAGACAGGCGATCCGGCCTCCGTCGAGGCCGTCCGCTCTCTGCTATCGCTCCTGGAGGAGCCGCCGTCGCGAGCGCAGGACGCCCTGTGGCGGGCGCTCAATCCCTACCGCGGGCTCAACGCGCTGGGCGAGGAGGATGCCGATTTCTTCTTCCGCGGCTTCGCCCATCTGGCGTATCTGGATGCCGGAGGAACCGGACTCGGAGACGCCAGCCTACAGGTCCTGCGGGTATCGGTTCTCTGCGTCGGCTGACTATATTCAGGACCAGTGTCTCGCCCGCAGGGCTCCAACGATTGCGACGAGCAAGGCCCACTCTCGGGGTGAACTCCACCGGCCGAATCGACCGCATCGTACCTGAGGTGCACCCGGGCAAAGCTCACTAGCCTGTCCGCTACGGGGCTTCCGCGCCGTTGCCCGGCGCGCCGGCTCCGTTGTCCGGGTCCCCCTCCTCCCCCGCCGCGGCGAAGGCGTCCAGGGCGGAGAGGCGCGGGAGGGTGACCGGCCTGCCGCTCTCGAGGACGACGGGATCGGGCTCCGGGGGCGGCATCGTCTTCAAGTCCTCTTCCGTCGAGATGCCGCTCGTCACCTCGGGGAAGTACATCGAGGCGGCGCGGGTGGTGGCGCGGGCGATGCACATCTCCTGCGGCCACTTGGTCCATAGCGAGTCGGGCTGGATGAGCTCGGCGCGGCGGGCGTCCTCGATCGTCCAGGCGACCAGGCGGCGCTCCGTCCAGCCCCGCTTCTTGACCTCCATCACGGCGTGGTCGGCGTCGGCCTCGGCGACCTCGAAGAGCTCGCAGTCGGGCTGCTTCTGGCAGCGGCTGCGCACCATCGCCGCGCTCATGCCGATGCGCCCGTTGATGACGTGCAGGTTGCGCAGCGCCTGCATGGTCGACAGCCCCAGCTCGGCGCCGGTCATCATCAACAGGAGGACGTCCGCCTCGCGGCCGCGCAGCGGCGGCGGGCAGAGCGGCGAGCCGGCGATCAGGCGGGCGAGGGTGATGGCGCTCGGCAGGTCGCGCGGCTCGTAGCGGCTGGTGGTGAGGTCGCCGGTCGTCTCGACGAGCGCCAGCATCTCGCGCTGGGCTTCCAGACCCTCGCGCAGCCCCTCGCGCGGCGGGTCGCCGCCGGTCAGCGTCTCGTCAATGATCGTTCGCATGCTCGCGTTCCCTCCGGCCGCCGAAGCGGGTGATGCGGAAGCCGCGGTACGGCTCGCGGACGTAGGCCACCGGGCCGCCGGCGACGGTGCGGGCGGAGATCCGGTAGCCGTCGGCCCAGGTCGTCTCGGCGCTCCCGATGAGCTCGACGAGCTCGGCCTTGGCGCTGTCCCGCTGCCGGCGCGCCGTGCGCTCGGCGTCGCACGCCGCCACGTAGCGGGCGCACAGCTCGCGCACGCGGGAGCTGCCGCGCAGGTCGAGGAAGCTCCCCCGCGTCGCGTGGCGGTAGAGCGCGGTCAGGGTCCGCAGGTCCGACGCGTAGTCCGGCTTCGGCGGGCGGCCCTCGAGCACCTCGCGCCAGAAGGCCGGCACCTCCCGCTCGATGCGCCGGATGGCCCCCTCGTGGCGCTCGTAGGGGACGACGCGCAGCTCGTTGCCGCCGATCAGCACGCCGATCGCCCCCCACAGCCGCCCGGTGCAGGCGAGCTGGTGCTGGAGCTGCAGCTCGTAGTGGATGGGCGGCCGCCCGTCCTCCCAGCCGCGGAAAGCGAGCCGGTCGACGGTCTTGACCTCCAGGATCCCCGCCCCACGCTCGTGCGAGACCACCTCGAAGTCGAGCGAGCAACCCATGCCCGCGACCTCCGGATGGGTGTGGTACCGGTGGACCTTGCGCACCGTCCAGCCCATGCGGTCGGCGACCCCCTGGCCGACCGCGGGCTCGAGGTACTGGCCCCAGCGCACCGCCTCGTTGGCGGAGAGGTCGCGCTCGGGGAGCTCGCCGCGCTTGCGCAGGTAGAGCTCCAGCCGCGTGACGTACGGGCTCAGGTTGAACAGCGCCGCCGCCTCGCTGCTGCCGACGTGCCGGCCGCGCTCGGAGCGCCGCTCGGCAGGGAGCGAGGTCGCGTCCACCGGCCGGCCGGTGGAAGCCGGCGATCGATTCTCGGTGCTGGTGTGCATCGCTTCGTTCCTGCCGGGACGGGCGCCCGCGAACCCCGGGAGACACCCGGGCGGGCTAACCCGTACCCTGAACTCACAATTTTACTCAAGAATCGAGCATGCGGCAAGCACCTGGCACCATCTTCAGGAAAGGGAAGGAACCCTCCCCCTCGCTCCGCGGCATCCTCTAGGATCCGGCGCCAGGAGGGCCGCCATGAGACCCGCTCACCCCCTAGCCCACGCCGTCGTCCTCGCCGTCTGCCTCGGGAGCCAGGCCCTGCTCGCCGCGCCGGCGGCTTCGCCGGAAGCTCCCCGGGAAGGGGACTGTATCCTCCGCGACTTCCGCTTCGCGAGCGGCGAGGTCCTCCCCGCGCTGCGGATCCACCACACCACCCTGGGCGCCCCCGTACGGGACGCGGCCGGAGTGGTGAGGAACGCCGTCCTCATCCTCCATGGCACCAGCGGCGACGGCCACCAGTTCCTGCGCGACGCCTTCGCCGGCCAGCTCTTCGGCCCGGGGCAGCTCCTCGACGCGGCAACCCACTACATCGTCCTCCCCGACGGCATCGGCCACGGCAAGTCGAGCCGGCCGAGCGACGGGCTCCGCATGCGGTTTCCCAAGTACGGCTACGGGGACATGGTCGCCGCACAGCACCGGCTGCTCACCGAGTGCCTGGGGGTCAATCATCTCCGCTTGGTGATGGGGACCTCGATGGGCGGCATGCACACCTGGGTCTGGGAGTACACCCATCCCGGCTTCATGGACGCCCTGATGCCGCTCGCCAGCCTGCCGGTCGAGATCGCCGGCCGCAACCGGATGATGCGGAAGATGATCCTCGACTCGATCGAGGGCGACCCCGAGTGGAAGCATGGCGACTACACCGCCGAGCCGCGCGGCCTGCTCGGCGCCATCCACGTCCTGATCTTCATGGTCTCGAGCCCCCTCGAGTGGCAGAGGGAGGCGCCCACCCGCGAGAAGGCCGAGGCGCTCCTCGCGACCCTCGTCGAGCGCTACGCGAAGACTCTCGACGCCAACGACCTCCTCTACCAGTTCGACGCCTCCCGCGACTACGAT